>Ga0335078_10000082_pt1 | contig 173707 bp, 138 predicted proteins | sample Lox_Sample_32_FD_206711 | JGI IMG/M metagenome (GOLD analysis project Ga0335078, IMG submission 206711) | Soil microbial communities from Loxahatchee National Wildlife Refuge, Florida, United States - Lox_Sample_3.2 | ecosystem: Environmental > Terrestrial > Soil > Wetlands | place: USA... | reverse complement strand
GGATAGCCGGCCCACGACGCGAACGGGAATCTGGTAGGCCTGGCTGGTGTCAGAAGGCGGCTGGCCGAGCTGCCCCGCGGGAACCTCGACATTTTGCTCCTGCAAAGCGGTCACTACGTCAGTCGCCGTCAACCCGCGCGCCGCCAGGCGCACGGGATCGAGCCATACGCGCATAGCGTACTTGCGCTCGCCGAAGATCATCACGTCGCCCACGCCGGGGACGCGCTTCAGCGCGTCTTTCACGTAAATGTCGAGGTAGTTGGAGATGAATTCGCTGGTGTAGCGACCATCAAGAGCAAAGAAGCCTGCGCCGAAAACGAAGTTTTCGTTGACCTTCAGAACATTGATGCCGGTGGAAACGACTTCGCCCGGCAGGCGGCCCTCCACGCTGGCTACGCGATTCTGCACGTCCACGGCCGCAATGTCGAGGTCGTAGCCGGTGTTGAAGGTTACGATGATCTGGCTCATCCCGCTGTTGGTGCTTGACGAGCTGATGTAGCGCATGCCCTGAACACCGTTGATGGCTTCTTCAAGGGGAATAGTGACGGCTTTTTCGACGGTTTCGGCGTCGGCCCCGACGTAGATGCAGCTGATTCCGATCTGGGGTGGAGTAAGCGTGGGATACATGGCCACGGGAAGGCTGGGAATGCACACCGCCCCGGCGAGAATAATGAACAGGGCGCAAACGGTGGCAAAAACCGGCCGGTGGATGAAGAAATCAACGAACACGTTGCTCTCTCTTTCCTATGGGACCTTGGCAACTTGGGTTTGCGCGCTTTTGTGCGCCCTGCGATGCCGCTTGTGCACGCGATGGGCAGCCGCCGCGCCTGGCTTTGCCGTTTTGTTCACTCGGGCCGCGGAACTCCTGCTCTGCGCTGCGTCGTTCTTGCTTTGCGCTCCGCCGGCTTTCCCCGGCGGCGCGGGCGCCTGCGGCGGTCCACCCATGGGCATGACCGGCATGCCATCCACCAGGAACTGCGTGCCCGTAACGATTACGCTGTCGCCGGCGTTGAGACCTGAGACGATGGAGTAGTTATTGCCGACGGTGCTGCCCAGCACCACCTGCGTGCGGTGCGCCATGGCCATCCCGTTCTGCTTCTGCACCACGAACACGAAGCTTTGCTCGCCCTGCCGCGTCACCGCCAGCACCGGCACCACGGCCATGGGCCTGGTGCTCCAGATAACATCCGCCTTCACCAATTGCGCGTTGCGCAGCTGCTCGCGCGTCTCCTGTACCGGCGCCTTTACCAGGATTCCTTGCAGGGTGCTGTCCACTTCCGCCGAAACGAAATCGATTTTGGTCTTCTCCAGCAGCTTGCCGTCGTTATCCTTCAAATCCACGCCCAGCCCGGTGTGCACTTCCGTGGCGCGCTCCGTGGGTATGTAGATATACGCTTCGAGCTGGTTGCTTTCGTCCACGGTGGTCAGCACCACGGCCGGTGAAAGTGACGGCGAAACGTAATCGCCCATGTGCACAGGAATGTCGCCCACCACGCCGCTGAAGGGAGCGCGGATGGTGTAGTAGGCCAGCAACTGCTCCTGGTCCTTGCTCGACTCCACGGCCGACTCGTAGTCAGCCTTCGAGTTCTCATACGCCTGTTGCGCCTGCTCGAAGGCGTCGCGGCTGGTTACGCCCGCCTCAAACAGCTTGCGCTGCCGCTCCACTTCGACAGCGTTGTAATCGAACAGGGCCTTCTTCTGCCGCATGGTCGCACGTTGCGAGTCCACCGCGGCCTGCTGTTGCCTGGGATCGATCGACATCAGCACCTGGCCGGCCTTCACATGGTCGCCTGAATGTACCCGAATCGATGTCAGAAGCCCGCTCACCTGCGGCATCAACGCCGTCGAGTGGCGCGACTTGATGGTGGCCACATACTCGCTACTCTGCGGCACCGGCGTCAGGGCCACGGTCTGTGTTTGCACCGGTAGGGCCTGCGCCGCGGGTTCACCGGCCGGCACCGCCGCCTTCTTCTGGCATCCGCTTACCGCCAGACCCGCGACGATCAAACAAAATGACGGATAAATGCGATGAAAAATGCGAAACTCCACTCCATCCATCCTCAAGCCGCGGCAATCTGCCCTTTGGCAGATGGCCGTCTGCGCACATCGACACCCTCGCGTCGACACCGGGACCATGCCACGCCGTAGCTCTCATCGAGGATAGCGCCAACTTGACCCGTCTCTGTGAACCCTCTTGGTTCCCCGGCGTTGGAATTTCATGATGCTCGGGCCTCGGGACCGAACCTCCGGCAGCCGGCACGGGGTCCCCAGCGACCGAGGGTCCCCGGTGAGCGATTCTTGTTTGCCGGGGCGGAGCGAGGCGTCTTCGCGGTTGGGGCGGCTGACGGGCTGCCGTGCGCCCTGCGTTTCCGCCCGTTTGGGCTCCATCCCGCGCCACGCGAGTCTTTTTGACACTCACTTGCCCAGTTGATAGCCTTGAAAGGGCGCGTCCTGAAAGATTCATCCTTCCGCTCTTTTGAGCCGCTCTCTTTTTGTCCGATCCGTCCCCGTCGTCTAGCCCGGCCTAGGACACCGCCCTTTCACGGCGATAACACGGGTTCAAATCCCGTCGGGGACGCCAACAAAGTAAGAGGGTTAAACGGAAACACCCAGTTTCAAGTGGAAGAAAAAGTGAAACTGACGTCGTCCGTGGCCGCGCAGTGAAGTTTTGTGTAGGTCACTCCTTCGTAATGAAAATGCCCTAAAAGGCTCATTTTTCGCTTCTCAGGATAAGCGGGATGCGTCTAAAGTGTATCTGAGGTTTCACATGACTGCCGACTTGAAAAAGCTGACCGATTCGCTCCGAAGCGACACCCCGGAGCAATCCCTCAAGCGCCAGATCGAAGACCGGCGGGAAGACGTTGTTGCGTCTCTCAGAGATGGAAAACCGTACGAGATTCGAGATGACGCTGGCCGCGTCGTGCGCATCACGCCGCCCAACCGCTAGGGCCGTTTCTGCGGCGGCGGGTGCGCGATGATCGCACTCCTTACAACCTATCTTGTCCTCGCCTACGTCTTGATCCCCGGCGTTCTTTTCCGAACGTGGGCGGGCTTCTTCGTCAAACTGCGCCTCTTTCAGCTAACCAAGACGCAAGAAGCGACGATAGGTTGTTTGGTCGCATTTCTGCCCATATTGCTTGCCAACTGGACAGTGTGGAAGTGCCCCTATGCACAGCAGCATCCGTTTTCGTACGCCTACGGTACGATTGATAACTACAAGCGCGACTACAAACTATGCTTTGGACTTGTCATCGCGGAAGACCCTGCAAAACTCCTCGATCCCGAGCGGGAACCTAAGACGGTCTATGAGCTAGCCGTCTCTGCAATCTGGCGACGTCAGCTTCGTTTTCTGAGTTGGTATTACGCCTTCACCGTGCTCGAGGCCATACTGTTCGGTATTCTTGCGAACCAATACGGCAACTGGTGGGGCCGAAATCCGATTTACGATTGGCTCGCTCGGAAGATTTTTTTGCCTAAAATCTCTGAGTGGCAATTGCTGCTGACGGACTTTGCGTTCCCCAAGAAGCCGAAGCGGGAGGTTCAAGCAGATGTGCTATGCGATGGCATCCTCTATAGAGGTATTGTGGGAGACTACTTTCTGGATACTGCGGGAAGTCTCTCCGGTATTTTATTGAAGAATGCAGAGCGGTTTAGAAGAAAGGACTATGAGCGCGCGGTCAAAAAAGCCAACGGGGGCAGCATTAACCATGACGAATATTGGCGTGCAATTCCGGGCTCGAATTTCTATATTCCAGCCGACAAAATATCGAATTTCAATGTCAGATTTCCGCAACTGGCGAAGGACTTTCAAGCCTTCATAAACCAACTGTTAAGGGAGATGGACGTCCCGCATGGCACAACAGCGACCTTTGAGGGCACGAAGCCATCTGTGACCGACGCGACTACTTCTCCAAAGAACAGCGACGCGAAGACTGTGCCGAGCAGGCCAGATCAAAGCGGAACGTGACGATTATCACTAGTCAACTTCATGGTTGATGAGCCGATCACAGTCCTTGGTGCCCGAAGCGCAGACAAACAAAAAAAGGCGGCCCAGCCAGAGGTGTATGCGGGCCGCCAAAGTCTCTCAGGAAAATGTCGATCTAGAAATCCATGCGTAGCGCAAGTTGCCCAGTTCGGTTGCCGCCCTCGCCTTGCGGAAGTGCCGAACTCAACTGTCCAAAGCTGGAAGGGCTACCGATATTCAACGCCGGCGGCGCATAATTCGTATGGTTGGGGAGGTTGGTAAACGTTGCTTCGAAGCGAGCATGCAAGCGCTCGCCGAGGTTGATGCGTTTGGCCAGGCCCGCGTCCACGTCGACCATGCCGGGCCCCTCGAGGATTCCGACGCCGCAGGTTCCAAATCGTCCGGCATCCGCCGGCGGCAGAGCAAAGGCGCCGATGTTGAAGTATTGCGTGCCGCTCCTGCCGGTGGCTGGATTTCCAACACAGTCCGGACGTGCGAGGGCTCCACCGGTGTTTCGCACAACCATGTCAGTGTTCGATTGATCGTCGCCCGGTGGCATGGTGGGTGTGAGCCATTGGCCCGTCTGTATTGTCGTCACTGTACTCAGGGTCCAGCCTCCTATGACTGGGTTCAAGCGTCCCGGTCCTGCGAACAGTTTTCCCTGTCCGAAGGGCAGTTCGTAGGTGCCCGTCAGCATGAAGCGCTGGCGTGGCATGCCCACCACATTGCCGCGGTCGGACTTTATGTCAAAACGGTTGGCAATCTCCACGGCATAAGGTTCCTCGCTCGCGTATGCGCTGGGTGCGTCGTTGCCTTGGGCATCGTCCAGGTTCTTCGCGAAAGTGTAGTTTGCCTGGAGCGCTGCGCCGCGTCCCAACTTATGGGTGAATTCCGCGATGCCTGCCTGATAGCTTTGCGTGCCGTTGCTGAACGACTCCATCAGAAGCAGGAAGTTCTGGAAGGGCGCGCGAGGATCGACCACGTATCCGTTCGGGACGGTATAAGGTGTGGAGCTCGCCGGAATCTGGTTGTTGTCCACTGTGATCGGAAGATGGTAGGTGCTTTGGCCGGTGTAGCTCAACCGAATCGACGTATTGGATGACAACTCCCGCTCTACTGTCAGGTTCCATTGCGCCGACGAAGGATCCTTCCAGTGCGGATCGTTCGCCTCCTCGAAATCGTCACCACCGATGGTGGCCTGCGCGTTAAGCGGCGACGTGTTCGGAAACTGGAACGCGGCGACGCCGTTCGAGACAGAATTGTTGTAGGTGAGCAGGTCAGAAAGGGCAATGATGCCGCTGTTGAAAGACATCGGCCCAAGCGTGGTCATGGTGAAGATGCCGGCACCGGCGCGAATTACCGTCTTGTCGTTGTTGAAGGGGCGCCATGCGAAGCTCAAGCGGGGATCAAAATCGCGCCAATTCCAATCGCGAAGGCCTTGTGGAAGTCCCGCCTGACTCGCGGTTTCGATCTTCGAGCACGGCAACGGGCTGTTGGTCGCAAGGGCACAAGCGTTGATTCCCTGCTCAAAGCCCGTGTAAAGCTGCTGGTAGAGCGAGTTATTTGCGATAAAGGAATTGAACTTGTCGGGAACGACGACGGTTACGTTGCTTCCGTTAATGAGGTAAGTGGCGATATCGCCATTCGACTCCACGAACGGCGGAAGCAGCTCCCAGCGAAGGCCGAAATTCACCGTGAGATGGCGGTTCAGCTCCCATGTGTCTTGACCATAAACGCCCCAGTGGACAGAGCGCGCATCCATCTGCGGGCCAATGGCGGCGAAGTAGGACGGGTTTGGCAGCCCGAGTAGAAAATCGCCGAAAGAATAGTTGGTGAGGGTACCGCTGAAACCGAAGTTGCCGAAATCATCTGAGGGCAGAAAGTACATCAACGAATTGAAATGCTCTCTGCGCGCATCCATTCCGAATCGCAGCGTGTGTTTGCCGATGGTTTTGGTGATGTTGTCGGTGAACTGAACATTCCCGGACATGGTTGTCCCCACCCGGTCCTGACCGATATTGGTTACGGAGCCATCGCCGAATGCGAAGGTCGGGAAGGCATCGGCTGTGGGATGCGCAGCGATGCCGACCGGATGATCGAAATTCAGTCCGAGTTGATTGAGAGCTGTGGCGCCCTCGATCGGGAAAGTGTCGTTCTCGTTGTAATTGGCGAACCCGAAACGGAATTCGTTGACCAGCGTGGGAGTGATGGCATCGTTGTAAGAAGCCACGAAGCTGCGATTTTGCTCGTAGGCCCCATCGTTGGGCAGAAGAACCCCAGACGGAGTAACGCTGCCGGCGTTGTTGAACTCGTTATAGAACGCGTTTTTGAAGCTGTAACGGACATAGACTTGCTGCTTCGAACTGAAATTGTGATCGATGCGGACATCGAATCCGTTCGAGTTCGAAGGGTTGGGCACGAGGGTCTCGTAGTTATACGATGGGCCAGCCGTTCCGGCGCCCGGATAGTAATTCTGGCCGATGACATTGGGCAGGGGATAGTAATTCAACAGATTCAGAGCAACCTGATTGATGCAGGCTTGGCATGTCCCGGATGGGATGGAGTTGTTCGGGAAAGCCGTTCCCGTGAACGGATTGATCACCGATCCGAGGCCAAGGCTTTGCGCCATGTCATTCAGGTTGCCGGCCCGGTCTGCCGCGGTCGGCACATCCAGCAGTTCGGGATTGGACTGAGTCTTGCGATTCCCCTCGTAGTCGGCGAAGAAGAAGGTTTTGTCACGCCCGCTGTAGAGCCTCGGGATCGTTACGGGCCCTCCCAAACTTCCGCCAAAGGTGTTGAAGTTGCGAGGAGCTTTTTGGGGGAAATTCAGTACAGTAGCGTCGAAAGCGCTGTTCTGGTAGTACTCAAACGCGCTGCCATGCAACTGGCTGGTGCCGCTTTTTGTGACGAATGTGACGTCGCCGATCTGGGCGAACTCCGCATTGTTGTTGAATGCCGTGACCTTCATTTCGTCGATGCTTTCGAGCGATGGATAGGTGTCCTGCAGCGATCCATTGAAACGCACGTTCGCCGTCGAGATTCCGTCCACCGAAAAGCCAGTCTGCGAGGAGGTCGCGCCGCCGACCGCGATATTGCCCTGCGCGTCTCTGGTTACCTCGGGAGATACGGCGAGAGCCGCCAGAGGACTGCTTGAGACTGACCGGGAGTTGATCGGCAATTGAGAGATGCCTTCGTTCGAGATCGTATCGTTGAGGGTTGCGTTTTCGGTATTGATCAGCCCCCCTGCGGCACTTACCTCCACCGTTGTGGCTGTTGCCGCGACGGTAAGCGTAACCGGAACGCGGAGTTCCTGACGGGCTTCGAGCGAAAGTGATGCCACGACGGTATCTGTGAACCCCTCGTGACTTACGGTGAGTTTGTAATGGCCGGCCTTGAGGTTCTCAAACAGGAACTCGCCGGACAAATTTGAGGTCGTTTGCCGATCAGAGTTTTCGTCGAGCGAGTGCGCCGTAACGGAGGCCTGGGGAATGACTGAGCCACTGCCGTCTTGCACAGTACCAAGAATGGAGCCGAAAGTCGACTGACCGTGAACAGAAACCGCGAAAAGTGCGGCGAACGCCAGCACGACAATGCCCAGATTCCTTTTGCAGAAGAACATGAATCGGCGAAAGATATCTGGTTTGATCGCGTGAAGAATGAAGTCTACCGAATCTGCTCGATGCATGTTGAGACCTCCTTGAGAGTTTGTTGATGCCATCGTTCAAAGCATTTACCGCGGAAGTTGTGGTGAGTTGCGGCAGTAAATGCAGGGAAGGCGAGCTATGATCTCTGACAGCTGTGAATGGCTTCTACTTGAGAGGTGTGGCCAGTTTCAGAGCATGCGCTGCATTCAGCAGAAACGAGTTCTTCTAAGGAGGGCATGAATTCTGTCTAAGGTCAAAGCGATTCTTCTATAAGAAAGTTATAAGGATCTAAGTCTTCACGAATGCTTTAGCTTATGCTCCTCCTTCGGGTGCCAAAGGGAAGAACGCTAATGGTACCAGCGACTTGAAGTGGCGAGCTGCGACTATACTTTTCATAAGTCCGTGAGCAAGAACCTCCCATTATTGTTGCGTCGCGCCATGTACAACCTGCGCGGCGGTTTCCTCGTTCGCCCGCTCATCATTGCGTTGGTCCCGGGGCATCGGCCCTGGACGCGTTCTCGGCAAACTGGTTCAAACTTTGGGTGTTCGGGGACGCCAACAAAACAAAACACTTCGAGAGATTCGCAATTGGCGCTTGGCGTCGACGTGACGCTATCGTGACAATTCAAGCGCTATTACGGCGTGAAAACGGAAGCCAGCGCGAGTTGCTTGCAGTCCCTCTGGTAGGGTTTCCGCCTCGTTCCCCGATTGTAAGTGAGAACATAATGCTCAGCAGAGTTCTCGACATCCCCCTCGGGGTCGCGCGATATGTTGAAGCCAGCGGCCCGGGCCGAGGCAGCCGCGAATCGAGCTGCAGGTGTATTATCAAACCTTCGCCTGAACACCTCTCGACCCTCTGCGGTATCTGCGTAACAGGAAATCTCGCCGGGTTCCAAATCGAAGCTGAAAAATGCAACTGATGCAACCCGGACCCGATCCTCCATTTGCACCCACCAGTCGGCCTGCGTGAGCGCTCTAAGAAAGGTTGCCCCGTCGCCAACGGTTGCATCGTCGGGTCGCACCATTCGAGGAAGGAGTCCCCTTTCAGCCCGCCATCATGTCCTCAAGCGCTCTTGAGAGTGGTGCGACATCGTGCGCGGTAATCTCACCATCTTCGACAATCACGTCACCATTCGAAAGGACGAAACTGCCCGACTGATCCGCGCCAAAAATCGCCTCTATTTGCCTCGGCCCGATCGTCCAAATGATGGCTATATCGCCACTTTCAGACGAACACACCCCAGGGATCGGCAGGTTTTCGGCGCGCAGGCCAGTCAAGGCGATCCTCGCAAACATCGCAGCGTCCACAGAAGCGCGCGCTGCTGCTGCCCCTTGTTGTCCGTTCTTTCCGTGCTCCAGATTGTGCAGCTTCATCAGCGCGATATAGGTCCACGGTGCGAGTGCGTGATACGCATACGCATTGAGCATAGAAGCCTCAAATAAGCGGGCTTTCAGGTGGCTCTTGTCGAGGGTTGTGGCAACATCAGCATGGATCATGTCTCCCCCACAATTCATGTGCAGAGTCGGTTATGACGTCATCAAACCCCAGGATGACCGCGTCGTGGCATTTGTCCAATGTGTCGGAGATTGACGAATCGGCGCTCGAATCTGGTGAGGCCTTGGCAGTGATTGGCATTTGAATCACTTCTGAACCATCGGGCGATCGGATCGCCGATTGGATTGAGACCTGTAGCGATACGCCACTATCGGCAAGTTGGTAGCCTGCAATCAGAGAAACGGCGGAAGCGTCTGGCAGGTATTTGTACACGCGCCCCGAATTCGACACCGAAACTCTCGGGGCGAAAGGTTTCAACAGTTTGGCAAGATCGCTGTACGATTTCCATTCTTTACCGCGCACTATGTGGTTTACGTAGGTAACCTCACATTGGAGGACTTGGGGCCGCTTCAATCCGTTTTCCGCGAGGAAATTCTGAAACGTCTCCCAATCGGCCTGGAATTTGGGCTTGAGGTCCGCATAATGTGTGTATGCTTGTGTGGTTTCCGTCCTCTTCCAATTTCGCAGGAACATCGACGACTGAACCTGAACAAGCTCAGAGTCGCCCGAGTTCGTAAATATCGCCCGGATAGGAATCTCTTGCAGGTTGAATGTTCCCTGTGCTAGGTCGCGTTGCTCGAGCACTGGTGGCAGCAGCGATGCTTTCGGATAGCGTTCCCTGAATTTGGTGTGAAGCTCGCCGAAGTGAATCACTGTCCATTCCGCGAGGCGGGCGAAATGTACTCCCATCAACGTCTCTACCGCAGGTGGAGAGTCGTATTTCGGCAAAGCTGCTCGTGTCATGTCAGAGTCCATGACGCTGCTTCATCTTAAACTCAGTATCTGGGCTCTGTATAGCAACATCATTTCGACTCCCACCCGTCGGAATCAACGATTTAAACCCTCTTCGGCAGGAATGACCCGGCCATTAGGCTTGACCGGCGGGCAACATCCCCGCCCATGATTCTGTCCAGCTTGCCCACAACGCCCGCCATACGTCTGGTGATAGGAGCGCGTACTGTTGCGTCATGAGCGTGGTTTTGTGGCCTAGAATCTCCCTCACTCCGTACTTGATTCAAACTTTGGGTGTTCGGGGACGCCAAACAAACCTGCCTTGGCGCTTGGTCGCCCCCCGGGAATTACAGGAACACTCCACCCTGCCTGGCCTTTGACGCCGGGAGTACACTGATCTCAAACCAAAGTGGAATCTACAATCCCCCATTGTTTCCTTCAGAATATTGCGGAGAATCCTCCAGGGCGGATGGGCGTGCCTGGTCACGGGACAGCGCGTCCGCCCCAATGCGCAATCATGCCTTTTTTCAGTTAGGACGTTGAGGATGCCCTACGAGTCGCCGTGGATGAATGACGAACTGAGGATGTTCCGCAAGACGGTGCGGCGTTTTGTGCAGGAGGAATTCCTGCCCCAGCAGGCCCGCTGGCGCCAGCAGCATCGTCCCGACGCAGATGCGTGGACGGGCGCGGGCGCGGCCGGCCTGTTGCTGACCGATATACCCGAAGAGTACGGCGGCGGGGCAGGAACCATTGCTCACGAAGCCGTGATGGCTGAAGAACTGGCCCAGGCGGGAGTGCACTTTGCCTCGCTGAACCAGAGCATCGTGGCGCATTACATTCTGGCTTATGGAAGCGAGGAGCAGAAAAAGAACTGGCTGCCGCGCATGGCAAGCGGCGAGCTGGTGGGCGCGATCTCGATGACGGAAGCGGGGGCGGGCTCCGACCTGCAGGCCATCAAGACCACGGCTACGCGCGATGGCTCCGAATACGTAATCAACGGTTCAAAGACCTTCGTGACCAACGGCTGGCATGCCAGCATCGTTGCCCTGGCGGTGAAGACCGACCCCAAGGCGACCGGCCCGCGGGGCATTTCGCTGCTGATCGTGGAACCAAAGAATCTGCCCGGGTACAGCGTCGGCCCGCCCCTCGACAAGGTGGGAATGAATACGCAGGACACTTGCGAGCTGTTCTTCGACAGCGTGCGCGTTCCGGCATCCAGCCTGCTGGGCGCGTCTGAGGGCAAAGGCATGTCGCAAATGATGGCGCAGCTGTCCTACGAGCGCCTGATGATTGCCACTGCCTCGATCGCCACGGCCGAACACGCGGTAAACATCACAACCAAGTATGCCAAGGAGCGTACGGCCTTTGGCGGCCCGCTGATTGAGCTGCAGCACGTGCGTTTCAAGCTGGCGGAGTGCAAGACCGAAGCTCATATCGGCCGCATCTTCGTCGATTATTGTATCCAGGAGTTCATCGCCGGCCGCCTCGATGCGGCCACCGCCGCCATGGCAAAATACTCGCTTACGGATTGCGAGGGGCGCATCCTGGACGAATGCGTGCAGTTGCACGGGGGCTATGGTTATATGACGGAGTATCCCATCGCCCGCATGTGGACGGACAGCCGCGTACGCCGCATTTATGCAGGATCAAATGAAATCATGAAAGAGCTGATCGGATGGTCTTTATAGCAGGCGATAAAAGCAAAGACAGTCCGGTGCTGGACGCAGGAAGCCGGCGTGACAGCAACGGCGCTGAGTCTGCGCCGAATTGTCAGGCATTGACCGAGAGCCAGCGCCGGCAGGTTCTCTACGAGTGGAACGACACGCAGGCGGAGTTTCCGGCAGTTTGTGCGCACGAATTGTTTGAGCAGCAGGTTGCGCGCGATCCCGACGCCATGGCCGTGGTTGGCGGCGGCAAGAGCCTCAGCTACAGCGAACTGAACCGGCGGGCCAACCAGGTGGCGCATCACCTGCGCAAGCTGGGAGTGGGACCTGATGAGCTGGTTGGCGTTTGCCTGAAGCGTTCGCCGGAGCTGGTTGTGGCTTTGCTGGGCGTTTGGAAGGCGGGCGGCGCCTATGTGCCCCTGGATGCGTCGTACCCCGAAGAACGCCTTTCGTTTATGGTGAGCGATGCCACGGTGCGCGTGTTGCTGACCGAGGAGCATTGCAGGCGCCTGTTTGCTTCCACCCAGGTAAAAACGGTTTGCCTTGATTCCGATTGGCCCGTGGTAGCTCTGGAAAGCGACCACAATCCCTTGAGCGGCGCCCTGCCCTCGCACCTGGCCTATGTGATGTACACCTCGGGATCGACCGGAAAGCCCAAGGGCGCCATGATCCTGCACCGCGGGCTCGTAAATTACCTCTGGTGGGCGATGGGGAACTATCGTGCACAGGCGGGAGGTTCGGTTCCGGTCCACAGCTCGATTTCGTTCGATTTGACGGTGACGAGCCTGTATCCGGCATTGCTGGCCGGCGGACAAGTAGAACTGCTGCCCGAGGGCGGCGTTGGCGCGCAGAATCTGCTGGAGGCGTTACGCCGGGGAAAAGACCGCACCCTGGTCAAAATCACTCCTGCGCACCTTGAAGCGCTCAGCTTGCAGCTGGGCGCAGAAGAAGTCGCAGGCTTGACGAGGGTATTCGTGATCGGCGGTGAAAACCTGCCGGCGGAAAGCCTGCGCCTGTGGCGGGAGTCGGCGCCCGATACCCGCCTGATCAATGAATATGGGCCTACAGAGACGGTGGTGGGTTGTTGTGTCTACGAAGTGAAGCCGGGCGATCCGCAGAACGGGCCCGTTCCCATCGGCCGCCCGATTGCCAACACGCAACTCTACATCCTCGATGAGAATCTTGCACCCATGCCGCCCGGTGTGATGGGCGAGCTCTACATCGGCGGAGCAGGCGTCGCTCGCGGGTATCTCAACCGGCCCGATCTGACCAGGGAGCGTTTCCTGCCCAACCCGTTCACGGACGATGGCGAAGCCCGCATGTACAAGACGGGCGACCTGGCTCGCTATCGCGAAGACGGAGTCATCGAATATCTGGGCCGCGTCGACGACCAGGTGAAGATTCGCGGCTATCGCATCGAGCTGGGCGAGATTGAGGCTGCCCTGGCAAGTTGCAAGGGAGTGCAATCCTGCGCGGTTTTGGCCCGCGAGGATACGCCTGGCGACAAACAACTGGTTGGATATATCGTGGCGCGGGATGGAATGCAGCCGGCCATCGAGGAGTTGCAGAACTCCCTCAAAGACTCTCTGCCGGAATACATGGTCCCCGCCCGGTTCGTGTTTCTCCCTTCTTTTCCGCTCACCCACAATGGCAAGGTCGACCGCAAGGCATTGCCCGCGCCTGCAAACGAGAGCGCACAAGTTGAGGACGCCGCGGACCGGCCGCGCACCGCTGTTGAAACTGCCCTCGCCGCCATCTGGAAAGATTTGTTCAAGACCGACAAGGTCGGCGTCCACGACGATTTCTTCGATCTCGGTGGGCACTCTCTCCTGGCCATCAAGGTCATGTCGCGCGTACGGGACGAATTTGGCGTCGACCTGCAGGCGCTCATCCTCTTTGAGAATCCGACCATTGCGGCACTGGCCGACAGCTTGACCAAAGCCGGCGTTAAAGACTCCCCGGTGCAGCCTGAAGAGCAGCTCGAACCAGCTCCCGAGCCGCGCACAGTGAAGAAGCAGGAAGCGCCCCGGAAGATAACCCCCTTCTACTTCGGAGCGGCCGAGGATCCGCTGTTTGGCGTGTACTCGCCACCGAGCGGCGGAGCCACGCGGCAAGCGGCGGCATTGTTGTGCGGTCCCGTCGGCATCGAGTACCAGCGAACCCACTATGCCATGAGACTTACGGCTTCGCATCTGGCCAGAGCCGGATTCCACGTGTTGCGCTTTGACTACCATGGGACGGGAGACTCGAGCGGCCACGTTGATGCGGGCCAGTTCGATCGCTGGGTCGGGGACGTTGCGCTTGCCGCGCGCGAACTCTCTGAGAATTCCGGAATACGGAAGCTGACCATTGTGGGAATGCGGCTGGGTGCGGCGCTCGCCATCGAAGCCCTCGCACGCCGGGATATCGCGGCCAGGAGCCTTGTGCTGTGGGATCCGGTTGTGTCGGGAGCTGAGTATATCGCCGCGCTGGAGAAGATGAATGAGGAAGTCATCGCGGAACGCCCCGGCCCGACTCTGCCGACAGATGAACTGGTAGGCGCCCGGTTCCCGCAGGATCTTCGCGCCGCAATACGATCCGTGAACATCCAAGAGCGTTTGCAAAAAGTCGATCTGGAGAGCGCAGCTCTCATTGTTTCTGAAGACTCGCCCGCGTACGGCGCAGTTTTCAACTCGATGCGTACTCGATGGCCCGCAGCCCAGTTTCGATCGATGGATGCGGCGGCCAAATGGGAGAGCCTTGCCGCAGCCTATGAGGGCCGGGCAACCGGACCGATTGTGGCGGCGGTTGCAGAAGCAGCGGAGAATCTATTGTGAACGCGAGCGTGTGCCAATTTGGTCCCGAGCAGAACCTCGTCGGCATTTTGACCGAGCCGTCTGCAGGCAAGGTTGGACCCAACGATCCAGCCGTGCTGATGCTCAATGTGGGGCTTTTGCACCGCGTGGGGCCGCATCGGATGTCGGTGGAGCTCGCGAAGCAACTCGCAGCAGCCGGCATCCGCAGCCTGCGCTTCGACATGGGCGGCTACGGCGACAGCGAGGTGTCGATTGCAGCAAAATCCGACGTCACTCGGATCTACTCCGACATCAGAGACGCGATTGATTTTCTCGAGCGCGAGCATAATGTCCACAGCTTCGTGCTTTTTGGATCGTGCTCCGGTGCCGACAATGCGCACGCAGTCGCGCTGCGCGATCCGCGTGTCGCCGGCGCGATCCTCCTCGACGGGCATGGCTACTGGACGTGGCGAAGCTACATCAATCACTATCTTCCACGGGCTTTTCACGTACGCGTCTGGATCAACTTCGCGCGTCGCGGTTTTTCGGTTCAAAAGGAACTGCACGAAGAAGAACGATCTCCACTGCGAGGGCAGCTCCGCCGGCCGTTCGGACCGCGGCTGGAGGTAAGGCGCGAAATCCAGTCTCTCGCCAACCGTGGCGTGCAGATGCTCTATGTTTACACCGGGGGCGTTGAGCATTACTACAACTATGCGGGACAGTTTTTTGCGATGTTTCGAGGGCTCGATGCGCGCGGCAAAATCGAGGTGGAGTATTTTCCCGACTCCGACCATACTTACACCTTCGCGCAGGATCGCGAGCGCATGTTCAGGCGCGTAATCGAGTGGTACGGATCGAGAACCTGGAATCCCAAGTGAGCTTTCGCGCCCTCCTGGCTGCTCGAAAATGCAGGAGAACGCAAACGATTTGCCAAAAGTTGTCGAACCGGATCGGTTCATCATTCCCGCCTCTCCCGCTCCAGAAGACAACGCGGAAGCTCGCAACGGGCAGCGCGCCTTGTCGGCCCATCCAGAGGATCCCACGAATAAATTTCTGAGCCCTTTTGCAGCCGGTTTGCGCATACCCTGGCAAAGCATGGTTGGTGCCCCGGGGGCCAGTTTGCTCTTGATCAAACCCGCCGAAGGAAAGCCGCCTGGTTACGAATCTTCAGTGCGAGGGGTTTGAGCGGCTTTTTTGTACGATACAAAGGGGAACGGTTTCCCGGCCGGGTTGACGGCGAAGCACCCAGGAGAGCGTCATGAATAGTCCTTCGATTGGATTCTGTCCAAATTGTGGAGCAGCGGTGAACCCACCAGGTACCTTCTGCGCCTCTTGCGGGCAACGGCTGCCGGCTCCGACAGCGTCGGCACCACCGCCGCAGCCCCCTCAAGCGGCATCGGCCGCAGTCCCCCAGGGACAGCTCAGACAATGTCCATTCTGCGGCTCCACGCAGGTCCAGGCTGCGAAGAGGGGCTGGAAATGGACCACCGGCATGATCGGAAGCGGCAAGATCGTCTTCACCTGCTTGCAGTGCGGAAAGAAGTTCAATCCGGCTTAGGGCGAAGCGGAGCGGGCTCCGAAGCATGCCGCGCCCAGGCGGAACTCTCCCCAATGAAAATGACCTCTCGAATCGAGAGGTCGCTCTGCTTTTCCAATCTGGAGCCGACGGTCAGACTTGAACTGACGACCTGCTGATTACGAATCAGCTGCTCTACCAACTGAGCTACGTCGGCCTGCCTCTTGATTGTATCGTTGCGCCTATCGCAGGTAAAGTTGAGGGATGCCTCTGCGCGCCGGCCGGTCGCACGGCGGCGGCATGCAATCTGAGATCATGACCCAGACTCTCTTCGCACTGACGCTTCGGCTTGCCTTTCGCATCGCCATCGTGTGGGCCGGCGGCTTAATACTCGCGGTGGCGGTGCGCGCGCTTCTGCCCGACCGGATAGGGCTCACATTCACCAGCCCTCAGTCCACAATTTACCTCCCTTACAGCCGCATCGGCTTCTGGGTCTGCATGCTCGCCGCGCTCACCGTCTCCGGCATGATCGTCATCCGCTCCATGCTGGTCGATCTTGGCTGGCTACCGCACCGCTGATCAAAATCCGCCGTATACTGCTGCTTATGCGAACCGATCCGTTGCTGGAATGGTGCAGGCTCACTGAGCACTACCGCCAGATGAGTGAAGCAGAACTTCGCGAGCTGGCCGCCGACTTCCCCGACCTCACCGAAACCGCGCAGCAAGCATTGCGAGGCGAGTTCCGCAGCCGCGGACTCGGCGATCCACAAGCGCCGAGGAGCGCATCGGCCGCACCCCAACCCGTTCGTGCCGCGCAGCCAATCAACCCACCGCTGCTGGCAGAGCCGGCAACTGACTTCATCGCCGGTCATGCGGCGCGCGCGCCTGAGATCGTTCCCGACACTGCGGAGACTGAGGACGAAGACAGCGGCCCGCATGAGTTCACATGGAAGACATTGTTGTGCGAGTGCGATGAGCCAGAGCAGGCGCGGCAGTTGGCGGCCGCGCTCAACCGCGCGGGTATCGAGTGCTGGATGGAGAACCAGGGGACGCGTTCCCGCTACACCGGCATGGGCCTCGCCAATCCACGCGTGGTTGTTGCGGCCGATCAGCTCGAAGAGGCGCGCGCGATTGCCGCGCAGCCCATCCCGCAAGACATCATCGACGATTCCAAAGTCGAAGTGCCGGAGTTCGTCGCGCCCAGGTGTCCGCGATGCGGCGCCGATGATCCCGTTCTGATCGAGGCCAATCCCACGAATACCTGGCGATGCGAACAATGCGACGAGGAGTGGACTGAATCGGGCGCGAGTAGCGGCAGCGATGGATCGGATGCAGCCGAAATGCGCTCATAAACGGAAAGAGCCGCCCGGCAACGGGGGGCAGCTCTCTCCTCAGGGAGAATAGTTCCAACGGAGGCAAACCCATCAGAACTTTCTGGCTGCATAGTAGGTTCGGTGGAAAGCAGTGTCAAGGAAAATGTTTTGCAAAATAACTTTATTTATTTCAATTATTTAACAATTTGACCAGGGGCCTGAGAATGGGTGAGTATTCGCCTTACCTTCTCTTCTATTTTTTCGTCATTTGCCGGGATTTTGCGGTGTTTCTTCGGGTTTATGACCTGATTTCCACAGCCAGAAACAGCCGTTAACGCTTCGGATGCGGCCCTTCGATTGCCTCCGGTTTTTCTCTCCATGCAATGTCCTCGATCTCCATCCGCAGATCGAGATGGATGAACTCCTCGTCGTACACCGACGAGACCGGCTTGCCCCGGGCCAGGCGATAAAGCGCCCTGCCGCCGCCAAAGAACCCCCCGAGAATGATGGCCGCCCCGGCCCCGATCAGGCTCAGCAGGGCAATTCCCATCAGCAGCTTCGCGGTTTTTTCAATCTCCGACTCCACCGGCAGCGGGACCGCAGTCAGGTTCGCCTCGTAATGGACCGATTCCAGCAGGCGGTGGCTGTCGTCGGGAATGGCGTCCCCGCTCACAATCGCCACCAGCGGTCCGCTGTGCCGCACCTCCAGGGACGCCGTGTCGGAGTCATTCAGCGGCTTGGGCCAGGGCGGCAGGGCCTGGCTGCCCGCTCTAAGATAGGCGCGGATCGCCGTTTCCTGGGCCTGCGCGATCTGCGGCGTGGGATAGTCGATGATCGTCAGCGTGGCCTCGCCTGAGGTCAGCGCGTAGTTGGCAGTCACGGTTTCAGCGCCGCGGTCGAAACTCACCAGCGACGGCGGCAGCACGCCCCCTGATCCCGTATAGCCGGCCGGACCCACAGCATAATGGGTCGTCTGGCCCTCGAGCTTGGCCTTGGGAAGGCTGGCCAGGATGGGCGGGATCAGGGCAAGGCTTCCAGTGGCAGAGGGCAGCTGGGCTGCGATCTCCCGCATTTCTCCCGCCGACATCGGCCCAATGCGCGAAAACGTCGCGTCCACCACCGTGGTTCCCACCCAGAAAACCACGCGGTTGTGGTCAGAGGCCGCACCGGCGCCGATCTCTTCCCTGGGCCATCCATTCTGCCGGTAGTAGGTGTAGGCGCCGTAGGCTCCGCTGCTATCGATGAAGCGCATCGCGCGCACGCTCAGCGTGTCGCTTTCGCGCTTGTAATTGGCCACCACGGCCAGCGAAAAACCGTACTCCCTCAGGGCCGCAGCATTCGCTGCATCGGCCTGCGCCGGGTCGGTAATCACCTTTGACGGCGCCGCCAACTCCCATCCGTCGAAGGCATCGGGCAGCAGGGCCTTCGGAGAGGGCGGCAGCACCAGCGTAGTGCCCGCTTTCTTCTCCGCCGGCGTAGGCTGCCCGGCCTGGGCGCATGCAACCGCCGCGCACCATCCCAGCGCCAGCCCACCCGCCACAATTGCCATCCCACGCATCGGGAGCGTTACTCCAATCAGGCGCCGCGAAACGGCGCCTTATTCATCAGGGTACACGCTGGCGGCGCGCACCAACCACGTGTGGGGGTTCGGTTTACGGCCGCTTTGCAAAGGCACGGGCGGGGAACCCAACCAGCAGGTGGGTCGCGTGCCGTAAAGGCTGCAAAATGAATGGGCTTCGGCGGTCAGGGGATGGTCTCCTCATGCCATCCCCGATGGCATCGCTGCCGGCGCCGCCGGCGGAGGAAAGAGGATGTCGCCAAGCGTCTGGTAGCGGCCGCCGTAGAACAGCAGCGCGTAGTTGCGCACGCCGATGTCGAGCGGGCCGGCCAGGCTCACAGTGAGCAGCAACCCGAGGCAAAGCATGATCAGGGCGAGCATGGCCTCCAAAACCCCTCCAATGAGGGGCAACGGCATGGCGGCGTGACTGATAAGAGCGGCGTACACGGCGGCCATCATTACGGCCAGCAACCCAAACACAATCAGGCAGGGAATAAAAAGAATGATGGCCATTCCCGCGACGGCAACGAAAGGCAGGATCACACGCAAAAGGCCATAGAGGAAGAAACGCCCGGGTTCGCCCGCGATACGGGCGCGCACCGCAGCCCATGCCTGGCCGGCCGAAGCGTTTTCGAGCGCGATGTGCGGCAGCATAAAGTCGCGGAGGATAATGCGCACACAAATGGCGGCCAGCACGATGAGAAGAAGCACCGCGATGAAGGGGAGTGCGACCATGAGCAGCGCTGCCAACGGGAAGGGCCCGCCAAGCTGGGTCAATTGATACACGTGCCAGAACCCCAGCGCAAACGGAATCAGAGCCGCAATAACCACGGCAAGGAAGACGATGCCGACCACAATCGAAAGCAGGAAGAATCGGAATGCCTGAAAACGGTACTTATACCAGCCGGGCGCAATCAGGGTGCTTTGGTGGATCAGGCACTCGAACAAAGCAAAGCGAAGGCGGACCGCGAGATAAAAAATGACCAACACGAGAATGAAGGCGGCCGCGGCAAGGGCAACGAGGACCGTGATCCACGCAGGACTGATGTGGGGAAGTACCGATCCCGGGTGAGGCAATGGCGGGATGGTGGGGACGTGGCCGTGCTCCGGGAATCCACCAAATCCGCGCTGCGAGAAGTTGAAATTCTTTGAAAAGCCCTCAGTAAAAACGGCCACGGCGCAAAGCTTCAGAAACGTTCCCCACCGAAAGGGCTCGAAGAGCAGACTCTTGGTGCGGTTGATCGCCGGTGAGATCGCTTGTGTAGCAGTAAAGACTTGCATAGAGGCCTTTCCCCGCCGAACTATCGTACGACATAACTACGCATTTTCAGCGCGCCCGGTTCCTCAACCGGGAAACAACCTTGAGAGGATGTGCCCGCGGTCAATTACGACCTGAGAAGAACGCGGCTGGGAGCGTTCAAGCCCCAACCGCCACGCGTCGAACGCCGCCAGTGCCCGTTCGCACTGCAGGCGGTGCCGCTCCTTCTTTTCGCGAACTTTCTTGCGGGTCTCTTCGTCCAGTGGCTCGAGCAGATCGAAAGTGATGTTGGCGGGCTGGAAGTTCTTCGCATCCGCGTGCGTAATGTAGTGCAGCAACGAGCCCAGCGCTGTCGCCCTAGGCACAGGGTTCGGCTCTTCGGCGCGTGCCATTGCTGCAGCGTAGATGCCGGCCAGCATGCCGGTGGCGATGGACTCCGTATACCCTTCCACCCCGCAGATCTGGCCCGCAAACATGAGCTTCGGCTCTCTTGACTTCAGGGCGAGAGTCTCATCAAGCAAGGCGGGCGCGCAGATGTAGGTGTTGCGGTGAATCTGCCCATAGCGCAGGAAGCGCGCGTTCTCGAGCCCCGGAATCAGGCGCAGCACCCGCGCCTGTTCGCCGAACTTCAAATGATTCTGGAACCCCACCAGGTTGTAGCTGTCGGCGCGCAGATTCTCCTTGCGGAGTTGCACCACCGCCCATGGCATCTTGCCGGTGCGCGGATCGCGCAATCCCACCGGCTTCATCGGCCCAAAGCGCAGCGTGTCGCGCCCGCGCCGCGCCAATACCTCGATGGGCAGGCAGCCCTCAAAATATTCGAGCTTCTCCCACTCCTTTTGCTGGGAAGGCTGCGCCGCCAGCAATGCCTCATAAAAGCGGTCATACTGGGCGCGATCCATGGGGCAGTTGATGTAGTCCGCCGTTCCCTTATCCCAGCGCGCGGCGAAATACACACGCCCCATGTCAATCGACTCGGCGTCGACGATGGGCGAGATCGAGTCGTAAAACGCCAACTGTCCCGCGCCCGTCAGCCGCTCGATCTCCTTGCTGAGAGCGTCCGAGGTCAGCGGCCCGGTGGCGACGATCGTCAGCGCAACGTCAGCGCCGGTCGCGTCCAGGCTTGTCACTTCCTCGCGAACCACGCGAATCTCGGGCTCGGCCGCAATCGCTTCTGTAATGCGCCGCGAGAATTGCACGCGATCCACGGCCAACGCGTGGCCCGCGGGAACCGCTGTCTCATCCGCAATCGATAAAAGTGCTGAGCGCCCACGCCGCATCTCCTGCTTCAGCAGCCATGGCGCTGTCCAGGGCGTTTCACTCTTCAGGGAGTTCGAGCACACCAATTCGCCGAAGTCCGTGGTTTGGTGGGCCGGCGTCAGCCGCGGCGTTCCATCCACAGCGGCGCGCATCTCATACAAATCCACCGCGCAGCCCAGCCGCGCTGCCGTCAGTGCCGCTTCGGGGCCGGCCAGCCCGCCGCCAATGATGCGAATTCTCACGGTGCCGTCTCCGCCCGTTTCTCCAGGTCACGCTCTGGTTCCACCGTGCTTTCGCCGGTCTTTGTCCGAAAAGGCGGGACGGTGATTTCTTCAGCGCCCTCCGCCAGCCGCCTGATTGCCTCCGAGTTCAACCGCACGTTGCGCCACTCGTCAAGGAACTCGGCGCCCATGGCCCGGTAAAAGTCGATGGCCGGCGTATTCCAGTCCAGAACCTCCCACTGCATACGCTGGCAGCCCTTCTCCACGGCAACGGCCGCCACCTGCCGCAGCAGGGCCTTCCCGATGCCCAGTCCGCGAAACTCCGGCTGCACAAACAGGTCTTCCAGGTAGATGCCGGGCCGGCCCATCCACGTGGAGTAGTTGAAGAAGTAAAAGGCAAAGCCGGCCGGCTGCCCATCGCGCTCGGCAATCAGGCAATGGTAGTAAGGATTGGGACCGAATCCATCCCGCAGCAGGCCCTCTTCGGTGGCCGTCACCGCGTCCGGGGCCCGCTCGAATTCCGCCAGAGCCCGGATGAAGCTGAGAATCTGAGTGGTATCAGCCGCCGTCGCACTGCGAATCACCGTTCCCATGCCTCGATTCTAATTTCCTGGCATTGCCTGCGATGGGCCTGGGTAAACTGCAGCTTCACTCGGCACGACGAATGTCCGGCCAGCTTCGCCAACCCCTCTAACTCCGCTGATTTCATGTGTGATATGGGCCACACACGGGAGCAAGCCCGCCACTCTACCATCATCCCCGTGGCGATGGCGCACTGGAATCCCTCGCTGCGGAATGGGCAACTTGCAGACCAGCCTCCTCGTCACGAAAGAAAGTGACGCGGCGGCCCGCGACCAGGGCGTGGCGGCGACGACCCCCTTGTGCAGGGTGCTGGATTGGATTTAACTTGGGTTTTGCTCCAAAGTCGCTCTACCCGATGAATTTGGAGCCGTTATTCCTCGGAATTTGATTTTTTGAGTTTGCCGGCGGCATGCGGCCGGCCGTCTTCAAGGAGAAAACATGAAACATACTCTTATATTTCGGCTGACTTTAGCCGCCGTGGCCTGCCTGCTGGCGCCGGTTTTTGCTCAGGCCCAGGAGCAACCTGCAGCAAACACAGGCAAGATTCACGGTCGTGTGATCAATCCCACTGGGCAACCCGAGGCCGGCGGCAGCGTCAGCCTCTCCACTGACGGCGGCGTGACCGCGAAGTACACCTTTAACGTCGATGACACCGGCAATTACACCGGCGAAGCGCCCCCGGGAACCTACACGCTTGTTTATCGGGCGGCGGGTATGCCCGCGGACAAGATGGCTGACTCGATTCGCGGCGTCAAAATCATCGCCGGGCAGGATACCGACCAGGACGACGACATGTCGCGCCAGGAATACATCGACAAAATGCCGGCCGATCAGAAGAAGCAGCTGGAAGACCTGAAGAAGACCAATGCCGAAGCCATGAAGGCGAACCAGCTCATTAACCAGCTCAACGCCGACCTCAAAGTCTTCGGCCAGGACAAGAAAGATATCGACAACGCCCACGCCGAGGCCGAGCAGGCGCTGGGCGCGTCGGCTTCAAAGACCGATCTTGCCGCCAAGGAAAACGAGATCAAGGCCGCCAAATACAACGACATCGAAAGCCTGATGACCAAGGACACAGGCCTGAAACCCGACGAGGCGTTGTTGTGGAACGCGCTCGGCTACGCACAGGAGGGGCTCAAGCAGTACGACCAGGCCATCACCTCTTACAAGAAAGCCATCGATCTCGAGAACGCGGCCAAAAAGCCGCGCTTGCCCGTGATCGGTCAGGCCGAAGCCGGCCTTGGCGACATCTACGCGCGCACCGGCAAAGTCTCTGATGCGAACACCGCCTTCGAGACGGCTGCCAAAGACGATCCTGCCAATGCGATGGTGTATCTAAGGAATCAGGCCATCATCTTTTTCCAGGAGAACAACTCCGCGGGCATGGCTGCCGCCGCGGATCAAGCCATCAAAACCGCCCCGAACCCGAACGATCCCGGCCTCGCCATCGTGTACTACATCAAGGGCCAGGGCTTGATAGCGAATGCGACTATCGATCCCAAGACCAATCGCATCGTTCTGCCCCCAGATTGCGCCGCAGCCTACCAGAAATATCTGGAACTGGCGCCAAACGGCCAGTTCGCGACCGACGTTGCAGGCATTCTGCAGCAGGCAGGCGAGAAAGTCAGTTCCAACTACAAGGCGCCCAAATCAAAATAGCGCGGTTGCCTCGGGATCTGCTGAAAGGGCGTCCGTCATTGCGGACGCCCTTTTGATTTCGCGCCCAGCAGATCAGTTTGTCGCGTCTCCAGACCAGCGATAAGGACCGGTCATGGTCCGTGGGGCGGAGATCTCGATTCCGGGCTTGGGAACCCCGGGGATTTTCCGAACCGCCGCGGGCTGATCCCAACCACTACAATGCATTGCATGTGCTTCGTTTCGCGACGGCACCTGCGCGGCGCGGTCTGCTTCCCCATAACCTTCGTCCTGCTCACCTTCGCCCATGCGCCGGCGTTTGCTCAACAAGAGTCTTCCGCGGCCGCTCAAGCCGGGCCCGCTGCAATGGGCAAGATTCACGGTCGCGTGATCAATCCCGCAGGTGTGCCCCAAAATGGCGGAGTTGTCAGCCTGTCTACCGACGGTGGCGCGTCGTTGAGCTACAACTTCCCGGTTTCGGCCTCGGGCGAATACTCAGGGGAAGCAGCTGCCGGCGAATACATGGTCATCTACCGCACTGCCGACTCGCCCGAGGGCAAGGCCAACGACTACATCCAGGGCGTTGAAATCGCGGCCGGGCAGGACTTGGCGCAGAACATCGATATGACGCGCCAGGAATATTTTGACCGCCTGTCACCGGAACAGCAGAAGCAATTGCTCGCGGAAAAAGATAGCAACGAAGACGCAGTGGCCGCTAACCAGGTCGTCGCCGGGCTGAATGCTGACCTGGAGCGGGTCAACCAGGACTTTGAGGACATCATGAATGCGCGCGCGACAGCGGCCCACACGCTGGCGTCGACCGCCTCCGCGGCAGACGTAGAGGCCATGACCGCTGAAATCAGAGGCTCAAAATACGCCGAGATCGATTCTCTGATGAGCAAAGCCACTGCCGAAAAACCTGATGAGCCCGGTTTCTGGATCTATCTCGGGCGCGCCCAGGTGGCAACAAAGAACTACCTGGATGCAGAAACCAGTTTCAAGAAAGCTCTCGATCTGGCGTCGAAGACTCCAGATCCACAGCCGCTGCTCCTTGGCGCGGCCGATGCGGGACTCGGCGAGGTTTATGCTCGTACCCTCATGGTCGACGAAGCCAACGCCGCTTTCGATGCTGCAGCCAAGGCCGATCCAGCCAATGCCGCAGCTTACTTCCGTTATCAAGCCGTCGTCTTCTTCGAGGAGAAGAATACTCAGGCGCAGATCGACGCGGCCGACGAGGCCCTCAAGGCCGATCCGAACGATGCACTCCTCTACTACATCAAGGCTCAGGGGATGGCCGTGAACGCCCCCCTCGATCCCAATACCAACGGCCTCGTTCTGTCGCCGCAGTGCTTGGCCGCGTTCAGGAAATACCTGGAGCTCGCTCCCACCGGACTGCACGCAGCCGATGTCAACGCGATCCTGGAGAAAGCGGCGCCGGCAGCCAGCTCCGCCAAGCCGCCCCCGCAACCATAATCGTCCGTGCCTCCGAACCTCGAGTGCCCTATCCTCTCGTCCGCCTCGGCGGAGAATGGCTGAGATTGCATCCTCGGTGCGCCCACCGCGGTGCCCCGCTCTACAATCCATTGCATGAGCCCCGCCCCGCCGCGTTCCGGTTTGCCCGGATACGAAGAGGCATCCGCACGCATCGCCGCGTACGCTGCACGACTGGCGCGGCATCGGCCCACCGCCGGACAAGTCCCCTTGGGCAAAGCCTCGGGACGCGTGCTCGCCGAGTCCCTTCGCGCGGACACCGATCAGCCGCCTTTTGCGCGCTCCACCCGCGACGGCTTCGCCTGTCGAGCCTCAGAGGCTTGCACGCATCGGCCGCTTATTGTCGCCGGCTCAACACGCGCCGGCGATCCGCCCTCGGGCCCACTGCCGCGCGGCGCAGCCTGGGAGATCATGACCGGCGCGCCCGTTCCCTCCGGCGCCGATGCCGTCATCATGCTCGAACACGTTGAAACCGCCGCAAACTCCGGCGCGCGAACTATCCGTCTTCTGCCCCCACGCAGCATCGAAAAAGGCGAGAATGTCGTGGCGCGCGGCGCGCAGGCGTGCAAAGGCGAGGAACTGCTACCCGCAGGCACCTACATTGGAGCCGCGCAGATCGCGCTTGCCGCCTCCTGCGGCTGCGCAGCGCTCAAGGTCTTTGCCAAGCCTCGCGTCGCCATTCTTGCCACAGGCGAGGAGCTCGTGTCCATTCAGTCGTCGCCGGCCCCCGGCCAGATTCGCAACTCCAGCAGCGCCATGCTGGCCGCAATGGTTTCCGCAGCCGGCGGCGCAGCGTGGATTCTGCCCATCGCGCGCGACACGCCCCGCTCCCTCGATGCCGCTCTTGCCCGCTCCGCCACCGCCGACCTCCTCCTCATTACCGGCGGCGTTTCCGCCGGCAAATTCGATCTGGTGGAACCGGCTCTGGCCCGCGCCGGCGGGTGCTTTCATTGCACCGGCGTGCGCATTCAACCCGGCAAGCCGCTGGTCTTCGGAGAGAGACCTCGCGCCGGCACGAAATCGAAGCAAAAAAACCGCCGCATACAGTGCTTCTTCGGCCTTCCCGGCAATCCTGTCTCTTCCGCCGTAACTTTCCTGCTATTTGCCGCGCCCGTGCTGGCCGCCTTGGCCGGCCGCATCCACCGCGGCCCGCGCTTCGCCCTGGCGCAACTCACTTCTGATGCGAAGGCGAAGCCCGGCCTCACGCGCTTTCTTCCTGCTGCGTGCACCTTCGCCGGCCCGCTGCCTCAGGTCGCGCCGGTCCCCTGGGAGGGCTCGGGCGACATGGCGGCCATGGCCCGCGCCAACTGCTTCCTGGTCGTGCCCGAAGACGCAGACCGTCTCCACGCAGGCACCAGCGTCCGCATTCTGCTTATCTGAGGAGCCCCATGCCCGAACCCTCCGAGCTTTCGCATTTCGACGCCTCCGGCCAAGCCTCCATGGTCGATGTCAGCGCCAAGCAACCTTCGCGCCGCACCGCCGCCGCTTCAGCCTTCGTTGAGCTTTCCGCCGCAGTGCTTGCGGCCCTGCCCTCAAACCCCAAGGGCGACCCTCTCGAAGTGGCCCGCTTTGCAGGCATCCAGGCCGCCAAACGCACCGCCGAGCTCATTCCCATGTGCCATCCGCTCGCGCTCACGCACGTCGACGTGCAGGCCGCAATCGTCGCCGGAGGCGTGCGCATCACCGCCTCAGCAGCCACTGTCGGTTCTACCGGCGTCGAGATGGAAGCCCTCACCGCGGCGGCCGTCGCCGCGCTCACCGTCTACGACATGACCAAGGCGCTTGACAAGGCCATCGTGATTCGCGAGATCCGGCTGGAGTCAAAAGCCGGCGGGAAGAGCGGGGATTTTTCGCGCCACGTGAAATGAGGGCGTAGCGGGCACCGTCCCTAACGGGACTGCTTTCGTTATTGCTGTTTCCGTCCCCCCACGCTGAAGCGCGGGGCTAAGCAACACTGCGCCTACGGCGCGTTGCAACTCGCGTTGATTTCCCACTAGACTTGGAAAGGGAACACCACCAGCCACCGTGCGGAAGTGGTGAAATGGCAAACACACCAGCCTTAGGAGCTGGCGCCCAAAAGGCTTGCGGGTTCAAGTCCCGCCTTCCGCACCAGTTTTTCATCAGGGCTCTTCGCCCAACTCCCGCGCCCCCATCTCCTGCGCGCGTCACGGGCGAATATCGAATCGCCGGACGACGCCGTCTTCCACGTGAAATACATGGCCAACCATCCTGTCGGCCAGCGTGTTGCCTTCGTGATCGCGCACCAACTGGTGAACCTCAACCTCGACCATTCCCGCTTCGCCCGCGACAAAATGCATAGGTTCCACGTGCGGATCGATGATCGCCCACTGCCTCGTCCAGTATTCGCGGACGCCATCGCGCCCGTGCACGTACCCGCCCTCCATCCCGTTGGCCCAAACCACATCCGGATGCAGCCAAGCGAGAACCGCGTCCATTCTGCGGGCGTTGAAATCGCTGTAGAGGCGCTTGAGCAGGTCAATGTCGCTCGGCATTTGCATCCTTCGCTCTTCCAACAGGAATACACAGCGGGCAACTACTTCAGCCGCGCGCCCAGCGGCACGTCTTCAAGAAACGCCGCGAGCACCGGCGCTCCGCCCTCGAGCGAAGCCGCCAGCAGCATCCCGTTCGACTCCAGACCGCGCATCTTGCGCGGAGCCAGGTTGGCCACCACCACAATCTTGCGGCCGATCAGCTTCTCCGGCTCATAATACTGCGCAATTCCAGCCAAGATCTGCCGCTTCTCGTAGCCGAGATCGATTTCCAGGCGCAGCAGCTTGTCGGCCTTGGGCACGCGCTCGGCCACAAGGATCTGCGCCACGCGCAAATCCACCTTGGCGAAATCGTCGATCGAGACCACCTGCGGTGGGGCAGCCCCTTGGACCGATAACGAGGCGGCGGGCGGAGTCAGCGGCGCGTCCGGCTGCGCCGCGGGAGGCGTGGAACTGAGACGGCTGCTAGCCAGCGGTGCCGGAACCTGGTGCACCTCGGCCGTTTCCACGGGTTTTGCCGCTGCCTCAGCGAACATGGGAGCAGCCGTCGTCGCCGTCACTGCACCCTTGGCGCCGGCGCCCGCCGTGCTGGCGGCGTTGGTCGGGGCCACTGAGGTCCTGGCGGGCGCATGGACCGGCGCGGCAATATCGCCCTGGCTGGCCGAGTCGACGGCGCTGCGGTTGTTTTCGTCTTCAAGATTCTGCATACGTTCAATCGCATCCTTCTCGGCGCGTGGAAACAGCGGCGCGGGTTCGCCGAACTTGGTCCCCGCCTTCAATCCGCCCCACGCCACATTTTTTAAAAACGCCTTCTTCGCCGCATCTGCAATCTCGCCCTGGCCAAGCTGCCGCCAGACCTTGGCTGCAGCATCGGGCACAACCGGAAAAGCCAGCGCGGTGATCACCCGAATCGCCTCAGCGGCCGTCGCCAGCACGCGTGCCTGAAGCTTCAAGTGATCCGCATCCGAACGCTCCGCCGGCTTCTTCCATGGCGCATTGGCGGTAAGGTATCCATCCGTTTCTGCCACAAGGCCCCAAACGCTCTTCAGCGCGTCAAAGAAGTCCAGATCATCGAACGCCGGACCGAACGCGGCCATCGTGCTCTCCGCACTAGCGCGCAGCGATGCCTCGGCAGGAGTTGCCGCGCCCGTCTCCGGCACCACTCCGCCGAAGTACTTGTGCACCATGTTCACCACGCGGCTCACCAGGTTGCCGTAGCCGTTGGCCAGATCGCCGTTGTAGCGCTGCACCAGCGCGTCAAAGCTGAAATTGCCGTCCTGCCCGAAGGGAATCTCGCGTAGCAAGAAATACCGCAGAGCATCAGTGCCCAAAACGGTGTGAACGGTTTCAGCGCGCACGATATTCCCGCGCGACTTCGACATCTTGCCCTGGTCAAACAGCAGCCAGCCGTTGGCGCGCACCGAACGCGGCACGGGAATGCCTGCGGCCATCAGAAATGCCGGCCAATACACGCAGTGGAAGCGGCTGATTTCTTTGCCGATGAGGTGAATGTCGGCCGGCCAGAACTTTTTGAACTTCCCGTCGTTGTCCGAACCGTATCCAAGGGCAGTGATGTAGTTCGCCAGCGCGTCGAGCCACACGTACACTACGTGTTTCTCGTCGCCCGGCACCGGAATGCCCCAGTCAAACGTGGTCCGGCTCACCGAAAGATCCTTCAGCCCGCTGCGCACAAAGCTGATCACCTCGCGCCGCGTCGACTCCGGCCCCATGAACCCCGGATTCGCCTCGTAAAACTCCAGCAGCTTGCGCTCGAACGCCGAGAGCTTGAAGAAATAATTCTCTTCGCTTACGGTTTCGGTGAGCCGGCCGCAATCGGGGCAAAGCGTGCCCGGCGGGCCGTCGACGTAGGCCTCATCGGAGACGCAGTACTGCCCCGTGTAGGAGCCCTTGTAGATGTAGCCCCGGTCGCGCAGTGTGGCGAAGAGGTGCTGCACTCCGCGAATGTGGCGCGGCTCGGTGGTGCGGATAAAGTCGTCGTAGGTGATGCCCAGCAGGTCCCACAGGCCGCGAAACTCGGCGGCGATCTTGCCAGCAAACTCCTGCGGCGAGCATCCGGCCAGCTTTGCCGAGCGCTCGATCTTCTGCCCGTGCTCGTCTGTGCCGGTCAGGAACCACGTCTCGATACCCAGCGCCCGCTTGCGCCGCGCAATGGCGTCGCAGACGATGGTCGTATAGGCGTGGCCCAGGTGGGGCCGCGCATTGACGTAGTAAATGGGCGTGGTGAGGTAGAAGTGGCCCGAAGGCGAGCCCGGATTTTTACCTGATTCGGTCATGAAGAGCGCATTCCGTTCGCGCTCGCAGGGAACCTGAGCGGCACGGCGATCTCTCTTCATCTTACGGTATTGCCATGCATGCGAGGGACTTGCCGCGAGCGCCGCGAACGCAGTTCAGATCGAGATTGCCGGCGATCGATGCAAGTTCATTTCTTGATGAAATGAATGGCGACGATAATCGCCACAACAACCAGGACCAGCAAGCTCACCCTCCAAACCACAGGCCACGCCATCTTCCACATCTGCTTAAACAGCCAGCCAAACGAAGCCCTCGCCGATGGGATCTGGATGCGGTGCTGCTTGGCCGCGGCGCGAATGTCGGGCAGGTGGACGCCTGCGGATTTCAGCGCGTCGGAGGCGTCGTTCTTGAAGCGCATCAGCCCGCGCAGCAGATGATCGGTGTCGATGTGCGGGCTCCAGTCCCGATTGGCTTCTTTCTCCGCATGAGCAAGCGCCATCCTGGCATCGGCGTTGAAAGGGATGTTGCTGGGGTTGTAGGGAACGTTGCCCTGGTAGAAAGGGACGCCGCTCTGATAAGGCGCGTTGCCCGGGTTGTAGGGGACGCCGCTCTGATAAGGCGCGTTGCCCGGGCTGTAAGGTACGCTGCCCTGATTGACGGCCTGATTCGCAGCGACCGGCGGAGATGAAACATCCAGGCCTCTGCAGATGTCGTTCAGCCGGCCTTTCAACTTTGCAATCTGGGCCGCGCGCGAAGCATCGTCTCTGGCCAGGCCCAGCAGCAGGTGCGACGTTGAGACCGCCTGCGCCCCAGTCTGCATGGCTTCGGCCCGCGCGCCTTCGATGGCCTGCTTCGCCTGCTCCGTATAGCGCTCAAACATCGCCGTGCTCCTTCCCCCATCCTCAGGACCGTCGCCAAAGCCGCCCGGCGCACCGCTCCCGGAGGCTCGTCACCATACCGGGCAGGACGAAACGACTACCCTGCTAAAATTACACTGAAAACCGTGAATTTTCGAGGCTTTTTGACGTGGTTCTTGAACTGCAACAACGGCTCGCCGATCGCCTACGCGCCGTTCTGAAAGAAAATTACTCGCTCGAAGTCGAGAACATTCCCGTGGAGACGCCCCCTGACCTGCGTCTCGGCGAGATCGCCACTCCCATCGCCTTCGAATTGGCCCGCAAGCTTCGCAAAGCGCCCCGGATCATTGCCCAGGAAGTTGTTGCCGCGCTCGGCGCCGTCGCCGGCTTCGCCGGCTTCGAAGTTGCCGGCGGCGGCTACATCAACGCCCGCCTCGACCGCGCCGCAGCAGTGCAGCTCGTAGCGCAATCCGAAGGCTCCGTACAAACCACGGGCGGACATGTGCTGGTTGAACACACAAGCATCAACCCCAACAAGGCCGCGCATATCGGCCATTTGCGCAACGCCATCCTCGGCGACACCTTTGTGCGCCTGCTGCGCGCCGCCGGCTACAAGGTCGACGTGCAGAACTACATCGACAACACCGGCGTGCAGGTGGCCGACGTCGTGGTCGGCTTCCTGTACATCGAAGGAAAAACACCTGCAGAGGTTCGCGCGTTGGTCGAACAGATGTCTGTAGCGCCGGCATCCTTGCCGGCTGTAGAGTGGGCGTCCACGCCCACACCTGTCAGAGCTGCCTGTCCCTTCGATTACTACTGCTGGGATCTCTACGCCCGCACTTCCAGTTGGTACAGCGACGGCACCGCGGAGGAACAGGCCGCGCGCAAACAAATTCGCCTCGACACGCTGCATCTGATCGAAGCCGGCGGCAATCCCATCGCCGAGATTGCCGACCTCATTTCCACCGCCGTCCTGCGCCGCCATCTCGAAACCATGCTGCGCCTCCGCATCGAGTACGATTTCCTACCGCGTGAAAGCGAAATCCTGCACCTCAAATTCTGGGATGCCGCTTTCGAAAAGCTCAAGCAGTCCGGCGTGCTTTACTTTGAGACTGAAGGCAAGAACAAGGGCTGCTGGGTGATGTCGCGTGCTGGCTCTCCTACGGAATCAGTTGAGGACCAGAAGGGGTCGAAGGGCGAGGGCGATGTTCAAACGGCGCCTGATGAGGATGCTAAGGTGATCGTCCGCTCCAACGGCACCGTCACCTACGTAGGCAAAGACATCGCCTACCACCTTTGGAAGTTCGGCCTTTTGGGCCGCGACTTCGGCTACAAGCCGTTCTTCCGCTATCCCGACCACGAGTGCTGGATCTCCGTCGAGCGCGGCGAGCTCAACCACCCTCACTTCGGTGGCGCCACCGCCATCTACAACGTCATCGATTCACGCCAGTCCGATCCTCAGGCCAACGTCATCCAGGCGCTGCGCGGCATGGGCTATACCGAGCAGGCCGATCACTACACCCACTTCAGCTACGAAATGGTCGCACTCACGCCGCGCTGTGCGGAAGAGCTCGGCTATGAAATCCGCGAAGAGGACCGCGGCCGCATGTACATCGAGGTCAGCGGCCGCAAGGGCTTCGGCGTCAAGGCCGACGACCTCATGGACAAGCTGATCGCCGCCACGCGCGCTGAAGTGGACGCTCGCCAGACATGCGGTACCAGCGAGAATGCCGAAGCCGGCCGCCAGCAGATCGCCCGCCAGATCGCCATCGGCGCCCTGCGCTACTTCATGCTCAAGTACACGCGCAACTCGGTCATCGCTTTCGACTTCAAAGACGCGCTCAGTTTCGAGGGCGAAACCGGCCCCTACATTCAGTACGCCGTAGTGCGCATCCGCAACATCTTCCGCAAGGGCAACGCCACGCCCGAAGCCGTGCTGGCGGAATTCGCGAAGTTAGCGAGTCAGCTAGTCAGCGAGACAGAAAGGCAGCGGGCCGCACTCGCCGCTTATCTTTCAGGCGACGACAACGAAGACATCTGGGCCCTCTGGCTTCGCGCCGGCCGCTTTTCTCTCGTCCTCGATCAGTGCATCTCGGGCTCCGAGCCCGCCCACCTTGCCAAGCACGCCTTCCAACTTGCGCAGGACTTCGCCAACTTCTATCACCGCCATCACATCCTGACCGAAGAAGATCCCGCGCGAAAGACATTTCTCCTTGCCACCGCCGCGGTCACCCTGCGCGAGCTGGTGCGCGCCCTCGCCCTCCTCGGCATCGAAAGCCCTGAAGCAATGTAAGCGGCGTCTCACTCCCAGATTCAAGGCCCGTGACGGCAGTCACGCTCCTGCCGCCAGCTCGTGCTCCATGATTCAAAACCGTCGGGAGAATCGTTTCATGACATTCGCAAGCAGGAACGCCTCGTTCCGCGCGGTCTTAATCGGTTTGTCTGCATTCCTTCTTTCCGTTGTTCTTGCCGCCGTCTTCGGTTTCCAATCCTTCGTTTTCGGGCTTGCGATCGTCATCGAATCGCTGGTTCTGGCGATCCTGGCTGCGACAATCTCCGATGGCCGGCCGTGGTTGCAAGGACTGCTGGCGGGGCTTGGCTTGTGCGTTCCCGGGCTCATCCTCGTCTTCAGCGTCCATCGGCCGCGCCCCAGTCCGGGTGCATGGTTTATCTGCGCGTTCGTGCTTCTGGTCAGCTCGAGCGGGGCGCAAAGCGTAGCTCTCTGGCGCGGCCGCCGCTGGCTCGCCGGTTTTCTCGTTCTTCTTGGCGCCATTGTGCTCATCGGCATGGGCCGGGAAATCGCTCGCCTCATGTTTCCCTTCGTCCCCATCCACGCCCACGTCGACCAGCCCCTGCCGGCCTTTACCTTCACCACGCTCGACGGAAAGCCTATCCCCGTGACTGCATTCCAGTCTTACGTCACGGTGATCGATTTCTGGGGCACATGGTGCACACCTTGTATCGCCGAGATGCCGTCGTTGAACTCGGTTTACTCGGAGTATGCCCCCAACCCGAAGGTTCGCTTTCTTCTTGTCAATTCCGAACTCGGCGGCGACAACCCCGAGAAGATCCGCAGTTTTCTCCGCCGCAATCCCATTTCAATTCCCATGGCGCTTGATCCAGACCAATCGTATTTCAAGCTCGATATAAATGGGCTTCCACTTGTTGTTGTTGTCGATCAGCGCGGTCACATCCGTTACGAGGACACCGGCTACGCAACCGGTGAGGCAACGAAACTGCGCCTGCATGACGAAATTGATACCCTCCTTGCCGGAAACTAGCCCTGCCGGGTGCCCCAGCGCGGAGTCTTAGTCCGTGGGGTGGGGTCTGGTTTCTGAAGCGTAGGAAACCACTGCACTCTTCTTCGCAAGAACAAACTGAGGGCTGAGAGCTGACAACTGGAAGCTGTTTTCCTTGCCAACCCTGCGCCCCGCCATGGACAATGCGTGGGGTGGTCTGACCAGTTCCTGCGGCCACGCAAACCGCCGCTCAGCCGCTCATCGTCAGCAAATCCCGGGGGCCGTCCATGCATCGTTCGCGTCTCGCTCCTCTCCTCTGCCTCGCCGCCGCAATCGCCATTTCCTCGGCTGCCCGATCCCAGGTCCCCAGCGAGTACGCCCCGCCCATCACCACCTCGCTGCTGCCGCCCAATCCCCACGCCGCCGACCCCGGCCTGCTCTTCTATCTCTCCGGCGACCACGGCCTCACCGCCGACTACGCGGCGGGCGGGAATCCGGTGCCCAACTACACCCGCGACCTCAAAATCGTCCCCAACGGCGTCAGCGGCTCCTACATTCAGTGCGGTAACAACCAACTGCTCTCCTACTGGGCGCCGGGCAACATCTATTCGCAGCGCGGCACGCTCTCGTTTTTCTGGCGCTCGCGCGACCCCCTCGACGAAACCGAATTTCCCGTCTTCCGCGTGGGCTTTGCAGACCACTCCAGCTGGGACATGGTGTGGCTGCGCATCGATTGGAACGGCCACGGCTTCGACGCCTTCGTCACCGACGTCAACCTCGGCCGCACACGAGTCAGCGTCAAGCTGCCTGAAATCCCCAAGCCCGACGAGTGGCTCCATCTCGCTCTTGCGTGGGATGAAACCAGCGGCATCCGCTTCTACATCGACGGCAAGTTGATGGCTACCAAGGACGCCACCGGCCTGTTCGATACCGGCCTCGACCAGTTCGGCCCGCACTCGCGCGTTATCGGCCCCACCGGCGTCGAAAGCTCCTACAGCTACGATCGCGGCGGCGACCTTGACGAGCTGCGCATTTACGACCGCGCGCTGTCTGACGACAACATTGCCGGCCTTGCGAAGAACCAGATTCCGCAAAGCATTCCGCCAGTCCAGCGTACTGTAGCCAGCGGCGCGGGGCCAAGCGAGCCCGCGGCGCCCATCGTGCCTGCCGTCGGCCGCTTCGATTCCGGCTCAGGCCACGCCACCGGCTGGCAACAGGAGTGGAACCTCAAGTACGGCTGGAACCGGCCCGGCGACGACCCCGTCGTTCTCGAGGAGCAGTTCACCACCGTCCGCAAGGTCGAAATCCACGACGTCTACGATCTCGATCGCTGGTGGTGGCGCGCTACTGACGGTATTCGCGAAACCACCTGGCCCGGCGTCTACAACCGGTCGCGCCTCATCGGCCGCGACGACTACTTCGAGCTGCCCGACTGGGACTGCTACTCGCTCTCCGGCAAAACCATTACCTTCAACATGCCCGACGAACCCTGGAACCATCTGGAAATTGCCGGCGGCGCGTGGGGCAAGTGGACGCTGCTGGCACACGACAAAGAAAAAGCCGCCGACTTCGAGCAGCCTCTGTTTGCGCGCCCCATCGGCCAGGAGGTCACGTACCACCAGTTCGCCACGCCCATCACCGGGGAGAAAATCCGCTTCGTCAACGCTGAGCAGGAACAGCCCATCGGCGAGTTCTCAGCCTACTACGTGCACCCCGGCGTCGAACCAACGGGAGTGGCCACGCTGCGCTACCACCTCAGCACCGCCGTTCCGGCCGCCGGCAATCCCAGCACCAAGCCCCTGGCCGACTACATCGCCGGCCGCTTTTCGCCCGATGAGCGGCAGACCATGATGGCCATGCCCACCGGCGCACCCGGAGGGAGTGGTCCCCGCGGCGTACGCCGCCAAGGCGCGCAGGATGAAAACGCCCCAGCCGGGCTGCCCATCGTCCACATCCTCATCCCTGCCGACTTCCGCTCCCAGCCAACGTCTGAAACCCACGTCTTCTCCTACGGATGGGAAAACATCGACGGCGGCCTCGACGGCATCGCCGTCGACCTGCCTCCGCTCAAGCTCGCGCCCAACGCCGACGGCGTCATCCCTCTGAACATCCAGATCAAAGATCCCATCTGGCCCATGCGCGACATGTTCTACTTCACCTTCGCCGTCAAGCCCAATACACCGCACACCCTCTGGCTCGACACGCGCGACCGCATCCTGCCCAACGACCGCAGCCTCTACCTCACTATCGCCGCGCAGAGCGCCGACTTCTCGACCGCCACGCTCGAAGGCGCCGAAATCCGCCTCATCTTCAAGCCCTACAAGGACGCGGTGGCCGAGCACATCGCCGACCGCTTGACGCAGGTGCGCGACGAATACGCCAACCTCGTCGAAGAAGGCGTCAGCTCGCGCCGCCTCAATCTCTTCAACCGCTTCGACGGCGACATCACCGACCTGCTGCGCGTCGATCCGCAAAACACTCTGGCCCGCGACTACTGGCACGAGATGAACCACGAACAGCCGCGTCCGCCCTTCATCCTGCCGCAGGCACCGGCGGGCGTGCCGCAGTGGGCCTTCCTCCAGGTGGAGGATCTCGGCTACCTCAAGCGCCTCATCAACTGGTACATCGATAATCGCCAGATTTCGAATGGCGAATTCGGCGGCGGCCTTTCGGACGATAGCGACTTCACCGAGTGGTGGCCGGGCCTGGCCATGATGGGTTCCACGCCTGACAAGATCAAAGCCTCGCTGTGGCGCGAAATGGACGCCATGTATGCGCAACACATGTTCACCAACGGGCTGGCCACCATCCAGACCGATGACCTGCACAGCTACGAAGACGGCCTCAACGTGCTCGGCGAATCCATGCTGCTGGACTTCGGCAGTCCTAAGCAGATTGAACGCGCCATGGTGACCGCCAAGCGCCTGGAGTGGCTCACCGGCATCAACGACGCCGGCCATCGCCACGTGCGCTCCAGCTACTTCAACGGCGCCAAAATGGCCACCGGCGGCGTGTGGGGCTGGTCAAAGGAGAATTCCTACATGGATTTCCATCCCGCGCTCTCTCTGGTGCTGTTCAACGGTATGCCTGAGACGCGCAAGATGATCCTTGAGCTGGCCGACGGCATTATTGCGCACTACAAGCCCGGCCCCGACGGCCGGCCCGCGCTGCATCTCGAGGTCAATTTCAAGAGCGACGAAGACAAGCCCACCGGCATGCGCGGATGGTTTATCCTCTGGGCCGCCTACCGCTGGACCGGCGACGCCAAATACGTACAGCCCTTCCTCGATGCGCCCCTCGAATCACTGCAGCTCGTCAACGGCGACACGCTCGACATGCTCGATCTGCGCAAGTCGCAAACCAATCCGCTGATCGTCGCCGCTAACCGCCCCACACAAACCGGCGAGACGGTCTGGCAGCTTGCCTGGCAGGCCACCGGCGATACCTCGTACCTCGAAAAGGTCTACGCCTCGCAGATTCAAACTGCGCACGAGCGCGAATTCATCAACACTCAGGGCAGCCTCTGGATCGATCGCATCTATTTCAACAACGGCGAACTGCAGCGCTCGCGCTTGGGCGGCGTAGCCCTCATGCGCAACTACTGCTATCCCGGCAACGCCGTCAGTTGGCGCTTCGACGCGCCTGCGAACGACCAAAGCGTCGCCATTCTCGTGCCTGAAGCCACGCCTGATCACATCAAGATCATCGCCTACAACCTCGAGCGCGTTCCCGTCACCGCGCACATGACCGGCTGGGAGGTCGATCCCGGCCGCTGGACCATGTCGCAAGGCACGCAGTCCGGCATCGGCAACGCTCAACCCGCGCTTGATGCGCCCGTTCAAAATGTGGAAACGCGGAGCGGCGTCGACTTCGAGCGCAGCAAAGACCTCTTAATCACCTTCCCGCCACGCACGCAGGTGGTGATCGAACTCAAGCTCGCAGAAAAGGGCGTACCCTACTGGTCGCGCCCCGATCTCGGCATCGATCCTGAAGACGTGAAGGTGGACGGCGGAAAGATGACAGTCACCGTGCACAGCGTAGGGGCGGTGGATGCGCCCGCGTCGAAGGTTGTGGTGCGCGACCGCAACGGCAAAACCCTGGCCGCGGCTGATGTGCCCGCGCTCAAGGCGCCGCTCGACCTGACGCCGAAGACGGCGCAGGTTACGCTGGCCGTGCCCGCGGGCGCGGATTTAAAGGGCGTGACGGTCACCGTTGAGTGCGGCGGCGACGTACCGGAGATTACGCTGATGAACAACAGCGTGGTGCTTTGAAGGGCAGCTACCAGCTTCCAGCTTTGTTACGCGCTGCCCGCTTTTGCCTGGGGCTGCGCCCGTCGGCAAGAGCTACGATGATTTGGACCCTATGAAAAAGATAGCCCGTTTCCTCAGCCTGATTCGCGCGCTCGCCTTCATTCCCGCCGCCCTCCAGCCCACGTCCGCTCAAGTCGCCACCGAAGTTCCTGCCGCCGTCCCGGGCGCCAGGCCCGTCCAGGTGGAACACGTCAAGGTCCACTCGCCGTCAATTGAAGGCAATCTCGAAGGCAATGCCCCCGACCGCGACGTGATGGTCTTTCTCCCGCCCAGCTACGCCACCAGCAAGACCCGCCGCTATCCGGTGGTCTACGCGCTGCACGGCTTTTCCATCGGCGCCGAGCAGTGGACCCACGAAATTCACGTTCCCCAAACCATTGAGGGCGCCTTCGCACTCGGATCCCGGGAAGTGATTGTGGTGCTGCCCGACTCCAAGACCGTCTTCGGCGGTTCCATGTACTCGAGCTCCGTCACCACCGGCGACTTCGAGCGCTTCATCGCTCACGACGTGGTCGCCTACATCGATGCGCACTATCGCACCATTCCAGTTCCATCGGGCCGCGGTCTGGTTGGCCATTCCATGGGCGGCTACGGCGCGGCCCGCATCGCCATGAAGGATCCCGGCGTGTTCGGCAGCGTCTACATCATGAGCCCCTGCTGTCTTTCCGCGCGAGCCCCAGCGCCTGCAAATCCTGAAGTTGAGAAGGCGCTTGCGGCCATTAAGAGCCCCGCAGACGCCGCCAACCTGACCTTCTTCGCGCTGGCGCAGCTTGCCTCCGCCGCAGCCTGGTCACCCGATCCCAGAAACCCGCCGCTCTATCTCGACCTGCCTACGAAGGACGGCTCGCCGCAGCCCGATGTACTCGCCAAATGGGCCGCCAACGCCCCTCTTGCCTTCGTCGACCAGTACATCGGGAATCTGCGGCAATATCGCGCCATAGCCATCGACGTCGGCGACCAGGACGGCCTTCGCGGCGACACAGGTAAACTTCATGACGTGCTGGATTGCTACGGCATCGTCCACAGCTTCGAGATCTATCACGGCACGCACACCAGCGCCGTGGCCGACCGCTTCCAGAACCACGTGCTGCCGTTTTTCAGCCGGAATCTGTGCTTTGAGAATTGCCGCTAGCCTTTGCACGAGCGCGCTCGAGGAATCGTCTTTTGCGGACGACGCATTCGGCCACCAATGCGCCCGTACGAAAGAGCCGATAGCTGGAGGCTAGTCTCTCTTCCGCCGCTGGTGCGTCGACGGAATGTTCATATCTTCGCGGTATTTGGCCACGGTGCGGCGGGTGAGCTGTATGCCCTGCGATTGCAGCATCGCCGCGAGGTGGTCGTCGGTGAGCGGCTTTTTGGGGTCTTCGTCTTCAATCAACTTGCGCACCTTGCGTTTCAAAACCAGCAGGGGCGTGTCGGCGCCCTCGGGTCCGTTGGCGCCTTCGCTGAAGAAGAAGCGCAGCTCCAGCACGCCCTGCGGCGTGTGCGCGTACTTGTTGGCCACGGCGCGGCTCACCGTGGAGGGGTGAACCCCGATCTCCTCGGCCACTTCCTTGATCATCATGGGCCGCAGCCCTTCTACGCCCTTTTCGAAGAACTCCTGTTGCCGGCGCACGATCACTTCGCAGGTGCGCAGAATGGTGCTTTTGCGCTGCGCGATGTTGCGCATCAGTTGCAATGCGGAGCGGAAGCGCTCCTTCACGTATTCCTTCACTTCCTTGTCGGTGTCAGAGGAAACCAGCATGCGCCGGTAGCGCTGGCTCAGGCGCAGACTGGGCAGGTCTTCTTCGTTCATCGACACCACCCACTCGCCGCCGCGCTTGACAAAGAACACGTCAGGTTCGATCAGCCGCGTCTGTTCGCGGTTGTACATCCGCCCCGGCCTGGGGTCCAGGGTGCGGATGAAATCCACTGCCGCCTGCGCCTCCTCAGAGGTGGCCTGGACCGCGCGCGCCAGGTTCTTCAGATCGCGTTTCTGGAGCAGGGGCAAGTGATGTTCCACAATCAACGCCGCTACCTCCATGGCCCGCCGCCGTTCGTCAATTCTGGCCTCTGCGTCGATACGAAACTCGCGATGCGGGTCTTCCGCCGGCTCCTCGGCATCCTCCTCCACAGGTGTTCCGTACAAATGGTCAAACTCTTGCTTCTGTGCCGCAATCTGTAGCGCCAGGCATTCGCGCAAGTCGCGCGCGCCCACTCCGGTCGGATCCAGGTGCTGCACCAGGGCGATCGCCCGCCGCACCAACTCCAACGCCGCCCCGGTCGCCGGCGCATGGCCGTTCGCCAACCGGTTGGCGCCCCCATTGGTTTCGGGAGCCGCGCTCATCGCCGCAGCCAACTCATCTTCGTTTGCCGCCAGGTACCCGTCCTCGTCCAGGTTCCCTATCACAAACTCGGCGGCCTGAACAACCTTGCTATCGATGCTCAAAGCTCCCAGCTGCCACGCCAGGTGATCGGACAAAGTCGTAGGCTGGGAGAGAAAGTTCTCAAACGAGGGCTTTTCGCTTTCCTCGTACTCCGGCTGCGTGCGATAGCCGGGATCGAGATACTCCTGGAAGTAGGTGCCAAAATCGATCTCGTTGAAGATGTCCTTAGTGGGCGTGGCCGCTTCCGCCGCGGGTTGCTCCAAACGTTTCTCGAGCCCTGCCACGTCATCCAACATCGGAACCGATTCGTCAATCTCTTCCAGGACGGGATTCTCCACCATCTCGGCATCGATCATCTCCTTCAGCTCCAGCTTGTTCAGCGCGAGAACGCTCACCATCTGCATCAGGCCCGGAGTCAGGACCTGGCGCTGCGCCACCTTCAAACTCAGTTTTGGCTGCAAGAGCGCCATAGATGCAGAATCCCCAAATTCGACTCAGTGGGAGTGTACCCCCGAGTCTAGCTGCGTGACAAAAAGCTTAACGGAGAAAATGGTGCAATTCGAATCACCAATTCGAGTTATTCGTCCCGGATTGGGTTCGTACCCATCCCGGAATCTTTCTATTTCACTTCATCGCCCTGTACAACGTTCCCGCACGAAGGTGTTATACGGAATGCAGCATGCTGGTTGCGCCGGCTCCTCAACCCAGGGAGAATCCTTCTCCCAGATAGATTCGCCGCACCTCCACGTCGTTCCCCAGCTCGTGCGGCGTGCCGGCGCGGAAGATCCGGCCTTCCGCAATAATGTATGCCCTGTCGGTCACGCTCAGCGTCTCGCGCACATTGTGGTCCGTGATGAGAACGCCGATGCCGCCGGCTTTCAGGTCGAAGATGATCTTTTGTAGCTCCAAAACCGCAATCGGGTCAATGCCACTGAACGGTTCGTCGAGCAAAATAAAACTCGGCTGGATGCAGAGCGCGCGCGCGATCTCAACGCGCCGCCGTTCGCCGCCGGAAAGGGCATAGCCGCGGGTAGTGCGAATGTGCCCCAGGTTCAGCTGGTGAATCAGCTTTTCGGCGCGCGTGCGCCTCTCCTGGTTTCCCAGCGGCTGCGCTTCCAGTACCGCTAGGATGTTCTCCTCTACTGTCAGTTTGCGGAAAACCGATGGCTCCTGGGGCAGATAGCTGATGCCGTAGTTGCGCGCGCGCAGGTACATCGGCAGCCGCGTGATGTCGTTCGCGTCCACCAGCACGCGCCCCGTCTCGGGCACCACCAGTCCAACAATGATGTAGAAGCTGGTGGTCTTGCCGGCTCCGTTCGGCCCCAGCAGCCCCACTACCTCGCCGCGGGAGATGGCCAGGTTGACGTTTCGCACCACCTGCCGTCCCTTGTAGCTCTTGCCGATTCCCTCGGCGATCAATGTTTCCATTCAGGTACTTGGCTCAATTCTGGCGCTGCTTCCCGCGCTCTGCCGGCGCGGTGGTTTCAGTGCGCGTCTCTCGTCCTCCGCCTTCGATACTGACGCTATCATCGCCGCTATGGAAAATCAAAGCCTCGCCGGTCACGGTGCCACGCTGGGGATCGCTCAGTTTCGGCGGCGCAGTGGCGGTACCCGTCAGCACGTATTCGCCGGTCACGCTGGAGTAGATCAATTGCGTTCCCGTGCCGCGGCGCTCTTGTGACGTCAACACCACGTTTCCTGTTGCCGTCATGCGATCCACCTGCGCCTGGCCGCCCGCGCCGCCTTCGCGATTTGCCGCCGGCATCAGCCGCAGCTCCACAGTATCTGAAGCGGACGTCGCCGTGCCGGTCTCCGCAACCACAGAGCCTGCTACTCCGCTGTGCATCACTGCGCGGCGCTCTGGATCGGAGAACCAAAGATCACCACCGCGCACTCGAATCACCGCGGGCGCCGCCGCTTTCTCTGGCGCGTTTGCCGCCCCGCCCTGGCCCACGGCTAGCGCGGCGCCTTTTGCCGCGCCCGGCGCGCCGGCGCTCAACAGAACCGCACGTACCGGCTCTGCGGCATCGCTGGTCCGAGCCACCAGTGTCTGCAGGTGCTGGTTCAGCACCAGCACTGGCGCCGTCACTGAATTCGCGTCCTGCCACAAGCGTGCACGCCCGCGAAAAGTGGCCTCACCCGTCGACTCGTTCAGCTGCGCGTCGCCAGCGATCACGTGCGCCGGGCCCTTGCCGCCCAGCGTCACGTTGCCCTGGCCTTCCTGAGTCCCGCCGCCAGCCTCGCCGGCTGCGCCGCCTGCATCCATCCACGTCGCTTTCACATTGCCGTGCGCAAACGCGTCTCCCGATTGCTGCGACACATCCACCTTGTCCGCGGTCAAATCCATTCCGCCGTTCATGACCCGCGGGCTCATGGTCAGGTGCAGCCAGTCGCCCGCCCCCTCATACATCGCTTTGCCGGCGGTGGCGCGCAATGGCGGCCGCGGCTGTGCGCCGGGCTTTGCCTTTGGCTGCTCAAAGAGAATCACATGGCCATCCAGTTGTGCCGACTCCACGCCGGCCGCCGCATTTTCCTGGTCCCTGCCTTTCTGTTCCCTGTTCCCTAATCCCTGTTGCCCCCCTTTTTCCGGTTCCCCGAATTGCGCCACCAGCCGGTCGCCACTCGCCGTCTGCCGCGTTCCATTCGCAGCCGTTTGCTCCATACCGGCGTGTCCCACCCCGGTGATCGTGCGCAGCATCGATGCCTCAGCGAAGGTCCCGGTCACATCATCGGCAGCCATCTTTTCGGGTATTACGAGCGCGTCGCCACGCTGGCTTTCACTGGTAATCACCACGCCACCGGATCCGTGCATCGTCTCCGCCTCCATCCGGTCTCCAGCTTTTCCCTTCGCTGGCCGAAAATCCACGTCGGCCGCCGGAGAGTGCCACGTCCGCCTCACGCGCAACACCGGCCCTCCGGCCTCCTGGCTGGTTTCGTCGCTCTCCATGGTCACGCCCCGCTCCAGGTGAGCCCGGTGCAGTTGGCCCGCTGACGTAAACTCAAGCTCTGCTGTGGGCGAAGTTCCGTGCGTGGCGCGGCCCTCGCTCGCCGACTCCATCGTCACGCCGCCCTGCAGGCGTCCATGGCTGGGCTGGCTGCGTTCGTCAAAGTCCATTGCCGCCATCGGCGCCGCCAATCGCCCGCCCGTTGGCGTTGCCAGCGTGAAACCGTCCGTCGCGTCCAAATGCTCTGCCGAACCATCCGGCCGGAACAGGATCCTGGCCTGCGCGGCCTCGGCTCGCCTGCCCTCATATGTCCCCGTAGCTGCGCGCAGCCAGCAAGTCTGTGCGCCGCGGTCAAACTCCGCGTGCTGCGCGTGAATCTCAACCAAGCCGCCGTCACGGCGCGTCTTGATCTCAACTTGCTGTTCCAGCGTCAGGTAGCCGCTCTGCGAGTCGAACTTCGCCCCCATCGCGCTTCCTGTTCCCTGGTTCAGTGCGAAATCCACGCGCGCGCTCGTCGTCACCAGGCCCGTATTGCGGTCGAAAGTTACGCCGCTGGTCTTCACGTCGATCTGCCCCGGTGCGCCGGGCCCTGCCACCATGGCCGAAGCAGTCTTGTCCTTTCCCGCTCCATTCGGCGCCGACGCCGGCTGCGTCAACAGCATCTCTACCGGCCCCTCCGCCGTGGCTACGCCGCTCTTCTGGTCGAACTCGAATTCGTCTCCCGCAATCCGTTCCGTGCTGGTGCCATCTTCGCCATAGAGCTCGATCTTCACGTCGTGCAGCTCCACACGGTCGTTCTTCAGTTGCACTTCCTTTGAGGCGTGGATCCTGTATTGCGAGTGCGCGCCAAAGGCGTGGACAAACGTGTAGCCGTTCGCCTCCTGCTGGATGTCGAGGCCCAGCCGATGCGGCATGTCGCTGTGGTGGGTCCGGCCTTTCCATTTCCCAATCCCAAGAAACACGCCCAGCGCCACTACCAGAAACGCGCCCGCCACCAGCAACAGCGTCCGGATTGTCTCAATCGTCAAGCGCACTGCCAATTCCTTACCTCTGCGGGTGTCCCACCCTCACGACGCCTTTGTTTTTGGCGCCAGGGGGAACATGAGGGACCCTAAAATCGCCCGCTCCGAAAATCAATTGCTCATTCCCAAGCGCTCTGCCAGCCGCTGCGCCAGGCTCTCACCAAGCTCGCTCCACAGAAGACGCGCGGTCGCTCCTGAAGCCTTTTCAACCGCTGCCGCCAGGTCCAACAACTGCCGCACATTCTCCTCGATGTGCCTGGCTCCCACTCGCTCCAGATCGACGTCCTCTTCAAGAAATGGAGCGTCGCTGCCGAAATCGATGCGAATGTGGCCGTCTTGTTCGTACGCGCCCTCATCGAACAGCGGCCCAAACCCCGTCACGCGCACCAGCCGCGGCCCCCGCACCCACCGCGGCGGACCGCCGGTCGTGGGGGCGCGGACGCCCGCACCGCTTGGTTCGGCACGGCCATCCTGAGCGCTTGAATCTGAAATGCCGTCCTGGGCGGAGCGGGACGCGCTGAGCGCGGCTCGCGCAGTCGAAGGCCCTGCATCTCCTCCTGCCTGCGGCAAAACATCGTCGTCCGCCCCCTCCAACTCCCACAAATCCCACCCGACCTGAAACTCGTATGCATAGTCGTCGTGCAGCAACTCCAGCGCCTCTGCAACCGCCGCAGACGCCCCCGCTCCCTGGCCCGCCCGCCCATAAATCCGCTGAAACACCGGCGCCTCGCTCCAGTCCACCGGCCACACTGTTGCCGAATACACCCTGTCCTCGCCGCCGTGCCCGGCAAACGCGCCCAGCACCGCAATCAGCTTGTCGCCGAGCGCTGCCAGGCGCAGGTTCGGATACCACAGGCTCAAATACAGCGTGTCTGCCATCTCTTTCAATTTTAGACGTGTACGCGGCGCTCTTCGCGGTGCCTGAAATCACCTGCCGGCCGGCGATGTAGACTCCCTGTTATGCGCAAACTCGGCTTCGAGCTTTTCCTATTGTTTGTTTTCGGCGCTATGGTCCTGAACTCCGCCCCGGCGCAGCAGGCCATTCCCGACGGCCAGCAGCAGTTCGCCGACCTGGGAGTGTGCAAACTCGTGAATGGAGAGCAGATCGCGGGCTGCCGCCTGGGCTATCGCACCTGGGGCAAGCTCAATGCCCCCCGCTCCAATGCCGTCCTCTTTCCCACCTGGTTCTCCGGCAACAGCGCCAATATCGCCGGCTTTGTGGGCGCGGATCATTCGCTGGATCCTTCGGAATACTTCGTAATCGCCATTGACGCGCTGGGCAACGGTGTCTCCTCGTCGCCCTCCAACTCCACCGCGCAGCCCGGGCCGCTCTTTCCCGCCTTCACCATCCACGACATGGTCAACGCCGAATACCGCCTCGCCACGGAAACGCTGGGCCTGAAGCATCTGCACGCTGTGATGGGCGTCTCCATGGGCGGAATGCAGACCTTCGAGTGGATGGTCGACTATCCGGACTTCATGGACCAAGCGATTCCGATTGTCGGTTCGCCGCGCCTCACCGGCTACGACCTGCTGCTGTGGCACGCGGAAGTGGATGCGATCCATTCTGATCCGGCATGGCACAACGGCTGGTACTCCCAGCGCCCTCCCCTGAGCGCTGTCGAGGCCCTGCACGACATGAATCTGAGCACACCGGCACACTATGCGCGCACGAACCCGCCCGAAAAGTTTGCCGCCACCTACGCCGCCTACTACGCGACGGGCATTCTGCCTTTCGACGCCAATGACTGGCTCTCACAGCTTGAAGCCATGATCCACCACGACGTGGCCCACAGCGGATCGATGCAGGACGCCGAAGGTCGCGTCAAGGCGCGGATTCTGGTGGTCGTCGCCGCGCAGGATCATATGGTGAATCCTCAGCCGGCGGAGGATTTTGCCAAGGCGATCGGCGCCAGGGTCCTGGTCCTGGAGTCCGACTGCGGACACATCTCCACCGGCTGTGAGGCCGACAAGCTGGGCCAGGGTGTGAGGGCGTTTCTGGCCGGGCAGTGATACGTCGTGGAAGCGACGGATTAGGAATCAGGAGGCGACAATTTCGCTGAAATCCGCGATCGTCGAGAAATTCCGCAGCACCTCGTCAATCAGGCCCAAATGTGCGCCGCGCAGCTTCTCGTCGGGATCGAGCACCATCACCTTGTCGAAGAACGCATCCACGGTGGGCCGCAGCGTGGCAATCAGCGCCAGCGCCTCGCCATACTCGCGCTGCTCGCGCAGTTTGGCCACCCTGGGCGCCAGCGCCTCCGAAGCATCCGCGAGGCGCTGCGCCTCAGGCACCAACTTCATGCTCTTCGGCGAGCCCAGGGCGAAGCCCTTTTCTTCGGCTTGCCGCAGGATGTTTTTGATGCGCTTGAACGCCGCCGACACGGCAAGGAAATCCTCCGAGCCGCGCGCCGCCGTCAGCGCCTCGGCCCGCGCAATGGCATCGCGCACGTCGTCAGCGCCCGCAGCCAGCACCGCATTCACCACGTCGTAAGCGAATCCGCGCACTTCTTGAAGGTCAAAACGCTGCCGTTCCTTTAGGAACGCCCGAACCGGACTGTCCGGCTCGAATTTACCGTCCGGGCCGATTCCTTGCTCTGATTCTGTGCCCGGCGCGTGCAAGACATCGCGCAATGTCAGAGGCAAATTCGACTCAGCCAGGATCTTCACGATGGCGCTCGCTGCTCGGCGTAGCGCAAACGGGTCTTTCGACCCTGTCGGCTCGAATCCCTTGTCGAACATTGCGGTGATTGTCTGAATGCGGTCCGCTAGGCCGAGCAACTGTCCCTCGGCTGTCGGCGGAATAACATCGTGGGCCGAGGACGGCTTGAACTGGTAGTAAATAGCCGATGCGACAGGTTCGCCCAGCTCTTGGGCTCGCGCATACAATCCTCCAATTTTGCCTTGCAGCTCAGTGAACTCCTTTACCAACTCGGTGGTGAGGTCGGTTTTGGCAAGTTCGACTGCCCTGTAGAGAGATGCCTCATCGAATGAAACACCAGCTTGCTTAACCGTCAGCGAAAGCTCCTTAACCACGGCAAGATTTGCCATGGTTTTCCAGTGGTAGCTTCCCAATTCCTTCTTGAAAGTGACATGTTTCAGGCTCTCGACGCGATCCACCAGCGGCGTCTTCTGGTCCATATCCCAGAAGAAACGCGCGTCCTTGAAACGAGCCCGCAGCACGCGCTCGTTGCCGTGGCGGATAATCGCCGCGCCCTCGGCATCCGCCTGCGTATTCAGCACCGCCAGAAAGTGCGGCGCCAGCTTGCCGTTCGCGTCTTCCACCGCAAAGTACTTCTGGTGATCGCGCATCACCGTCACCAGAACCTCCTCCGGCAGCTCGAGGAACTCGCGCTCAAACCCGCCCAGAATTACCGTGGGCCACTCGGTCAGATGCGTCACCGTCTCGACGAGCGCCTCGTCCTCGCGCCAGCGCGCGCCCGGAACCGTCCGCGTGGCCTCATCCAGCGCCTTGCGAATGATCTGCCTGCACTCGGCCGCATCGACAACAACGTACGCCGCACGCAGCGTCTCTTTGTACGCGCCGGCCGAAGCAATCGCCACCGGCGCCTCGCCATGGAGCACGCGATGCCCGCGGCTGGCATTGCCCGCGGCGATGCCGGCAATCTCCAGCGGCACTACGGCGGAGTCCATCAGCGCCACGACCCAGCGCACCGGCCGGACGAAGCGCTCCGGCTTGCCCGCGCGCCAGTACATGTTCTTGGCCCAGTAGATCGCCAGCACTTCCTTGGGCAGCTCCGCCACGAGAATCTCGTTCGCGGTGCGCCCCGGGCGCTTCACCGTCGCGCCCACATACTCGCCCTTGGGCGTTTCCACCTTCTTCAGCTCGCCCACCGCAACGCCTGCCTTCTTCGCGAAAGCCTGCGCCGCAGGGGTAGGCTCGCCGTCCTTGAAAGCCACCTTCCACGACGGGCCCGTCAACTGTTCCTCGGTATCGGCTTGCCTGGCCAATACGCCTTCGGCCAGCACCGCCAGTCGCCGCGGCGTGGAGTAGGTGGTGAGCTTGGCGTCAATATTTGCCTCAGGATTTGCTTCGCGCGCAAGCAGCCGCTCGCGCGTCAGCAGATCGCCCACGCGTTTGCCCAGCTCGGCCTCGGCCCCGGCGATCATCCGCGCGGGAACCTCTTCCAGCCCGATTTCCAGTAAAAAGTCAGGCATTTCTCTAGTTCTCAGTTCACAGTTCGTAGTTCACAGTCTGCAGCGGCGTTGCCCGGAACACTGACTTGCTGACTTGCTGACTCGCTAACTCTCTTCCTGCTGTATCGCCCACGCCTTTGCCGCTCCTACCGCTAACGCGCGAATGCGCCCGATCACGCCCACGCGCTCGGTTACGCTGATGGCGCCGCGCGCATCCAAAATGTTGAAGAGGTTGGAGCACTTCAGCGCCAGCTCGTACGTCGGCAACAGCGGGAAACGCCGTTTCGCCGCAGCGCTCGCCTTCCCGTCGTTTAGCACCGCATGCGCCTTCTCGAGCAATGCCCGCGCCTCGGCCTCATAGCTATTGAAGTGCTCCCAGAGGCGCGGCACGTCGGCCATCTCGAAGTTATACACGGAGAACTGCAGCTCCTCGGCCAGGCGCACATCGCCGTAGGTCACCGTCGCGCCGGTTTCCGGATCGCGCGCCCACACGATGTCGTAAATCGAGTCCACGTCCTGCAGGAACGCCGCAATGCGCTCCATGCCGTAGGTCAACTCGGCGCAGATGGGATCGAGGTCCATCCCGCCGCACTGCTGGAAGTAGGTGAACTGCGTAATCTCGAGCCCGTCCAGCATCACCTGCCAGCCCACGCCCCACGCGCCGCCCGCCGGCCACTCCCAGTTGTCCTCTTCGAACTTGAGGTCGTGGTGCTTCAGGTCGATGCCCATGGCTTCGAGCGACTCGAGGTAAAGCTCCTGCACATTCACGGGGGGCGGTTTCAGGATCAGTTGGAACTGTGTGTGCTTGTAGAGCCGGTTGGGATTCTCGCCGTAGCGCCCGTCCGCTGGACGCCGCGAAGGCTGCGCATAGCCTACCCGGTAGGGCTTGGGGCCGAGCACGCGCAGAAACGTCTCCGGGCACATCGTGCCCGCGCCCACTTCCACGTCGTAGGGCTGCTGGATCACGCAGCCGCGCTCGGCCCAGAACGCCTGCAGGCGAAACAGCAAATCCTGAAAGGTGAGGGAAGTGGGCTTTACGCGCGGCGCAGGCTGGGCTTGAGGCACGGACAATCTCTCTCGTTGGGACTAAGGTTCGATTCTACCAGCCGACGTTAGGCTGTTTCAGTCCACAACACCGCCCGTCCGGAACACGCCTTTCCTCACCCACCCAACCTACTAAGCGCCTCCGCGCTCTTGAGCTTCCGTTCCAGATGCCGCTCCAGCGTCTGCAGCGCGAACCGCCTTAAATCCTGCCCGCGCTTGCGCGGCCACGGCTCGCCGGCAAACGCAGCCGCCGGCGCCTTCAACATACGCTGCGCCAGTTGCCACGAATCGGCTGAAAGGGTGTTCGCCGACCCATTGCGGTGCAATGCGCAAAACAGCCCATCGGCGTAGGTCGAAAACGACACCTCCGCGGCATGCAATGCTTCGCCGCACACGATGCAGTGACTAATGTCAGGCAGAAGGCCCATCAGCCGCGTCATCCACAGCGAAAAGTACGTCAGTGCCATCCACGGTTGAGCTGCCGTGGGCTGCGTTGTTCCAGCCTGATCATTCGCGTGCCCCCGGTCTCGATTTTCAGACCGGGGAAGGGTTTCAACAGCCTTCGTCTGCTCCAGCACGCCCACCAACAGCCGGAACACGGTCTCCTGCGGATCGTGCTCGGGCAGCGCTTCGTCGATCAGCTCAGCATAAAAGCTCAGCACCGCCATGCGCGTGTGGTCCACCGGCGCCGAAAGCGGCGAGCGCAGAATCTCCAACTGGTCCAGCCGCACCAGCTCCTGCCTTGGCCGCTCGGCAAACCAGGCCCGCGCCAGCGTCATGGGCTCCAGCGCGCCACCAAAGCGCTTGCGGCTCTTGAGCGCCGCCTTGGCCACGCCGCGCATGCGGCCGTAGTCGCGCGTAAAGAAGCTCACGATCAGGTCCGCCTCGTGCACCGGCCAAGTGCGCAGAACCACCGCTTCTGAGGTGAGTACAGACATGCATTTCCATCATCGCACTGGAGCAGCCAACGGTCTGGCGATAACCTAATGAGCAAGATGAAGACGGCGGGGTTCATTGCGCGGAACAAGGGAAGCTCTCTTTATAGCGGCCCTGCGCTGACCGACCAGGAAATCAATGATGCGATCGGCCGGGCGTTGCTGCTGGACGACTTGCGCATTCGGCGGCAATGGCGGATGTTGGGACCGCAAAAGCCGAAGCCCGTCCGCGACCTGGCCAATGCCGTTCACCTGCGCGCCCACAAGCAATGGGAGTCAGGCAAGCACCGCTCGGCCTTCCGCCTCATGCTTTCGGCCGCCAAGCTGGGGGACACGAGAGCGATGCTGAATCTCGGCTATTTTTACGATGTGGGGATCGGCGTAAAGAAGAACCGCGCTGCGGCCATGAACTGGTACAAGAGAGCCAGCCGGCGCGGCGATGAATGCGCCGCTAATAACATCGGCGTCATGTACAGGTTCGAGGGCAAACCCAAGCGTGCGCTTTACTGGTTTGGAAAATCGGTCGCCCGTGGGGATGTCGACGCAAACTTCGAGATCGCCAGAGTTTGCATTGAGGATCTGAATAATCCGAAGGCGGCAGAGCCATTCCTGAAACGCGTGGCGAAAGCCAAACCGCGCGTAAACGTGACAGAGCACGCGTGGGGGGAGGCTAAGCTCCTTTTGGAAGGGATCGGCGCCAGCGAGAAGAAACGCAAGCCAATACGCCATCTGTAGCGACATTCACGCACAAACGCGCGTCCCGCACAGGCAGGACGCGCGTTGCGCGGCACTTCAGCTGAATTGGGATCGGACGGGCCGGTCAGCGGCCGAAGTGCTTGGAGTTCTTCTCGGCAAAGTGGGCCCACTTCTCCGGCAGGTCGTCCTGCGCGAAGATGGCCGAAACCGGGCACACGGGCACGCACGCGCCGCAGTCGATGCACTCCACCGGATCGATGAACAGCTGATCGGAGTCGCTGTAACCGTCTTCGTCTTTCTTGGGATGGATGCAATCGACGGGACAGGCGTCTACACAGGCGGTGTCCTTGGTGCCGATACAGGGTTCTGCAATGACGTATGCCATCTGTGCTCTCTCCGGGGGCTTTCAGCGGTCTTACAGCGCCAAACCGCTCAGTACTTCTCGACGCTGATAGTAGCACACAGCCCCGCGGCCTGACGCGCGCCCGGCGAACTGCGTTTTGCCATGCGAGAAAGCCGGGAATAGGGAGTGGCGATCGGGGAATAGAACGAAGCTCTTTTTCCGGACCAATCGCCTTTTGCGCAAACCCGCCGGGCAGGAGTGATGCTCCGCATCATCCGCTAATGGCTACTCTCTGTTCTTTCGCGCCTTCGCGAATTCTTCAGGCGTGGGGATGGGCGCAAGATTGCGGCCGGCAAACATATCTTCGAAGAAGCCAACCAGCTGGTCGTGAATCAGCCCATTCGATGCCAGCACTTCATCGCTCGACAACCGGAAAGGACGGCCCGCGAAATCCGTTACGCGCCCGCCCGCCTCTTCCACCAGCAAGATTCCGGCGGCGGTGTCCCAGGGATTGAGATTGAACTCCCAGAAACCCTCCATGCGGCCGCAAGCCACGTAGGCCAGATCGAGCGCGGCCGAGCCGGCGCGCCGCACCCCATGCGAGCGCAGAGTGAATTCCTGGTAAAAGTGAATGTTCGGGCTTGCGTGGCGCTTGCGGCTGGGAAAGCCCGTTGCCAGCAGCGCCTCAGCCACACCCCGCACCTTGGAAACGTGAATGCGCTTGCCGTTCAGTTGCGCCCCGCGTCCCCGCTCCGCCGTGAAAAGCTCGTCGCGCATGGGATCGTAGATCACCGCGGCCTCCAGCGTTCCATCCTCTTCCGGCTTGATGCCGGCGGGCCGCTGCTCCAGGCCCAGCGAGACGGCGAAATGGGGAAACCCATGGGCAAAATTCGTGGTTCCATCCAGGGGGTCGACATACCAGCGGAACGCGGCCTCCAGCCGCTCGCGCGTGCCCTCCTCGCCATAAATTCCGTGCGCCGGGAAAGCCGTGCTCAGGCGCGCGCGAATCAGCCTCTCCGCCGCGCGGTCGGCCTCGGTTACCAGGTCCACGTCGCCCTTGTATTCGGTTTCTACGCCTTGCGCGAAGTACTCGCGCAGCAAGGCTCCCGCTTCGCGCGCAATCTCTGCGGCCCTGGGAACGCAGGCGAGATTCGGTTCGAAAGCAGGCTTCGTGCCGCTGCTCACAGCCCGGCTTCTCCCGGGCCTGGTCCATCCGCAGTTTCGTAGCGCGGCGTGCGCCGCCGGCCAGCCTCGCTGATGGTCCGGATCTGGTTTTTGTAGATGAACAGGTTGGGCTGGCCTTCGCGAGTCAGGCGCAGCATGGAGTCATCAAAGTACTCGATCCAGCCGCGCACCGACTCGCCGTCGCGCAACTTGATGTTCACAATCACCTGGCGCTCGCTCAACGAGCGCAGATAGAGCGCCTCCTGCCCGGTTTCGCCCGGCGGAGGCGTCTTGGAGCGGCGGCGCGACGACAGTGGGGATGTCATATTGCCATTTTAGATGCAGATCTCATGGGCGCCGCCGCCAGAGTCGCAACCTATGTCAAATTCAGTTCCCAGACGCCCATGCGCGCCCGGGTTGGATCATTGACCCGCGTCGAGTTGCTCCAGGCGGATACCTGGTTCCCGCCAGCGCAAGCGAGGCCATGGCCCCGGCTCAGGATTGAAGATGACGCACCAAGTCCAACTGCCAGCGGCTCGTCATCCGCTCAATCGTCCCGGCGCGGCGTGTCGGCGTAGTAGCCAGTCTTGTTGCGGATGTTGAACTCGTCGGGCGCGGCTCTGGGGATCGTCACCGTGATGCGGTGAAAATTCGTGCCCGGCACCTGATGGTTGGGATAGTAGCCGATCAGGTACTGCGTGCGCAGGTCGTCGCTCACCCTGGCGAAGGCCTTGTCGAGCCCGCCTTCGCTCACGTAAAAATGCTTGCCGCCGGTTTGTTCGGCAATGGTGATCAGCGCGTGCTCGCCGCCGGTATCGCGCCCGGCGCTGGACGCAATGGGCACGTCGATAATCGAGTAAATCATCACCTCGTTGCGCAGCGCCTCTTCCAACGCCTCAGCGTAGGTGGCCGACTTCACAGTGTTGTCGCCGTCTGAGACGACCACCAGCACCTTGCGCCCTTTTGCCGGGCCCGCGTCCTGGCGCAAACGATCAGAGTTTTGGCCGAGACGGTCAGAGCCCACGCAGATGGCTTCATACAGAGCGGTGGCCCAATCGGCGCGTAACTCGCTCAGCCCGCGGTCAACCTGCGACACCTTGTTGGTGAACGGAGTCAGCTCGCGCACATTGGTGGCAAATTGCAGCACGCTCATCTGGTCCTGGGGGCGCAGAATGGCATGTGCAAACCGCTTCGCCGCCGCTTCTTCTTCACCCAGGTCCTTTTGCACGCTGCCGCTGGTGTCGATAGCCAGCATCAGGTTAAGCGGCACCTCCGATTGGCGCTCGAAGACCTTTATCTCCTGCGGGCGGCCATCTTCAAACACCGCAAAATCGTCCTTGTTCAGCGCGCCTACGATGGCGCCGTTCCGGTCAGTGACGTTGACAAAGACGCTCACCAGATTGACGCCAACGTGCAACGTCATCTGCGGTTGTTGCGCAGGCAGGGTCAACCCCGCCAGCGCGGCCGCCGCGCCGAGTCCAACGAGCGCGCGAATTGCGCGAAGTGCGCCCAAGTCAGGCTTCATGCGGCGCCTCCGCAGCGTCCACCGTCAGTCCCATGGGGAACGGTTCTCCGGGCGCCCACTCGACGCCATCCTCAAAGGTTTCTTTTTTCCAGATGGGCACGGTTTGCTTCAGGGTGTCGATGAGCCAGCGGCAGGCCTCAAAGGCCGCGGTGCGGTGGGCCGAAGCCACGATGATCAGAACACTGGTTTCGCCGATTTCGAGCCGGCCGAGGCGGTGAATCATGGTCACGTGACGGACGCCGAATCGCTCGCGGGCCTGGTGCCCCAGCTCGCGCATGCACCGTTCGGCCATCGCTTCGTATGCCTCGTAATCCAGAAAGAGGGTGCGGCGGCCGCGTGAGTGATTGCGCACGACGCCGTCGAACACCACCACGGCGCCGTCTTCAGGATGCTGGGCCGGGGGCACAATCTGCACGGAGCCGATGCGCTGGCGCGTCAAGGCGACAATGACGTTCGGGGGTGTCTTCTTCTCGCTCACATCGCCCGCCGCCGGTTCAGGCTGGCCGCCCGAAACCGGCGGCAAGAGCCCCACTTCGTCGCCATCACACAGAATCTGCGCTGCGCGCGCGTATTCCGCGTTGACGCTCACGGCGATGCCATGCAACTCGAGCGCCCGCCCGCGTGCGGCGGAGGCAGCACGCAGATGATCGAGCAAATCGGCCACCGACGCCCCCTCCGGCAACTCCACCGTGGCCGCCGAGGAACCCAGCCTGTCTTTCAAGACCCCAAAGGGAATGACCTGCACACGCATGGCTGAAAAGAGAATACCGCCTCCCAGTTAGACGCGGCAGACAGGAATCCGGAGTTGAATTGGAGGGTCAGGAAAGTTTGTAGAGAAAGCCGGTGGGAGTACCCCACAAATTGCGGGCGCGATCCTCGTAGAAGATGCTGAGCTCGATTCCGGCGATATCGAAATCAAAGAGTGGCACACGGTCAAAGTTGTAATCGGCCCGGGGAGAGTACTCATCGCCGCCGCAATCGATCATCAAGCTGTCTCCGGTCGACAAGCGCTCGGTGTGAGTGATCAGCATGCTGGCGATGGCAAATACTCCCAGGCAGAATTCGTTGCCGGCCAAACAGGCGCGCGTACGCCGGGCCGAGCAGCCGCGATGCAGCATACCGGCCTGCGCGGCCACGACCAGAATGTCGCACCCCTGCTGCTGATCGTCCAGGACGGTTTCCGCAAGCCGGGAACGCTCGGTCTGGCGCAGGTATTCTCTGCCCAGGCGCCCGACGATACGGTTCGAGAACCGGCGTCTTTTAGCCAGGACTTCCAAAATTCGCTCCACCGCCTCGTTATAGCTGGGCGCAACCGCCTGCCAACGCGGAATGGCGAACCATGCCTCGGGTTCTTCGGGAAGCGGCCGCCGGCCCAGCTTCTCGTGGCAATTGCGGAGTTCGGGGAAGACCTTCCTGAGCTCGGTCACCTGCGCTTCAACGGGCCGCACCTGATAGGCCGGCGGATAGCTGCGGTCTGAACTTACCTCCTCTTCCTCGTACTTGCGGCTTACCGTGTACCTGCGGACGATTTCCGTCACCGCCTGGATGATTTCCAACTTGACTTTGGGGTCCGACTCAAGCACGGACTGCGCACTTTGCTTGTCGAGTTGCTCGATCGCCGCACGGTACGCGTCGTGTACGGCGCCGTTCAGGCAATCCTGCAGCTTCTGGTTCTGCTCCTCGGTCGTATTTCCTGAAAGATGCAGCGGAACGATGGTGTGAGTGGCCGCCATGTTTCTGCTCTCCGCGTGAATCCTGAAGGCAAGCCGCGCAGTGACCGCTGACGGTGCCTCAAGAGACGAGATGGCGTAGAAGTCCGCCGGATTCTATCCAGATTATCGGCGAGTATTATCCACTCTCTAACGGGCTCGTCTGGGAGCCGTGGGCGCGAAGCCGGGGATGAGCCGCCGCGGAACTCTGCCCAACGCGGGAAAGCAATGCCGGTATCGGAGAAGGATGAGCGATTACCAAAAGAGCGGCAAAGAGGGCCGGGCAGGCTTCTGCCCTCGCCAGTCCGGGTTCCGCGGCACAGGAACGAAAAGGCCGGCCCGTGGGCCGGCCTCTCAATTTCCGGGGCGAACCGCTTAGGCCGCAGCGATTACCGCTTGGGTTACCCCGACCGCCTTCAACTGTGGACGCGCCGCAACCATCGGCAAAGCCACTGCCAGCACGTCTTCAATCCGGCTGGCGTAGTGCACGGTTACACCCTCCATCATCTCCGCAGTCAGGTCTTCTTCCACATTCTGCTGGTTTTCCGCGGGCAGGATGATGTTTTCCACTCCCGACCGCCGCGCCGCCAGGAACTTCTCCTTAATCCCGCCCACCGGCAGCACATTTCCGCTGAGCGTTATCTCGCCGGTCATCGCCGTCAGGGGCGTGACCGGGGTATCGGTCAGCAGCGACACCAGAACCGTGGCCATGGTCACGCCTGCCGATGGGCCGTCTTTGGGGATGGCACCGGCGGGTACGTGAATGTGGATGTCGAGTTCCTTGGTGAAGTCCTCAGCAAGCCCGAGCCGGGTGGCGTTGGAACGCACCCAGGTGAGCGCAGCCTGCATCGACTCCTGCATCACCTCGCCGATCTGCCCCGTCATGGTGAAGCCGCCCTTGCCCTTCATCTTGTTGGCTTCAATAAAAAGAATGTCGCCGCCGGCCGGCGTCCAGGCCAGGCCCACCGCCACTCCCGGCCGCTTCACCCGCTCAGCGACCTCGGTCTCCACGCGCACCTGGATGCCGCCGAGGAATTCCTTCAGCGTGTCGCGTGTCACCACCAGCTTTTCGGTGTGCCCCTCCACCACGCGCCGCGCCTGCTTCCGGCAGACTGTCCCAATGGTCTGTTCGAGTTTCCTCACGCCGGCCTCGCGCGTGTAGTGGCGGATGATAAAGCGCACCGCGTCCTCCGGGAACTCGATCTGTTCCGGAGTAATCCCGTTTTGCTTGATCTGGCGGGGGATCAGGTAGCGGTCTGCGATGTGAACTTTCTCCTCCTCGCTGTACCCCTGCAGAGGGATGATCTCCATGCGGTCCTGCAGCGGTGGCGGCACGGTGTCGAGCATGTTCGCCGTGCAGATGAACAAAACCTTCGACAGGTCGAAGGGCACGTCGAGGTAGTTGTCGCGGAAGGTGTTGTTCTGTTCCGGGTCCAGTGTCTCCAGCAGGGCCGAAGCCGGATCGCCCCTGAAGTCGCGGCCCAGCTTGTCCACCTCATCCAGCATGATTACCGGATCGTTGGTTTCCGCCCGGCGAATACTCTGGATGATCTGGCCCGGCAAAGCGCCGATATACGTCCGCCGGTGGCCACGAATTTCTGCTTCATCGTGCATGCCGCCCAGCGAAATGCGCTGGAACTTGCGTCCCAACGCCCGCGCGATCGACCGCCCCAGGCTGGTTTTACCCACCCCGGGAGGTCCCACGAAGCAGAGGATCGGTCCCTTCATGTCGGGCTTCAATTCCAACACGCTCAGGTAATCCAGGATGCGGTCCTTGACCTTCCTCAGTTCGTAGTGGTCTTCATCCAGGATCTGCCGAGCCAGGTTGATGTCGATCTTGGAGCCCGAGCTCTTGTTCCAGGGCAGCACCGCCAGCCACTCGATGTAATTCCTGGTGAGCCCGTAGTCGGCCGCCATGGGCGACATGCGCTGCAGGCGGGCGAGCTCCTTCAGAGCCTCTTTCTTCACATCGTCGGGCATGCCCGCGGCCTCGATCTTCTGGCGCAGATCCTCAACATCGCGCTGGCCTTCGTCCTGCTCGCCCAGTTCTTTCTGGATGGCCTTCAGCTGCTCGCGCAGGTAATAGTCGCGCTGCGACTGCTGCACCTGATCCTGCACCTCCGTCTGGATCTTGGCGCGCAGTTGCTGCACCTCGTTCTCTTTGGCCAACAGCTTGTTCAACTGCTCGAGGCGTTCGACAACGCTTGAGGTTTCGAGCAATTGCTGCTTTTCGTCCGTGGTCAGGAAGGGAAGGGAAGACGCCACAAAGTCCACCAGCCGGCTGGGGTCCTCGATGTTCGCCGCAATGGTGCGCAACTCGTCTGAAAGCGTGGGAGACTCTGAAACGATCTGCTGGAACTGCTCCACCACGTTGCGAACCAGCGCCTCAAAGCCGGACGACGGCGGCGGCGCCAGGTCTTCCAGCGTCTCCACCTCGGCCACCATGAAAGGCTCCGACTGCGTAAAGCGGAGCAGGCGCACGCGGCCTACGCCTTCAGTAAAGACAAACCGGCTCTGGTTGGGCATGCGCACAATCTTGTGCACGGTCGCCAGCGTGCCCACCGTGTGCAGGTCGGCCGGCCTGGGCGCGTCCAGTCTTGGGTCGAGTTGCGCGGCAACCACGATGGAGCGCTCCTCACCCAGCGATTCGATCAACTGGATGGAGCTTTCCCGGCCAACGGTGAGGGGTAATACCGCGTGTGGAAACAAAACTGTATCGCGCACCGGCAACACGGCAATTGTGCGCACGGCTCCACTATTGCGCTCCGTGGCATCATGGGGTTCGGGAGTTGGCTTGCTAGACATTGAGTGCCCTCGTATCAAGTTTCTTTAATTAGATAGCATAGGGCGGGAAAAGGATGCAAGATCGTGCTGACCCGTAACCTTGCTAACTGATTGCACCACCGTGTGTTACGCGCTCCCCCCAGTCCAAGTTCCCTTGTGGGCGAATGCTCCGGCAGGCACGGATCTGGCGGAGCATTGCGGCCTGAGGAGCCGCTGCAACCGTAATTGCCTCATCTGCAAGGGCTTCCACTTCGATTAAGGCTGCGCGCGCAGGCCCTTGCCGTTCGTGGAAAATATCGGCGAAAGCGCTCTGAAATTCAGTAAGGAAAACCAACGGAACAGCCCCTCGCGGCTTCCAAAGCGTGTCTCTGAGGTTACGGGATCGCTTCTTGATCTTTCTTCACTGGGAGGGAGTCCGGGCTACTTCTTGCCCCGTCTTTTCTTGATGGCAGATTCGATGTGCTGCCAAACTTCATCGCTCGGCTCCACGCTGGGAAACAACTGGCGGGCGGCTTCGGCGATTGTTTCCAGATCGGCCAACAAGGCCCGGCACAGGTCGCAATTTTGCAGGTGAGGATGCGCAGAGACGTTCTCGCCCGAACCAACCAGCTCGGGCAGTTGCGCCTGGAATTCCGCGCAGCTCAGTTTACCGGCATCGACGGTCATGGCCGAGCCTCCTGGCGGCTGGCGGCGCGCAGTGCTTCGCGCAGCTTCAGCCGCGCCTTATGTAACTGCGATTTGCTGTTGCCAATCGAGCAGTCGAGCATTGAGGCTATTTCATTATGCTCAAATCCTTCGACGTCGTGAAGGATAAAGATAAGCCGGTAGCCTGCCGGCAGTTCGGCAATCGCGCGTTCCAGAGCCAGCCGGTCGATAGCCCCGGCAAGGATGAGATCGGGAGCCCCAAAACTCCGGCTGGGGCCTTCATCCGGAGTCGGCTCCATGGCCTCGTCGAGGGAGATGAGCGAGAGGCCTTTCTTGCGCAACTGCATCAACACCACGTTGATCGCCAGCCGGTGCAGCCAGGTGGAAAAGGCTGAATCGCCGCGAAATGTGGCGATCTTGCGGTGCAGCTGTAAAAACGCTTCCTGCGTCAGATCTTCAGCCTCTGCAATATTGCCCACCATGCGCAGGCACAGCGAGTAAATACGCCGTTTATGCAGGGAGTAAAGCTCGGCAAAGGCTTCATGATCGCCGGCCTGGGCGCGAGCCAAAACGACGGCGCCATCAATGGGATGAGGCGGGGTCACGGGTGTGAAGGTCCCGGATTGGCCTTCATTGGTTCCGGTGGGCACGGACGCACCACGGCCGGATCGCGTACGGTTCGAGTTCTGCGTGGGAGATGAGGAATCAGCCATGCGCTTCTCGGGTAATCGTCAATCGAAAACCAATGTTCGCGTTCCACTGCACCACTCAAGACGCGTAGCGAGCCCGCTTTTCTCAGGTTCCGGGGCCGCTCGGCAGAATGCCATCGCGCCGACCACAACCCAACTTCGGAACCAGGGTCCCTAACAACAGCACTCTCAGCCGGACCTGGTGGAGGCAGTGACTCCTTCGGGAGCTCGATGCGACATGATCGTGTCTAGTTTTGCCGTAGCATCCTATCTCGTTAGTATATGAGGAAGCAGTTGGGGTTGCCGGGATCACACGAAAATCCATGAAGGCAGCGCTTTTCTGACGTGGAGTTTGAGCCGATCTCACATTTTTGCGATACGGTTCCACAGCATTTTCTATAAGATATGGTCTTTCGGACAAAGCCGGCAGTAAGGTGCGGCGCTCGCCCCGCCTCCCCTCGACCGGCTCCCCCAAAGCGACTCTCAGCCCTCTCAGCGCTGAAGCGTGCCGTGGCTGGCCGAGCGGCTTGGAAGCCGGCCATGCTCGTCACTGGGATTCTATGCCTCACCCCCGTGCCCAGCTGGTGCCAGGAGAATGCTGCGGCGGAGGCCTCAATTTCCGGCAGCCGATCCGGTTCTCCTGATCCGCTGCACGCGACAGACTCACCCAACCCCGATCCGGCAGCCGATCCCGTCGCCGCGTGGCAAGGCTTGCAGGTGCGGCACATCGCGTTCGAGGGCGTTTCGGCGGAACGACTTGCTCCCCTCTCAGACCATCTTGCGCAGGTCGCTGGGGCCTCGCTCACCGAGGAGAACCTGAAGAAAAGCCTGCGGCAGCTTTACGCAACAGGGCTCTATGAGACCGTCGAAGTTACGGGTTTGCGTCAGGGCGACGTCGTTGACCTGGTATTTCGCGGCCGGCCGAGCACATTCATCGGAACGGTGACTGTAGACGGCGCTGCCGGCGCCACCATGAATACGCAACTGCAGCGCTCCAGCCAACTCGGTGCCGGTACCCGCCTGACCCAGGCGAAGATGATGCGGGCTGTTGAGCAGATGCGCTCTACGCTTGAGGAGAATGGCTATCACGAATCCGCCATAGCGCAAACCATCACCCCGCGTCCGCAACAGCAGCTCGCCGATATCGCCTTTCACGTGGTTTCAGGACCGCGCGCACACGTAGGCAAAATCACGGTCACAGGTGATTCCGGGATGTCGCTCGAAGAGTTCCGCCTTCGCGCTCATCTTTGGAAAATCGCACATGTGGACCACGACACCGTGAATCGCGCCCTCGACGGCGTCCTGAAGGAATACCAGAAGCAAGATCGCCTGGAAGCTGAAGTCAAGCTCGAGTCGGCATCCTACGATCAGGGCTCGAAGAGCGTGAATTACCATTTTTCGGCGACGCGCGGACCCGTGGTAACTGTGGAGGTCGAAGGCGCAAGCATCGACTCGGAACGCTTGAAGCACCTGATTCCCATCTTTGAGGAGGGCAGCGTTGACGAAGACCTGCTCAACGAAGGCAATCGCCGCCTCCGCGATTACTACCAGCGCCTGGGCTACTTCGACGCCAAAATCGATCACAAGATTCACTCGCCAGGCAGCGATCAGGTGACCATCGTCTACAGCGTGCAACTGGGAATCCGGCGTCGCGTGCAAAAAGTCTCCATTGCCGGAAACCGCTATTTTGACACTGGCACCTTGATGGATCTGATCAGCGTTCGTTCGGCCGATATTCTCGACCCGCACGGCATCTACAGCCAGGCGCTGGTTTCGGCCGATGTGAGCGCACTCGAAGCCGTTTATCAGAACAATGGCTTCGCGCAGGTGAAGGTCACGCCGGAGATCGGAAGCCTGGAATCGATTGAGGCGCGCAACCTGCCACCGGCTGCGGGAGCATCTTCGCGTCCGGCGGCAATCGCCCACCCCGCGCCGCTCACGGTCACCTACCGCATCAGCGAGGGCGAGCAGCAACGCGTCGGCGCCTTGCGCATCGAAGGCAACCAGCACATCGATACTGCGGTTCTGCTCCCCCTGCTCAACACCTCGCCCGGTCAACCGCTCTCCTCCAGCGGCCTGTCCGCAGACCACGACGCATTACTCGGCGAGTACTATAGCCGCGGATTTGACCAGGCGTCGGTGGAGGCCACGCGCAAGGCCGAAGCCTCTGATCCCAACAAAATCGACGTGGTCTTTCAAATCGTGGAAGGGGACCAGGTCTTTGTCCGCAACGTATTGCTCACGGGACTCGAATTCACGCACCCCGAAACCGTGGCGCGCGCCATCACCGTCCACTCCGGCGACCCGCTCAACCAGACTGCGCTGGCTGACACGCAGCGCAACCTCTACGGATTTGCCATCTTCAACGAGGTCGACACGGCAGTGGAAAATCCCGGCGGCGATGAATCGGAAAAAACGGTCTTGCTGCAGGCAGTGGAAGCACGCCGCTGGGCAGTTACGCTGGGCGGCGGTTTCGAGGCGCAAACCGGGCAGCCGCAGAACAACTGCACCGGCGCATTTGCTGCCGGCGTCAAGTGCAGTCCCAACGGCAAGACCGGGGTCAGCCCTCGCGTTCTCGCCGAGATCACACGCAATGACCTTTTCGGCCGCGAGCAATCGGCTTCGTTGCGCGGAACCTACGGCCTGCTCGAGCAGAGCATCGGCCTCCTCTACCAACTCCCGCACTTCCAGGGAAACCCCAGCTTCGGCCTCACCTTTTCTGCCAGCTACGCCAACAGTGAGGACGTTTCCACCTATGTTGCATCCCGCCTCGAAGGCGCGATCCGCGGAACGCAAAGCTTCAACCGCCCCGAATCGTGGCTCTCGCGTGCCAACACGTTTATCTACGAGATTGATTTCCGCCGTGTCAAAGTGGCGGCCAGCAGCTTGCAGGTCTATCCGAACGAGATTTCAGAACTGTCAACGGCGGCGCGCGTGGGAGGACCGGCATTCACCTGGCTGCGCGACACGCGCGACGTGCCTCTGGACGCGCACCGCGGCACCTACACCAGCTTTCAGGAGTTTCTATCCGCCAAGACCTTTGGCGCGCAGGCGGAATTCAATCGCATCGACACCTCCAACTCCAGCTATTACGGCTTTGACAAAGGCCGCTTCGTGGTTGCCCGCAATACGCGCTACGGGCAGATACGGACCTTCGGCTCGGGCTCCAGCGAGCTCATCCCGCTGCCCGAGCGGCTCTACGCCGGCGGCGCCGTCTCGCTGCGCGGCTTCTCTCAGAATGCTGCCGGCCCACGCGATCCCGAAACCGGGTATCAGATTGGCGGCGCAGGAGCGCTGATTAATATCACGGAGCTGCGCCTGCCGCCACCCACGTTGCCCTGGCTTGGCAACACCGTGAGCTTTGTTATCTTTCACGACATGGGGAACGTGTTTACGAACGCGGGAGATGCGTGGGCCAGCGCCGTGCGCGCGCGCCAACCCAACAGCAGCGCATGCAGGACCCTGGCGCAGGTTGGCCAAGCCTCCACCTACCTGCCCAATGGTCCTGTCACCTCCACAGGCCAGCAGGGGCTCTGCAGCTTCAACGATTTTTCTCATTCACTGGGTGCCGGCCTCCGCTACCATACGCCCGTCGGCCCGTTGCGCTTCGACTTCAGCTATAACCTGAATCCGCCCATTTATCCGGTCAACATCAACTATTCGATCCCCACCCCTCCCGGCTACGAAGCGGGTCCTTACGTGGGCCAGGCGCCGCACATTAACTTTTTCTTCAGCCTGGGGCAAGCCTTCTGATGACCAGACCGTTCCCAATTCGGATGGATCGGACGCCTGCCCGTCCGGCGCTGTGGCTTTGGGCAGCCGTGCTGGGCTGGGCATGCGCCGCGCCGCTCGCGGGTCAGGCCGGTCGGTCCGCAGCGCCGGCCACGCAGGCGGATTCTGCCGTAGTGCTCGATCGCGCTGTGGCTGTGGTCAACAAGCATGTCATACTTTCCAGCGACCTTGACGACGAGATCCGTCTTTCCGTTCTCGACCCTAACCGCGGCGGCGAAGGCGAGCTGACGCGTCAGCGTGCGCTGGAACAACTCATCAGCCGCACCCTCATTGAGCAGCAAATCCGCCAAGAGGACCTTGAAGCCATCGAACCCTCAGCGCAGGAAGTAAATGGCCGCCTGGAGCAGATGCGCAGGCAGCTTCCCGCCTGCGTCCATCAAAACTGCGCCTCCGACGCGGGATGGAAAGCGTTCCTTCAGTCGCACGGGCTCAGCTCCGATCGCGTCGAGTCCTATCTGCGCTACCGGCTTGAAATTCTCCGCTTCGTCGAACAGCGCTTCCGCCAGGGCATCCAGATTTCCCAGCAGCAGATCGAAACCTACTACCACGACACGCTTCTGCCTCAATACGCGCCCGGCGAGGTCGTTCCGCCGCTCGGCGATGTGGCGCCGCGCATTCAGGAGATTCTCCTCCAGCAGCAGGTCAACGTGCTCTTCGACAGCTGGCTCACCAACCTTCGCCAGCAAGGCGATGTTGAAGTGCTCGACCCCGAACTCGCCCCGCCTGACGCCGCTGAGAATCCGGGCACTGCGCCGCGAGGAGATCCATGAGCGGACTTGAGTCCATTTCGCTCTCCTCTCAACCCTCCGGCTCGCCCAGTCCGCCGCCGCGCCAGCCGCGCTCTCGACTGCGCCGGTTCTTTCTGCGCCATCTTCCCCTCACCCTGGGCGCGGGAGCAGTCCTGCTCGTGCTCGCAGTGGTCTGCCTCTACTTTGTTGCCAGCTCCGAAGCCTTTCAGAACGCCGTTCGCAACCGGCTCGTCACGCGGATCGAAAACGCCACCGGCGGGCGCGTGGAGCTGGCGTCCTTCCATTGGCGGCTGCTCCATCTGGAGGCCGAAGCCGACGGGCTCGTGATTCACGGCCTCGAAGACCCGGGCGATGCTCCCTACGCGCGCATCGACCGCGTGCGCCTGCGGCTGAGCATTCTGGGCTTCTTCAGTCCCCGCATCCTGCTGCGCGACCTTGAAGTCGACCGGCCCAGCCTTCACTTCATCGTTTATCCGGATGGATCGACCAACCAACCACGTCCGCGCCGCCCCGGCAAGCCCGGCAAACCGCTTGTCGACCAACTCTTCGACCTTCAAGCCGGGCACCTCGATGTCGAACAAGGGAACTTGGATTACGACGTCCGCGCCGCGTCCTTCGATTATCAGGACCGCTACATCCCGCTTGATTTCGAGGCCAACGATGTTTCCCTGCGTCTGAGCCGCGTGCTTCCGACGTTGCGTACCCCCGAGTTGTACCGCATTGAGGCCAGCGTTGCCGACCTGGCTCTTTCACGCACCACGCCGCGGGGCCAAACGCCGGTGCACGGAATTCTGCAGGCTACGCTCGATCTGGAGCGAAAGCGCATCTTCCTGCGCAGTTTTCAGCTCACTGCCCGGAACCAGGGGAGCAAAGACCGCGTCCTCGAAATCAACGGAGATCTCGAAGACTTCACGCATCCGCGCTGGCACGCAGGCGTCGCGGGCGAGCTCGATATGAGACTCCTTGAACCGATCACAGGCTACGCCGACGCACCCGAGGGAATTGCGCGCCTCGATCTCGCCGCCGAGGGCGATGGCGGCAAGTTCGCCGTTGACGGCGGCATCCACATGGATAACGGAGCGTTCAATGGCGTGGGTATAAATGCATCGGGCGTCACCCTCGATGCGCACGTCCACGCCGATACCAGCCAGCTGTTGATCACCCAGATCGTGGCACGCCTCCGCCAGGGCGGCCAGGTTGAAGGCACCATTTCGCTCCAGCCATGGCTTCCCGCTGCGAGGTTTGCACCTGCGCAGCTTTCGGCGGGAGGAGCCGGGGATTTTCGAACCAGCAGAAATGTGGTACTCCGGCGCCCGGATTTCATCATCCCCATAAACGGTAAAGTGACGGCTGATTTCAAAGACGTCACTCTCGACACCATCCTCGATATGGTGGGCACGCGGGCCTATCGGCGCCTCGGCGTAGATGCGCGGTTGAATGGCCCCGCGGTCGCCGAATGGACCAACGGCGATGGGCGCACCGTCACCGTCAACACCTTGCTGAACCTGAGCCCGTCGCGGCGGACCCCTGTCGGAGAAGCGCCCGCGAGCGGTGTCATCGACGCGCTTTATGCCGAGCACAATGGGCAAGTCGACCTGCATAGGCTCGAGCTGCATCTGCCTGGCAGCGAGTTTGAGGCGCACGGCACGCTCGGAGCTTATCCCGTCACCAGCTCTTCAGCGCTCAGTATCGACTTTCACTCGCATAACCTGGGCGAATTCGATACCGTCCTCCGCAGCCTGGGACTGAAGCGAGACGGCCGCATCGGAACCGCGGCCCTGCCGGTGGCTTTAACCGGACAAGCGGATTTTCGCGGGACATGGACAGGATCGCTCACCAGGCCTCGTATTGCCGGCGATCTCAAGGCCACGCAGTTGGCCTTTGAGATGCCTGGGCCGCCCGCCGGCTCCGGCCAGCCGCAGTACCTGCGCATGGATTCGGTGGAGGCGACGGCCAGCTACTCCTCAACCCAGATCGCTATCGAGCGGGCGCAACTCGCGCGCGGCAAATCCAGCTTATCGCTGCATGGAAGCCTCGATGCTTCACCCGGCGCGAAGCCGCAGTTCGACGGCAACTCGGTCCTCCATGTTCGCCTCCAGGCTTCCCACGTCGACAGCGCAGATTTGCAACCTCTCCTTGCTTCCAAATTGCCTGTGACCGGCGAATTCGACACCGAGATCCAGGCCGACGGGGCGCTGCACGAGCCGTCGGCTTCGGGCACGATACGCATGGACAACGGCTCGCTCTACGGTGAGCCGGTCTCCCAGCTCCGCATCGAAGGCGCGCTCGCCAACCAGGTTTTGAAGCTGAGGTCGGTCACGCTTCGCGAGGCGCACGGTACGGTCTCGGCTTCGGGAAGCTACGACCTCAAGACGCGCACTTTTCAAGTCGACGCCCACGGCACCGGAATCGAGCTCTCCCAGATTCACTGGCTACAGCGGCAGGATCTGGAAGCTGCTGGCACGCTGTCCGCATCTGTCACCGGCTCCGGCACCCTCGACGACCCGCGCCTGGAAGCTCATGCCACCGTGGCGACGCTCTCTTTTGCCGGCCAGCAATTTGAAGCGACTACTTTGACCGCGCATTCCGCCGGCCGCTTTCTCAATTACGACCTGACCACGAAGGCCGTTGGCGCAGAAATGGCTCTGCACGGCCAGACGCAACTCACCAGCGGTTATGCAACGCATGCGCAACTCGAGTTTTCTCAATTCGACATTGGCGCGCTGCTGCGATCAGCGCATCTCGAGGCCGTCAGTGGCAGCTCAGCCCTGGCGGGCACGGTTAGCGTCGATGGCCCGCTTGAGCATCCTGAGCAGCTTCACGGCGATGCCCGGCTGCGCGAGCTTGCCGTCACCATCGCCGGCGTTCCGCTCGAAAGCGATGGCGGCCTGCACGCAAGCCTTGCCAACAACCGCATTGAGCTCGACCCTCTCCACATCACCGGCGAGAATACCGACCTGCGTGCGCGCGGCAGCCTTTCGTTTTCCGGCTCGAGGCAGCTCGATCTCGATGCCAGCGGCTCCATCAATCTCAAGCTGGCTGAAACCCTCGATCCCGATCTGACCGCCAGCGGGCTCACCACCTTCCAGGTTCAGGCGCATGGACCCCTGCAGCATCCCACTCTGCAGGGCCGCATCGACTTCCAGAATGGCTCGCTTGCGCTCGAAGACCTGCCCAACGGCCTGAGCCAGTTGCACGGCACGCTGGAATTCAATCAGAACCGGCTTGAAGTCCGATCGCTGACCGCCATGACCGGCGGCGGCTTGCTGACCCTGGGCGGATCTCTGAGCTATCAGCACGGCATCTATGCCGATCTCACCGTCACCGGCAACGGCGTGCGCATCCGCTATCCCGAGGGCGTCACGTCGCTTGCCGACGCGCACCTGCAACTGCAGGGTTCGCAAAGCAACCTGCTGCTCGGCGGCAACGTGCTCATCACGCGATTCAACGCCAGCCAGGATCTCGATCTGGCCTCATTGGCCGCCCAGGCTGGTGCGGCCCTGCAATCGGTGCCCTCGCCTGAAGCGCCTTCGAACCACGTGCGCCTTGATGTGCACATTGTCTCCTCTCCGCAATTGAATTTTCAGAATGCCTACGCCAAGCTGGCCGGCGATGTCGATCTTCGCCTGCGCGGAACCGTGGCCTCGCCTTCGCTCTTGGGCCGTGTTTCCATCACCGAGGGCAGCGCTCTGATCGCCGGCACTCGCTATGATCTGCAGCGCGGCGACGTTACCTTCACCAACCCGGTGCGCATCGAGCCCATCATCGACCTCAGCGCCACGGCTCACGTTGAAGACTATGACATCTTTCTTGGTTTGCACGGATCGCCGCAGAAACTTGCCGTCACTTACCGCAGCGATCCACCGCTGCCCGAGGCCGATGTGGTATCGCTTCTTGCCCTGGGTCACACCGCCAGCCAGCAGCGCCTCTATACCCGGCAACAGCAGCAGGCCATGACCAATCCCAGCACCGACGCCCTGCTCGGCGGGGCCCTCAATGCCACGGTCAGCAGCCGGGTGCAGAAGCTGTTCGGGGCAGGCTCGGTCAAACTCGACCCCAATTACCTGGGCGCCTTCGGGAACTCCACCTCGCGCATCACTGTCGAAGAGGAATTCGGCCGCACGGTGATCCTGACCTACGCCACCGACGTCAACACCACCAGCCAGCAATTGCTTCAGGCTGAAATTGCCATCAACCGCCATGTATCCGTGGTCGTTGCCCGCGACGAATCCGGTGTTTTCTCCATGGTCATTAAAGGCACGCGCCGCTACCGTTAACCGCTTCACTTGTCGCGGCGTTTCGAGCCGCCGTTCCTTTACAAGATGCGTACAATGGAAATCCCCAGGTAAACTCCGGCAAGGAGCGTTGCCAAATTGAAGGAGGCTCCATGGAGCCAGAGAACCAGACTGCCTTAAATGCTCCCCCTGCCACAAACGACGATCAAACCACTCCGGTCATCGCCCCCGGGGAGCCCATTCCCGCCGCCAAATCGGAACGAGGCCTGCGGTGGATCTTCATCGGCTCTCAGGGCCTGCGCGCGGGCTGGTCGGTGCTCATCACGACCTTCCTGTTTGTGCTCTTCGACTGGGTTCTCGGCGAAATGCTGATTCATACCCACCTGGTCAGAAAAGGAGCGCAATTCCTGCTCAGGTCGATGTTTCTCGCAGAACTGGCCGCCGTCCTCTCCTTGCTGGGCGCAGTGTTTGTCGTCGGCCTCATCGAACGCCGGCGCGTTCTCGATTACAATCTGGCGGGGCCGCGGCGCGCGCAGCATTTCCTCAGCGGCCTGCTAGGCGGTTTTCTCGCGCTCTCCGCGCTCGTGGGAGCGCTGGCGGCGGGCGGATGGCTGCACTTCGGCCCCATGGCGCTCTCGGGGACAGGCATCCTCCGCTATGGCGCATACTGGGGCGGATTTTTCCTGCTGGTGGGCTGTTTCGAGGAAGGGTCATCCCGCTGCTACCTGCTATACACCCTCACGCGCGGCATCAATTTCTGGTGGGCGCTGTTTCTGGTCGCAGTCATGTGCACTGACCTGGTGATATCAATCAGGGGGAATGGCGCATGGGGAGTGTACGTGATCGCGATTCTCGGCCTGTTGCCCTGCCTGGTCCTTCACCTAAGGGCTGCACCGCACAGCGGATTCTGGCAGGCGGCATGGGTCACTTCGACTTTTTTCGGCTTCGTCCACACCGCCAACAACGGTGAGAACTGGGTTGGGATCTTTCAGGCAGCCGCCATCGGATTCATCTTCTGCGTCAGCGTTCGCGTCACGGGCTCAGCCTGGTGGGCCATCGGCTGCCACGCGGCATGGGATTGGGCCGAAACCTTCTTCTACGGCGCGGCCGACAGCGGACTGCAAGCACAAGGCCACTTCCTTACCGTCAGCCCTGCGGGCAACAAGCTGTGGAGCGGAGGCTTGGACGGCCCGGAAGGCAGCATTCTGGGCATACCGGTTCTGCTCCTCCTGGTTCTGGCGCTGCTTCTGATCTACGGCCGCAAGAAGCCGGCGGCGCCTGCCGCATTGCCCGCTGCGCCAAGCGTTGTCTGAGAGAATCCAATGCGTCTTTGGCTCAACCGCAGCGCCGAAATTCCTCTGCGCGAACAGCTCATCACGCAGGTTGTGCTCGGCATTCTCACCCGCGAGGTGCTGCCCGGCCAAAAGCTGCCCAGCACGCGCGAACTGGCGCGCCGCTTCGGCATTCATCCCAATACAGCCAGCGCCGCCTACGGCGAGCTGGAGCGCGAGGGCTGGCTCGAGTTGCGGCACGGCAGCGGCGTTTTTGTCTCCAATGCCCGCCCGTCAGCCCCGCTCACGCCGGAAATGGCGGTCGATCATCTCATCGGCGAACTCGCGGCGAGAGCCCGCAAAATCGGCGCGAGCGATGCCCTGTTGCGCGCGCGCCTGCGCCGCTGGCTTTCGTTCGAGCCCCCGGCGCGCTGGCTGGTCATCGAGCCCGACCCCGAATTGCGCAAGATCGTGACCGTCGAGATGGAATCGAGCCTGGCGCTGCCTGTCGCCGCTTGCACGCCCGACGAGTGTGGCGCCGCCGCCGTGCTCGAGCGCTCCATTCCCGTGACCTTGCCCAGCAAAGCCGCCGCTGTGCGGAAGCTGCTGCCCACCGGAACCGTGCTCAGCGTCTTCCAGGTGAATCCCGTGACGTCGGCGCTCGAGGCCAAACTGGAGCGCTACTTGCCCGAGCACGCCGCCGATCTCGTCGGCATCGCTTCGCGCTGGAGCGAATTCCAGCGCATCGGCCGCACCATGATCGTGGCCGCGGGCCTCAAGCCGGAAAACCTTCTGGTGCGCGACGCGACGCGCGCCGGCTGGAAGCGCGGCCTCGAATCCACCTCGGCCGTGATCTGCGACATCATCACGGCGCAGCAGTTGCCGAAAAGGTGCTTCCCCATCATATTCCGCCTGCTCGATTCGGGTTCGATCGCGCAACTTCGCGCCGTCGAAGCCGAGCTTTCAGGAACCTCAACGCAAAGTTCGTAGCGCATGCGCGAGGCAAAAGAGCGCCTGACAGGATAGCCCGCACACGAATGTGACACTCGCGAAAGTGTCCTCATCCCATCCCTCACCCCCCTGCAATCGCCCTAACATCGGTTCTTGTAATTTACAGGGGGTTGCGATGAATCGTCAGATGGTTCCCGCTGTTCTGTTCCTTAGTCTTTGCGAGCTGCTGGCGGCACAGCAGTCCAGGCAAGCCACCTCGCCCATAACCACTTCACAGCTTGCTCTGCTCGGGCAAGAGACGGCCGGGCAACAGACGACCGATGAGGAGACGGCCGATATGCCGCAACCGAGCGCCGTCGCCGAACGCGCCCTGGCCCTTAAAAACGCGCGGACCATGTGCATCACATCCGGCTCGGCTTTTCTCACCGTCAGCACCATGGAACGCGCCCTGATGAGGCAGAAGGGCTGGGATCATCTGGACCTGAGCATCATCGGCAGCGACCGGTGCAGCGCCGACCTGAAGCTTGCCGTCGACAGGCTCATCTTCACGCATATCCACACTTACGTCCTTACGGACGAGCGCACGGGCATTGTTCTCGCCTCGGGCAGGGTCACGGCGTTCGACGGAATTGTTGCCTCCGGTCCCATGGCTGAACAGATTGTGAAGATACTCTCTGCAGCCCGGTTGCCGGCGTCGGCCCCAGCGGCCGATCGCGGGTTGTGATCGCGTGCAGGCCTGTTCAAAGGTGAAATGCCGTGATCCGTCGAGCGCTACAATCCGTGCTTTGTCTCTTGCTCTCGCCGCTACTCGCGGCGCAGCAACCGACGCCTGCAGAGAGCCTACGTCGGTCCCTGCGACGGCAACCATTCAGAAGAACGCCAAAATCGAGATGGTGCTGCTCGAAGAGGTTTCCTCGGCAACCGCCGTTCCCGGTTCACGCATCCGCTTCGCAGTTGCCACAGACCTTGTCGTTGACGGGGTCATCGTGATTCATGCCGGAACACCGGTCTTCGGAGTCGTTAGCGAGGCAAAACGTGGCATTGCATATCAGCAATGGCCGGAACTAAAGGTGAATTTGAAGGAGATGCAGGTCTCCAATCAGGTAAGTCTTCGGCTCGTGAGTCTTCCGCTCGCCCCCAGGTATGGGGCTAGAGCGCGGGCGGAGTGCGTCGCCTTGCTGCCCTATTGCATCTTGGTTACCCGTGCGCTCAACGCAGCATTCGGAGGCTCTCCTAGTGCTAATGGCCCGGCTGGGCCGAACCGGAGTGATGTGTTGTGCGCCGAAATGGGGCACCAGATTGATTTGCCATCATGCACTACATTCGGTTTGCGGGTGAAATCTTCAACAAGAGTGCCTAGAGCCGCCCCAGATCAATTCCGGGATGGCAACCCAAAGTCGTCGGCCGTCTCTTGCCTTCAATACCCCGCAAAGGCCGGGCCGCAATTCATTCTTATGAAATAGAAATCCGGAGTCCGGTTTCTTAACCCGACTCGACGAGACCCGCGCATCGCCGGCGCTTCATCAGCGTATTCTGTAGCTGACCGATGGCCACAAAATCCCCAGCAAAATCAACCTCATCGTCCGCGCGAGCGCCTCGGCCCCGCCGCAAGCGCCGTTGGCCGCGCATCCTCCTCTGGTCCTGCACCAGCCTGCTGGTCATTCTTCTGCTCTGCGTCGGCGCCGGCGTTCTCTGGCTGCGTTCGGTCGCCGTCGGCGCGCTGCCCCAACTCGATGGCGAGGTGCATCTGGCGGGGCTTTCGGCGCCCGTGACGATTCGACGCGACGCGCACGGCGTGCCCCACATCGAGGCCGCGACACAAGACGATCTGTTTGTCGCGCAGGGCTACACCACCGCGCAGGACCGCCTATGGCAGATGGACAGCATCCGCCGCAGCGCCAACGGCGAGCTGGCCGAAGTTCTGGGGCCCGGGCTCTTGCAGCACGACAAGGTGCAGCGCGTGCTGCAAATTCGCCTGACAGCGCAGCGCATTTACGATCACCTGCCAGCGACTAACCGCGCGCGCCTCGACGACTATGCGCGCGGCGTCAACCTCAACATTGCGCAATGCGAGCAGGCGCATACGCTTCCTGCCGAATTCCGCCTGCTCGGCTACCAGCCGCAGCCCTGGCGCGGTGTGGACTCAATCAGCGTGGGACTGGCGATGGTGCAGGAACTGGATACGCATTTCCCTGCCAAGCTCTCGCGGGCGCGCATCGCGGCACGGCTCAACGATCCCAGGCTCGAAGCCGACCTTTACCCGGCGGGATCGTGGCGCGACCGGCCGCCCACCGGCATCCGCGTCGACTTGACCGAGCCGCAGCCCATCCCTGTTCCCTCAAAAAAGGATAATGACGAGGACGACGACGAGCCTACGAAAACGCGCCTGGCTCCGGGCGACGGAGCTGTGCCGCCCGCGCTTGTACCGCTCGACGACACGCGCACGCTGCGAGCCGAGCTGGGCCTGCCCGACTGCGATGCCTGCGCGGTGGGATCGAACAACTGGGTGATTGGCGGCAATCACACGTCCAGCGGCAAGCCTTTGCTCGCCAACGACATGCACTTAGGCCTGCACGTGCCTGACACGTGGTACATGGCCGATCTGCGCGCCCCAGGCTATCACGCTGCGGGCGTTACGCTGCCCGGCCTGCCCGCCGTGATCGCCGGACACAACGAGCACGTGGCCTGGGGATTCACGGCCCTCTACGGCGACGTGCAGGATCTCTATACCGAGAAGCTCGACGGCAAAGGAAACTACGAGGGCAACGGTGCGCAGTGGCATGCGCTCGCGGTGGATCGCGAAGTAATTCGCGTGCGCGGCGGCAAGGATGTCACGCTCGATGTCGAAGCCACTGATCACGGCCCGCTGCTCAACCCCGTGCTCCACGCAGGCGATCCGCCCGTGGCGCTGAAGTGGACGCTCTACGATCCGTCTCTCAACACGCTGCCGATCTACGAGATGAATGTGGCGTCGAACTGGACGGAGTTCTCAGCCGCGCTGGCCCAATGGTGCTGGCCCACGCAGAACGTTGTCTACGCCGACGACCAGGGACACATTGCGTATCACGCTGTCGGCAAGGTGCCGATACGCGGCCCCGACGGAAAGAGCATCTTCGACAAGCCCGTCCCGCACTTGACGGAAGACAGGCGCTTCGAGTGGGGACAGCAAGACTGCGCAGGTATCTGCCCGATCTATATCCCTTTCGACCAGATGCCGAACGCCGCCGACCCGCCTTCAGGTTTTCTGGCCACAGCCAACGCCCGCGTGACCACCGACAAGTCTCCCTACTCTCTCACCGACGAGTGGGCCGATCCCTACCGCGTCGAGCGCATTTATAAATTGCTCGACGGGCGGGACCATCTGACGCGCGACGATATGCTGGCCACGCAGACCGACATCTACAGTGAGGCCGACCAGGAGCTGGGCCATCGCTTCGCCTACGCGATCGATCACACGCCCGGCCCCGACGGCAACGGCGACAAGCGCTTGCGCCAGGCTGCGGATCTGATGCGCAGTTGGGATGGCCGCCTGACTACCGACTCTGCCGCCGCGTCGCTGGTTACCCGGACGCGCGCCGCGCTATGGCCGATGATTCTGGAGCCGAAGCTGGGCAAACTGGCCGGCGACTACCAGTGGAGCGAGTCGACCTTCGCCGAGGAAGAAATCGTGATGCACGCCAAGGCGGAGTGGCTTCCGAAAAGCTACAAAAACTGGGACGCGCTGCTGACTGCCGCGGTGCGCAAAGGGATGGAGGAGGGAAAAGCGCCTTCCGATGTGGCGCTATGGACCTACGGAAGCTGGCACGTGGTCGACGTGGAGCATCCGCTGGCCGCATTTCTGCCCTTCATCGGCCGCGCTGCCGGAACCGGCCCGCAGCCGCAGAGCGGGGACCGCATCACGGTGAAGCAGACCGACCGCACCATCGGGCCTTCGCAGCGCTTCACCATGGACTGGAGCGACATCGACGCATCGACGGAGAACATCGTGATGGGCGAAAGCGGGAATCCCGAAAGTCCCTACTTCCGCGACCAATGGAACGACTGGTACAGCGGGACCACGTTTGCGCTGCCCTTCAGTGAGGGAGCGGTGGCGGCGCAGACCCATCACACGCTACGCCTGCTGCCATGAAAAAACAGGGAAAAGGGAACAGCCACCCGAGCGAACAAAGACCGTTCGCCGGGGGCCCCGGCAGAGATCGGGGAACAGGCCCCAGGGAACAGGGAACAGAAAACATGGCCCACGGGTCAGGCGCGTTTCTGCGATCTGGGAATCTAATCGGGACGGGCATCATCCTGTTCGCGGCGGCGGCGGCCATGGTGCCGGAGCTGATTCGCGGCAACTCCTGCGGCCACGACTTCGACGTTCATCTCGTCTCGTGGTTCGATTGCCTGAATTCCTGGCGTCACGGCATTCCCTATCCGCACTGGGCGCCCAGCCCCAACTACGGCGCCGGCGAACCGCGCTTCGTCTTCTATCCGCCGTTGACCTGGATGCTCGGCGCCGCGCTGGGAGAGTTTCTTTCCTGGCACTTCGTACCCATTGCGCTCACATTTCTAACTCTGGCCGGCGCCGGCCTGGCCACGCGCGCGCTGGCGCTCGAAGCGCTCGACGACGCACCAGCCACGCTGGCCGGTTGCGCGGCAATCTTCTCAGGGTTCTCGCTGTTCACCGCCTACGAGCGCTGCTCGTTCCCTGAATTTGCCGGCAGCATCTGGCTGCCGCTCATCGTGCTCTTCGCGCTCCGCAATCGCTACCCGTCAAGTTCGCTTTTCCGGCGCGCCTTCGACGGCTCAACCGCGCCACTGGCCATCGTCTTCGCCGGTGCATGGCTCTCGAATCTGCCGCTGGGCGTGATGGCGAGCTACCTGCTGGCCGGCGTGGCCCTCATCGCCGCCGTCTCGAGCAAAAGCTGGGCGCCGCTGCTGCGTGCCGCGCCGGCAGGCGCTCTCGGCCTGGGCCTCGCCGCGATCTACTGGCTTCCCGCCGCTTTGGAGCGGCATTGGGTCGACATCGGAGTGTCGACCCAGGACCCCGGCTACAACTTCGAAAACAGCTGGCTTTTCGCGCGCCATGCCAACCCTCTGCTGGCCGATCACGACGCGGTGCTGCGCCAGGCCTCGTGGATCGCGGTGTCAATGGTCGCCGTGGCCGTCGTGTGTTTGCTTATCGCATGGCGTCGCGGCTCGCTGCCCGATCAGAAATCCACCTTCTTGCGCCGCTGGTGGATTCCTGTGGCCACCATCCCAGTCGTGGCCCTCTTTCTCATGTTCCCCATCTCGCGCCTGCTGTGGCATCACCTGCCTGAGATGCCTTTCCTGCAATATCCCTGGCGCTGGCTCGAGGCAGTCGAGGCGCCCATGGGCATCCTGTTGGCCGCCGCAGTCTGGCCCCGCAGCCCGCGTGGCCGACTCGCCATTGTCTCCGCCTGCGCGGCGGCATTTCTCGCCGCCACGGCATTCGCCACGATCAACTTCTTTCAGGTCTGCGACGACGAAGACGCGGTGGCTTCGATGGTGGCTGTTTATCATGCCGGCGCCGGCTTTGAAGGCATGCTGGAGTACGAGCCTCCTGGTGGCGATGATACCGACATCGCAACGGGCCTTCCCGATGCCTGCCTGGTCGGCGACCCAACCGCCGTTCTCGGCAAGCCCGTCCCTGACGATCCCGATGCCAACCCTGCATGGGCTCCCGACCAGGGCAGTTGCCAGGCCACTTTCGCGTTCGTCAACGGCAGCCGCGGGAATCCCGAACATCGGGCGATTGGCGCCGAAGTCCCTGAACCCGGCTACCTGGTGCTGCGCCTGCTCAGCTATCCGGCTTGGACGATTCGGGTAAATGGGCGAAGAACGACCGGTGGCCAGACCCTTACCCGGCGATCGATGCGCAACGATGGCCTCATCCTCGTACCGGTTGCGCAGGGGCCATTGAATCTGACGGTCGATTGGACAACAACCTCTGACGTCGTGGCCGCCCGCTGGCTGAGCGCCATCAGCATTTTGCTCCTGCTGGCGCTCTTGTTTTTTGAACTCCGGCGCGCGCCCGGTCGTCTAACATGATGGAAATGCCTGCGGATGTAAAATCGCTGATTCAAGAGGGCGCCGATCTCACCGATCAGGCGCTGGAAGCGCTGATTCCGTCGGTCGACACGGTGCCCGCTTCAATCCACGGCGCCATGCGGCACTCTGTTTTTGCAGGCGGCAAGCGACTGCGGCCGGTGCTGGCGATGCAGGCTGGCTACGCGATCGCGGGTACGCTGCCCCGCGGCATTGAGCGCCTGGGCGCGGCGCTTGAAATGCTCCACACCTACTCGCTTATTCACGACGACCTGCCCGCTCTCGATAACGACGATTTGCGGCGCGGCAAGCCCACCTGCCACAAGGCTTTTGGCGAAGCCATCGCCATTCTGGCCGGCGATGCGCTGCAAACGCGCGCTTTTGAGGTGCTCGCCGGGCTCGACTGCCCGCCCGCTGCAACCGTCCAGATCATCGGCCTCGTCGCCAACGCCGTGGGCACCGTGGACGGCATGATCGGCGGCCAGGTTCTAGATCTCGAAGGCGAGCACCTGAAGCCCACGCCAGAGCTGGTGGAAGCCATTCATCGCGCCAAGACCGGCGCCTTGATTCGCGTGAGCGTGGTCAGCGGCGGCATTTACGCGGGCGCCAACGCGGACGATGTCACCCGCCTCGATCGCTTCGGCCGCAAAGCCGGCCTGGCTTTCCAGATTGTCGACGATGTGCTCGACATGACCGTGGATTCAGCTCACCTGGGCAAGACCGCCGGAAAGGACCAGGCCACCGAAAAGGCGACGTGGCCGGCAGTTTACGGCGTCGAACAGAGCCTGCGGGATGCCGCGCAGCTTGTCGAAGAGGCCTTTGCGGTTCTCGACCCTTATGGAAGCCGCGCCTTCGGCTTGAAAGCCGTGGCCCGGTACCTGATTGAGCGAAAAAACTGACTCTCATGCAGCGCGCCCAGCAGGGAGCGGCATTCGGAAAAAGCCTGGAATTTTGCTGCGAAATTACTTGCTCAACACTTCGCGAAGCTTCGCGCCCTGTTCCGACAGATCTTCGACCGCCGACTGTGCGCGGGCGAGCAACCCCTGAATCTCTTCAAGATATCCGGGAAGTGCGTTCCACCAGGCGCTCACGGCTTCATGCTGGTCGAGCATCACCAGAACGGTACCGGAGAGGGCCGTCAAGAGGCCGGCGCGGTGCTTGCCCGTGACCAGAAGCACCCCGCTGGTTGCCAGCGTGCCCACCGCGGCCAGGCGAATCCAGTCAGTCTCCTTCAGTCCTTTTGCGCGCGGATTTGCGGCTGGATCACTCGCAGTCTTCGAAAGCGGCACAACTACCATCGGCGCCTCCTTATGGCAACTTCTTAAAACCACGCATCTGAGAATGCGGACCCGGCGTCAACTCAAGCCCTGTGGAGCGAAGATCTTAGGGGCTCCCCAAAAGGTCTCATCGCGAATTCTGTGTTGACCTTAGAGTATCGCCCGACGAACTGCGCGGCAGCGCTTTTTTCTTGAGATGCCGTGTGCAAAAGTGGGGCTGCAATCGTAGGGCCATTAATCCAAGTCAATCTCGCGCAAGGGTTTGCCTTCAGGCGCGTCCTTAGCCTTTCGTAATGCCTCAGCAAACCGTTTCTCGAGCAAATCCTGCTTGTTTTTCTCCGCGTCCACACTCTGCCGGAAGATCGACTCCGTGCGCTCGCCATGCTCACGCATGGCCTTAGCTGCCGTCTCCAGGTCCTCGAACATGCGCTTGCGCGGCGCCGAGGTGTGGCTCACCAGCACGCCGGTCGTAGCGTCGATCTTGAGCATGGCTCCGCAATCGGGGCAGGCCACTTCGAACGTCTTGTCCTCGGTTTTTGCCATTCCACCAGGTATTTTATGCGCATCGGCATGGCTTTTGCATGCGGCCCATGCCTGCCGCCTGCCGGCGCCCCCATTTCCGGAGCTGTCACTCGATGGTAACGTGCAGATCGTACTGCTCCTCGTTGGGATCGGGCTTCTCCCAGGAGCGGACGTAATGCATCAGCAGAGTGCCGGTTCCGGGGCCAGTGGGTTGAAAGCGGAAGATTTGCACGATGGGCCGCCCCACGCCCGGCTGCGTGGCCTGCGTTTGCGATTGGTTTTTGAGCTTCAATAACGGCGTGGATTGGGGATGCACGCTCCACTCGTACCCTGTGGTGGGATTCGAGCTGAGCTGCAGCTCCAGTACATCACCCATCTTCAGATGAACGGTCGCTCCCTTGTCTTTATCGGTCATCACTTGCGTAGCAGCGGACGCGGAAAGAGCGGAGATAAGCAGAAGGAAAAAGACTACAGGAAGAAAATAGAACGCGGCGGGGAGCTGCCGGCGGGCTTGCACAGGATTCATGACGGGATTCCTTTCACGCGCCAGAAAACGCCTCGATGCGGCTTCTGCCGCGCACTCAGAAGATAGCCCCAATCCAGCGACGTGGCAACGGGCGCGCGTTGCAGGCAGGGCAGTCTGCGTGCACGTCCGGCTCGTGGCCGCTTCATCTTGACACCGGACCGCTGCCAAGCGAAAGATGAAGGTCGCCACAGGAGGAGTTCCGCTCTGCGCGTGCAAAGGCGCTCAAGTCCCCGGTGCGCCCTCAGGAGAAAACCATGCAACAGAAAGCCTCGCTTTGGGTAGTGGGCATTGTGGTGTCGATCGCGTCCTGCACTTTCCTGCTCACCGCAAATCATGCGGCTGCTGGAGCCGATGCCGCGCCCTCTTCGAGCGGCGTTTTGGAATCGACTCCGCTCAAGGTCGACCGCCTTGATACCACCATTGACCGCATCATTCCCAAGGGCGCCATGCTTGAGCGCATCGCCACCGGATTCACGTGGGTTGAAGGCCCGATCTGGGATGACGGCAGCCTGTTCTTCGCCGAGATTCCTTCGAACAGCATCCGCCGTTGGACGCCGGGTAAGGGAGTGGGTATCTTTCTACAGCCCAGCGGCTACAAGGGCAGCGACCATTACGGCCGCGAGCCCGGAAGCAACGGCATGACGCTCGATGCGCGCGGCCGACTGACTGTGGCGGGCCACGCACAGCGCGACGTCTTCCGTTTTGAGACGCTCGATCCGCACGGGCAGATCACGATTCTCGCCGACACCTACCAGGGTAAAAAGCTCAACAGCCCGAACGATGTCGTCTATCGTTCGAACGGCGATCTCTACTTCACCGATCCGCCGTATGGGCTGCGCACGCAAACTGACTCCGACAAGGAGAAAGAACTCCAGGTAAACGGCGTGTATCGTATTCCGCACGCGTTGCAGCAAAAACCCGGCGCCCCGCCGGCGCGCGCGGAATTGGAACAGCTCATCACTGACCTGCCGCGGCCCAACGGCATTGCCTTCTCGCCCGACGAAAAATACCTGTACGTGAACAACAGCGAGCCGAAAAGGTTCTGGATGCGCTATCGCGTGCAGCCCGACGGCACTCTGGCGGAGCCGAAGCTTCTCTACGATGACAGCGCGGATAGCCGCGGAGGTGGTCCTGATGGCATGAAAGTCGACATGGAAGGCAACATCTACAGCGCGGGACCCGGTGGCGTGTGGATCATCTCGCCCGAGGGCAAGGCGCTGGGAACCATCGTGATGCCCGAGCGCGTCGCGAATGTGGCCTGGGCCGGACCCGATCGCAAGACGCTCTACATCTGCGCCAGCACGAGCATATATCGCGTGCGGCTGAATATTGCCGGGGAGCCGGTGGTGCCGGGCAAGTAGCGACCGACGAATGGGTGAGTGAGTGACTGGAGAAGGCAGCGCTCTTTCGACGCGCCCGAAGAAAGCGCTTCTTGACGGCGCCCAGGCACTGCTGCGCGTGCTGGCCCCGCACGGGTTTCAATTCGAGACTCGCGGAGAAAGACCGAGTCATGGCGGCTGACCTCTGCTTTTAGGTCAGCGGCGCCGGATTGAAGATCGCGAACTCGTTGTGCAGGCCCCAGTGGTCGGCCCAGGTTTTTTTGCGCCCGCTGGCGACTTCAAGAATCATGGAAAAGATTTCCCGGCCGACCTCTTCTACCGTCGCCTCGCCGGTTGCGATCCTGCCCGCGTTCACGTCGATCAGGTCGGGCCAGCGCTGGGCGAGCCCGCTGTTCGTGGCCACCTTGATCACCGGCGCCATGGCCAGGCCGTAAGGCGTGCCGCGTCCCGTGGTGAAGACGTGCATGTTCATCGAGGCGGCCAGTTGCAGCGTGCCGCATACAAAATCGCCCGACGGCGTGGCCGCGAAGATAAGCCCTTTTTGCGTCACGCGCTCGCCCGGCCCGGTGACGCCCACCAGCGCCGTGCTGCCCGCCTTGGCAATCGAGCCCATGGTCTTCTCGACGATATTGGCCAGGCCGCCCTTCTTGTTGCCCGGCGAAGGATTGGCGTTGCGATCGGCGCCGCCGCGATGCATGTAATCGTCGAACCACGCCATCTCGCGGATAAAGTCGCGGGCAACTTCAGGTGTGGCCGCACGCGCCGTCAGCAGGTGCGCCGCGTCGCGCACCTCGGTGACCTCGGAGAAGATGGCCGTGGCGCCCGCGCGCACCAGCAGATCGGCCGCAAATCCCACCGCAGGGTTGGCCGTCACTCCCGAAAACGCATCGGACCCGCCGCACTGCAAGCCGACCACGAGATCGGAAGCGGGACACGTCACCCTCCGCCGCCGGTCGAGCTTTTTCAATCTTGTCTCGGCCAGGTTCATGATCGTAGACACGATCTCACCGAAGCCCTCGTGCGCATCCTGCAAGACGGCCACCGCCGGATCATCCTTGAGCACCTTGAGACCGTTACCGGACATCATCACCGACGGCTGCAACTTTTCGCAGCCGAGGCTCACAATCAGCAACTCGCCGCCGAAGTTGGGATGCAGGCTCAGATTGCGCAGCGTGCGTACCGGAATCTCCGCTCCAGGCGCGCTCATTGCCACGCCGCAGCCGTATGGATGCGTAATGGCGACGACGTCGTCGACATTGGGGTAACGCGGCAGGATCTCCGTCTTGATGCGCCGCACCGCGTAGTGGACGGTCGCGGCCACGCATTGCACCGTGGTGCTGATGCCCAGAATATTTTTGGTGCCCACCGAACCATCGGGATTCCGGTATCCCTCGAAGCTGTATCCTTCCAGCGGTGGCAGCGGCTTAGGCGTGGCCGTCGCCAGCGGGCAGTCGGCCAGAAGCGGCGCCTGCGGCTCGATCATCAGCCCTTCGTGCACCCAGGTTCCGCACCTAATTTCCCGGTTGGCATAGCCGATGGTTACGCCGTAGCGCAGGATCGCCTCGCCCTTGGCCAGATCGGTGAGCGCAACCTTGTGCCCTTCCGGGACGGATTCAAGTAATTCCAAACCGGAATGGAAGCGGCTGCCCGCGGGCAACCCGCCCTGGTTTACAACGATCGCCACGTTATCTTTGGGGTGAATGCGAATATATCGTGGGTCCGAAGACGTCATATATCTATCGTAGTCCCAGACTTTCTGTTCCTTATTCCCTGATCCCTGCTCCTTGCCGCGCCGTCAGGGGCGGCACAGGCACGGCTTCTTCGCATCGAACTTCCACCCCGGCATGAGGAATTGCATTGCGATGGCATCGTCGCGCGCGCCCAGACGATTCGCCTGGTAAATCTCATGCGCGCGCTCAATCGCGTCCATATCGATCTCAAGGCCGAGCCCCGGCTGCAGCGGCAACTCGATCCTGCCGTCCTTGATCTGGAACGGGTTGCGTGTCAGGTGCTGCCCGTCCTGCCAGATCCAGTGCGTGTCGACGGCCGTAATCGCGCCCACCGCCGCCGCGGCTACGTGTGTCACCATGGCCAGCGAAATATCGAAGTGATTATTGGAGTGCGATCCCCACGTCAGCCCGTGGTCGCGGCAGATTTGTGAAACACGCACCGAGCCCTGCATGGTCCAGAAGTGCGGATCGGCCAGCGGAATGTCGACGGCGTGCAACGCGATGGCGTGATGCAATTCGCGCCAATCCGTGGCGATCATGTTGGTCGCCGTGGGCAATCCGGTCGCCTGGCGAAACTCCGCCATCACCTCGCGGCCCGAAAATCCACCTTCCGCGCCGCACGGATCCTCCGCGTAGGCGAGCGCGTCCTGTTTGTCTTTGCACAGCGCCACCGCTTCCTGCAGGCTCCATGCGCCATTGGGATCGAGCGTGATGCGCGCCTCGGGAAATCGCTGGTGCAGCGCCTCGACAGCCTTCATCTCTTCCGCGCCCGCAAGCACGCCGCCCTTGAGCTTGAAATCGCTGAATCCGTATCGCGCGTGCGCCGCCTCGGCCTGACGCACAATCGCCTCCGGGGTCAGCGCCTCTTCATCGCGTACTTGCAGCCAGCCGCTCGCGCTCTCGCCCGCGCGCCGGTAATCGAGGTTCGTCTTCCTGCTGTCGCCCACAAAGAACAGATAGCCCAGCACGGGAATGCTGGTGCGCTGGACGCCCTGGTCGAGCAACACAGCAACCGGAACCCCCATAAATTGCCCCAGCAGATCGAGCAGCGCCGACTCAATGGCCGTGGACGCATGAATCATGACGCGCTGATCGAAGGTCTGCTGCCCGCGGCCCGCCGCATCGCGATCGGAGAAGCGCGACTGCACCTCGTTCAAGATCGCGTTGTAATCGCAAATTTCGTGTCCCACGACAAGCGGAATCGCCTCCTCCAGCAGGACGCGGATCCTTTCGCCTCCGGGAACTTCGCCCACCCCGATGTTGCCGGCTTCGTCGGTGAGCAGAACCAGGTTGCGCGTGAACCAGGGCGCGTGAGCGCCGCTCAGGTTCAGCAGCATGCTGTCGCGGCCGGCCACCGGCACGACCCGCATTGCGGCCACCCGCGGCGCGTTGCCCAGCGGGTTCCTTCGTTCCTCGTGTCGCACGCTCTCTGGAATGGCCTGCATTGCGATCCGCTGCCGGAAATCATAGCACTGCGCAAGATTTGCCGACTTTGGCCCGGTCTGCTGCACTTTACACAGGCGCGCCTGCTCGCATACAAGGTTGAGAGCCAAAGGACAACCATCCATGAATCGAAGAGAATTTCTGATTTCGAGTGGCGCGGCGGGAATCCTGGCCTCAACTAACGCCGGGCCCGCGCCGGCCGGCGCCGAGCCTGCCGCGTCATCCGCGCGCATGAAGCTCGGCGACCAGACGCAGCCGACCAACGACGTCCATCTCAAGTACCTGGCCCGCTATAGCGTGCGCAATATTTGCGGCTACCCGCAAATTGAGGGCGACCGCCTCTACGCAACCGTCGACGAGCTCAAGCGCATGATCGATATGGCCGCCAAATACGGCATCAGCATCGACTGCACGGCTCCGCCGTTTCTCGAGTCGAGCTACATCGACCGCGAAAAGCATCCCGCCATCATGCTGGCGCAGAGCCCCGAGCGCGACCGCGACATCGAGCAGCTGCAAACCTTCATCCGCAACTGCGCGCAGGCCGGCATTCCGGCGATCAAGTACAACATGAGCATACTGGGCGTGCTGCGCACCGGCCGCGTGCCCGGCCGCGGCGACGCGCTCTACCACCAGTGGAAGCTCGCGGAGGCGCATCCCGAAACGCCGCTTACCAAAGCCGGCGTGGTCGACAACGACGCTTTTTGGGAGCGCATCACCTATTTCCTCGATCGCGTCATCCCCGTAGCCAACGAGTACAAGGTCCGCATGGCCTGCCATCCGCAGGATCCCGGCGTGCCGCCGGAGGGCTACCAGGGCGTGAATCGCGTGCTCGGCACCATCGATGGCCTGAAGAAATTCATCACCATCCAGGAGAGCCCGTATCACGGCCTGAATTTCTGCCAGGGAACCATCTCTGAAGATCTCGAAGACCCCGGCAAGCAGATCTTCGACGTGATCCGCTACTTCGGGACGCGGCAGAAGATCTTCAACGTGCACTTTCGCAATATTCGCGGCCATCGCAACGACTTCATCGAGGTCTATCCCGACGAAGGCGACGTGGATTTCGTGAACGCCATTCGCGTATACAGGGAGATCGGCTATACGGGCATGCTTATGCCCGATCATGTGCCTCTGGCCGCGAGTCATGCCGATCCCGACGACCTCGAGTCTTTCGCTTACTGCTATGGCTATATTCGCGGGCTCATCCAGTCGGTTTATGCGGCGGCTTGAGCCGCGGCGCTGCATGGTACCGTGAGAACGAATCGTTTGGGAGCGCGGTTGGCAATGCGGCGAAAGGAAAATCTTGGCTGAAGCGCGACAAACCCGCATTCGCTATCTCATCATCACGCTTCTGTTCGTCATAAGCTGCTTCAGCTTCGCGGATCGCTCCGCGCTCTCGCAGGCGGTCTCGGCCATGCCGCGGAATCTGGATTTGAGCAAGCACATGGGCAGCCTGCTGTTCGCGTTCGGCGTAGCCTACGCGCTGGGCCAGTTGCCTTCGGGCGGCCTGCTCGACCGCTTCGGATCGAAACGCGTCTACGGCACCGCCATCATCGGCTGGTCGGTGTGCGCGTTTCTCATCGCCTTCGCGGGCTACCTGGCCGCGAGCGCCGCCTTCACGGGGGTCTTCGTTCTGCGCGTGCTCTCCGGCTTGTTCCAGTCGCCGGTCTTTCCCGGCAACGGCCGCATCGTGGCCGCGTGGTTTCCCGCATCGGAGCGCGGCCGCGCTTCGGCCATCTTCAATTCCTCGCAATACTTTGCTTTGCCCATCTTCGCGCCCATCTTCGGATGGCTCATTCACGCGTGGGGCTGGCGCAGTTGCTTCTGGTTCCTGGGCGCGCTCGGCTGCCTGCTCACCGTGGTTTGGTTCACGAGCATCTACGGCGTCAAGGAGCATCCGCGCATTTCGCGGGCCGAAATCGAATTCATCGAGCGCGGCGGCGGCCTGGTGAACACCGACTCGGCCGCCAGCGTGAAGAAGAACACGCTCACCTGGGCCACGGTGAAGATGCTGCTCAGTTACCGCATGCTGGTGGGGGTCTACCTGGGCCAGTACTGCATCACCACGCTTACTTGGTTTTTCCTCACCTGGTTTCCGCTTTATCTTGCGCAGGCGCGCCACATGTCGGTGCTCAAGGTGGGCTTTGCGGCCGCTGTGCCCGGCCTGTGCGGCGGCGTGGGCGGCATTCTGGGCGGCATCATCTCCGACCGGCTTTTACGCAGCGGCTACTCGCTCAGCTTCGCGCGCAAGCTTCCCATCATGGCGGGCATGGCGCTGGCCATGACCATCATCGCCTGCAACTACACGGCCTCGCAGAGCCTGATGATTGTCTTCATGTCTCTGTCGTTTTTTGGTAAAGGCATTGGCGCGCTGGGCTGGACGGTGATCTCCGACGCATCGCCGAAGGGCATGATCGGCATCAACGGCGCGCTCTTCAACCTCTTCGGCAACACGGCCGGCATCATTACGCCTCTCGTCATCGGTCCCATCGTTGAGAAAACGCACTCCTACAACGGCGCGCTGGTGTTTGTGGCGTGCACGGCGTTCTGCGCCATTCTCTCGTATGGGCTGGTGGTGGGCGAGATCAGGCGGCTGGACTTGGGGCAGTCCGCGACCTAGCGTCGACGACGAATGCTTCCTGTTCTTCATGCGCAAAGCAAATGCGAACCCCCGGGGGCCAAAGCCGCGCTGATGGGAAGGGCGTTTTCGGCACGAGTTCAACTCGTGTCCTTTAAAAACTGCGTCGTCCCTACGGGACTCTTCCGTGCTCAACTTCACCCACACCGCGCTGAAGCGCGGGGCTAGCGACCTTTGCGCCTACGGCGCATGCGGCACAGCTTATCAATCCAGGCGTGCCCACCTCGACGGCCGGAGGAGCGAAAGAAAGGCTGACCGGACCTTTACAATCGCGAAAGGAGACCGAACCCATGCCCGAATGGCCCGGCAATTTTCCGCGCAACGCGTTCAAGCAGGCTCTCGCCAAGGGCGAGCGCCAGGTGGGTCTCTGGTGCGGGCTGGCCAATCCCATCGCCGCTGAAATCGTGGCCGGGGCTGGATTCGACTGGATCGTGATCGACGGCGAGCACGCGCCCAACGACATCACCACGCTGCTGCCGCAGTTGCAGGCCATGCGCGGGGGCACGGCCGAGCCGGTCTTCCGCGTGCCGTGGAACGAGCCGGTCATCATCAAGCGCGCGCTCGACGTGGGCGCCCGCTCGCTGCTGATGCCCTTTGTGCAGAATGCCGAGGAAGCGCGCCGGGCCGTCGCCGCCACGCGCTATCCGCCGCTGGGCATTCGCGGCGTGGCCGTCACGCCGCGCGCCACCGATTACGGCCGCATCCAGGGCTATCACCGCAATGCTCATCTCGATACCTGCGTGGTGGTGCAGCTTGAAACCAAATCCGCGCTGAACGAGATCGAGGCTGTGGCTGCGGTGGAAGGCGTCGACGGCATCTTCATCGGACCCAGCGACCTGGCCGCAGCCCTCGGGCATCTGGGCAATCCCAAGGAGCCCGAGGTGCAGACCGCCATCCGGGATGCGGGGCGGCGCATTCGCGCAGCGGGCAAATCCGCGGGCATGCTCACCGGCAATGCCGACGATGCCGAGGCGCTGTTCGAGATGGGCTTCAATTTCACTGCCGTCGGCAGCGACGTGGGCATTCTGGCACGCGGCGCGGACAATCTGGCCGCGCGTTTCAGGAAGAAATAGCAGTGGTGCGGGTCGCTGCTTTTCAGGCCGAAGGGGTTGCCGCCGTCTTGAAATTGATGACGTGATAGATCGCCGGGTCCGTGCCCACGTTCCTGAAGCCGTGCAACTGGTTTGACGCGTTGAAGACCACCGACCCCGGACCGACGCGGGTCCAGGTGCCATTGGAGAGGGTTTCGCATGTGCCCTGGCGGAGGATGATCAGCTCCTCGTTGGGATGCTTGTGCGGAGGGTGCGACTCCTTGCCTGGGTTGAGGGTGGTCACATGGATCTCGAGATTTTCAAGCGTGGGTGTAGGAGCAGAGCAAAAGGATCGCACCGAGCCGACGGCAGTGGTTTTTTCGGGGATCGCATTCCAGTCGAAGACCCTGGATTCCATGACGGGCGCGGCATTTGGAGATTGGCCGGCGAGGGCCAGGGCGTCGCCGGCGACAGCCGTGGCGGCGAGGGCTGCGAACAGTTCTCTGCGATTCATGGCGGGTTTCCTTTGCAGTCAAGACACCACCGCAGTCTAACTCTCCTGCGCTAATCCCGCTAACTCTGCTGATCCATCACCTCATCCTTCAGCGGCACAGCCACCCGCCATCCACTACCAGCACGTGGCCCTGCACGTAATTGCTTGCCTCGGAAGCCAGAAACACTGCCGCACCGGCGAGGTCCGATGGCAATCCCCAGCGCCCCATGGGAATGCGGCTCAGGATCGCCTGCGAGCGCACGGGATCGGCGCGCAGAGCGGCGGTGTTGTCGGTAGCCATGTAGCCGGGAGCAATGGCGTTTACGTTGATGCCCTTGTCGGCCCACTCATTGGCCAGCGCCTTGGTCAACTGGGCCACGCCGCCCCTGGCCGCCGCGTAGCCGGGCACCAGAATGCCGCCCTGGAAAGCCAGCAGCGAGGCGGTGTTGATGATCTTGCCGTGGCCCTGGGCGAGCATCAGGCGTCCCGCGTACTGGCTCAGATACCAAACTGCGTTCAGATTGGTGTCGATGACCGTCTGCCAGAATTCTTCGGAGTGCTCTGCCGCCGGCGCGCGCTTGATGGTGCCGGCGTTATTCACCAGGATGTCGATGGAGCCGAACTCCCTGACCGTGTCGTCAACCAGCATGCGGCGAACCGCCGCGTCGCAAACATCGCCCGAACGCACGATGTACCGGGCGCCGGTCTTCTTCACATCGTCGATGGTCGAGTCGAGGACCTTGTCGTAGTTGTGCAGCGTCACATTGGCTCCTGCCTGCGCAAAAGCGATTGCCATGCCGGCGCCCAATCCCTGCCCGGAGCCGGTGACCAGCGCGTTCTTTCCTTTCAAACTGAAGAGATCGAGGATTCCCATTTTTCTTCTCCATGAAGCGCGAAAGATTCGACGTCTCCGACGTACGCATCAATTATCCGCGCAATACGCGACCCCGTGCCGTTTACGGCGATCTTTAAGAGCTTGAGCGGTTTTTGGGGAGGGCCGCTCAGGTTGGCGCCGGCGCAGGAGTTGTAGACGCCGCGGTGGCACGCGCAATGAATGCGGCCGGCCTCCGGCTGGTATGGCACGGTGCAGCGCAAATGCCACGGGGTTTTCGCCACCCCCATTTCGACGCCCCCGTTTCGCCGGGCCAATTTCGGACTGTTTTTCTCCGATTTCGACTGGGGGGAAGCTGTAGTTTGCGGCAACCAGCGGTCTGTGATGGGAAGCACATCCGCATGTGACAAATTGAAGTAGCCTGCCGGTTGATTGCTGCGATTTTTCGCGAGACAAGGCCTTATGAAGCGACCGAATTCTTCGATGCAGCTGACGCGCGCCGCCGATTACGGTGTCCGCGTGATGATCCAACTCGCCTTGCCCGCCGTGCATGGAAGGGTATCTCTTCCTGAGCTTGCGCAGGCCACGGGCGCGCCGGAGAGCTTTCTCTCTAAAGTGCTGCAGGCCCTGGCGCACGCCGGCCTGATCTCTTCGCGGCGCGGGCAATTGGGCGGCTTTCGCATTTCGGCACGCGGCCGCGCAGCCTCAATGCGCGATGTGATCGAAGCCATCGACGGCCCCATCTGCCTCAACGTTTGTCTCATGCCCGGGCGCTCCTGCAGTCGCAAGCTGCGCTGTCCCGCGCACCCGGTCTGGATCAAAGCACAGCAGGCCATGCTTGAAGTTCTCTCCAGCACCAGGGTTACTGCCATGGCCGCCCAGGCCCGGCCGGCACGGCTCGCACGGCAGGCGGAAAGCGCTCGTACGGCCTGCCCGGCGGCTTGAGCCTGCCTGCGCGAACGGCCAAGCCGATTTGCAAAACCCCTCCGCGAGGTGTTTCAATCGTGAGATTGAAACAGGGGTGCTCCGCGGAACTGCGGGGCTGAGAAAATACCCTCGAACCCGATCCGGATAATACCGGCGTGGGAAGCTTTCTTGACCGAGCGGCGTTCTTCAAAACCTGATTTTCGAGCGCGAGCTCCTTTGTTTCATGCATCAGCGAAGCAGGAGGAGCCCATGCAGGCGGTCGGCATTGCTTCATTTCTCCCGCGTTCTTCCCGTTTTTCGATCCCAGCCTGGTTGCTGATCTGCTTTTTTGCGGCCGATGCGTGCGCGCAAGCTCCGCCATCCGCGCCGCCGCCCTCCACTCTCACTGCGCAAAGCAGCGAGCAGAATCCCGCTGCGGCGCCTCAGAAACCAGCTCCTGTCACCACCACCGTCATCGTGCACGGCGAAATCCAGGACAACTATCTTCCCGAGTCGCTGACGGTGGGCACGCTGGAAGGCGAGCCGCTCAAGAATGCGCCTGTCTCCGCCTCGGTGGTGACGCGCGATCTGCTCAACGATCAGGTTTCGCGCCTGCTCTCCGACGTGGTCCAGAACGACGCCTCGGTCAGCGACGATTACGTACCCGTGGGCTACTATGGCGACTACCAGATCCGCGGCTTTCCCATCGATCTCGCGACGGGACTCGAAATCAACGGCCTCACCGTGGCCGGCGAGCAGGATGTGCCGCTTGAAAACAAGCAGAGCGTGGAGCTGCTCAAAGGCATTGCCGCCGTCGAGAGCGGCGTGGCTTCGGCCGGGGGCCTCATCGATTACGTCACCAAGCGCCCGGCCAATATCCGGGCTCTTGATTTCACCAGCGATCAGCGCGGAACCGCTTATGGCGCCGTGGATCTCGGCCATTTCTTCGGCAGCCGGAAACAGGTGGGCGCGCGGCTGAACCTTGCCGGCGAACGCATCGTTCCCTACATGAATGACACCAACGGCTGGCGTGCGGTGGGGGCGGGCGCGGCCGACTGGAAATTGAACCCGGCCACCACCCTCAAGGGCGACTTCGAGTACCAGCACAAAACCGAGCGCGACGGCAGCGGTTATCAGCTGCTGGGCGGCACCACGCTGCCCGACATCAATGAAATCTATCGTTCAACCATGCTCGGCGATCAGCCCTGGGGCCCTCCCGATACTTACGACACCTTTAACACCAGCGCGCGTTTCGACCACACTTTCTCGCCCACGTGGATCGCCTTGGCCGCGGCAGACTTCAGCCACTCGCTCATTCAGGACAATGTGATCTACGCTTATGGCTGCGTCTACGAAACGGCGTGCTCGGCGCTGGGCGGACCGGCGCCGGACTATTTCTTCGCACCCGACGGCACCTACGACATCTACGACTACCGCGATCCCGGCGAGCTGCGCATCGACGCCGAGGCCGAGGCCATGGTCACCGGCCATATTCACACTGGCGCTGTCACGCAGGACGTTACCGCCGGCGGTGTCGTTTTTCTGCGCAGCGTGCGGCAGCCCGGCTTCTACAGCGCGCAAAATCCTTATGATGCAAGCGGCATAGTGCAGGACGGTGCGGTCTATACATACGTTGGATCGGAGAACATCTATCAGCCCTCCGCCATTCCGGCTCCGGGAACCGCCAGCTCGCTGGAGAATCCGCTCGAATCCGCGGGCCCGCGCCGTTTGTGGGAAGACAGCCATCAGGCCTCCGCAGTGCTCCAGGATCGCGTGCATCTTCCCGGCCGCATTCAGTTCATTGCCGGCGGCCGCTACGATTCGCTGCGCGACCACAACTACTCGACGTACGCCTCGTGCGCCGATCCAACCGATCTCGATCCCACCACGGCTCCTCCTGCGTCGCTGGATCCGTGCGCCCCAAAACTCAAGAACGAGCCCGTGTGGCTGCCGCAGTTTGCCGTGACCTACAACCCGGTGGAAAGCCTCACTCTCTACTCCAACTACGGAGTGTTGCTTTCTTTGGGACCACAGGCGCCATGGTGGGCCGACGACGCGAACCAGTTTCTGGATCCGTTCTTTACGCGCCAGGCTGAAATCGGCGCCAAGTACGAGCCGGGCCAGCGTATTTTGCTCAGCGCAGCGTTTTTCCGCATGCGCGCGCCGTTCATCTACGCGAAGGTGATCCAGGCGCCCGACAGCTTTTGCCCGGCCAGCATCTTCAACGCTCCCGGCGATCTCTGTTTCGAATCGGATGGCCATGAAACCCACGACGGCGTGGAGCTTAACGCCGAAGGCAAAGCCGCCGGCTGGCTGCGCCTCAATGCTTCAGCCACCGCCATGAACGCCATCTCCACCGACACTGGCACTCCGGCCTTCGACGCGAAGCAGGTGATCAACGTGCCGCATCTGCACAGCAATCTTTTTGCCGATGTGACCGTGCCCCACGTGGCGGGCCTGCACCTCATGCCCGGCTGGAGCTACACCTCACGCAAGGAGGCCACGCGCGACGATACGGTAAGCGTGCCCGGTTACAATCTGCTGAACCTTGGCGCGCGCTACACCCCCGGCGGCGAACAGGGCCGCATCACCTTTCACATCTACGCTGACAACATCACGAACAAACGCTACTGGTCCGATACCGGGACAAGCATCGGCGATATGTTCATCTGGCTGGGCGCACCCGCAACCGTGCGCCTTTCGGCCCACTACACGTTTTAGCGGAGCAATTGCAGGCCCGCTTGAGCGGGCGTAAGGCAGCCGAAATACGGCCCGATTATGGACTCAACTGCAAAAGCCCACGGTATGGACGGCACGCTGGTCGCGCCCGACTGGCCTCCGCTCACGCTCGCCGAATTGCGCCCGCTCCTGGCTCAATTTCCCGATCTCGGCGAACCTGAGCGCATCGTCTCCGTGAGCCCGCGGCCCTTTTCTGCAGCCGGTATTGTCGCCACATCTCGTGCGCGTGTCTTCGCCAAGCGCCATCACCGCGCGGTGCGCGATCGAGAAGGACTGCTGGAAGAGCATCGCTTTCTCGCGCAACTGCTTGCCCACGGTGCGCCCGTTGCGCGCGTCCTGGTGACTGCCGAGGGCGAGACCGCGATCGAATGCGGAGACTGGACTTACGAAATCCACGAAATCCCGGCCGGAAGCGATCTCTACGAAGATGCGATCTCATGGACGCCGTTTGTGAGCGCGGCGCACGCCCATGCGGCAGGCGTTGCTCTGGCGCGCCTCCATCTCGCCGCGCGCGAATTTGCCGCGCCGCCGCGCAAGCCCCGCCCGCTGGTCGCCAGCTTCACCATCTTCGCCGCCCAAGAGCCTGCCGTGGCCCTCAAGCACTTCCTTGCCGCGCGCCCATCGCTCACCGAAAACAGATCCGTGCACCAGTGCGCGAATCTTGCGCTGGAGCTGCTGGCCCCTTCTCACGCCGATCTTGCGCCGCTTCTTCCCGCGCTTCCGCCGCTCTGGACTCACAACGACCTGCACGCCTCGAATCTTTTCTGGAGCGATGCGAGCCCTGGTGCGCACGCCACCGCGATCATCGACTTCGGCCTCGCTGACCGCACCAACGCCGTCCACGATCTCGCTCACGCCATCGAACGCAACATCGTCGAATGGCTCAAGCTGGTCAGCGATCCCGCGCATCCTGACGCTGTGCCCATCCATCTCGATCATCTCGCCGCGCTCCTCGACGGCTACGAATCCATTCGCCCGCTCTCCGCTGAGGAATCCGCCGCACTTGCTCCCATGACAGCCCTCTGCCATGCCGAATTTGCGCTTTCTGAAGCCGATTACTTTCTGGGCGTGCTGCATTCTGAAGGAAAAGCTGCCATGGCCTATGATGGCTGGCTGGTGGGGCACGCGCGCTGGTTCTCAAGCGCGCCCGGTCGCAAGCTGGTTGATGCACTCCGCCAGCGCGCCGAAACACGCCAATCACGCGGAGGGGCCTGCAAATGATCTTGACGCAGGTCGCTGCCTGGCTGATCGCGCATGGCCTTGAGCTTGCGGGCGCCATCACCGCCGCACTCGGAATCTGGCTCACCACGCGGAGGCTCCTCATCTGCTGGCCGGTGACGCTGGTTTCGATCTTCATCTATATGGTCGTGTTCTACCGCTCCGGGCTGCTTTCCGACGCCCTGCTGCAGGTTTTCTTCGTCATCTTCACCATCTACGGCTGGTGGCACTGGTGGCGCGGCGTGCGCCAGGAAGGCGAAGTGCGCGTCGTCCCCCTTCCGCGTTCGAGTCTCATCATTGCTGTCGCCCTGGGGATTCCCGGCAGCTTCGCTCTGGGAACATTGGCCCGGCATCTCCATGCCGCGCTGCCTTATCTTGATGCCGTGCTGATGAGCTACAGCCTGGTTGCTACCTGGTGGCAGGCGCGCAAGCACATCGCCAACTGGTGGTTGTGGATTGTTGTGGATGTCGTCTATATCGGCGAATACATCTACAAGGATCTCTGGCCTACCGCGCTGCTCTACGCCGGTCTCGTGGCGCTCGCCGTCCTCGGCTGGCGCGACTGGCGCCGCGCCGCGCTCGCAACTTAAATCGCCGCCGCCCGAGATCCTGGGTGCCCCATGTCTTGAAGGAGCCCCAAGTCCAGTAAAGGAATCTCTTCGAATAATGACGCTTAGATTTTGTGCTAATTCTGTGGTTCGCCGTCTGCGGCGTTCCCGTTTACCGTGAGGTAACTTCCGAGGAGCCGACAACTCGGCGACAATCCTCCCACAATACCCGACTGCCGCCTCGGAGCTGGCGACCTCTAGTTGTGGATCGTCCTGAGTTCCTTGTATTCCTCAACAGGAAGAGAATCATAGGGATTGTGGAATCTGAGCCGATGAGCGAGAAATTCAGCTTTCCATTTCCTTTGAACTACGGAGACCCAAGGCCTCAACATGCATTCTTTGTCAGTGCAGGCGTAATAATCGTCAGGTCTGAAATAGAAGCCGTAGTTCATGCATGCGCCCAGTCCATCGTCGGCACACCTGGGCTCGGAAACCGGTCTGCCTGAGACCTCGTTCATTAGGACGTCCAAGCAAACATATCCAAGAAGCACATTCATCGGCTGAGTAGTGCGGTTGCCCTGGAAGCGCATGCTGGTAATTCGCCCGTCACTGAGACAATCAATCAGGAGAGGGAGGCCTCTGTCTTTGAGCCGAACGAGGGCAATGACAGGCGCCGGAGGCATTAGGTAGCCGTAGGGAGGCTGGCTGCTCTCTGGAAAGAGGGCTGTAGCATCTGCCGCTCCGTCCTCGTAGTAACGCGTTCGGAAGTCCTTCACCTCCAGCAAGGGATCAATATAGCGGTGATACTCCGCCGGCGCCGCGAGCTTCCTAATTTGCCCTGACGTCAATTCCGGCAGGAGAAGACATGCGAGCATTGGCAGACCGAGAATTCTGTTACTTCTAAGCAGTCTCATGACAGAACTACTTTACCCCGGAAGCTGACAGTGCCGTTGGGCGGCACGGATCGTTCCAATGTGCGGATTGGAACCTGTTCCGGGCGGTTGACCGCCTATCCTTCAGTAACAAAGTTGGTGAATAGGCCTTTCTGTCTGCCTGAGGAATCAGGCTGGCCAAATCGTGCGGCAGATTTTGTGCTAATTTGTGCTACAACCTTGCTCTTCTAAGATATTCACGATATTTCGGACATTTTAGGATCCGTAACTTGCGTGTTTTCAATCTGTCCAATTGTCGGTGCCCCATCCTTTCCGTGATCGCCCTGGCGATGACGGAAGGATGGGAAGCCTCAGCCTGCCTTACCTAAATCGCGGCTTGCACCACGTTCTTCAGCGGCTCGCCCTTCATGTAGCGCCGCAACTCTTCGGCAGCGGTGTGCAGCGCGCGCGGCGTAAACTGCGGCGTCGATCCGCCGATGTGCGGCGTGATCAGCAAATTAGGGCAGCTCCACAGCGCGTGCCCTTCCGGCAGAGGCTCCGGGTCCGTGACGTCGAGCGCGGCGCGTATGCGGCCGGCATTCAGCGCCTCCACAAGGGCATCGGTATCCACAATCGGCCCGCGCGCGGCATTCACCAGCAGCGCGCCCTGGCGCATTAACGCGAGCTGCTCTTTCCCGATCAATCCCTTCGATTCCGCAGTGGAAGGAAGAATCAGCACCACGATCTCGGCCCAAGACAGCAGGCCATCGAGCCCGCTGACGGCGTGCACCTCCGGATGAGCGCGCGCGGTCCGCGCCACGCGCCGCAACTCCACGCCGAAGGGCTTGAGCATGCGCTCGATTTCTTTGCCAATCTCGCCGTACCCGACCAGCAGAACCTTCTTCCCCGTCAGCTCTTCCTGGAGCACCGGCGGATATCCCCCGTCGGGGGTGCCGGTGATCTTCATATAGAGCGCGTTGGCCTCAAAGCGCCGCTTCCACACGCCCGAACGCTGAATATCGAGGTAGAGCGGAAAATATTTCAGCACGGCCAGAATGGCGGCCAGCGTCCACTCCGCCGTGGAAATGTTGTGCGCGCCGCGGGCATTGCAGATGGTCACGTGCGGGCCCACCGTTGCCGGAATCCACTCTGTCCCGGCCATCAATGACAGCACCAGCTTTACCCCGCGCAGGTGCGGCCAGGTGCGCAGCGCCCTGGTGATGTAGGGATCGGGAATCCACACGTCGATCTCCACGTCGTGGTCCATCTTGTCGGAGAGCTGGATCAGCTCCATTCCCGATGGAAAATCGCGCAGCAGATCGGTTGAAATTGTGGCTGGGTATCCGACGCGCAGCATGGGGTTCAATCAGCCCGACCGGCAGCGGGCTTCTTGATTGTATGCTAACCGACGCTCGTCATCGAGCCTCGCGCAGTGCGGGTCGTGATGCCGCGGCTCACTCGTTGCCCCTTCCTTTCGAGCTTTATGCGAAAGGGTGGTGAACTGGCTGACTCGCTAACTTGCTGACCCGCTGATTCGCTCCCTTGCTCCCTTTTACACCGCCAGCAGCTCCGTGTACACCGCCATCCCCACCACGGCGTCGGCGCCCATCGCGTCGAGCGCGTCCACTTCTTGCCGGCTGCTGATGCCTCCGGCCACGATGAGCTGCTTCCCGGTCAGCTTGCGTAATCTCACGGCCACATCGATAGGGAATCCTTGCATCGTTCCTTCGGTATCCACGTGCGTGTAGAGAAACGCCGTCACGTAGGGGTCGAGTTGCGGAATCGCTTCATCCGGAGTCAGCTCCACCTGCGCCTTCCATCCCTTTACCGCGATGCGGCCGTTCTTTGTATCGATCCCTGCCACGACGCGCTCGGCGCCCACGCTCTCGGCCAGCTCCGAAGCAAATTCCGCATTGACCCGGCCCTGGCTCGAAAACAGCGCCGAGCCGACGATCACGCGCTGCGCGCCTGCGTCGAGCACCTGCTTGGCTCGCTCAATGGAATGAATGCCTCCGCCCACCTGCACCGGCAGCCGCTTCGCAATCTGCTCCACCAGAGCCGAGTTCTCGCCTTGCCGCATCGCCGCGTCCAGATCGATCAGCTGGACGAGGGGATACTTTGAAAACCTCTCGATCCAATATTCGAAATCGTCGAAGGCGAGGCGCAGCTTTTCGCCCTGCACCAGTTGCACAATGCGCCCGCCCATCAGATCGATCGAGGGAATCAGCATGGCAGTCTCATCGGCACACCCAACGCTGCGAGCTCTTTTTTGAGCGAGCGCGCGCTGGAGACGCCGAAATGGAAAATGCTCGCGGCCAGCGCCGCATCTGCCCGCCCGCGCCCAAACACATCGGCAAAATGCGCCACCGTGCCTGCACCGCCCGAAGCAATCACGGGAATGTTGACCGCCTCGCTCACCGCGGCGGTCAGCTCGCAATCGAATCCCGCGCGGGTTCCATCGGCATCCATCGAGGTGAGCAGAATTTCGCCCGCACCGCACTGCTCGGCCTCGCGCGCCCACTCCACCACTCGTCGTCCCGCCGGCTTGCGCCCGCCGTGCACGAACACCTGCGCCTCGCGCACCGGATCGGCGGCTTTGGGATCGCGCCGCGCATCGATGGCAACCACAACGGCCTGCGCGCCAAAACTGCGGCCGATGGCGCTGATCAGCGCAGGATCGGCAAGCGCAGCGGAGTTGATGCTCACCTTGTCCGCGCCCGCCTCGAACACCTGCTCCGCGTCGCGGGCCGTGCGAATCCCTCCGCCCACGCAAAACGGAACAAACAGCTCCAGCGCTGCGCGCCGCACCGTGTCGAGCAGCGTCTGGCGTCCCTCGTGCGTGGCCGTAATGTCGAGCAGCACAATCTCGTCGGCTCCTTCGCGCGCATGCCGCGCCGCCTGCGTTGCCGGGTCGCCCGCGTCGACCAGGTCAACAAACTGCACGCCCTTCACCACGCGGCCGGCGTGCACGTCGAGGCAGGCGATGATGCGCTTGGTCAGCATTTCGCCCCCTCCGCCTGCCACGCGAGAAAATTCCGCAAAATCTTCAGCCCCGTCGCGCCCGATTTTTCCGGGTGAAACTGCACGCCCATCACATTGCCGCGCTCGACGGCCGCCGCAAATGGTTCGATGTAGTGCGTCACCGCGGCGGTATAGGCTGTCACCGGCCCCTTGTACGAATGCGTGAAGTAGACGAACTCGCCCGGCTCGACTCCGGCGAGCAAGCGCGATCCATTCCGCACCTCGAGTGAATTCCAGCCCACGTGCGGAATCTTTTCGTTGCTTTCCGCAAAACGCGTGCACGATTCCGGAAAATATCCCAGTCCCGGCTGCGCGGGCGCTTCTGTCGATCGCGCGTAGAGCCACTGCATGCCCACGCAGATGCCGAGGAACGGCGCGCCGCGCGCAATGGCCGCGCGGATTGCGCCGGTCAGGCCCGTCGCGTCGAGCCGCTCGGTGGCCGCGAAGTGGCCGACTCCCGGCAAAACAATGCGCTCGGCCGATTCGACAAGCGACAAATCACCGTCCGTCACCACAGGCTCCGCGCCCAGGTGCCGCAGCGTCTTCAGCACCGACGTCAGATTGCCCGCCTTGTAGTCGATGACGGTGACGCGCATGGGGGCCTCAGGAGAGCGGAGTCAGCGGTGTTGGCGGAGCTAGCGGAGTCAGGAAAAGCATCTACAGCAATCCTTTCGTCGACGGCAGCATTTCGCCCAGTTGCTTGTCGCGGCTGCAGGCCACGCGCAGCGCCCGCGCAAAGGCCTTGAAGATGGCCTCGATCTTGTGATGATTCGACCGGCCATGCATGGTCTTTACGTGCACATTAGCCCGCGCGCCGCGCGCAAATCCCTCGAAAAAGTCCGGAACCAGCTCAGTCTGTAAATCGCCCACCAGGCGCGTGCGCACCTTTGTGTCCACAGCGAACGCAGCACGCCCGCTCAAATCCACCGCAGCAATTGCCAGCGTCTCGTCCATCGGCATCACAAAATACCCTGCGCGCAAAATGCCGCGCTTGTCACCCAGCGCGCGATCGAATGCCTCGCCCAGGGCAATGCCTACGTCCTCGACGGTGTGGTGCTGATCCACATCGAGATCCCCGTCGCAATGCAATTCCAGATCGAACGCCCCATGCCGCGTAAACAGCTCCAGCATGTGGTCGAAGAACCGGATGCCCGTCGAAATCTTGTATTGTCCCTGGCCTTCGATCGTCAGCTCCAGCTCGATACGCGTCTCGCTGGTGTTGCGGACAGTAGTTGCGGTGCGCAACTTGATGTTTTTGCTATCCCGGGTCTCAGAAGCGAGATCCGGGGCACCCAACTTTTTTGCTTGACCGATCTTTTTCACCGTGCTCATGGCGCCTCGCTTCCGGTACGCATGGTGGCCAGCGCATCCGTCAATGCCCCTGCAGCCTGCCTCATCTGTTCCCGCGTTCCAATCGTAATGCGCACGCAGCCGTCGCAACCGGGATCGCTGGACCGGTCGCGCACCAGCACGCCGGCCTCGCGCATGCGCCGCACGAACTCCCCGTGCCGCGCGCCGATTTCGACCAGAACGAAATTTGCCCGGCTCGGCCAGCGGCGTACTCCAGCCGCATCCAGCGCCGCCTCGAACTCGGCGCGCGCCGTCAATACTTCGCCTACGTACCACTGCAAGTATTCCGTGTCGGCGAGCGCGGGCGGCAGGCAGGCCAGCGCCAGCGAATTCACGCTGTACGGCGAAAGCACACGCCGCACCCAGCGCATCAGTTCCACCGGCCCGGCGAGCAAGCCCAGCCGCAGCCCGGCCAGCCCATAGGCTTTGGAAAACGTGCGCGCCACGACGAGGTTCGGCACGGCGCCCACCCGGTCCATCACCGTCTCGCCGTAAAAATGGAAGTACGCCTCGTCCACCAGCAGCACCGCCTGCGGCGCGCGGGCTGCCAGCGCCAGCAATTGCTCGCGCGTAGCCGCCGAGCCCGACGGGCTGTTGGGATTGGCGATGGCGATCACCTTCGTTCGCGCGGTGATCGCTTGGAGCAGCTTTTCGAAGGGGAACGCAAAATCGCCCGCGGCCTGCACCGTCACGACGCGCGCATCTGTGGCCGAGGCATACACCTCGTACATGGTGTAGGTGGGCACGGGCATAAGCACTTCGTCGCCGGCTTCGAGAAATGTTTCGAAGAGCACGTGAAGGGCTTCGTCCACGCCGTTGGTCAGGACCGCCTGCTCCGCGCGCAGGACGAGATGCGCGGCCACGATCGCCTCCACCGGTTCGCGCTCGGGATAGCGTGTCAGCGATCCGGCCGAAATGGCAGCGAGCGTTTCGCGCACCTTCGGCGAGCAGGCAACCGTGTTTTCGTTGAAGTCCAGCCGCATCCTGTCGCGGCTGCCCAGCGGCGGATGGTACTCCTTCATGGCCTGCACGCGCGCACGCGGCGCCGGAGTGACGATGGTGGGAGATTGGGTCATTTTGTGATCCTGGAAGTTTGGTTGAATGCAACCGCGGATCCTGCGGACTCGCTCAGTCGAATCCCCGTTTCGATTCCGTCGCCCCTACAGGGCTTGCAGCGCTTTTTGCCTTCGGTCCCAGGACTTCGCTGCGCTCCGTCCCGGGCTAAATTCCTCGCTCCCTCCGGGAGCGGGTGTCCTTCCGCCCCGAGCCAGCTTTCAATCGCTTCAGCGCGCACCGGCCACCAGCGCGCACTCAGGATGACATACGCATTCATCGCGCGCTCCTTCGGCCGAGGCGCGTGCGAATGGCCTCGGCGTGGCCGCGCAAACCCTCCGCTTCGGCGAGCAGTTCGGCCTTCGGCCCGAGCGCCCGTACGCCCTTTTCCGCGTACTCCTGGACGGTGATCAGTTTCACAAAATCCACCACGCTCAGTCCGCCGCGCAGGCGCGCCATGCCTCCGGTGGGCAGCGTGTGGTTCGGCCCGGAGATGTAATCGCCCAGCGGCTGCGCCGACCAACGGCCCACAAACACCGATCCGGCATTCTCCACCCATTCCAGATCGCTCGCCGCATCCACGGTCAAGTGCTCCGGCGCGAGCCGATTGGTGATCTCCTGCGCTTGTTCCACACTCCGTGCCACAATGGCCACTCCATTGCGCCGCAGCGCCTCGCGCGCCACCGGATTGCCCCGGCTCCGCTGGCTCGCATCGGCCATCACCGCCCGCGCCAGATCTTCGCGCGTGGTGATAAATATCGCCAGCGCCTCAGGATCGTGTTCCGCCTGCGCCACCAGGTCGCTGGCAATGCCGGCCGCGCTCCCGCGTTCGCTCGTCACCACGATCTCCGTCGGCCCGGCCAGCATGTCGATGGCGCAATCAAACGCCACCAGCTTCTTGGCCGCCGTCACGTACAAGTTCCCAGGCCCTACGATCTTTTCGACGCGCGGAACGCTCCCGGTCCCATAAGCGAGCGCAGCAATCGCGTGCGCGCCACCCAGGCGGTAGAATTCCTCAATCCCAAGCAGGTGTGCCGCTGCCAGCGTCTCGGGCGCGGGCTTAGGCGAGACCGCGACAATCCGTTTCACCCCCGCCACCTGCGCGGGAATCGCCGTCATCAGCAGCGTCGAAGGCAGCGGATGGCGTCCGCTGGGGACGTAGCAGCCGACGGAGCCGAGCGGCCGCACAAGCTGGCCGGTGACCAGGCCTTCAAGCGGCGACAAAGTCCACGACGCGGGCATCTGCCGCTGCGCAAAGCTGCGGATCTGTCTGGCAGCTGTAGTCAACGCGTCGCGCAGCGCGGGATCGAGCCCCTTCCACGCCGCGGCCATCTCCTCTTGCGTCACGCGCAGCGCATTCGGTCCGGCGAGCCCGTCGAACCTTTTCGCATAGTGCAGCAGCGCGCGGTCGCCGCGCTTGCGCACGTCCGAGACAATGCGCTTCACGGCCGGCATCACTGTGTCCAGCGCCGCGCCACCGCGGCATTCCAGGGCCGCCAGCATTTCTGCTGCCGCTCGCGCGCCTCGTCCCCTTGTCCGAATTAACTTCATGCTTCCCTCAGGGGCCAGGCATTGTTTGACGAATCCCGAAGCGATTGTTTGTGGCTCAGAAAACGCCCCGCAGGGGCTAAAGCCCCTCTGTTTTTGCGTTTTGTCGGCCCGGCTAAAGCCGCGGCCTTGTTACAAAGCCCGTTCCACCGAGATTCGTCAGACGCTGCCTAGGGCCCCCCAAAAAATCTGGCCGGCGCGATGTACGGGCTAAAGCCCGTACTCTTCGCTATAGCACAACTTTGTTCAGCGGATACTCGACAATGCCAGCTCCGCCCGCCGCCTTCAAGCGCGGAATCACATCGCGGGCCACGCTTTCGTCCACGATCGTGTTCACGGCCACCCACTCGGAATTGCTCAATTGCGAAATGGTGGGCGAATTCAGCGCCGGCAGCACGGTCAGCACCGCGTCCAAATTGGCGCGCTTCACGTTCAGCATCAGTCCCACCTGCGCCTGCGCATCAATGGCTCCGCGCAGCATGAGCGCAATCTGGTCGATCTTCTGCCGTTTCCACGCGTCGGCCCGCGCCGCCTTGCTGGCAATCAAGTGCGTCTCGCTTTCCAGCACCGTGTCGATGATCTTCAGATGATTGGCCTTCAGCGAACTGCCCGTCTCCGTTACCTCGACAATGGCATCAGCCAGCATGGGCGGCTTCACTTCGGTCGCGCCCCAGCTGAACTCCACCTTCACGTTCACGCCCTTGGCGGCAAAGTAGCGCTTGCTCACCTCCACAAGCTCTGTGGCAATGATTTTTCCCTCCAGGTCCTCGGCCTTCTCATAGCCGCTGGCCTCGGGCACGGCCAGCACCCAGCGCACCTTGCGCCGGCTTTGCTTGGCATAGGTCAGCGTGGTCACGCTCTCCACGTCCAGCCCACTCTCCACCACCCAGTCGATGCCGGTGAGTCCCGCGTCGAGCACGCCATGATCCACATAGCGCGCCATCTCCTGAGCGCGGATCAGCATGCACTCAAGCTCGCCATCATCGATGGACGGGAAATACGACCGCCCGTCGGCATAGATGTTCCAGCCCGCGCGCCTGAACAGCGCAATGGTGGCTTCCTGCAAACTACCCTTGGGAATCCCCAGCCGAAGCTTGTTACCCACGGAGCACCTCCGCGCCAACTTGAATCGGCCGCGTAAAACAGCTCACTGTGCCCTCGTGGCACACCAGGCCGTCGCCTTCCACCTCCACGCGAAACAGCAGCGTGTCGTTGTCGCAGTCGGTGGCGGCCGAGACCACGCGCAGCCGGTTGCCGCTGGTCTCGCCTTTCATCCACAGCTTCTGCCGGGTGCGGCTCCAGAAGGTCACAAAGCCCGTCTCCTGGGTCTTGGCGTAGCTGGCCGCATTCAAAAAGCCCAGCATCAGCACCTCGCCGGTGCGCGCGTCCTGGACGATACCGGGCACCAGGCCATCCATCTTGTCGAAATCAATGGTCGTCGTTTTCTCGCTCATCGTCGTTCCTGTTGTTGGTTTGAAGTGAATCTCGGGGCATGAAAAAGCCCACCAGCGGGATTCGCCGGCGGGCTCGTTTCCTTCTGATCTCTCTGGCCGATTACTTCAGGCCATCGCAGTCCGCCGGCATGGTTGCCCCATGATGATGTTGACGGCCGTGATGGCGGAGGTTCTGCATCTCTTTTCAAGCTACCGGCAAACCCCTCGCGGTGTCAAACATTTCTCAGAACAGATGAATGCGTTATCTGGGCGCTCGTTGCTCTGGAGCGTAGGATCGTAGCGGGCATGAGGGTAGGGACAAAGCTCGGAATTGCAAGTGTGATACTCGTTTGCGTCGGCCTTATCGGCGGCCCGACCGGCTTCGCTTCCGTTGTCATATCTATCGTTCTGGGTTGCCTCGCCGCCCATCGCGGGAGCCGATGGCGGCTGTTTGTGCCTGCATCCGTTGTCGGCTTGTTGGCGATCCTTCTTTATTTCGGGTTCAGTGCAAAATAATTCAAAACGGTCAACTGGATTCTCAAATTGCCAAAACGTAGCCAGACTGGAGGGAGTTCAAACGTGCCTAATCCAGACCTTTCCACAAGGCCACACTCTTTCGCTTGCGAGCGCAGGATGAAGGCGTCGCCCGACGCGTTGTTTCGCGCGTGGACCGAGCAATTTGATCTCTGGTTTGCTGTGCCGGGCTCGGTGTCGATGACGGCTCGTCCCGGCGCGGCTTTTTTCTTCGAGACTGAATTCGAGGGACAGCGCCATCCCCATTGCGGCCGCTTTCTGCGTCTTGAGCGTCATCACCTTGTTGAACTCACGTGGGTTACGGCTGCAACCAAAGGGGCCGAAACTGCCGTAACCGTCGCGCTCGCGTCCGACGGCAGCGGCACGCATCTCCGCCTCACGCACGCCGGATTTCCCGACGGGGAGACGAAAAAGCGGCACCAGGATGCCTGGCCACATGTGCTCGAGCATCTTGACGAGTGCATCGCGGGATTGGCGTGATGGCTTGCACTGAAGCCCGCGGCTGGGCTAGCGGAGAATGATGGCGTGTTCTCGCACAAGCAGTTCGCAGTGATCGCGGCGGCGGCGCTTGCGCTCTGCGTGGCCGGGCCGGCACTCGCGGCGCTGGAGCCGATGCAGCCGGCGCCGTCGCAGGCCGGGCCTGGCAAAGAGCCCCCTCCACCGCCCGAAGCGCGCATCGACATCAACCACGCCAGCGTCGACGAACTCCTCAAAGTTCCCGGCATGACGGCGAGCTGGGCGGGGCGCATCGTGCGCTTCCGGCCCTATCGCACCAAGCAGGACCTACTCGACCGCGGCGTGCTTCCCAGCGACGTCTACGACCGCATCAAAAGTTACGTGATCGCCCACCGCGACAAGGAATGACAACCCAGCCGGCCCGGCTTGCCATCGTGACTCAATTCAAAAAAACATTTTCTTTGCCCGTGCCTCCGGTGCCGTTACACTGCTATCTGACAGGAGGGATTTCCCCATGCAAACCCGGATTCTGGGCACCACCATGCCCGTGCTTGAAGTGGAGCTCGAGCCCAACGAGAGCGTGTTCTCAGAGAGCGGCGAGCTCTCGTGGATGACCCCCTCCATCCAGATGACCACGCACACGCAGATGGGCGGCGGCGGGGGCGTCTTTGGCGTTTTCAAGCGGGCTGTCGCCGGCGGCACCATTTTCATGACGGAGTACCGCGCCATGCAGACTCCGGGGGTGGTTTCGTTCGCCACTAAAGTCCCCGGCCACATTGTGCCCGTCGAAGTCGGCCAGGGAATGGAGTACCTGGTGCACCGGCACGGCTTCCTGTGCGCCACGCCCCAGGTCACCATCACCTTGGGCTTCCAGCAGTCGCTCGGCGCCGGCATCTTTGGCGGCAGCGGATTCCTGCTCCAGCGTCTGGCCGGTGCGGGCACCGCGTGGCTCGAGCTTTCCGGCGAGCTGGTGCAGAGGACCCTCGCCCCGGGCGAGATGCTGATGGTGCACCCAGGCCATGTGGGCGCGTTTCAAACGTCGGTCAACTTCCAGATCACGATGGTGCGTGGCATCCGCAACATGCTCTTCGGCGCCGATAGCCTGTTTCTGGCGCAGTTGTCGGGGCCCGGCACCATCTGGCTGCAGACGCTGCCCATCTCGCGCCTTGCGCAGCAAATCAACGAGTATCTGCCGCATTACGATGCGCAGGCGGCAACACCGGCGGGCGTGGTGGGCGGCATTGTCGGCTCCATCCTGACCGGAAGCTAGTTCTTGCATGAATCAGACGGCCCGGGAAGCAGCTCGAATTCGCGGCCACATCCTTTTCACCTTCGCGGTGGCGCTGGCGCTTTGCGTCGCCTGGCTCATTCGCAGCGTGCTGGTGCTGCTCTATGTCTCGGCGCTGTTCGCGGTGGTGCTGGGACCGGTGGTGCGCGCCACCTCACGGTTGCATATTGGCCGGTGGAAGCCGTTCGAAGGCTCGGCGGCTGTCTTCATCCTTTTGCTCGCCGTGGTCGGCGCCATTACCGCGTTCTGCTTTCTCGCCTTCCCGCCGGTCATCCGCGACCTGCAAACGCTGAGCGGCGAGATGCCCGACCGCGTTCCCGCTCTGCTGGCCAAATTCAGGCAAATTCCCTTCGTCGATCGTTTAGACACCGGCCAGGTGATTGGCTCGATTCAGGGCGCTGTGAGCCAGTCGGCTGCGTCTTTGCTGCTCTCGCTCAAGAATTGGGCGGGCGCGTTGCTCGAGATCGTAGCGGGATTTGTGCTTACGCTCTATTTCATTCTTGAGGGCGATGGGGCGTATCGCTGGTTTCTTTCCTTCCTGCCGCCGCCATCGCGCCAGCGGCTCGACCACACGCTGCAGCGCGCCGGCAACCGCATGGAGAAGTGGCTGCTTGGCCAGGCCGCCCTCATGCTCATCCTTGGCACGGTAAGCACCATCGTGTATCTGTCGCTGCATGTCCGCTACGCCTACGCCCTGGGCGTGCTCACCGGCATGCTCAACGTGATTCCCGTCCTCGGCGCCGCCATCTCCATCGTGCTGGCCCTCCTGGTGGCGGCCATCGACAGCTGGGGCCGCGTTTTGGGCGTGGCCATTTTCTTTGCCGTCTATCTCCAGATCGAAAACTCCTGGCTCATTCCCCGCATCATGCGCACCCGCGTGCATCTTCCCGCTCTTGCCATCTTTGTCGCGCTGCTGCTGGGCTCCGCGCTCGAAGGCATTCTGGGCGCCATGGTGGCTATTCCCACGGCGGTCCTGGTCTCGGTGCTGCTCGACGAATACCTCGTCCACAAGGACGAGGCCTGAGCCTTCTCTGCGCGCGGACGCAACCGGCAACGATCTCGAACCCTGTTAACACCATCTGAGGGCCTCGACGATCAATGCGAAAGTGAGAAAACCGTAGGGCGCGTTTCAAAAAAAGTTGCTGGCCGCAGAAAACCATCCCGCGGTGGCTAAAACCGTCTCAATTACAGCGCATTGAGTGGCACGACTGAAAGGCGTGCCCTTTCAAAACCTGTATTTGTCCACCAGTTGACCAACACTCGGCGGCGCCTCCGGTGTGGACGCGCTGCACGGTTCGCCGTCCACTGTCCACGGTGCGCCGTCTCACGCTGGCACGCGCATCGCCTCGAGAGCAGCGGTCAGGTCTTTGCCCAGAGTTTCCTGTGCTGCGGCAGTCAGTTTCTTCCCTTGGCTGGTGAGGTAAAAAACGTCGATCGCGGACTCGCCCTCGGTGTCGATGAGCGCCACTTCGATGTTGCACTGATGCGTGCTGAAGGTGAGCGCGACCTGGCGCAGCAATCCGGGCATATCCTGCGCCACCACCTGCAAGAGCGTGGAGTGCGTCGACGAGTCGGAGTCGAATTCGAGCTTGGTGGGAACCTCGACCTTGTTGGGGTGATAAAGATGGCGCCGCGCCTGAAGCAGCTGCTCCACGCGGACTCTTTGCGCCACCACGTCATGAACGTCGGCTTGAAAGCGGTCCTTCTCGCTGGGATTGAGCTCGATGGTGCGAAAAACGTCGGAAAAATGAAAGCTGTCGACAATGACGCCGGCGTCGTTGGAGAAGGCTCCGGCGCGCACGATATTCATACCCCACGCGGCCAGCACGCCGGCCACGTCGGCAAACAGCCGCGAACGGTCGCGGGTGATCACGGTCAAATCGAAGAGCTGGCGGTTGGGGCGCAGATCCAGCTGCACCTTGTCCTGCTTGAGGTTGAGGGCCATTTGAAAATGATTGCGAATCTGTTCCGGCAGGCGGGTCTGCAGGTAGCGCTGCGGCAGTCCTTCAAGGAATTGCTTGAGCGCATCGTGCTGCGCCGCGGGCACGATGGAGCGGATGCGGTTCAGCAAGGTGGGATCGATGGCGGCGTGATAGCGCGTCTCGTCCACGGATCGGTCCATGAAGTTGGAAGTGGAAATGTAGAACTGCCAGAGGTTCTCGGCTTTCCAGGGGGTCAAGGCGTCGGGGTTCACGGCCTTGATATCGGCGAAGGTCATCAGCGTAAGCATTTTGAGCAGTTGCGGGCTGCCGATCTTGTCAGAGAAGGCGCGCACGTTGTCGAGGTCGAAGATGTCGCGCCGCATAGCCACCGACATTTCCAGGTGCAATCGAATCAGCTTCAGGATCGACTCCCGCTCCTCGGGGTCGAAGTCCAGCCGCGCCAGAAAGCTATCGGCCAGTTCCACGCTCTGCCCCGCATGTTCGCCGGTGCGGCGCGCTTTGCCCGTATCGTGCAGAAGCAGCGCCAGTAGAAACAGGTCGAGGCGGTCGATCTCAGGCAGCAATTGCGCCAGCCGCTGCTCGTAATCGTGTGCCGGTTGCCGCAGGCTGTGCACATTGTCGATGGTGAGGAAGGTGTGCTCGTCCACGGTGTAACGGTGGTAGCTGTCGCGAATCACCAGGGCGTCGATGCCGTGAAACTCCGGAATCAGCATTTCCAGCACGCCCAGGGCGTGCATGGTGCGCAAGGCATGAGCCGCGTGCGGCCCGATCAGCACCTCGCGCAGCGCATTCCAAAGATAGGGCCCTTCGGGAATGGAGATGGCCAGCACCGGCAGCGCATCGGTGATGCGGTCTTCGGCGGCCTGCGACAGCGTGTAGCCGTGCGTGGCCATCAGCGAGAAGATGCGCAGAATGGCCGCGGTGTCGTTGAATTGCGCGCCGGGCTGAATGTCGATGCGCCCCTGGTCGAGGAGAAAGTCGGTGCCCGCAATGGGGGTGCGCCGCCTTCTGAACTGCCGGTAAAAACTCACCGGCGCGGGCACGTTCTCCATCAGCAGTGCGGCGCGGCGGTAAATCACGCGCGCGTGCCGGTAATAGGTGCGCATCCAGTAGGAAGGGTCGGCAGTGCCGCGCGTTTCCAGTCCGATGGATCGAGCCGCAGCTTCATCCTGGGACTGCCAGTCGAGAATGTTGTCGTCGCGCCCGTGGCGGAAGTGCAAAAAACATCGGGCCGCAGCCAGAAAGTCGAAGGCCGCTTCGGCGTCGCCGCGCGCGCTTTGGAAGACGCCGCCGCGCTGCCGCGGCCACTCCTTGGTCTCTTTCAAGTGAAACAACACCGCAAACCATACCGCGAGGTGGTAATCGCGCAGCCCGCCGGGGCAATCCTTGATGTTCGGCTCGAGGTGAAAAATGGTGTTGCCGAATTTGGCGTGCCGCGCCCGGGCAACCTCTCCCAGCTTTTGGGTAATAGCCGTCCACTCGCTCAAAACCAGTCCGGGGAAAACAGTTTGATGCAGCTCCTGGTACAGCGGAAATTGCCCGGCCAGAAAGCGCCGGTCCAACGTGGCCAGGGTGAACTCGAGATTATCGGGCTCGAAGCGCCCCGCTTCCCTCAGCGTTCGTGAGCTGGGACTGGCGCGCAACCCGATGTCCCACATGCCCTGGATGATGGCCTGCACGGCATCGCGGCAGCCCTCCTCGGTGGCATCGTCGGCAAACGCAAACAGCACATCAATGTCGGAATAAGGGAATAGATCCTTACGTCCGTAGCCGCCCAGGGCCAGCAGGGCCACATTCCTGGCGGGCAGATCGGCAAACGCCCGGCGCCACATTTCCACCAGGATGCGATCTACCACCGCCGAACGCCGCCGTATCGCGGCCGTTCCGTCCCCGGTGCGCTCGCAGGTCTGGCGCAGAAGCGTCATCTCCTTGAGATACTGCTCCCGAAGATCGTCGACGGTAAAAACGACTGGACTCATGGATTTGTCGGTTTGGCCTGCCGAGGCAAGAAGGAATTCCTTCCAGCATAAGCGATATTCGCGAAAAGGCGTTAGTTTTGCTCAAGCAAGCAGAGCAATCGGCATGGGCCCAGAGCGATCACTGCGGAAAGGGCACGAATTTGTCCGCGCACGAGGCCGGATTGCCTTCCGCAGGAGTTCCGTTCACGGTCGCGTCCTCGCCGGCGGGCAGTTGCAGATTCGTCGGACCGGGCCCGAGCGCCAAGTCGGCGTGGTTCAGCACGTACGTGTATTTGGCCCCATCGGTGATCTGGACGCCGTTGAGCGTGGCCGCGATGCGGTAATCGTGCGCGTAGCCATTGAAGGTGATCTTGCCCCCGCCGCTCACGCGCACATTATGCAGCGTAATGTCGCGCATCGAGGGCGGTGAGTCGCCCTGCAGGGGGCCATTTGCCGAGTAGGCCGTGTCCAAAGTGATGGGATTGGGCGAGTTGCGTATGCACACATCGTCATAAACCACGTTCTGCGTCAATCCGCCGCGCGAGCCATTCGACTTGATGCGAATTCCATTGTCGGGCCCATCGAGAGAGAGATCGAAAACGCGGATCTTGCTCACGCCACCGTTGGTTTCGCTGCCGATGGACATGCCGTGGCCCCAGTAAAAATGATCGTGGCTGATGGTCATGTTGGTGGCGCCGCCCGGCCCGCCTTTGATGGCCACGTTGTCGTCGCCTGCGCGAATAAAACTGTGCGTGATGGTGACGTTCCTGGCGCCGTTGCCGGGATCGATGCCGTCGGTGTTGCGCGCCAGCCGCTGCGGCGTGTCGATCTTCACGTCCCATACCGTAAATCCGTCGCCGTGATCGTAGGCGACGTGGAAGTTGGGTGAATTCTTGAGCGTGATGCGATAGAGGGTGAAGTTGTCGGAGTAGTCGGCGACAAGGATCCGCGGCACCTGCTGGCTGCCGCCGGCGCGGGCCTGCTCTGCCAGGTCCCACCACGAGTATTGCGAGCCCAGCATCTTCTCGCCGCCGCGCCCGTCAATCACCCCGTCGCCCATGATGGCCGAGTCAGGCGCGTGATCGACGGAGATGAGCGGCTTACAGCCGCGCGGGCCCGGGGTGTGACTTACCACGCCGCAGCTCCCTGGCGAGATAGCGTATTGCGCCGGGTCACGCGACCCAAACAGCGTCACTCCCAGCCCCACAATCAGCGTCACGTCGGGCTTGAGCTCCAGCGGCCCAGTCAGAAAGGCATTGTTGGTTTCGTTCACGTGCAGCAGCAAGGCGCGGCCCTTGCCGCACTTGTTGATGGCCTTTTGAATGCGGGCGGTGTCGAGCTTCTGCTCGTCGGCGGCGGCCAGGGAGTGGCCGCTGCTCTGCAATTGCGCATCCAGCGTGGCGCAAAGCGGGGGAAAGAATGGCTCCACAACGGTGCGTGTATCCTGTGCGGCCAGAACCGATGCGGCGCCGAGCGTGGCGGCAAGCATAAAGACGTACCGGCAAATCATGCGCGTCCTTCCTCTTCTGATTTTTACATCGCATCCACACGCTAAAACACTCCACTCTCCTGAAACAAGAGAAGGCCGAAGCCAGCGGCCCGATTCGCCCATGCGAAGCATGGGCCAAGTGAAGCAGAAGTCCAGAATATTGCCCCGGCTTGGTGGGCCGGTGCGCCCTTCGATGCGGCAGTGAGGATTCGGAAAGGGCTGGGCTCGAGCCCTACCCGGGTGTACCGAGCGATTTCGGATGCGCGCGAAAATCCTTGCAAATTCCCGGAAGTTGGGTTTAATTGAATAAAGTCTCACTCTCCCCGGTGAGACGAGCCAGGCGGGATACGACGTAAGCAAGGCCTGTTTTCCCCAACTACTCAGGCTGCGAGGTCGACTCTTCACACTCGAGTAATACGCAAGTCTCGCAGATCGGCGAGTTTGCGGAGTCCCGTAACAAGCGGCCGACGAGAGGTCGGTCATGTTTTGGTATCGAAGCCTATTCGTTCGCGGCGCAGGAGTGGTGTGGCCGCTGGTGCTGACAGCTTCTGCGCTGACGAATGCTGGCGCAGCGAGCCCGGCTTTGGCGCCCGATGCAGTCCATTTCAAGCTTCACGGCGACTATCTGGTCGTCCTGCCTGTGATGGTCAACGGTGCCGGACCGTATAGTTTTCTGCTCGATACGGGCGCTGCGGCCACTGTGATCGACCCAGATCTGCAGCGGCAATTGGACGCGCCGCCGGCCGGCAAATCAACGGTCGCCTGGCTGTCGGGCGTACAGCACGACCAGTGCGTCCGGCTGAACAAGGTCCAACTCGGACCTGCTGCGGTTGCGGGGTTAGAGGTGCTGGTAGACACGATGGGCGATGTCAAAAAACTGCTACCCGGCATTCGCGGCGTTCTGGGAGAGGATTTCCTGAAGTATTTCGATGTTTTGATCGACTATCAGAAGCGCTCGCTTTATTTTGGCGAAATGACGCCCGACGGGCCGCAGTATTCGTTTGAGAAGGCGGGCGCATACCACGGCATACCGACTCATAACCGTTTGCTGCTCAAAGTCGGGTTCCCAGATGCAGGCAAAGAAGATGTGGTGCTGCAATTGGACACGGCCGCTTGGGTGACGGAGTTGTTTCCCGCCAGCGATATCGTTCTGCCAAGTGCATCGGAGAGTTCCTCTACCCGAGCCAATGCGATGGCCGTTCAGACAGCAAATGAGGCGGCATTTTACCGGCAAGCCACGCTTAGGATCGGGCCGACGGAATTACGCGGCCTAAGCGTAGCCGAGTCCCGAGAGAATGTGATGTCCGATGCGGTGGGCCTGTTGCCAACGGCTATCTTCCGCAGAGTCTACATCAGCCATTCCGGCGGATTCGTGATTCTCAATCCAGTCATGCGCAGGCAGCCGCTGCACGAGAAGTCGATTGAGGTAATAGCCGCCGGGGCAGCGAACTAGCCGGCCTGCGGAAACGCGGGCACGGGCTATGGCGCAACAGGAACTGCACGACTTGGCGGACTGGCCGTTGCCGTCGGGTTGACCGCGGGCGGCGTTTCTCTACAGCGCGTTCTCGCCGCGCTCGTCGTTGCGAATGCGGATGGCTTCGTCGATGCGGCTGATGAAGATCTTGCCGTCGCCGATGCGGCCGGTGCGGGCGGCGCCATTGATGGCGTCAATGGCCTTCTCAAGCATCTCGTCGCGGACCACCATCTCGATCTTCACTTTGGGCAACAGATCCACGGTATATTCGCGCCCGCGGTAGAACTCGGTGTGGCCCTTCTGCCGGCCGTGGCCGCGGGCCTCGAGAATGGTCATGCCTTCAATGCCCGCTTCCAGCAGAGCATCTTTCACGGCATCCAGTTTGGAGGGTTGGAGAACAGCTTCAATCTTCACCATGCGTAAAATCCCCGTCCGCTAGCGTATCAGGCGAGGCGGCTCTTTCGCCGCCACCAGCCAAAACTTCGTTGTTCACAAGGGCTAGTCCCGCTAGCGCCGCTAACCCCGCTGTCTTTCATCACGCGTTGAAGTCGTAGCCCTCTTCGCCGTGCTGCGACAGGTCGAGGCCGGCGACTTCCTGCTCGGGAGCCACGCGCAAACCGATGATCTTATCCACCACAAAGAGCAGCAGCAGCGATCCCACGATGGAGGTGCCCCACGCCATGCCGACGGCGGCAAGCTGATGCCAGATTTGGCCCCAATTGCCGTCGATCCACCCCGTGGGCTTGCCCGGGCCGTAGACCGGATTAATGAGATAGGTGGCAAAGACGCCGGTCAGCAAGGCTCCCAGGGTCCCGCCTGCGCCGTGGACTCCGAAGGCATCGAGCGAGTCATCGTAGCCAAACCATGACTTCACCTTGAACACCATGAACGGGCAGACAAAGCCGGCCGCCAGCCCGATGGCGAGCGCCGACATGGGCTGCACAAAGCCTGAAGCGGGCGTAATTGCCACCAGCCCCGCAACCGCTCCTGAGATGGCGCCCAGCGCAGTGGGTTTTCCATTGTGCAGCCATTCGAAAATCGTCCAGCCCAGCACGGCGGCAGCGGTGGCAAAGTGCGTGTTTACGAAGGCGCTTGTGGCCAGTGGAGCCATGGGAGGAGTCGCGCCCACTGCGCTGCCCGCATTGAACCCGAACCAGCCCACCCACAGCAGGCAGGCCCCAATAAAGCTCAGGACCATGGAGTGGGGCGGCATGGCGGTGTGCGGGTAGCCGAGGCGCTTGCCCAGATACAGTGCGCAGATCAGCGCCGAAACGCCGCTGGTAATGTGCACCACGGTGCCGCCCGCGAAATCGAAGCTGGGAAGATGATTGCCGGCGGAATTGAACAACCCGCCCACGCCCCACACCATGTGCGCCATCGGGCAATACACCACGATCAGCCACAGCGACAGGAACAGGCACATGGCGCTGAATTTCATGCGCTCGGCAAACGCTCCTGTGATCAGGGCCGGCGTGATGATGGCGAACATCAGCTGGTAGATCATGTAGGTCTGTTCGGGAACGGTCGGCCCGTAATCGGGATTGGGATTGAGCGATACCCCGCGCAAAAAGACGTGCTCGAACCCGCCGATGAACAGATTGCCGTGACCGAAGGCGAGCGAATAGCCGAAGAGAGCCCACAGAATGCTTACCAGTCCCATCATGGCGAAGCTCTGCATCATGGTGCCCAATACATTCTTTTTGCGCACCAGGCCGCCGTAAAAAAGCGCCAGTCCCGGGCCGGTCATGAGCAAAACCAGCGCGGCGGAAGTAAGCATCCAGGCGTTGTCCCCGGCCGACTGTGCGTTCTGAACGGCCTGTTGCAGAGCTGTGATCTGGGCCTGTGTCACCGGGCCCTGCGGCGCCTGGGTTGAAGCAGCAGCCTGGGGCACAGCCAACGCCGGCATTGCCAGCAGGGCGGCCGAAAGTGTCAGCTTGATCGATCTACAAGACATGAAGATTCCACTCCGGGTAAAACTTTCACGCGCGGGGCGCGGTGGATATGGTGGCAATCGGTCGCTGCCCGGCTCTGCAAGCCCAAGGCCTGGTATTCAAGTTGCCGAGATTCCTCCGTGGGTCGTCGGAAACATCATATTAAAAGAATGGAATGTGTTTCATAGCATTTTCGTAAAGACGTGTGAAGAACGCGGGTTTGCGGCCGGCCGCGCACTGCGAAGGCCGCGCATGCAGGCGTACAATGAAGCCATGGCGGCTTCCTCTGAGCGGGATCATTATCTCTTCGGGAACCTGGAAAGCAGCGCCAAAAACCGCATCAAGGTGAAGGAAGTCAACTACGGCTACGAAGAGCCGGAGGGCGTCTTTCTAACCTCGGTTGATTTTGCGGTCAACTGGGTGCGCAAGAACTCCGTCTGGCCCATGACCTTTGGCCTGGCCTGCTGTGCCATTGAGATGATGTCCATGGGCGCGTCGCGCTTCGATATCGCGCGTTTCGGCGCCGAAGTCTTCCGCCCCTCGCCGCGCCAGTCTGACCTCATGATCGTTGCCGGCCGGGTTTCGCAGAAGATGGCTCCGGTGCTGCGCCGGCTGTACGACCAGATGCCCGAGCCCAAATGGGTGATTTCGATGGGGGCCTGCGCCACTTCAGGCGGTGTATTCAACAACTACGCGCTGGTGCAAGGCGTGAATCAGGTCGTGCCCGTCGATGTTTATGTTCCCGGCTGTCCACCGCGCCCTGAGCAGCTTATCTACGCAATTTCGCTTTTGCAGGAGAAGATACAGCGCGAGCCGCGCAGCCTTCTGAAGACCCTGAATGCCGGGCAAATGCGGTAACCCAGGCTCCTTACCGGACACCACCGTTGCCGCGGCGTGTTGCCAAAATCGATGCCTTCAAGGGCCCACTGCAGCCCGCTGTGCCTTAGAATGGTTTTCTTGGGGAGCGGCGAAGTGCCGGGCCCTGCTTTCCCCAGCAAGGCAAACGTAAGTAAGCATTCTCAGCCACAAAGACCACTTGGGCTTGGGAGCCTTTTGTTCCAGGTGGAAACTGCTGGATTTCGGCGCGCGCAGGTTGTTGCTGGTCTCGCGCCACATTCAAGCGCATCCCGCCCCGGCAAATCACGCATTCGAGTTGCATGGCCATCAAAAGGCAAGATTCTTACGGATCAAAATTGCGGAGGTGAATGAAGGTGAATTCAAAAGGTGCACCGCTTTTTCCATCGTTGAAGGGGGCCCTGGCGTTGGTTTTTCTGGCGTTGCTGCCTGTTGCCATCGCAGCTCAGGGCGCGGCTGCAACAAAGGGATCCTACAGTGACAGCCCGTCGCGGTGGGATATCTTCGCGGGCTATAGCTATCTGGCTCCCCATGGAACCGTCCAAGTGCCACAGACAGGTGGCACCTACACGCCGTACTCTTACGACGCTGTCAACCTGGGCGGCCTCTTCAGTGGCGCGTATTTCCTGAATCGCAATCTGGGTTTCCAGGCTGAATTTGCCGAACACGAGTGGGGCGACCGGAGCAGCAACGGCAGCAATATCGGCACACATGGCAACGACGACGGATTCGTCACCTTCTCCGGCGGCGCGATCGCGCGCTTCCCTATGGAAGGCGTTACGCCTTTCGTCCATGCCATGTTCGGGGGCGCTGTTGTGCACGGGCCTGACTTTGAGCCCAACAAATTGGGCCCGGATTTAACCGTCGGAGGCGGCCTCGACTTCGAAACACCGTGGCTCAACCACCGCATCGCTATTCGGCTGTTCCAGGCGGATTTCGAGTACATGCACGCCGATTTCGGCCCCCAGGTCACTCCCACCGGAGGCATCGCCAACATCGACGCGGCCCGCCTAAGTGCAGGCCTTGTGATCCACGGCGGCTCCATCGCGCCACCGGCTCCGGTGACCCTGGCTTGCTCGGCCAGCCCGGGATCGGTCTTCCCGGGCGACCCGGTCACAGTGACGGCGACGGCCGGCGGTCTCGATCCCAAGGACCACGTGATTTACAGCTTGACGGGCCAGGGTGTAACCGCCAACGGCGCCACGGCCACGGTGGCCACAGCTTCGCTCGCGCCCGGCCAGTACACAGTCAACTGCGGCGTCAAAGAAGGCAAGCCGGGCAAGGAGGGCCTGAAGCCCTGGGAGTCGGCGACGGCCACGGCCAGCCTAACGGTGAAGGCCTTTGAGCCGCCCACCATCAACTGCTCGGCCAATCCAACCACCATTCAGCCCGGCAGCACCAGCACCATTTCCGCCCAGGGCATGAGCCCGCAGAACCGCCCGCTCACCTACAGCTACTCGGCTACCGCGGGCACGGTAGCAGGCAGCGGCGCCACGGCGGAATACTCCTCGACGGGCGCGCCCGCCGGCTCCGTCAGCATCACCTGCAATGTGCAGGATGACAAGGGCCAGACAGCCTCGTCGACAGCTATGGTGTCGGTGGTGGCGCCTCCACCACCACCTCCACCGCAGCCCACGCCAGAGCAAAGGCGGCTCGAAGCTCGCCTGGCGCTCCACAGCGTCTTCTTCCCCACCGCCCTTCCGAGAGCGGAGCACCCCGAAGGTGGCCTGGTAGAGAGCCAACAGACGACGTTGACCACCCTTGCCGCGGACTTCAAGAGCTACCTCACCATGAAGCCGGACGCCCGCCTTACTCTGACTGGACACACAGATGTTCGGGGTTCGGTGGACTACAACCAGGCGCTTTCCGATCGCCGTGTGAATCGCGTGAAGCAGTTCCTGGTGGAGCAGGGCGTGCCTGAAGCCAGCATCGACACGCGTGCCGTTGGAAAGGAGCAAGAACTTTCCGCTGACCAAGTGAAAGCGCTGGTGGAACAGAACACTGAGTTGAGCGACGCGGACAAGGCGAAGGTTTTGCACAGACTGCAGGTCATCATCCTGGCGCAAAACCGTCGCGTTGACATTTCGCTGAGCACCACGGGCCAGCAATCGGTGCAACTCTACCCGTTCAACGCCGCGGATTCAGCGACGCTCCTGAACGAAAAGGCTCCAGCGCCCAAAAAGCCCGCGGCACCGAAGAAGCCGTAGGTGGCGAAAACAGTCCGGCACTTGCCGCAACCTGAATCCGCGAGCCTTCGCCCCTCCAAGGCGAGGGCTCGCCGGATCCCAACAGGAACATCTCTCGCGCAGTGAATTTTGAGGCTGACCGGCACACGAGCCGGTCAGCCTTTTGCTTTCTGCGCCCCATTTTCGCCGTATTCGCTCCATCGCCTCAGAGCCGCACGCCGCCCCCGGTCTGCGCTTGCCCTGCATGCCTTCAGCGTCTCCACCCCTTGCGTGTCGCGATTCGGCTGGACAGTTTCCTTGTGCAAAAAAGTGCGCGGGGGGGTCCCTCCGTGATAGGGTGGACAGTGCTGTTTGAATTTGGAAGGGCTCCGCGTTCTGCGTCCAGCCCGGTCGAAGCTTGGTTTTCAGACCGCTTGCTTGATGTCGTCGAGATCATCCTTCGACTGTAGGTCCGCGCAAGCTCGGAGACAGAGGAGGAAATAAATAATGCGCTCACAATCGTTCAAGCCACTCTGCCTGCTTTTTTCTCTGGCGTTCCTTGCCATTGTTCCCATGGGGTGCAAAAAGGCCCCGCCGATCACGTTATCGTGCAACGCCAGCGCCCCTGCCGTATACCCCGGCGATGCTCTTTCGGTTACCGCGACCGCGGGATCAGTGGACACGAAAAAGAACACCAACGTGATCTATAGCTGGAGCGGAGACGGCGTAACCGGAAGCGGCACTTCAGCCACAGTGAATACGGCATCGCTGGCTCCCGGCTCGTACACGGCCAAGGCTGACGTCAAGGAAGGCAAGAAGGGCAAAGAAGGCTTGAAACCCGGCCAAACCGCGGACTGCTCGGCCAGCTACACGGTGAAGGCTTTTGAGCCGCCGACCATCAGCTGCTCGGCCAGCCCGACCACCATCCAGCCAGGTGGCACCAGCACCATTACGTCCCAGGGGGTGAGCCCTCAGAATCGTCCGTTGACCTACAGCTACTCGGCTTCGGCGGGCACGGTTACGGGCAACGGCACCACGGCGGAATATTCGTCGGCGGGAGCTCCCACCGGGGCGGTCGGCATTACCTGCAACGTCTCCGATGACAAGGGCCACGCGGTCTCCTCGAACACGCAGTTGACCATCACCGCTCCTCCGCCTCCGCCCCCGCCGCCGCACTCTTCGGCGCTGTGCTCCATCAGCTTCGCCACCGACAAGAAGCGGCCCGAACGCGTGGACAACGAAGCCAAGGCCTGCCTCGATCAGGTGGCTCTGGACCTGAAGCAGCAGTCTGACGCCAAGCTGGTGATCGTGGGCGAAGCCTCAGATACCGAAAGCGCCCGGATGGCCAAGCAGCAGGCGTACGCGGCCAAGCACAAGCATGCGAAGGTGGATATGGTGGCGGCGCAACGCGCGGTCAACGCCAAGGACTACCTGGTGACGGACCAGGGCATTGATGCTTCGCGCATCAGCACGGCCACGGGTTCCACGCCGGGTCAAACTGCCGAGGACTACCTGGTGCCGTCGGGCGCTATGTTCAGCAGCGATGTGAGCGGCACGACGCCAGTGGACGAGACGGCAGTGAAGGCGCAGCCGCGCAAGCCGCTGCCCGAACGTCATCACGCGGCTAAGAAGGCAGCACCGGCGGCAAAATAGCCGGCACTTGCCGTAGCCAGTCAGGCTCGAGCCATCGGTCGCTGACGGGTGGCTCGCCGAACCCTGCGCAACTCCTCGTGTTGCGAATTCTGAGGCTGACCAGAGCAGATTCTGGTCAGCCTTTTCGTTTTGTCCCGTTTGGTGGTACTCTGCCCCCTCGAGAAAGCCAAGCCCCTCTTCAACGCCGCGACAATGAGCTACAAGATTGTCGGCAGCACCAGGATTGCAAACGGCATCTCGGGATCGGGTACTTGCAAAGCAGTTGGTGCTGGGCAAGGGGCCGTACAGGCCTGCGTTGGAACCTACGCAACTCGCTGAAGCTTCCCGCGGCGTGGTCGACGGCATCACTTTTTGTCAGGAATTCTGTAATCGCCGCCGGATAGGCTTCGATTCGGGGTACACTAAATCCCTTTTTCGTGCCCAAAAGGCTCGTTGGGGCTGACCGTGCGCCAACCGGTCAGCCTCGTCGCTTTTTGCGCCTCATTTTGTCTATTCTGTAGAGGGGTTCGCGAGTTTTCCGCCTGAATGAACCGTTTACGGGTTTTTCCGCAACAGTCTCGCCGCTTTCAGGCCCAGGTCTGGATTCTTTTCCTGTTACTGTGCCTGTTCACCGGTAAGTGCGCGCCGGCGCAGAGTTCGTGGACCATGGTCGGTCCTGACGGCGGTGACGCACGCGCCTTTGCCGCTTTCCCGGGGCAGCCAAGTCATCTTCTTCTCGGCACCACCAATGGCTGGCTCTACGAGTCGCTTGACGAAGGCGCCTCCTGGCATCGCCTGGCGAAGTTGGATGGCGCCGACGGCTTCGTCCTCGACAGCATTGTGGTCGATGCTTCCGATCCCTCCACCGTCTTTGTGGGCGCATGGAAAAACAGTGACGATGGCGGATTGTGGATCAGCCACGACGCGGGCCGCACGTGGAATGAACCGGCCGATCTGAAGGGCCAATCGATCCACGCTCTTGTGCAGGCGCCTTCAGATCCCCATGTCCTCTTTGCCGGAACCCTCATGGGTGTCTACCGTTCAAATGATCGCGGCGCCACCTGGGCCCAGATCAGTCCGCCGGGCAGCAACGAAATTCACGAAGTTGCGTCGCTCGCCGTTGATCCCGGCAATCCCGACATCGTTTATGCGGGAACCTGGCACCTGCCCTGGAAAACCACGGACGGGGGCGCGAATTGGAACAGCATCAAGGAAGGGCTGATCGTCGACTCCGACGTGTTTTCGATCGTCATCGATCCGCAAAACACGCGCACTGTCTACCTGAGCGCGTGCAGCGGAATCTATAAAAGCGAAAACGCCGGCGCCTTGTTCCGCAAGATCCAGGGCATTCCCGATGAAGCCAGGCGTACGCGTGTGCTGATGCAGGATCCTGAGAATCCGCAGGTGGTCTATGCCGGAACCACCGAAGGGCTCTACAAGACGGAGAACGCAGGCAAAACCTTCAAGCGCATGACGGACGCGGACGTGGTCGTCAACGACGTCTACGTCGATCCCAGGGATTCGAACCACGTGCTGCTCGCCACCGATCGCAGCGGCGTGCTGGCCAGCCTCGATGCCGGCGTCACGTTCACGGCGTCGAACCAGGGCATAACTGAGCGCAAAATCGCGGCCCTCCTCGTCGACCGCACCGACCCCAAGCGTCTCTATGCCGGGGTCGTCAACGACAAGAACTATGGTGGGGTCTTTCGTTCAAGCGATGGCGGCGCCCACTGGGAACAGCTCGATACCGGCCTCGACGGCCGTGATGTTTTTGCCCTGGATCAGACGAAGGATGGAACCGTGGTGGCGGGAACCAGCCACGGCATCTTTGTTCTTGGTGCTTCCCCCACCGGCGATGCGGCTTTAGCGCCGACCGACGCCACGTCTTCGACTCCCGCATCGACCGACGCATCATCTCCGCTCCCGACAGTGCCTGACGCCACGTCTCCGACTCCCGCATCGTCCGGCGGAGCATCCCCGGCAGCGGACTCCGCCGCGCCCGCTGGTACCGCCCCGGCGTGGCAGCCGCGGAACATCATCGCCAACACCATCGTAAAGACGGTCACGGAGACGCACTTCCGGACGAAAGTGAACGTCGAGAAAGACGTCAAGGCCAAGGTGATTGAGTTAGAGAGTCCTGTTCATGCGCTCGACGTCTCCGGCGACGTTTGGGTGGCGGCCACAAGCTACGGCCTGCTGACCAGCCGCGACCAGGGCGCCACCTGGCAGGGTGGTCCCGTGATGGGCGGCGGCGACTACATGTCGGTAACGGTTCACGGCGGCAACATGGCAGCGGCCCGCGGTGACGGCGTGGTGGCATCGACTGACGCGGGCGAGACCTGGTGGCCTCTGGGACTGCCTTCGATGCTTACGCGCATTCACAGTGTTGTATTCGCGCCCAATGGCGACCTCTGGCTGGGCGCGCGCGAAGGCATCTATTTCACCCAGGATATGGGCAAGACCTGGATGTGGATCCAGCGTCTTCCTTTCCGCGATGTCGATGATCTCAGCTACGACTCGACCCTGAGGAGAATACTGGCGAGTTCGCGCTCCAGCGACCAGGTCTTCGCCATCGAACCCAAGAGGCTCACATGGGATGCGTGGCGGTCGGGCTACCCCATCGCGCTGATTCGCGGCGCCGGCGACCGCCTTGTGGCCGCATCGCTCAACGACGGCGTCCTCGCCGGCCCCGAAGTTCCTTCTGCGCCCAGTCCCCCCGCCGATGCGCGGGCGCAATGAATCGTGAATCGTGGGTCCTGGCCGATCGACCTACCTGAGTGCGGCCCACGCTTCACTTCCTTCACCCTTGCACTTTTTTCGGCGGTTCGCGGCCGCCTAACCACCGTCCACGAGCCACGATTCACGGCCCACGGCTTCACGGCATCTTGAATGCCTTGTCGACAATGGCGTTGGGATCGCGGCCCGATGGGAGCAGCGTGAACAGCGACTGGGTTGCGGTGCGCACCACCGCTACATCGCCCGAGCGGCTGTCGGCCACAAACAGTAAATGGCCTGCCGCCGAAAATATGAGCGCCGAAGGTCCGTCGCCCACGTGGATCGCGCCCAACCGCTTGCCGTCGTCGATGGAGTATACCGTTACCTCTTGCGAACGCAGGTTGGCAACGTAGAGCAGTGAATTGTCCGGGGAGACCAGGCTGCAGACGGGGTCGTTGCCGATCATGTACGTATCTCCCACCTCGTCGGTCCCGTTGTAGATCTCCGAAACTGAATTCGACAGCGAATTCGACGCGAAGATCTCTCCTCCATCCGGTTTCAGTGCGAGATGGGCGGGAGCACGGCCCACGTCCATGACAGCCTCGAGTCGATCCGGCTGCGCAGGGTGAATGTCCTGCCGCGCCAGCGCGATCACCATCACCTGGTGGCCGGCTGAGCATGCCACGAAAGCTTTAGAAGAATCGGGAAGGATGACGGGCCCTGAAGCTCCCGGGCAGCCGTCGAACTCGGCGCGCACGCGGCCGCCGGCTGGATCCATCAGAGTCACGGAATTGCCGCGCCGGTTGGCCACGACCAGCGTTTTGCCGTCGGGCGCAAGTTGCGCGGCCACAGGATCGTCGCCGGCGCCGAACTGCGCTACTTCGCGCCGCATCTTCAGATCGATTACCGAGACGGAGTTGGAGCCGGAATTTGCCACGTAGGCGCGGCTTCCCTCCGCGTCCAGATCAATAGACTGCGCCTGGCGGTGCACGGGAATCGCCGCCACCACCGCGTTGCGCTCGGCATCGATCACTGAAATCGAACCGTTGGCTCCGGCTTCGCCGGCATTCACGACGTAGATCTCGTTGCGGGAGGGGCTGGCGGCAATCGCAACCGGATTCCGTCCCACGGCCAGCTCGCGGTCCACGCGCACATCCACCACGTCCAGCACGGTTACCGTATCGCTGCCGCCATTGGTTACGTAGACATATTCGCGATAATTCGGCGGATACTCAGGAAAGTCGTGGTGCCGGCAACCGGTGAGGGCCAGTGCCAACGCGACGATCGCCGCAACATGCGCTGATGGAGCGCCGGTTGTTCCCCGATCCGTGACAGCCGATACCTGATAACGGTCCACAGTTCACAGCCCACTGGTCCCGGCGACGGCGGTTGCGGCGGCGTGCACGCCTCGCGGTAAGCTGCGGCCCACGATAGGCGCCATCTGCTCAAGCTCCTGCATCATGGTGGCGAACTGCGCCGGGTAAATCGACTGCGGGCCGTCGGAAAGCGCCTTCTCGGGATGGTCGTGCACCTCCACGATCACGCCGTCAGCTCCAGCCGCCACTCCGGCTCTGGCCATGGGCAGCACGCTGTCGCGCCGGCCCGTGCCATGGCTGGGATCGATAAGGATGGGCAGGTGGCTCACGTGCTTCAACGCGGGAATGATGCTGAGGTCGAGCGTGTTGCGGGCATGGTCTGAAAACGTGCGCACGCCGCGCTCGCACAAGATGACCTCGTAGTTGCCTTCGCTCATCACGTACTCGGCAGCCATCAGCAGTTCTTCAAGCGTGGCGCTCATGCCGCGTTTGATCAGCACCGGCTTGCGCAGGCGTCCTGCCTTTTTCAGCAGCGAGAAGTTCTGCATGTTGCGCGCGCCGATCTGCACCACGTCGGCCCACTCCGCCACCAGGTCCAGCGTCTCGGTATCCAGCGCCTCGGTCACGATGCGCAGCCCGAGTTTCTCCCGGATCTGAGCCATGATGCGCAAGGCCTCAAGGCCCAGGCCCTGAAATGCGTAAGGAGAGGTGCGCGGCTTGTAGGCACCGCCGCGGAAAAACTGCGCGCCCGCTGCCGCCACCTCGCCGGCGACGGCAAAAGCCTGTTCGCGGCTCTCGATGGAACAGGGTCCGGCAATCACCGCCAGATTGCGCCCGCCGATGGTCACAGCGGAATCGGCGAAGCGAATAATGGTGTCGTCCTCCTTCACATCGCGGCTGGCCAGTTTATATGCTTTTGAGACGCGGATAACCTCGGCGACACCGGAGAGCGATTCCAGATTTCCACGATCGGCCTCGCCCTGGTTGCCGGTAATCCCAATGGCCGTGCGCTGCGCTCCCGGAAGGGGATGGGGGCGGTACCCTAATTGTTCAATAGCTTCGCAAACCGCCTGGATCTGCTCCGGCGTGGCCTGCGCTTTCATGACCACTAACATGTCTGGCCCTCGAACCCCCAGTCTACCGGCTGGAACTGGGAACGGCAATTTTGGTGGCGGGTCAAACAGAAGGTGCGGGGTCAGCCTGAAGAGTTCGGGCTTTATGCAGGAACTTGCGACGGATTGCCGCCGGCCTGGCGGAGTTGGCCTTAAATGGCTCGCTCATGCTGAAGTGAGCCCGCGCGTCTTCTTCAGGAGTCGCGGTTGCTAGTTGCGGTCGTCGGTCTCCGGCGGGGCGCAACCCGTTGCCACAATCGCTGGCGCAATGACCATACCAATAAATGCGAGAGCAATCAAAAGGTCGTGCATGGAGTTCTCCTCGCGTGGCTGCTGCGGTTCTTCAGCCGCACTGGTTTCCCGCCCTCGCGCCCGACTGTTCTTCTTGACTTGCGCCGGTGCGCCCCGGGCCTTCTGCCACGCTCAATCTGGGACGAACTGCTATTCTGCAGCCCGCCTACCACTCCATCATCGACAGGATGAGAGGAAACTTGAAATCCCACAAAACGAGTGCCGCAGGCAGGGAAGTGTTAGTGCGGCTGCCCCATCGGAGAGTAACGAAGGTTTGCCGATACGGGGAGAACCCGCCAGCAATGAATGGCATGCGGTTCGGCCACAACGACCTCGAACCGGTTGCATACATACTTTTGGCCGATAGAAAAACATCCCTCAGGGGACGTTTATTCGGCCTCTGCGGCACGGCTGAAGCCGCGCCCCTTCAAAACCGGATTTATGCAACCAGCTTCGGGCCAGGGCGGTCAGGCCCCTTCTATGGCGCAGATTTCCGTTTCTCCGCGCGCCATCGAAACCACAGCCACGCCAGGTAGCCCAATTGGATCGTCCACGTCACGACATATGCCGCGACCCTGAATTCGTGGTCGAGAATTGCTGCTTTATCCATCTATGCCTCGTTTTGCGTATTGATTCCGGCCCATCACCAATCCATTCAGGCATTCAGCGCCGCTTGCGCTTCGGCCTCCACATTCTTCTGGTGCAGCCGTTCGACATGATAGCGAAAAGCAAGAATCATGACGCCCCAAGCAAACCACGCCAGCATGTTCCACATCAGCGCTCCCACCATCGACGGATCCATGCCCGAACCTTCAGCGCCGCCAAAGACCGGCGCCGGATGTTGCGTCCGCCACCAGCGATTAGCCATGTACACAATGGGCACATCGAGAGCGCCGAAGATTCCCAGCACCGCCGCCAGCGTCTGCACCTGCGGCCCTGCGGCGAAGCGTCGCAAAAGCAGGTAGCTCACGTAGATCAGCCAAAGAACCAGCGTGGTCGTAAGCCGGGCATCCCACGTCCACCAGATGCCCCAGGCGCGCCGGGCCCAAATCGGTCCTGTCGTCAGCCCCACCGTGCAAAAAGCGACGCCAACCTCGGCTCCAGCCAGCGCGAACGCATCCGCGATCTGCGCCCGTTCGGGAGAATTTTCCCGAAGGGCAAGAAACCCAATGGAACCGGCCAGGCTCACGGCAAAGAATACGAAGGCCACCGCGAATGATGGCACGTGGTAGTAGATGATGCGAAAGATCTCCCCCTGCATGGCGTCATTCGGAGCCACGTAAACCGCCTGGTAATACCCCCAGACCATAAGGGCGATCGTCACCAGAACATAAAGGCCAATGAGGATTTTTTTCATGGGGAATCTCGATACTTCCAGTGTACGTCGCGAACACGGTCCGAATGTGACATAAATCACGCACTTTGCCGGCCGCCGAATGCGCGCGATTAAGTTCTCCACGCAAGGATTCCGCGTCGAATTTTGGGCCGGCGTCTAACTTCAACGATGGCGGCATTGGGGCCGGGCTCAAAGACAGGGATCTTCAACGCCATCGCGTACCATGAATTTGCGGAGCCTTATGCGCGATCACCTGGCTTCCTTGATCGACGATTTTCGCCGCTTTGGCCGCGATATCGCCGTGGTGCGCTTCAAGGGAAACCGCCGACGCGTGACCGCTTACGCGGAACTGGCCCGCCTCGCCGGCCGCTTTGCCGCCTACCTGGCTGCGCAAAACATCGCATCGGGCGATCGCGTCCTGCTCTGGGCCGAAAACAGCGCCGAATGGATCGCTGCTTTTCATGGCTGCCTGCTGCGCGGAGTGCTCGCCGTTCCTCTCGATGCCGCCGGCTCCGCTGAATTCGCCGCCCGCGTGGCCGCCGATGTCGCTCCCAAGCTGGCCATCGGCGATGCGCTTCTGCTCGACAAGCTGGCCGCTGCGCACAGTGGGCCCGCCATACCCGCTCTGGCTTTCGAAGACTGGCTCGACCATCTGCCCGCTGCCGAAATGGGCGCGATCTCCGGCCTTTCTCGCGAGACTCCGCTGCAGATTCTCTTTACCTCCGGCACCACCGGCGATCCCAAAGGCATTGTCCTCACGCACGGCAATGTTCTGGCCAGCGTGGGGCCTATCGAAGAGGGCGCCCGGCCCTACATGCGTTATGAGCGGCTCATCCATCCTCTCCGCATTTTGCATACCCTGCCGCTCAGTCATGTCTTCGGCCAGACCATGGGACTCTGGATCCCTCCCATCCTCAAGGCAGAGCTCCATTTCGAGAGCCGGCTTGCAGCGCCGCGACTCATCGAGCTCATCCACACCGAGCGCGTCTCCGTTCTGGCCGCTGTACCCCGCGTGCTGGCACTTCTCAAATCGCATCTGGAATCAAACCATGCCGGACTAGCCGAACGCGCAGCCGCGTCGCGCCAGAGCAATCCCTGGCTGCGTTGGTTACGTTTCTGGGGGGTCCATCGCGAGTTCGGCCTCAAGTTCTGGGCCTTTGTCTCCGGCGGCGGGGCCTTGCCCGGTCCCCTCGAACAGTTCTGGAACGCCCTCGGTTTCGTCCTAGTGCAGGGTTATGGGATGACCGAAACCACCGCCCTCATCACCCTCAACCATCCCTTCCACGTGGCCGCAGGCACCATCGGCAAGCCGCTTGCCGGCCGCGAGGTCAAGCTGGCTCCGGACGGCGAAGTTCTTGTCCGCGGCGACGTAATCTCCGGCGCCACCTGGCACGGCGGCGCCCTCCGGCCCCGCGAGGACGAATGGTTGGCAACGGGGGATCTGGCGGAGCGGCAGGAATCAGGCGAGCTCAAATTCATGGGCCGCAAGAGCGAGGTAATCGTCACAGCGGCGGGGCTCAACGTCCATCCTGAAGACATCGAAGCGGCGCTCGAGGAGCAGCCCGAAATCGCCGCCTCGGCGGTGGTGGCCATGGAGACGCCGGCGGGACCGGAGCCGTGCGCGGTGCTGGCCACCCGCGGCTCGGATGGGCAAGCCGCCGCGGCCATCGAGCGCGCCAACGCCAAGCTGCCGGAATTCCAGCGCATCAGCCGCTGGGTGCTGTGGCCGGAGCCCGATCTTCCCCGGACCTCCACCGGCAAAGTCAAGCGCAAACCCGTGGCGGCGTGGCTCCAAAGAATCCAGGCGGCTGCCGCCGCGCCCACCAGCGGCTCGCCCTACGCCTCTGCCGACGGCGGCCCCGCGTCAGACTGGCTGCTCGCCCTCATTGCGCAAATCACCGGCGAAAGCCACCCCGGCGTGGGCGACGAGCTGCGCCTCACCGAAGATCTGCACCTCGACAGCCTGGGCCGCGTGCAACTCTCTGCGGCCATCGAGGAGCGCCTGGGTGTCGTCTCCGGCGCGGGGCTGCTGGAAGAGGTGCAGACGCTCGGCGAACTGCGAAAGCTGGTGGCGGGGGAAAGTGCAGGGAGCGAGGGAGCAAGTCAGCGAGTGAGCAAGCCGGCGGAGAAGAGGCAACAGGCAACAGGGAGCAGGGAACAGAAGACAGGGAGCGAGGGAGCAAGGGAGCAAGGGAGTGAGTTGGCGGCTCAGCAGTCCGGTAAGGGAGCCAGGGAGCAGGGGAGCGAGAAGACAGGGGCCGAAGGACCAGGGACCAGGGACGACGCCCGGATCGCCGCGCCCACGCGCTACCGCTACCACTATCCAGAATGGCCGTGGTGGAGGCCGTTGCAGTGGTTCCGCGTGGCCTTCTTCGAGACCGTTCTTCGACCGCTGACGTGGATCCTGGCTGCGCCGCGCGTCGTCGGCCCCACCAGACCATTGCCCCCGGGACCTCTGCTCCTGATCGGCAATCACGTCACCGCCTTCGATGGCGCGCTCATTGAATACGCGCTCGCCGGCCCCATCCGCCGGCGCCTGGCCATCGCCATGTCGGGCGAGATGCTTGAGGATTACCGGCACTGGCGGAATCCCGATGCGCCGCCTGGACGCCAGGGCTTTTACATCTTCGGGCCGCCGGCTTACTGGCTGGTCACGCTCTGCTTCAACGTCTTTCCCCTGCCACAACTGCGCGATTTCCAGTCCAGCTTCGCGCACGCTGGCAAGGCCATGGACCATGGCTACAGTGTGCTGGTCTTCCCCGAGGGCACGCGCTCGGCGGCAGGCCAGCTGGCACGCTTCCGGCCAGGTATCGGGCTGCTGGCCAAGGAGTGCGGCGTACCCGTGGTACCCACCGCCATCCGCGGGCTGGGCGAAATGAAGACGCGCCAGCACCGCTGGTTCCGGTCCGGCATTCTCGAGGTCCGCGTCGGCGATGCCATCCACTTCCGTCCGCAGGACAGCGAAGCCGCCATCACCGCGCGCCTGCACGACGAGGTGGAGAGGCTGTTGAGCAGCGAGGCAGCGCGTTAGCGAGTCGGCAAGTCAGCGGTCAGCGTCCTTGCGCGCACCGTCGCAAGTTAGCGAGAAACGGGGAGTATGGGACTGAGGGGCTGAGAATTGCGACCTACCAACTGAGAACCGGAAACTGAGTTTTGCAACCTGTGCGGCCCCACGGTCTTTGCGGGGCGACCCTGCGACGGATCGGGGCGGGCGGTGCTTCCCGAATCCGGTGTGCGGGGTTATAGTGGCTGCAGCCAATCGTTCTCAATCTGCCGGGCTCCTTATGGCGTACGACGTATTCATCTGCCATTCGGCGAAGAACAAGACGACTGCGGACGCGGTGTGCGCGACCCTGGAGGCGGAGGGGATCCGCTGCTGGATCGCGCCGCGCGACGTGTTGCCGGGCATGGAGTGGAGCGAATGCATCATGGACGCCATCGAGCAGGCGCGCGTCATGGTGCTGGTATTCACTGCGGCGGCAAACATCTCGCCGCAAATTCACCGGGAGGTGGAACGCGCCGTGCATCGCGGCGTGACCATCCTGCCGCTGCGCATGGAAGAGTTGGAACCCGGCAAAGCGCTGGAATACTTCATCGGCAACCTGCACTGGCTTGACGCATGGACGCCGCCCCTCGAAGCGCATCTGAAACGACTTGCCGGCGCCATTCAGGTGCTGCTGGAGCGAATGCCCAGGCGAGAGATTGTGAAAGCGCCGGCACCTTTGCCGCAACGGTCGGGGCCCGAGGGCGGGGCGCCACGCGACAAGAAACCGGCTGCGGCGGCCAAGGAGTCGACGCCGTCGCCGGTGGCCGTGGGCTGCCGGAGCGGCGGCACTCCTGTTGGCGACGGGGTTCCTTTTCATCGGCCTGCATTGGGAACACGGGGGGAATTCACAGCCGGCCTTTCAGCAGCTCACGTTCAGGCGCGGCACCATCTACTCGGCGCGGTTCGCTCCGGACGGCCAAACCATTGTGTATGGCGCGTACTGGGATGGCCTGCCGGTGCAGTTGTTCTCAGTGCGGCCGGAGAGAGCGGAATCGAGCCCGCTACCGCTGCCGGGGGCCGACATTCTTTCCATCTCCACGACCGGCGAAATGGCCTTGTCGCTGGGCCGGCAGCCCAATGGATGGAGCCCTTCCGGAACGCTCGCGAGTGCGCCTCTGGCAGGCGGAACGCCACGCGAGCTCCTGGACATGATCCAGGAAGCGGACTGGAATCCGGATGGCTCCGCTCTTGCGGTGGTGCGGTGGGAGGGGCCGGGCGGAGGCTCCCGACTGGAGTACCCGCCCGGCAAATTGCTCTATCAAGCCAATGCCTGGCTGAGCCATCCACGCTTTTCGCGACAAGGGGATGCGATTGCCTTCGCGGAGCACCCGGTGAAGGGAGATGACAAGGGGCACGTGAGCGTGGTGGACGCAAGCGGAAAGAAGGGGGACGTGACCGGTGATTACGCCGGGGGCTTGCAGGGCATCGCATGGGCGACAGCCAGCGATGAGATCTGGTATACGGCATCCGATTCCGGAACCAACTTTGAACTGCGGGCTGTAAGCCGGCGGGGTGGGCCGAGCCGGCTTGTGTTGCGCGTACCGGGCCGGCTCACTTTGCAGGACATCGCCCGCGATGGCCGCGTGCTGGTAACGCGCGACACCATCCGACCCTCCGTGATGGTGCGCAGGGTCAGCAGCGAGCAAGAGCGGGATGTGGCGTGGCTCGACCTTTCGGACGCCCGCGATCTCTCTGCCGACGGCGCAATGGTCTTCCTTACCGAGGCAGGCGTGGGCAGCCGCACCGAAGGCGCTTACCTGCGCCGGACGGATGGTTCGCCGGCAGTGCGGATCGGGGACGGTTACGCTTTCGGGCTCTCACCGGACGGCAAGTGGGCGCTGTCGATCGTGTCAGGACCGCCTGCGCAACTTTTCCTGCTGCCCACCGGAGCGGGAGAGCCGCGGGTGCTGCCGCGGGGCCAGATCGATGCGTACGGTGGATTCACGGCGGCGTGGTTTGCCGACAGCCGCCGATTCCTTTTCGCCGCGCGACAGGGAAGCCAGCGCCAACTCTACACCCAGGACATCCAAGGCGGAGAACCGAGCGCAATCTCCGGGGGCGAAGGCCTCAACCTGCAATATGGCCGCGTTCTCTCACCCAACCAACAGTTCGTGGCTGCCATCAGCACAAATGACCGAAAGATCCGGATTATGCCGGTAAAGGGAGGAACACCCAAGGCGGTGCCCGGTGTCGAGCCCGGTGAAGAGCCGGCAGGCTGGACTGCAGATGGGAGGTCCCTTTACGTCTTCCGCCCCGATGCGGGGACGCCAACCAAGGTTTACCTCATAGACGTGGCCGGCGGGCAGAGAACGCTCTGGAAGGAGATCATGCCTTCCGACCCCGCCGGGATCTTTGGAATTGAGGGCCTGGTGGTAAATCCCGACGGCAAGTCCTATGCGTACAACCTGTGGCGGATTCTCTCCGACCTCTACGTTGTGGAGGGCCTGAAGTAACCGCCCAGCTTACTACGGCTTTTTGGGTTGCGCAGGCTTGGGCTGCGGCGCCGGCGTGGTCTTGAGGTAGACGATACTCTTCGTCCCGCCGCCGCAACTGCCCACGATCTTGCCGTCGGTTGTCGCGCCCTTGTCCACGATGGTCAGCGTGTAGTTGGTTACGCCCTTGGCATCCAGTTTCTTGGCAATTTCAGCCTTCAGGTCTTCGCACGGCTTGGGTCCGGTTTGTGCCGAGGCGCAGAGAGGTACACAGAAGATAGCTGCGACTGCGATCCAAAGTTTCACGATGCAACCTCGCTTTCTGAAACGCAGGATCTGGCTGAGCGATAGTTTCCGGTTGGTTCTTGGTTTGCCGGAATTATACAGCGATGCGAGCGGAGCAAGCGGCGTGAGCGGAGCGAGAATCGGCTGCACAATTCCGATTTTGGAATTGTGCGATTTCAGCGGACACAGGAGGGCCGGGGCTCATTGTTGTGCGCCTTAGCGGCCCGGCTGAAGCCATGCCCTTGTCACAAAGCCCCTTCGACCCTGGTTTGGTGAGTACAATCGGCTCATGCCGCCGGCACCCAGTCTTGCGGGAAGCATCATCTCTCACTACCGCATCGGCGCATTAATCGAGTCGGCGCGGATGGGATGGGCGAGGTGTACATCTGATCGACCGCCTGCGCAAGGGAGGGTTGGAGATTGCAGATGGCGGAGCGGATCATAAAGACGATTGAAGCGGCACTGCATCGGGGGCTTTTTCTGATATCTCTGGAAGGGAAGAAACACCAGGAGTGTTGACGTGCGGCTCTGGTTTTCCCCTGCCAGCGAGGTGCCGCTTTACCGGCAACTGGCGACGCAAGTGCAATTGGCGATTCTAAGCGGCGACCTGAAGCCGGGCGAGCGGCTGCCGAGCACGCGCGAGCTGGCGCGGCGATTCAGGATTCATCCCAATACGGTGAGCGCGGGCTACCGGCAACTGGGGCGCGACGGGTGGGTGGAGCACCGGCACGGGAGCGGGGTGTTCATCCAGAGCGAAGTGGCGGCGGCGCTGACGCCGGAGCAGGTTCTCGACCGGCACATCGTGGCGTTCTTCAAAGCGGTGCGTGAGCTGCGGCTGCCGGCGGCAGCGGTGAGGCAGCGCGTGGCGGAGTGGATTGCGGCGCCGCCCCCGGATCATTTTGTGCTGGTCGATCCGGATGCGGACGCGCGGGAGATTCTGCTGACAGAGATTGGCAAGCTGACGACGTGGCCGGCAGGGGCGATCACGGTGGAACAAGCGGCGAAAGCGGATGCGCTGCTGGGGGCGATTCCACTGTGCCGGCCGAGCAAGGCGAAGATGGTGCGCGCGGTGCTGCCGGCGGGGATGGAGCTGATCCTGCTGCAAATTCGCTCGGCGAACAAGTGGCTGGATCCGGAGCTGCCGTCGCTGAAGGGGCGGATGATCGGGGTGGTGTCGAACTGGGTGGACTTCAGGGAGATTGCGCGGACGATGCTGGCGGCGGCGGGCGTCGATCCGGACCTGCTGGTGGTGCGGAACCCGCGGCGGCCGCGATGGCAGCGCGGCCTGGAGCAGACGGGCGCGATTATCTGCGACGCGCACACGGCGGCGACACGCGAGTTGCCCAAGGGGCCGCGGGTGTTTGTGTTTTCGCTGCTCGCCGATGCGTTCCAGGTAGAATTGAGCAAATTCTCCGCTAGCGCGCAGTTTTTGTGACACTTGCGAAACTGTATGGAAGGGCCTTTTTCGGGTATGCGGAATAGCTAGATTGAGACCATCCCGGTTCCCCCGAGGAGGTCAAATCCGATGAACGCCGTTTCGAGCGATTCCGAACGAATGATCCCGGCGAGCACAATGGCGAGCGATGCGCCGGGCGGCCGCCGCGGCTTCTGGGCGCTGATTGCTACGCAATTCCAAGGCGCCTTCAGTGACAACATCCTGCGCAACCTGCTGCTGTCGATCGTGGTGGGGATGAACCTGGCCAAGACCGAGCGCGAGACCTTCGTGTCGGTGGTGACGTTCCTGTTTTCGGTGCCGTTTTTGATTTTGAGCATGCCGGGCGGGTGGCTGGCCGACCGCTTCAGCAAGCGGCAAATCACGATCTGGACGAAGGTGATGGAATTCGGGTCGATGCTGCTGGCGACAGCGGGACTGGCGACGCACACGCTGGCGTTGTCGCTGGCGGCGTTGACGCTGGTGGCCAGCCAGGCGGCGCTGTTCGGGCCATCCAAGTACGGATTGCTGCCGGAACTGCTGCCCGAAAAGAGCCTGTCATGGGGCAACGGCGTCATCGAACTGGGGACATTCCTCGCGATCATTACGGGAACGGTTGCGGGCGCTTGGATGGGCGAGCACTTTCACGGGCACGAGGGGTATGCGGGCTACGCACTGCTGGGGCTTTCGGCGGTTGGGTTCGGCACCAGCCTCGGCATTGAAAAGGTGCCGGCCGCGGCGCCGCAGAAGCCCTTCCGGCTGAATATTGCAGGCGATCTGTGGGTGCAGATCGGCAAGATGCGCAAGGACCGCGCGCTGTGGCTGGCAGTGCTGGGCAATACCTATTTCTGGTTTCTCGGCGCGCTGCTTTTTTCGACCATCGTGATCTATGGCCCGGATGTGCTGCACGTGGGGCAGACCAAGACCGGTTATCTGAATGCAATGCTCGCGGTGGGCATCGGGCTGGGCAGCATGGCGGCCGGATGGGTGAGCGACAACAAGATCGAGTACGGGTTGATTCCGCTGGGCTCGATCGGCATGACCTGCACCGGATTCGTGCTGGGCATTACGCCGCACGGGATGGCCGGCTCGGCGGCGCTGCTGGGCATGCTGGGCTTCTGGGCCGGATTCTTTGCGGTGCCAGTAAACGCGCTCATCCAGCACAAGCCGGCCGAGGAGGACAAGGGCGGGATCATCGCGGCGGCAAACCTGCTGTCGTTCGTGGGCATCGCCGCTTCGGCCGGGGTGTATTTCGTCTTCACCGCGTTCGTGCATCTGAATCCGCGCGGCGTGATTGTGGCGGCTTCATCGATCACCGCGTTCAGCACGGCGTACGTTTTGTACCTGCTGCCGGAGTGGTTTGGGCGGCTGATTCTGTTCTTCGCCACACGCACGGTGTACCGGGTGCGCGTGATCGGCCGCGACAACTTTCCTGAGAAAACGGGCGCGCTGCTGGTATGCAACCACATGTCGTTTGTCGACGTGGCGCTGCTGGTGGCCGCGACAGACCGGCCCATCCGCTTCATCATGTACCAGGGAATCTATGATCACCCGCTGATCAAGCCCTTTGCCAAAATGGTGAAGGCGATTCCGATTTCGAGCGAGGCGCATCCGCGCGAGATGCTGCACTCGCTGCGTGTGGCCAGCGACGCCTTGCGCAACGGCGAGATTGTGTGCATCTTTGCCGAGGGACAGATCACGCGCACGGGGCAATTGCTTCCCTTCCGGCGCGGGCTGGAGCGGATTGTGAAAGGCGTCGACGTTCCCATCGTTCCCGTCAACCTGGACGGTGTGTGGGGCAGCATCTTCAGCTTCGAGCGCGGGCGCTTCCTGTGGAAGATGCCGCGGCGGATTCCGTACCGGGTGACGGTGAGCTTCGGCAAGCCGATGCCGGCCACGTCGACGGCGATCGAGGTGCGGGCGGCGGTGCAGGGATTGCACGCAGCGGCGTTTGAACTGCGCAAGCGGCACATGAAAACGCTGGACCGGGCGTTTGTGCGCACGGCGCGGCAGCGGCCGTGGCAGTTTTTCATGGCCGACGGAAAAACGCCGAGGGTTTCGTTCGGATCGGCGCTGAACAAGACGGTGTACATCGCGCGCCGGTTGCGGCGGCAGATCGGCGAGCAGCCCATGGTGGGGCTGCTGCTGCCGCCGTCGGTGGGTGGCGCGCTGACGAATTACGCGCTGATGCTGATGGGGCACGTGCCGGTGAACCTGAATTACACCTCGTCGAACGAAGGCCTCGCGAGCTGCGCGAAGCAGTGCGGCATTGACGTCGTAATTACATCGAAGGCGTTTCTGGAGCGGTTCCCGAACATGACGATTCCGGGCAGGACGCTGCTGCTGGAAGACGCGCTGGCCGCGCCGAAACTGACAGAGAAGCTGGCCGCGCCGGCGCTGGCGTGGCTGTTGCCAACGGGTCTGTTGAAGCGCGCGCTCGGAGCCCATCGCGTTCAGACGGCTGCAGGCGAAGCGGTCAAAGGCCGAGGCGCGAGGATGGATGCGCTGGCGACGGTTATTTTCTCGAGCGGCAGCACCGGCGATCCCAAGGGCGTGATGCTGACCCACTTCAACATCATGTCGAACATCAGCCAGGTGAGCCAGGTGTTCATGCTGGGCAGCCGCGACAAGATCCTGGGGATTCTGCCGTTCTTCCACTCCTTCGGATTCACCGCGGGTCTTTGGCTGCCCGCGGTGCAGGGCGTGGGCGTAGTGTTCCATCCCAATCCGCTCGACGCGCAGGTGATCGGCGGGCTGGTGGAGAAGTACAAAGTCACATTCCTTGTGGCCACGCCGACGTTCTTGCAGGGCTACATGCGGCGCTGCACGCCGGAGAGCTTCGGCTCTTTGCAATACGTGATGGTGGGCGCTGAAAAGCTTCCGGAGCGCGTGTCGCAAGCCTTCGAAGATCTGTTCGGCATCAGGCCGCTGGAAGGATACGGGTGCACGGAGTGCTCGCCGGTGGTGACGGTGAACGGCAAGGATTTTCGCGCGCCGGGATTCCGGCAGGTGGCGGCCAAGCGCGGCAAGATCGGGCACCCGCTGCCGGGCGTGAGCGTGAGGGTGGTGGACATTGAGACCGGCGAGCCGGTGGCGCCTGGAACCGCGGGCATGCTGCTGGTGAAAGGGCCGAACGTGATGCGCGGCTACCTGGGAAGGCCGGAGAAAACGGCCGAGGTGCTGCGCGATGGATGGTACACGACGGGTGACGTCGCGATGATGGAGGACGACGGATTCCTGACCATCACCGACCGGCTCTCGCGGTTCAGCAAAATCGGCGGCGAGATGGTGCCGCACATCCGCATTGAGGAGAAGCTGCAGGAACTGGCCGACATCACGGAGCAGAAGTTCGCGGTAACGGCGGTGCCGGATGAGAAGAAGGGCGAGCGCATTGTGGTGGTGCACACGCTGCCTGAGGCCGAATTGGCGCCGGTGCTGGAGAAACTGGCGCAGTGCGATCTGCCTGCCCTGTGGAAGCCGAAGGCCAGTCAGTTTGTACACGTGGATGCCATTCCTGTGCTGGGAACGGGAAAGATGGACTTGCGCGGGATCAAGGCACTGGCGGCTTCACTCGCCGATAAGGCAGAAGGAGAAGCGGTTCCCGCGCAGGGCGCGTGACGCCGCGCGCGAAATGCGGCGCGGTCGAGGACCGCCAGGACAATCAGTCGCGCAGGAAGACGTTGAGCAGGGATTTGTGGACGCGGATGCGGCTGTCGTACTCCACGAAGCCGAGCTTGCGAAAGCGGTTCATGAAGGCGTTGACGCGGGGCCGCGTGCTGCCGATCATGCTGGCGAGCGCTTCCTGCGAGATTTGCGGAATGAGGGTCGAATCTTCGCCGGGGCGAGTGCTTTCGGCCAGCAACAGGAGCAGTCGCGCCAGGCGCTTTTCCGCGCGGTTGAAAAGCTGATCGACAAGATCAGCCTGGGCGCGCATGCTGCAGGCGAGCAGAAACGTCGAGAAAAGATAGGAGAAGGACTGCTCCTCGCGCATGACGCGGATGAACTCAGAGCGCGCGATGCGCAGGGCCGTGCAGTCGGTGAGGGCCGTGGCGCGGGTGATGCGCACAGTGGGCTTGGGCTCCATGGCTTTTTCGCCGAAGAAGTCGCGGGCCGAAACAAGGCGGATGGTGGCTTCTTTGCCGGCGGGAGATATGACGGAGATCTTGACGCGCCCCTTGTGGAGGTAGAAGACGCAATCAGCGGCATCGCCCTGCGCGAAGAAGACGCCGCCTTTGTTGAGCGAAATGACTCTGCGGCCCGGGCCGGAGGTGGCCAGGTAGGCGTCCAAATCGAAGCCGGTTCTGGTATCGATGGCCATGTGCCTGGAGCGTTGTTCCTTGCTCGGGTCGAGAGCTGCCCGTGGCCGGATTCCGGCAGGGGCGATCGGCGGAGGAAGCGGCGCCGGGGTTTACTCGAAGGTTAGGCCCCTGTCCCAAACGGGACAGCGGAGCCGAGGGACCTTCTATCACAATTTTCACAGATAGCTCCCGCGCGCATGCAAGCGGAAGCGCGTGGGCATAAACGGGCATTCGCATCCTCTGGGATGGCAGAGGTGAAGGAATGGCCGGATTCTCTGAAGGGCCCCTTTTCGCGGCGAACCATACCCGAAGGCGCTGCGCACAGCGCCGGGGTTGCCCCCCAACCCGGCTGCCGAGCGCGGCGCCGCGGGGCTGGCATGGCTTGCGGTCCCCAATGCTTGATTCAGAAGGAGTGATCCCTTGAAGCGAATGACTCGTGTTCTGACTCTCGTAGTTCTGATTGCGGCTGTAGCTTTCTTTGCAGGCTGCAAGAAGCAGATTCTTCCACAACCCGTTGCGACTGCGCCTCCCGCTGCGGCGCAGCCTACGGCGACGATCACGGCTACGCCCGCCACAGTGACAGCCGGCAGCAGCGTGGTGCTCACCTGGCGGACGACCAACGCGGCCACGGCCACGATTAACGGTATCGGCGAAGTTTCGTCGGCGGGCGTGAAGACCGTGACTCCAGCAGAGTCAACAACTTACCACCTGGAGGCGCGTGGCCCCGGAGGCACGGCGGAGGACGATGCGCGCGTAACTGTGACAGCGGCGCCGGCTGCGGCGTCGGCGGCACCGTCAATGAGCGCCGAAGAAGCGTTCCGGGCCAACATGCGCGACATCTTCTTCGATTACGACAAATACAACGTGCGCAGCGATGCCGACACCACGCTCAAGAGTGATGCCGCGTTTCTTTCGGGCCATCCCGGGTTGAAGATTGTGATCGGCGGCTACTGCGACGAGCGCGGCTCCGACGAGTACAACCTGGCGCTGGGACAAAACCGCGCCCAATACACTGAGAAGGCGCTGATCGCCGATGGCGTGGCCGCCAGCCGTATCCGCATCGTCAGCTACGGCAAGGAGAAGCAGTTCTGCACGCAGGATACCGAGTCGTGCTGGCAGGAGAATCGGCGCGCCGGTTTCGCCCTCGATCAGAACTAGGTGTTTCGACCCCAATCTCATCTTCAGGAGAATTGGGGGATTAAAACCGGGGCGGGCCAGAAACGCGATGGATGCGGCAGCCAGGGCCAGCGGAGCTGGGCTGCCGCATTTTTTGCGCGCGGAAACGGGCTGAGGAGGATTTTGCATGCTGCGCGCGGGAGAGTGAATGGGCAGGGCGTGGACAGCAAAGTCAGGTGAGGCGCGAGAAGCGGCGGTCCGATTCCGGGAAGTCGACGCCCATGGCGAAGGTTACGAAGAGGCCGAAGAGGATTGCGGCGAAGACGGCGCTCCAGTGGAACGCGGGCGTGGGCGCAGGTGAGGGGTCGGCGATCATGCTGAAAGCGATGCCGAGGAGGACGCTGGCGATGGCCGCCCACTGATAGAGCCGCAGGCCGGCGACAATGCGCGTCTGCGGCTCGCCGCGCCAGGCTTCTTCAGCGAACCGGCCGATGCCGTTGAGGATGAAGTAGAGGCCGATGATGAGCGCGATGGCGGCGTGGAGTGTCCAGAGGCGCACAAGGAGCAAGCCCACGACCGCATTCCAGAGAATGGAGTAGAGCGGCGTGGGATGGAGGGGGATGCCTGCCCATTGGGTGAGACGGCAGACGCGCGAGCGGGGATGAAGATAGCGGATGCCGATAGCGGCGGGCGCGGGACTGCCGTGACAGCAGCCCTGGACGAGGCAACGCAGCCTTCCCAGGGCCTGTGCCCACGGACCGCTTAAAGAGAAGACGGCAAGGACCATCCAGAAATTGGAGTGAAAGAGGGGCGCCGCCAGGGCGCCCAACGTGCCTCCGAGCAAGCCGCCATAAAAGCCGTAGGGGCGCAAGAGGTGCGCGGAGCCTTCGACAAATTGCGCCCAAAGCGCCGCGCCGATGACCGCGGCAAGGGCGGCGACGAGAACGGCAGCCAAGTGCTGCGGGCCTGCGAAATCGCCACAGAGAATCACTGCGATGGCGCCGCCCAAGCCTGCGTAAAAACCATGATTGATGATGCGCACGGGGCCGAATCGCCACTCCTTCCACGAGCCGGCGATGCGTTCGGCAGAGATTCGGAGCAGTTCCCAGATGAGCGCGATTTGCGCGGCGATGGCGAACGCGAACGTGGCAAAAAGCGCGCCGAGCCACGATGTTTGCCTGGCGATTACGAGGGCCGCAGCAGCAAGGATGGCAGGTGTGAAGAAGAGCCAGCGCAAGGATGGCCAGCGGAAAAGGAAAATGCGCCAGGCCAGGAGGGCGCAAAGGGCCGCGGGCGAGGGGAAGAAGGCGAAAAAGCTGGACGATTGCGGCTGAGGAGCGAACCAATTGACCGGAAAGAGCAGCGGCAAGAGAAGAAACAGCATGAAGGCGATCAAGAGAGCGGCAAGGGCGCAGGTAGAGGCGGCGCGAAGCTGGCGCCGCGTGGCGGCGAAAAAAGGCGCGGCGGAAAATGCGGCGAGGACGGCGGCAGCGAGATAGAACGCCGGGTGGCGCGGAGTGGGCGGAGTTGCGGCTGCAATGAAGAGAACGGCCCATGGCAAAACGGCAAAGAGCCAGCACCGGACGTACTCGATGAGCGGCGCCGGAGAATCATCGGGGACGGGGAGAAAACCGCCTTCGATGGGGCCGAAGCGATTGCGCAGATCGAGGTGCTCGTAGCCGACGACCAGCGCGGCGCAGGCAAGCATGACGAGCGGCGACACCAGCCAAAACCCCGCGGCGGAGCCGGTAGCGATGGAGACGCCAACGCAGAGCAGCGAAAAGCCGGTGTAGATGGGGTGGGGAAGCAAGAGGTAGGTCCCTCGTGCGACGTAGCGGGGGGGCGGGTCGGCATTCATGGGCAGTCCGCCGCCATGGACCCAGAGGTCGCGGATGCCAAGCAGCATGAGGATGAATCCGGCAGACGCAATGGCTGCGCCAACGAAGAGCAGGTGCGGAGCCGGCAATGGGGTGAGGGGGTTGGCGAAGGCAGCCCAGGCGAGCAACAGATAGGGCAGGACGGCGAGAAAGGCGGCGCCGTAGAGCACTTTTCCGGTTGCGTTCAGGGCCATTCGACCACCTCGTGAATGGCCGTGCCGAGGGAATCGGGAAAGCCGGGACGGCGCAGCACTGCGCGGCTCGTCCATTTGCACTCGCGCACGTTGAAAATGGAATCAGGAAAAAGATCGCCGAGCCTGGGGATGACGGAGAGAGCCGTTTCGCCGAGCAGGCCGTCGCGGAGGATGTGAGAGTCCTCGAGTTGGAGCGAGGCGCAGGGAGCCTGGAGCACGACTTCGCGATCGCTGATGTGTCCGGGGGACGCGGTCGCGCCGTTGAAGTAAGCTGTCCGCTTCGTGTAGGGGCCGGACCAGTCGATCCAGACCAGCGAGTCGGTTGCGTTGACGAAGCGTCCCCAGCGAAGGCGGCGGATGGGCAGCCTCCAGGGAGCGAGGGAAAGTTCGAGATATTCGGCGTAGCCCCAGCCGTGAAGGGATTTTTCGGAGCCGAAGTGGACGGAGGCTGCGCAGCGGGGCGCGATGCAGTTCCAGCGGAGGGCGCCGGCATCGGACTCGAACAGCACTTCGCGATGAGACGGGCCGAGGCGGCGCCAACTGGCGCGCGTTTTCCAATGCGGCGAATGCCATTCGATGCAGTGATCCCCTGCGATAGGCGCGGGATGGCGGCGCAACGAATATAGCGCGCGGGGCGGCGCAGAATGCTCTTTGATGAGGAGACTCCCATAGTGAATGGGTAGCTTTCCGATGCGGAGCTGCGCGTGATAGAGAATCACGGCGTCGCCGTGGTCGCCAACACAGTCCGCGTACCATTTGGAAAGCTGAAAGGCCGGCACTGTCTCCTCCGGAACGTGTTCAGAAGAAGAACTATCGCTGAACTTATGCGGCTGCAACCACGAGCGCAGCAAGGAGCATGGGAAGGCGCGAGAGTTCGATGCGCTTGCCTTCCTTGAGATGAGGCCAAACCAAGACAATGAGAAGCATCAGGCCGGCCAGAATGGCCAGGGTTCGGGTAAACGGGCCCTGCGTCGCGAACGCGAGACACACGCCGGCGGCGATCATAAGAGTCTTGCCAATGCGGCTCGCGGGCTCGGAGCCGAGAGCGACGGCGATGGTTGCCATGCCCGCCTGGCGATCGCCCTCGATCTCGTTGGCATCCATGAGCATTTCGCGGCCGGCAACAAACGAGAAAAGTATGGCGTAGGCTCGCCACGAGACATGCACGTTGCTGGCCGCAGCGGCATAAAGCAACGGCAAGAGGCAGAGTCCTGCGACATAAAGGCCCTTGAGAAGCGGCAGGGAGCGGGCAAATGGGGAATAGAGAATCAAGGCGAGCACGGTGAAAGCGATCATGACGCCGCCGCGGCCCACAAACGCGGAAAGCAGAACGGCGGCAAGCAGCAGAAAGACAGAGAAGAACGATGCGGCGGTACGCGACAGAGCGCCGGCGGCGATGGGCCTTTGCACGCCGGCGGACGCGTCTTTGCGGTAATCCACGATGTCGTTGAGGACGAAACCGAACATGGCGACAAGGCTCATGACCAGTCCCACCAGCAGGGCGTGCGCAGAGAAGCCTCGTCTGAGCCAGACGGCGGAGAACGAGATAGCGCCGGTGATGACTGAAGACAAGGGCCTCCCGCTCGAAACCATCAGCAAGGGAAAGTGAAGATGGCTCGGCAGGAGGGGCTTGCCCCCGAGTCCGAGCTGAGGCATGGGCCATTTTAGCCGAAAACGCGAGGCGCCGGCTGCCGGTGTTCGCGGGTCGTGGGTGGTGAGTCGCGGGCCGCAAGAGGCGGTCAGCCGAGCTGTCGACGAACCAGGAGCCGCAATTCTTCACTTCATTTCAGCTTGCCTGGCGGGGCCGGTAGTAGGAAGTGCCGCCGGCGAGGACGGGGTTCCAAAGGGTGGGATCAGAGGGCTGTTCGCCGCAGCCGAGGATGAGGATGCCGTCGGGCAGCAGGAGGCGATGCGTATCGGCGAGCAGCGCGGTGCGTGTTTCCTGCGCGAAATAGAGCATCACGTTGCGCAGGAAGACGACATCGAAGCGATCGCTGGCGCGTTGGAAGGTGGGCCTGGGGCCGCAGAGATTTGCCTGGCGAAAGCTGCAGAGGCGGCGCACCTCGGGTTTGACGATCCAGTCTTCGCCGACATGGTCGAAGTAACGCACCACAAAGCGGGCGGGAAGGCCGCGATTGATCTCAATACGGTGGTAGCGGCCGACCTGGGCGCGCGCCACCACCTCGGCGTTCAGGTCAGTGCCTTCGATGGTTAGAGTCCAACCCACGAGCATGGGAAAGTATTCGAGCAGAAGCATCGCCAGGCTGTAGGCTTCCTGGCCGGTAGAACAGGCGGCGCTCCAGAAGCGCAAGGTGCGCATGTGGCGGCGGGCCTCAATTAGCCTGGGAAGCAACTCTTGGCGCAGAAGATCGAAAGGGCGGCGATCGCGGAAGAAGCTGGTTTCGTTGATGGTCATGGCCTCGGCGACGGCATTCTCGAGCGCGGGATTCTTTTGCGCGCGCAGCTGGCGCACCAGCTCGTCGAGCCGCGACAGGCCCTGGTTGCGCAGGATCCTGGAAAGCCGGGTATCGAAGAGATAATCGCGCGAGGGATCGAGGACGTTCTGGGAACGGTCGAAGACGAGCTGGCGGAGATAGCCGTAGTCGGGGCCCGTTGCCGATTCCATGGTCACACCACCATCCGACCGGTGGTACTGGAAGGATTGCGGAGGCCAGCGCCGGTCCGGTTGGTCAAGTTGAGGATTTCGGGAGCGATGGCAGCGAGCGGAAGCACCATGTGTGCCAGGCCGGCCTGAGCAACGGCGCCGGGCATACCCCACACGGTGCTGCTGGCCTGGTCCTGTGCCAGGATTCTGCCGCCCTGCGCGCGCACCAGGCGGCATCCGGCAAGGCCATCACTTCCCATGCCCGTGAGCACGACAGCCAGAACACCGCCGCCGTAAACGCGGGCCAGGCTGCGAAACAGGACATCGACCGCGGGACGACAGTGATTTTCCGGCGGATCCTGGTTCAAATGAATGGTGGCCGGCGCTCCGAGGCGCGGGGCCGGCAGGGTCTCCATGTGCCAGTTGCCGCGCGCGATGTAGATGACGCCTGCGGAAACCGGCTCGCCCTCAATCGCCTCGTGCACGCGCAAGGCGCAGCGGCGGCCGAGGCGTTCAGCGAACGTGCCTGTGAAGACCTCAGGCATATGTTGCACGACGAGAACCGGAAGGGGAAAGCCGGCGGGAAGCGCGGGCAGGAGGACGTCAAGGGCCGCGGGACCGCCGGTGGAGACGCCGATGGCGAGCACGAAGGGGATGGTGTGCGGCAGCTCGGCGGAAGAGGACGGCGCGGGTAAAGGCAGTGGAGGGCGCGGTGCTTGAGAAACGGTGTGCGGAAGCAGACGGGTAGGCGGCGGCTGCGAGCGGCCCGTGAGCGCAAGGATTTTGGGAATGAGCTCACGCGCGAGCCTTTGGAAGGCTTCGTCGCGGCTGAACTGGCCCGATGGCTTGGCCACGTAATCGCTCGCGCCGGAGGCCAGGGCTTCGATGGTAACGCCGGCCCCGCGGTGGGTAAGAGAACTGCACATGATGACAGGCATTTTGTGCCTTTTCGCGCGCAACTCGCGCAGAGTGACGAGGCCGTCCATGACCGGCATCTCGACATCGAGGAGGACAATATCGGGGTTCTCGAAGGCGAGCGCGTTCAGCGCCGAGACGCCATCGCAAGCGGTTCCGACGACTTCGAGCCCGGTTGCAGAGGCGACGACGGCGCGCAGCAAGCGGCGCATAACGGCGGAGTCGTCAACGATAAGGATGCGCACGGGGCGGCCGGGGGCCATGGCTCAGGCCTCCGCCAATCCCAGCAGATCGAGCTTTTCGCCCAGAGCCTGGTCGGCGAAGGGCTTCATCAGGTACTCGTCGGCGCCGGCCTCGAGCGCGCGCACGATGTATTCGTTCTCAGCCTCGGTGGTAACCATGAGCACCTTCAGATCGGTAAAGCCATCGGCGCGCAACTGGCGCAGCATTTCGAGGCCGTTCATGACGGGCATATTCCAATCCACGAGAGCGAGGTCAAAAGGAGAGCCGCTGTGCAACGTCTCCAGACCAGCGCGGCCATCGGCCGCCTCTTCGCACTCGATTCCCCTCTCTTCGAGCAGGCCGCGCACGTAATCCCTGACGAAGCGGGAGTCGTCGACGATCAGCGCTCGCATGATTCCCTCCGCAAGGAAGCGTTTTGGGCGCGGGTTTGGACACCGGCTGGTTGAGCTGAGCCGAGGCGCAAGGGGTCGAGGCGCTCGGGGTCGAGCATCACCAGCAGGCCGTCTTTGAGCTTGTAAGCGCCGGCCAGCAAAGCCCCGCGCCGCTCGTCGAGGATAGAGGGATTGGGCTCGTAGTCGGCCGCGGAGACCCTGAGCACCTCGCCCACCGAGTCGACCAGGAGCCCGAAGCAGCCGCCGGCGCCCTCAAGCACCAGGACAGCGTGAGGCGGATCCCTGGGAGGAAGTTCAAGCAGCCGGCGCAGGCTGACAGTGGTGAGCACATCGCCGCGATAGTGAACGAGGCCGCCGACAAAGTCCGGAGCCAGGGGGACCTGCTGCGGCCGCGCGCCGCCCACAATCTCAAGGATGTGGTCGATGGGTATACCGAAGAGGGTTGATCCCACGCGCACCGAGCAAACCTCGGCCAGCGCCTCGGCCTTCTGTTTGCGACGCAAAGTAGTCCGCGCTGAGCTCATTCCTCCGCCTCCACAAGTGGATTCAATTCGGCCCGTGCTCCCGCTGGTGCAGGAATGGGCGCCACCGATCCCAGGTCGACCACCCCGGTGACGCGCTCTTTGAGGAGGGTCACGCTGACGGCCGGAACGCCCGAGCCGGCCTCAAAGAGGGAAGCGCCCGCAGCCACGTCGAGGACGTGCGCGACCGCGATACCCACCTGGCGATTTCCGTCGCGGCAGACCACCACGATGATCCGGGCCTCGGTATCGCCGCGAGCGGCGGCCAGCATGCCCCCTGCATCCTCGACCGGGAGCAACTGTCCCTCGAAGTTGAGCACGGGGCGCGTGCCGATGAACTCGAGGCGTGACAGGGGAACCTGCTCGATACGCAGCACGTCAGCCAGCGGCACAGCGGCGCGGCCGCCGGCGACTTCAACCAGCAAATATTCCATCCCGGCGGCGCCGTCCTCGCCGTCTTCTTCAGCCGCGTACCTGGATTCATCTTCGCTGTTGATGGATACGCCCGCTTTCAAGGCAATGGATCCGGGATCGAGGATCAGGGCCAGTTCGGCATTGCCCAGAACGGTGGCGCCGGAGTAAAGGCCGATATCTTTGAGAACCGTGGAGAGCGGCTTGACCACGATCTCTTCGGGATCGGCGAGCGAGTCGACCACCAGGCCGAAGCGGCGGCCATCGGCATCGAGCACAGCAATGAAGTTATCGCGATCCGTAGCCAGTTGGCACTGGCGGCCCGACCTCAGGAGATGATGCAGAAAGACCAGGGGAAGCAAGGAGCCGCGCAATCGATAAAGAGGAGCGCCTTCAATCCACTGGATGGCCCTGGCGGCCTGCTCGGGGGGAATGTGCACCAGCTCTAGAAGCGCGGCCTGGGGAAGCGCGAAGCTCTGGCCGAGGCTGCGCACGATGAGCGCGGGAATGATGGCGAGGGTGAGGGGAATGCGCAAGCGGAGCGTGGTTCCGCGCCCGAGGTGAGAGTCGATTTCGACCTTGCCTCCGATTTTTTCCACGTTGGTGCGCACCACATCCATGCCCACCCCGCGCCCGCTTACGTTGGTGACTTGCGTGGCAGTGGACAATCCCGGCAGAAAGATGAGCTGCATCAACTCGCGCTCGCTCAACTGCGTGGCGCGGTCGGCGGAGATGACCCCGCGTTCGATGGCCTTGGCGCGAATCTTGCCCACGGCAATGCCGGCGCCGTCGTCGCAAATCTCGATGACCACGTGACTGCCTTCCTGAACGGCGCGCAGGGTGAGCGCGCCTTCGGGATCCTTGCCCGCGGCCTCGCGTACCGCGGGGGGCTCAATGCCGTGGTCGAGCGAGTTGCGCACGGCGTGAGTGACCGGATCCTTGATGGCTTCGAGGAGGCTTTTGTCGAGTTCAGTCTCCTGGCCCACCATCTGCAGGCGCACGCGGCGGCCGAGCGACTGGCAAAGATCGCGCACCAGGCGGGGCACCTTGGAGAAGACGTTGGAGACGGGTTGCATGCGCGCCTTCATGACCGACTCACGCAGGTCGGCGGTAACCATATCGAGGCGGCGCGAAAGCATGGTCATGTTGGGATCGGCAGCGGTAGCCTGCAAAACCTGGTTGCGGGTGAGCACCAACTCGCCGACAAGGTTCATCATGCGGTTGAGCAGGGTGACGTCGACACGCAAGGTGCTTTCTGTGGAGGTGACGGCAGGGACATGCGCCTTGGGGGCGTCGCAATCGACGGGTGAGCGCGCGGGTGCGGGGGACGCGGATTTGTCAGCGTCCAGCGGCTGCGGGTCAACGGTTGCAATGATGGCGGGAGCCGGCGTTGGAGCAGGGAGGCTTTCGGATGCCGATGGCGGCGAGCCAGTGCCTGTTGCGGCACAATCGGGCCGGCGTGTCCGCGCAGGCCGGCTGGCGGGCGTGGTCGGCGGATGTGTCCGGCCGGAAGATTTGGCCGGCGTCTGCAACTGCTCGAGGTGTGCGATGAGAGCAGCATCGTCGCCTGCGCCCTCGTCGCCTTCGTCCTCGATGGTCTTGAGGATGGCGCGCAGGCCATCGAGCAGTTCGAGAAGCGACGTAATGACGGCAGGGGCGGCGGTCAGCTTGCCGTCACGCAACAGGCCCAGCAGGCTTTCGCCGGCGTGAGCCAGTTTTTCAAGCCGCCTGAAGCCGAGAAATCCCGTAGTTCCCTTGATGGTATGCACAGAGCGGAAGATCTCGGCGAGGAGAGAGGTGTCTTCAGGCCGCTCTTCGAGCTCGGTCAGGCAGCGCTCCATGCGGTCCAGCCCATCCTGGCTCTCGATCAGGAACTCCTTCGTCAGATCGTCCATTGGCACGCACTCGCGCGGCCGCCCCGGGGGCCATGCGTCCCGGCGCGGCATGCGTTCATGAGATGTATCGGCAGAGCAGGGAACGGGGATTAGGGAACAGAAAACAGAAAACAGAAAACAGGAACGGAGGGACTGCGAACCAGGAACTGTGAACCGCTGATCACGATCCGCGAGTCACGGATCGCGAATCACGAGCCACGAATCACGGGCCGCGAGCCGTTCAATTCGCCGAGGGCATTTCGACGTGGTCGATGACGAGGACCTGGACGGGACCTTTGGCGGGCTCGAGCCTGAGGCCGAGCTGCTCTTCGAGCGCTGTGAAAAGGGTAGGACGGGATGGGTCGGGAACGCCGTTCAGGAGTGGAGGCCCTGCGGCGTCGTCCGGGGTCCATTGGAGCATGAGGTGGTAGCGTCCGGTAATGGCGGTCTTGTCAACCACGTCGCGGCCGACAACCAGCGATAACTGTTCGGCCAGAGTGGAGACGCTGTTGGATGTCTCGACTTCGATGCGGTCCCTTCCTCGATTGATCGACGTTCCGCTGTCCTGAATGGGGCCGAGCTTCGATCCGGCTTTGGCGACGACGAGATGGTAGATGGGTAGCTCACGTGACTCAAAGTGAGTGACGAGCCCGAAGCGGTCCGCGAGAAGTGCCTGCACCATTTTCTCTTTCTGTTTACGGCCGGCGTCGGAACTGAGCCCCTTCAACTGCGCGTCGACGGAGGGATCGGTCGTGGCGACAATATCGAACCGCCTAGTGTCGGCCCAGCCGGGAGCGCCAAGAATCCGGGATTCGGGGATTTCGAAGGACCACCAGATAAGAGTGAAAAGCGAAACGTTGGTCGCGTAGAGACGGCCGTCCCAGGGCGAGCTCGTGATGGAGACGTGGTCGTGGGGCTGCGGTTCGTGAAGATGGATAGCGGCGACGTCGAAAACCAGCGCGGGTGCTGCACTTGCCGAGGGCTGTTGAAAGGGCGCGCCGGAAGACTGTTGCAGCGCCGAGGCGCCGACCTTGCCCCTTGCTCCAATGGCGAGAGCGGCCAGCGCTGCGGAGAGAAACAGCCAAGGCAGGAGCGATGGTTGGCGGCATTTCCAACCCCAGCGACCAAGACCCGTGGTTGGCGAGCACGGCTTGAGGCGGCAACTCATGTATTTCCTCATTGGGGATCAACGAGCCTTCGTGGGAACCGCTTGCGGTGTTTGCCGTGCTGCGGTCCTTCGAAGGCATCTTCCCGGGTATACATTCGCGGAGAAATCGATTAGCCTCAATGCTTCGCCCCATTTATTGACTCAGGGATGCATGTATGACGACGAAACCCCAGCCGGCGCTCGATGAACTACTCAAACTCGCCAGGGAAGTTGCACGGCTCTCCTATTCACCTTATTCGAAGTTCCGCGTGGGCGCGGCGCTGCTGCTGAGGAGCGGCGAAGTTGTGACCGGCGCCAACGTGGAAAACGCCAGTTACGGGCTGACGATTTGTGCCGAACGCTCGGCGCTGGTGCGGGCGGTTTCCCAATTCGGTCCTGGGGTGCGGATTGTGGCTGTGGCAGTTGCCAATTTGAATGACGAGGCGAGCCCTCCCTGCGGCGCCTGCCGCCAGATGCTGGCCGAATTCACTGATCCGGATGCGGCAGTGATCTTTCCCGCGGCAGACGGCGTGCGCACCATGCCATTCAGCGAGCTGATGCCGCAGGCTTTCGACATGAAGCTGAAGTGACGAGTCGGCTCTCCACTTCGCGGGCCGGTTGGGGTCACAAGATCCAAGCGACAGACTCGAGAAGGTTTCGATCCAATCTCTGCCGGCCGATTGCCTCTGAACGAAGCTGCCCACATGCAGTATTCTTATTGCCTTGCACACCATGGCGAATGCTAAACAATTAAATTCCGGCTCACCGCTGCACATGATCGACATCCTGCGCAAGAAGCGCGACGGCGGCGCGCTGGATGCGCGCGAAATTGGGTTTGTGGCGCGCGGCGCGGCCGACGGTTCAATTCCCGAAGACCAGCTTGCGGCGTGGCTGATGGCGGCGTGGATCAGGGGGCTCTCGCTCGATGAGACGCGCGCTCTGACCCTGGCCATGCGCGATTCGGGCGAGAAGTTTTCGCCGGGGAGGCTGGGCAAAAAGGCCGTGGACAAGCACTCGACGGGCGGGGTGGGCGACAAGACCAGCTTCCTGGTGGCGCCGCTGACCGCGGCGTGCGGTGTGGCCGTGCCCATGATCAGCGGGCGCTCGCTGGGCCACACCGGCGGCACGCTCGACAAGCTGGAGGCAATTCCCGGCTACCGGACCGCGCTGACGCTGGCCGAGTGGGAAGCGGTGCTGGAGAAGTGTGGAGCGTCGATCATCGGGCAGACGCGCGAACTGGCGCCGGCTGATCGCGTGCTATACGCGCTGCGCGACCGCACGGGGACGGTGGAGAATCCGGGGCTGATCTGCGCGTCGATCCTGAGCAAGAAACTGGCGGCAGGACTGAACGCGTTGGTGCTCGACGTGAAGACCGGCTCGGGCGCGTTCCTGCGAAAGCCGGGAGACTGCGAATTTCTTGCGGCGCTGATGGTGAGCAGCGCCGAGGCGGCGGGTACGCGCGCGGTGGCGCTGCTGACCGACATGAGCCGGCCGCTGGGCCGGGCGGCAGGCAACTGGATTGAGCTGGTGGAGTGCGTGGCGCTGCTGCGCGGCCAGCGGCCGGCATGGAGCGAGGATCTGCGCGAGCTATCGCTGGTTCTGGCGGGCTGGATGATCCATCTGGGCGGAAAAGCGGATTCGCCGCGCGCCGGCTACGCGCTGGCTGAGGCGGCGTTGAGCGACGGCTCGGCGCTGGCGGTCTTTATGAAGATGGTGGATGCGCAGGGAGGCGATGTTTCCGTATTCGACGATCCCGAGGCGTTCCACAAGCCGGGCGCGACCGGGGTCGTAGAGGCGTGGGAGAGCGGATTTGTGGCCGAGATGGATACCACCGCGCTGGGGTGGGCGGTGCAGCGCACCGGCGCGGGACGCGAGAAGGCGGGAGAGCCGGTCGATCCGCATGCGGGCATTCTGTTTCACGCCCGGCGTGGCGCGGAAGTAAAGCGCGGCGAGCCGCTGGCGACGCTGTACGCGACGCAGGCCGAAATGCTGGCCGAGCCGGAGGCGATTCTGCGGCGGGCAATTCACTTTTCCAAAACTCCGCCGCACCCAGTGCCGCTGGTGGGCGAGGTGTTTTCAAAGGATGAAGCGGAGAAGTACCTCAGCGGTCAGTGAGCAGTGGTCAGTGGTCAGAGAACAGAGAGAAGCGAACAAGAGCAAGTCCGGCTTGTTTCCGGGCTGATCGGTTATCATTTTTCATCTTTTGATTACTGGTTCCGTGGATTATGGGCGCGATGAGTAGGTTAGTTTGTGCAGCCTGTACCGACCACTGAACACTGCTTTCAGGAGGCGAACGCATTGGCACGATTTACGGGAATTCTGGGCATCCTGGCAGTGCTGCTGGCGGCGTGGCTCTTTTCCGCCGACCGCAGAAGAATTCGCTGGCGGACCATCGCGTGGGGGCTGGGACTGCAGATTGTATTCGCGGCTTTCGTGTTGGAATTCCCGTGGGGCGTGAGCGCGATGCAATGGGCGGGCGCGGTGGTTACGAAGATGCTTTCCGCGGCTTTTGCGGGCAGCAGCATGGTATTCGGCCAGCTAGGCGTGAGCGACGGAGGCGCGTTCGGCCACCTGTTGCCGTCGAATCCGCCTCATCAAGGCGCCATCTTCGCCTTTCAAGTGCTGCCGACGATCATCTTCGTCTCGGCATTCTTCGCAGTGATGTACCACATCGGCGTGATGCAGCAAATCATCCGCGCCTTCGCGTGGATCATGCTGAAGACCATGCGCATTTCAGGCGCGGAAAGCATGAACGTGGCGGCGAGCATCTTCATGGGGCAGACCGAGGCGCCGCTCACCATCCGGCCGTTTCTCTCAAAGGCCACGCGCAGCGAGCTGATGACCATCATGACCAGCGGCATGGCGCACGTTTCGGGCGGCATCATGGCCATGTACATCGCACAGGGCGTGGATGCAGGGCATTTGCTTTCGGCGGTGATCATGACCGCGCCGGGAACCATCCTGATGGCCAAGATGCTGGTGCCCGAGACCGAAATGCCGGCCACCGAAGGCAAGGTGGTGATCCCCAAGGACGAGATGCACGCCGACGAAAACTTTGTGGGCGCCATCGGGCGGGGCACCATCGACGGCGGCAAGCTGGCGCTGAACGTGGCCATTATGCTGATCAGTTTTCTGGCCCTGGTGGCGCTGCTGGACATGATTCTGGGCTGGATGCACGGGCTGACCTACATGCACTGGGTGCCGTCGAGCCTGGGCCAGATCCTGGGGTTCATCGGCGCTCCGGTGGCGTGGCTGATCGGCGTGCCGTGGCGCGACGCGCCCGCCATCGGCAACCTGCTGGGCACGCGCATGGCGCTCAACGAAGTGATCGCCTACATCGGGCTGGGCGCGCAAAAGGCTACGCTGCTGCCGCGCTCCTTCACCATCGCTACGTTTGCTCTATGCGGATTCGCCAACCTAAGCTCCATCGGCATACAGGTCGGGGGCATCGGCGCCCTGGTTCCGGAGCGGCGCAACGACCTGGCGCGGCTGGGCGTGCGCGCCATGATGGCGGGCACCATGGCGAACTTGATTTCCGCGTCCATTGCGGGGATCTTTTTAGGATAGCGCCGGCGACGAAGCTGAACGAAAGTCCCGGCCTGAAGCGGGCATTTTAGTTTTCACCCTTGCACATGGACTGGTGGGCCCGCGACCCAGCTCTTGTAAAACGATTCAGCTGCCGAACCGCAACGCGCTGCGTGCTTTAGCCTTTGCGGCCTCTTCTTCGCGATTCTTCTTTGGCGCATGCGTCTCCAGGCGGTCGAGGAGCCTGGCTGATGCCGCTGCAACCTCGCCGATCGCCTCGTCGAAAGCCGCCTCGTTCGCCTTGGATGGCTTGTTCAGTCCGCTGATCTTGCGCACAAACTGAAGCGCAGCCGCGCGGATCTCCGCCTCGGTAGCCGGGGGCTCAAAGTTGAAAAGCATGCGGATGTTTCGGCACATAAAGACAGGGTATAGGGAACAGGCAACAGAGAACAGAAAACCTAGTGACGTGTGTGACGCAAGCTGGGATTCGGCATCGTTATCCGGGATAAGCGCCGGTGATGTAGCCTTCGAGGGCCTGGATGGCGTGTTCCTGGCCGCTGATGACCCACTTGATAATGTCGCCAATGGAGATGATGCCCACCACGCGCTCGCCTTCGAGAACGGGGAGGTGGCGGAAATGGCCCTCAGTCATCAGGTTCATGCAGTCGTCGACGGTATGACGCGGAGTGACAGAGATCACCGGACTGGTCATGATGTCGCAGACCTTGGTGTCTTTGGATTGATGGCCCTGCAAGATGCCCTTGCGGGCATAATCGCGCTCAGAGAGGATACCGACCAGCCTGTCTGCAGAAATGACCATCAGCGCGCCGACATCGTATTCAGCCATGAGTGACAAGGCGACGTGAACTGTCTGCTCAGGGGAAATGGGCAGGATCTTATTGAACGCTTTGTGTTTCAGGACCTGGTCAACGGTGTCGGTGATCTTCATCGGGTCCTCCAAGGGTCTTTGCCAAGGATAAAGCGGGGCACCTCCCGGGTGGCGCCCATTGGCCCTTACCGCCGTGGAAGAGAAGTATACGCTGGATAGCACGCAACTGTCGTACGCGTCCTGGCACATGTTGGGATGTGACGAGAATCACCTGCCTTTGGTTGGCCGGAGGCAGGCCATAGCTTCAAGCCATGAAGCGAGCAAGGCAGCAGGTCAGCGAGGGTGGTCACGCTCCCCGCCCTTTCCGCGATGAGACAGCGGAAAGGCCGGGGCAGCGAAAGGGCGGGGCGACTTTAGCGGGGGCGGAGGCGCCGGATGCGGTAGATGACGGTTAGGAAGGTGACGGTGCCGCAGGTGAGGAAGCTGACGCCCAAGCCGACGATGAGGGAGTTGTCGTGCTCGTAGATGCCGTGGATGACCCCGATGACCTGCAGGATACAAAAGCCTCCGAAGGTGACCAGCGAAATGCCCTCGTCGCTTTTTTTTCGCCAGACGGCGATGGCCTGGGGCACAAAGAGAGCCGCATTACCGAGCAAAGCCAGCCCGAAGACAAACGCAACAATCTCCCTCATTCCTTTTGACCTCCGCGCGATGCGCTCGTTTCTGATGATGGCAGAAAAGCAGGGACTGGGGACTTAGGGGCTGAGGGAGCGAGGCAGGGGGATCAGCTTTCAGGGCGGCGGGGCCGCGCGAGGAAACGCGCGCCCAAAGCGCCGCCGGCCACACCCAGGACGAGCAGCATGGCCATGAGGAAGCAGATCGAGGCCAGAACCCATCCGGCGCGGCCTTCCGGGGTGAGCAGCTTTGCATCAAGGAGCGCAATGGTCTGCGTGTCGACGCCCGCGGATGTCCATAGCTGGTTGGCTCGATTCAAGAGGGCTCGCCACGATTCGTCAAGGCTGCTGCCCTGATGCAGCCAGAAGCGCCTGGCGTAAAGCGAGAGGCCGGTCACAGCGGCTGCGGTCCATGCGCCGAGCACGCCGGTGACCAGGCCGATGCGAGCGCCGGCCGCGACTGTGATCCACGCTGAGCGCTGACTGCGCAGGTAAAGGGCCACAACCCATGCACCGGCCCCGACCATGAAGGTTAGCCCGAAGATGCCCAGCGGGGAGAGCAAGGAACAGAACAGGCCGGCAGGGATGGCCAGCGCAAGAGCAGCACGCAGGGCAGGCTTCCATTGGATGGCGCCCGCATCGCGCACACCTTCGCCCCAGTGATCGGGCTGGCCGGCGCCGGTAAAACTTTCAGCCGTGTAGACCAACTGCGGTAGTCCGCAGGAGGGGCAATAGCGGTCCTCCGCATTCACGGGCTGATGACAGCGGCTGCAGGTCTGCTCCATATTCAAAAGCCTATAGCACGCGACCGGGGAAGCGGCTGAGCGAGAAGCGTGTCGATTATGAAAAGCGCCGCCCCTCGGCGTCCCAAGCCCGCGTTTTATTGCAGGCCTTCGCGTACGGGTTTAAAGGCCCGTACTCTTCAACTGAAGTCCGCATCCTTCAAACTGACGCAGCAGCGCTGAGCGCGGACGTGGCATTAATTGCGGGGCCAACGACTGCGGCGGGCGCGGGCATCGCGCCAAATCCCGATGATCTCGCTAATGGTGACGAAGCCGCGTCCTTTGCACTCGATGCAACGCACAGGGTAGTGGAAGAACAGCAGACGGCCCATGTCCGCCAGGCGGAAATGGGAGGGACGCAGGCTTAGCGATCCGCATCTGCCACAATAGACAGCCATGGCTTTGCCGTGGTCCAAGCGAGGCCCTAAAAACCCTTGGATATGAGCCATCTTATACCAGGAATCCCGAGCGGCGGCGAAAGGGAACGGGAGGTATGCGCAACTAACGCCGGCTTGGAGCAGGCATACACAATTGAGCCGCCGATTTGCGGCCACTTTGCTTCTGGACTGCGGCCAGGAGGCCGGTATCAGGAGGGACGGTTCAGTTGCGGTTGACCGAGCTTTCCGGCAACGATTGCCTCGGCTGCCGCCAGCGCCTGCTCGAGGGTCATGTGCGTTGAATCGAGAATGACGGCGTCGGGCGCGGGCTTGAGCGGCGAGTCGGCGCGATTGCGGTCGCGCTCGTCGCGGGCGCGCAGGTCGCGCAGAATCTTTTCCGGCGGCGGTGGTTCCGCGAGACCCTTTTGTCCCAACTGCTCGTAGCGGCGCTGTCCGCGGACTTCAGGCGCAGCGTCGAGGAAGATCTTCACCTCGGCGTTGGGGAAGACGACGGTACCGATGTCGCGGCCTTCCATGACTACGCCGCCCTGCGCGCCCAACTGCTGCTGCAGGCGGACCATGCGGGCGCGCACGGCGGGAAAAATACTCACGCGCGATGCCGCTTCAGTCACGGTGGGATTGCGAATCAGGCCGGTAACGTCTTCGCCGTCGAGCAGGACGCGATTTTCTTCGTCGCCGGGATCAAGACGGATGGACGTTTCGGAGGCCAGTTTTTCCAGGGCAGCACTGTCGTCGAGTGGGAGCCCGGCGCGCAGCGCCTTGAGGGCCAAGGCGCGGTACATAGCGCCGGTTTCAAGATTGAGCAGGCCGAAGTGGCGGGCAAGGTGATGGGCGAGCGTGCTTTTTCCCGCGCCGGCAGGGCCGTCGATGGCGATAATGACTGCGCGGCCCGGCTGAGAAGAAGTTGTGGAGCGTTCTTCCGCGCTCATCCGCGTTTCTTCGAGCGCTGCCGGCGGGGAGCGGTGAATCCGAACCGAGTGCGGTTGCCGGCTTTCGCCGAAGCCGTGAGAGCGGGCTTGCGCGATTTGCGCGATTTGCGCGCATCAGGGCGCGCATCCTTTCGCGCCGTCACGGCATGCCGGCTTACGGAACGGGATGCGGACTTTGACGAAACCTTACCGTTGCCGGCGTGGCCGTTATGCAGGCTGCGAGCCGCGGAGGGTTTGCTCTTGCGCAGGCCGGCTGCGCCGCCCGGGCGAGCGTGGCCGTTGCCATGATAGCGGCCAGCGCCGGAGGTTTTGCCGGCATGGTTTTGACCATGCTTGCCGTGTCCGTTCTTGGAACCGTTCTGGGTCCAGCGTACCGGTTTTGCATGTCGCGCACTGCCGTTACTGCGCGCGGCCGCACTGCGGGCGGTGTGGCGCGCCGCGCGATTGCCTGCGCCGGCGGGCGCGGACTTGCGGCTGTGAGGACGCGCCGCGGGGCGGGTGAAATGGGGCCTGGCTGCATGCGCGGGCTGGCTGGGAGGCGCCTGGGGCTCAGAAGCCGGTGCAGGCGCTGCGACGGCAGGAGCCGGCGCAGGTGGTGCGGCAGAAGCCGGCCGGCTCACCGGTGCCGACAAGGATCTGTACGGCGCGGGTGTGTCTTCATCATGTTCCCAGGGGCGCAGGAATTGCGTCGAAGCCGGCGTAGTTGCGCTGGCGTAGACGGTGGGAGCCGCCGTGAACTCGGGCAGCGTGCCCGCGACGTAATAGTGGGGAGCATGACCCAGCGAAATGGTGTGCACCTGGCGCGTGGCCACCAGGCCGCGCAGCACTTCGCGCACCTTGCTGCGCGCGGTGAGCGGCGCCAGGAACAGCTCCACTTCTTCCATGCTGGCCGCGATCACCGCCTGCAGGTAGATGGAAGCGAGCACTGAGATTGCGGTGACCTGCGAAGTGGACGCGCCTTCGGCGATGGCTTTCTGGAAGCGGATACGCAACAGTTGCCACTGGGCCGATTTTCCCGGCGCGGCAATGACGGGAATGATGCGGAGCTGCTGCCAGAGCTCGGTGATGGCGCGCTGAACGGCCGACTCAGAGACTTCGCGGCCCAGCGCGTGGCGCAGTTGCGAGATGGTGGCGTCACCCTGTTCGAGGAGCTTGTAGGCCTGAATGGCCAGGGGCGAAACGGCGCGCGAGCCGGTGAGCTGCGGATTGCGGCGCCAGTCGCGATCGCCGCGCAGCGCATACACGTAGGGCAAAACCCAAGCTGCCACGACGAAGTCGGGCTGATCGCCCGGCGTTCCGCTCAGGTTGAGACGAACGGCAACACCCGCGGCTTCGAGCCGGACCAGCAGATCTTCGGCCTGCGCGACGATTCTGACGCCGGGGTTGGCGTCGCGCTGGCCGGCGACCGCTTCAACAAATGTGGGTGCGACAAAGGAGGGGAACTGCTTGCGGGGGAGGAAAAGGCACAGCCCCGTCTCCTCAAGCCAGGTACGGGCATCTTCGAAGGTTAATGCCCCGAGTCCATTCTGGCGCATCCTTTCGGCGCGCGATGCTTCTAACTGTTCGCCTGTCAAAGAGAAACCTCGCTTCCAGGTTGGCAATCACGGCCTGAAACCCGCGCTCCTGAGAGCGCGCCGGCCACCTTCCAAGTGTCTTAAATGCGGTGGAAGGCCCGCTGGATCTCCTTCCATGTGTACAGCAAAGCTATCGGGCGTCCGTGCGGGCAACTGGTTGGGTGGCTGGTCTTCCCAAGTTCTAACAATAACCATTCTATACGGTTTAGATCAAGAGCGGTATTCACCTTGATGGCGGAATGGCAGGCAATGGAAGCAGCGATGCGCGTGCGGAGGCGGTTAAGTTCTTCATTGCGAATGGGTTCGTCTGAATCGGCCGAGGACTGCTCGATCACCTCAGAAAGGGCGCGTTCGAGTTCGGCGCCTTCCAGGCCGACTGGAGCGGCTTTGACCGCAAGTGTTTGTGGCCCAAAGGGTTCCACATCGAATCCGTTGCGCTCCAGCTCCTCTGCGATGCGGGCGAAAACCACCATTTGCTCAGGCTTCAATTCCACAAGCAGCGGCATCAGCAGGCGCTGGCGTTGCACGCGCTCTACCTGGCGGTCGCGCAGGATCTTTTCAAAGAGCACACGCTCGTGTGCAACGTGCTGGTCGATAATCCACAGGCCATCGTCGCCTGCAGCCAGAATGAACGACTCGCGCAACTGGCCGATGGGCCTGAGTGAGCCGAGGCGGTTCAAGCTGGCCGCTTCCTGCTCGGCTTCGACCACGGCGGTGGCCAGGGCGGCATCCTGTGCGGCGCTGGTTCCTGCGCGGGAACCGGAGCTGCACGCATCGGCATCGGGCTCGCTGGGCGGCTTGAAGAGCGCTTTTGCGGCTTCGCCCCACGCCCGGCGGTCGAAGCTGCGCGGGTCAAAATCGCGATCGAGGGCGCCTCGGCCGGCGAAGGGGAGCTGGCCGGCGATGGTGATCGGGACTTTCGGAGTGAGGTGGAACGGCTCGACGCTCGCGGCGGGAAAAGCTTCGGGGTCGGAGCCGGTGGGAAGTGGCTGCGCCAGTTTGCCGGGCGGCCCAGGCAAAGGTGAAACAGCAGAAGGCATGAGCGAGGGGCTGGCAGAGGGCTGCGAGTCGAGCGCGGCGAGGAATCCGGCGGCGGGGCGCGCCTGGATGAGAGCGGTGCGCAGGCTGTCGCGCACAAAGTCGTGGACGAGGCTCTGCTGACGGAAGCGCACCTCGGTTTTGGCGGGATGCACGTTCACATCGACTTCCTCAGGGGGCATTTCAAGAAACAGGAGCACCACGGGGAAGCTGGTGGGTGGAATCACATTGCGATAGGCCTCGGTAATGGCATGAAGAAGCAGGCGGTCGCGAATGAGGCGCTTGTTAACGAAGATATAGATGGAATTGCGGTTGAGTTTTTGCAATTCGGGCTTGGAGTAAAAGCCGGAAAGGCGCAGCGAGCCGGGCTGGCGCGGCGGTTTGCCGGGATCTTTTTTCCAGGGCGGCGGCTCGGGCAGACCGGCGCGCTCAAAGGGCGTTTCCGCGGCCACGGGCAGCAACTGGCCCAGTGTTTCCTTGCCGAAGATCTGGTAGATGCGCTCGGCGGTGCGCGTGACGGGCGGCGCGGACACGATGGTGTGACTGGCTGAAAGCAATTCGAAGTGCTTGTCAGGATGGGCCAGCGCGTAGTGGGTAACGAGCGCGGTGACGTGCGCAAGCTCAGTGGATTCGGCGCGGAGAAATTTGCGGCGCGCCGGGGTGTTGAAGAAGAGATCGGCGACCGCCAGCGTGGTTCCGCGCGGCAGGGCGGCATCGTCAACGCGCAGGATTTTACCGCCGGCAATCTCAATGCGCGTGCCCGCAGGCGCGCCGGCGGCGGCCGTTTCGAGCGTGACGCGCGCCACCGAAGCGATGGAGGGCAGCGCCTCGCCGCGAAAGCCGAGTGTGGCGATAGAGAGCAGATCGTCGACGGTGCGCAGCTTGGAAGTGGCGTGGCGCTCGAACGCCAGCAGGGCATCGTCGCGATTCATGCCGTGGCCGTCGTCGGAGACGCGTATGAGTTTGCGCCCGCCACCTTCCACTTCGACGCGGATGCGCGAGGACCCGGCGTCAAGAGCGTTTTCCAGCAGCTCTTTGACGACCGAAGCGGGCCGGTCGACCACTTCGCCCGCGGCGATCTGGTTGGCCACCTGATCGGAGAGGATGCGGATCTGGCCCATCAGCAATCAGGGTAACGCAGAAAAGCAGGGCGCAAGGGAGTGAGGGAGCAAGGGAGCGAGTTGGCGAGCCGGTGAGTGAGCGAGTCAGCAGGGTCAAATGGACCCAAACAGAAGTTGCCCCAGGGCCGGTTTCGGAACCCTGGGGCGGACGGTCTGGAACCGGGAACAGCGCTCAATTCGACGTCGCAGGCTTCTGCGCCGTCGCGGGCTGGTTCTTGGCCGCGGCGGCATTCTTCACCCTGCTCTTTGTGGGCGTGGCCGGCGCCGGTGTGGCAGCGGGAGCGGGCGGCGGCGTGGGACCTTCCAGCATCGACGCCTTGCGAATGACAGCCTCAGGCGCGGTGGTGGTGAAGCCCGGGTTGCTGGTCAACTGCGCTCCGTACCACTGCGGCGGCAGATACCAACGGGTATCGCCCGTGCCGGACATGTAGTCGTAGATCACGGGCATATTCGAGGGCACGCCGGTGCGATCACGCTCTGAAAGCGCCACATACGCCTTCAATTCGTTGGCAATCTGAGTCTGATTGTTGGGATCGTCCTGCTCCATCAGGGCCACGGCGTACTCCAGGTGCGACGCCGGGATGGCGCCGCGGTCGGAATCGAGCTTGAGCGCCGTGGTGAGATGATCGAGCGCGTCCTGCCGCTCACCGGACGTGCGCGCGGTCAGGCGTTCCAGTTTAGCCAGGTAAAAGTGGGCGTAGGGATCGTCGGGCCGCTCTTTCACGGCACCGTCCAAATTGTGCTTGGCCACGGCAAACAGGTCGTAGTCCATGGCCAGGATGCCGTTGTCACGCCGCACGGAGGAGACGTTGGGCGCGAATTCGGGACTGTTGGGGTTGAATCCGTTGCCCTTGAGGCGGGAATCGATCTCAGCGTGGAGCGGACCGTTGATTTGCGTCTGCAGGAAGGACTGCCGTCCCTTGATGCGCGGCGCACTGCCCATGAAGCCCAGGCCCATGCGCGAGTCGGCAGTCACGATCTGGTTGAGCGAGCTAAACAAATGCATGGCCTGGCGCGGGTCGTAGCCCTGGTCGAGCATGAGGCGAGTAGCCATTTCGTCGGCATCGTCCTCTTCCTTGCTGGCCCAGATGACGGGCTCGATTTGGGGATGGATAAAGTAGTGGCCGACTTCAAGGCCCGTGGCCAAGCCGGCGCTGCCGCCAATGGCCGCTCCCAGGCGCAGCGGAATCAGGGCTCCGCCCAATCCGAGCCCCACCGCGGTCGAGGCCACATCGGTGACAATCTTCTCTTTCTCGGCCTTCTCCCTGGCCAGCTCTTCGGCCACGTGCTTGTCACGGATGCGCAGGTAAGCCTGGCGCAACTCAACGTGCGCAATCTCGTGGGCCAGCACGTAGCTGAGCTCCGATTCACTGGTGATCATGGAGAGCAGGCCCGTGGAGACGTAGATGGTGCCGGTGGTGAGTGTGAGCGCCTTGGGAATGGGGTCGTAGAGGACGCGGAAAGTGTAGACGTTGGTCGAGTTTTTGGGAATCAGGCGCTGGCCCACGTGGTTGACGTAACTTTGCGCGACCGGATTGCTGTAGAGGCGCTGCCGATCGAAGGCGTCTTCGCCGCGCGCATCCTGAGCCATGCTCAGGTTCTCAGTCAGGTTAATGCCGTACGCCAACTGCATGTCATTTCTGCGCAACTGGTCCCACTCCTGCTGAATGGCATCCTGGACCTCGGGCATCTGCTCGATACGCTGGATCTTGTCCTTGTCGACGTTGCTTAAATCGACGGGTGCGTTGGGATCCTGCTTCTTCTGCTTGCCGTTGATCAGATTGCCGAACTGCTGGGCCTGGGCGGGAATTGTGGAAGCTGAAACTCCGCAGAGCATCACTAAACTAAGGGCGACAACTAGAGGTCTATGCACACGACCCTCCTTGGGTGGTGGACCGGCACGGGGAAGTGCCGCTTTCGATTGGAAGGCTGGGGGGAAGAGCCCGGATTGAGACGAGTATAGGCTGCATTTTCTTCGAGAGTCAACGCGAGGCCTGCCAGGCATATCGGCGGACCTCTCACATTGGGAAAGCGCAGAAATTGACGCACGGAGCTCACATTCGGGGCGGAAATCGCGCAGAAAGCGACGCCAATCCCGCAATAGGGGACGAAGGCCCGAACTGTGACTCAACTCACACGTCTGCTGGCGCCGGCGGGTAACAATATGGCTGTCAGGCCGGCAGCTCGCGCAATGTGCCGGCCCGGAGTTATACATGAGCGACCTTGCCACCCTGGCTGAAGCCGTTGCCGTAGACCCACTTGTGGGTCATCCGCCCGACTACCACGTCTTTCACAAGTTCATTGCCCGCTGCAAAGACCTGCCCGCAATTACCACGGCGGTGGTGTGGCCCATGACCGACGTGGCGCTGAAAGGCGCCGTGGAAGCGGCGGCTGCAGGACTCATTCTGCCCACCCTGATTGGTCCTGAAACGGGAATGAAGGCCCTGGCGGCGAGGATCGGCGTGGACATCAGCGACTATCCCGTCGTGGACACCGAAACTGAGGCCCAGGCCGCCAATGCCGCAGTGGTGATGTGCCGCGCGGGCAACGCCCAGGCCTTGATGAAGGGCAGCCTGCACACCGACGAGCTGCTGAAGCCGGCCATGCAGCGCGACACCGGCCTGCGCACGGCGCGCCGCATCTCGCACGTCTTCATCATGGACACGCCCGCCTACGCGCGAACGCTGCTGATCACCGATGCGGCCATCAACATTACGCCCGAACTCGAAGACAAAGTCGACATCGTGCAGAACGCCATCGACCTGGCGCACGCGCTGGGCGTACCCGAGCCCAAGGTGGCGCTGCTCTCGGCGGTTGAAACCGTGAATCCCAAGATCAGGTCGACGCTGGACGCGGCGGCGCTATGCAAGATGGCCGACCGCGGGCAGATTACGGGCGGCATTCTTGACGGGCCTCTGGCCTTCGACACAGCGGTGAGCGAAAAGGCCGCCGACATCAAGAAGCTGGTTTCACCGGTCACCGGCCAGGCCGACATTCTTGTGGTTCCCGATCTTGAGAGCGGCAACATGCTGGCCAAGCAGCTGGAGTACCTGGGCGGAGCGCAACTGGCCGGCATCGTGCTGGGCGCGCGCGTGCCCACTATCCTGACCAGCCGCGCGGATTCGGCCGAGACGCGGCTGACAAGCTGCGCCGTGGCCGTGCTCCTGCACTACGCCGCGCATCCGGCGCCGGCGGTGAAGGTTTAGTCCCTCTCCCTCCCCCAGCCACAGCAAGCGGGCGCCCTCTTTGAGCGGCGCCCGTTTTGCTCTGAGATGAAAATCGTGAGAAATCGGGATTTCCACCGCTGGCGCGGGAACCGCGGGCCCGGCGCCGGCATCCAAGTACAGGCATGCGGCACAAACTTTTCCCCAGATTCGAGACGAGCTGCTTGTGTCCGCACCAAAGGAGGATTTGCAATGGCATCCCATACGCGCCAGGAGATGGCAACCCAATCGGGGCGGGAATCGAAAGCAGCCAAGACCGAAAACCGGGATGACTTCAGCCCGGAGCAGGTGAAGAACGTGTCGAGCGTGCTGAATGCGCTGCTGGCCGATTACTTCGCGCTTTATTTGAAGACCAAGAACTTCCACTGGCATATGAGCGGGCCGCATTTCCGCGACTACCACCTGCTGCTCGACGAGCAGGCCGATCAGATCTTCAAGGTCACCGACGACATTGCGGAGCGGGTGCGCAAGATCGGCGGCATGACCATCCGGTCCATCGGGCACGTCGCGCGGTTGCAGCGTATCGCCGATAACGATTTCGAATTTGTGCCCGCGCACGGCATGCTGGAGGAGTTGCAGGCCGACAACCAGGGCCTGGCGCACAGCCTGCGCTCCGCGCACGAAGTAACTTCCGCCTGCGGCGACTACGCTACCACCAGCCTGATCGAAATATGGATCGACGAAGCCGAACGGCGTGCATGGTTCCTGTTTGAGGCTACGCGGTAAGGGCGAACGCGGGACCCGCCGGCTTCGGTGCCTCATCCTTGCGACGTTTTCTGCCGGAAGGACGGGATACCAACCGTGAACCGGGCGATGTTCCCAGCCTGCTCACCTGCGACGGCAAGCAGCGCGCTTGCGGACGTCTGCGGCGGTGCCGTAAGGTTGGCAACAGCATCCAACCTTGCTGGAGGTCTGTGTGCCGATCTCTGCTGCTGTTTCCCCCATTACTGCCGCGTCTCCAATTGCCGCCGCCGCGGGCGGCTCTTTTTTGCTCGAATCCCGCGCGCCGGATGAAATCTTCACTCCCGAGGACCTGAACGAGGAGCAACGGCAGATCGCGGCCACCGCGGAGCGCTTCGCGCGCGAGGAGATTGTGCCACGCACAGCGGCCGTGGAAGCCAAGGAGCCCGGCGCCCTAGCGGCGCTGCTGCGCAAGGCTGCCGAGCTGGGATTCACCGCCGTCGACATTCCCGAGGAGTATGGCGGGCTGGGGATGGACAAGGTCAGCTCGACGCTGATCACCGATCACATTTCGGTGCTGGCCAGCTTTTCCACGGCCTTCGGCGCGCACGTGGGCATCGCCACGCTGCCCCTGGCGTGGTACGGAACTGAAGAGCAGAAACAGCGCTACCTGCCCAGGCTGGCCACATGCGAGTGCATCGGCGCCTACGGATTGTCCGAGGCCAGTTCCGGCTCCGATGCCATGAACATCCGCACCCGCGCCGTGCTCTCAGCCGAGGGCGCGCACTACATTCTGAACGGCGAGAAGCACTGGCTGACCAATGGCGGCATCGCGGGGCTGTACACGGTGTTCGCCAAGATTGACGGTGAGAAGTTCACCGCGTTCCTCGTGGAACGCGATACGCCGGGCCTGAGCGTGGGCAGCGAAGAGCACAAGATGGGGATCCGGGGATCATCTACCTGCCCTCTGGTGCTGCAGGACTGCAAGATTCCCAAGGAAAACCTGCTGGGCGAAGCCGGCAAGGGCCACCACATCGCATTCAATGTGCTCAACGTGGGCCGCTTCAAGCTGGGGGTGGCCTGCGTTGGCGGAGCGCGGCACGCGTTGGCGGACATGATCCGCTACGCCAAGGAGCGGCGCGCTTTCGGCAAAGCCATTGCGGAGTTTGGGCTGATCCAGCGCAAGATTTCCGCGGCCGCGACGCGTCTATACGCTGCCGAAAGCATGGCCTACCGCACCGCGGGCCTCATCGACGCCAGGCTGGCCGCGCTGCACTCGGCGCGCGACGGCGGCGCGGCACAGCACATGGACGTTCCGCGCAGCATTGAGGAGTACGCTGTCGAGTGTTCCATTTTGAAAGTCTACGGGTCAGAGATGCTCGCGCTGGTGGTGGACGAGCTGATCGCGACCATGGGGGGCGTGGGATATATGGAGGATTATCCCGCCGAACGGTATTATCGCGATGCGCGCATCAACCGCATCTTCGAGGGCACCAACGAAATCAACCGACTGATTATCACGGGCTGGATGATGAAGCGCGCCATGAGCGGGAAGCTGCCTTTGCAGGCCGCCATCAAGCGCGTGATGGACGAGGTGACGGAACCGCCGTCGTTCGATGGCGCCGGGAACGCGGGCCTGCCGCTTGCGCGTGAGGCCGCGGCGCTTGCTGCGGTGAAAAAGATGGCGCTGTTTGCGGCGGGCGTGGCCAGCCAGCGCTTCGTCACCGGTCTCGAAGAACAGCAGGAGATCATGGCCGAACTGGCCGATCTGATCAGCCATATCTACGCGCTGGAATCGGCTCTGCTGCGCGCACGCAAGCTGAAGAGCGCGGGCCACGATACGGCCGCCACGGCGGCGGCCATGACGGGATTACTGGCCGACGAGGCGCTGGCCTCCGCCGAGCAGGCCACGCGGCGTGTGCTGGCTGCCTGCGGCGAAGGCGACGCACTGCAAACCCAGCTCGCCATCCTGCGCAGGCTGGCGCGCTCCGGGCCAGTCGACGTAGTAGCCTTGAGCCGCGCGGTGGCGCGAGAGGCCATCGCGCTCGAACGCTACCCGATTTAAGATTCCGAATTCGCCCGAATGCCGTCCACGCCAGACAATCGCCCGACTCTCCGCTTCGCTCTCGACGAAGCGCGGCGCGTTCTCGGCGAGGGTCCGCATCCGGAACGCGCGCGCCGCGACGTCGAGACTCTGCTCGTGCACACGCTCAGGAAGAATGCGCCGGAGATGAACTTCGCGTGGCTGATTGCGCACGACGGCGAGACGCTTGCTCCCGATGCCGCCGCCACGTTTTGCGATATGGTTGAACGCCGCCTCGCCGGCGAGCCCATCCAATACATAACCGGAGAAGCCGAATTCTACGGTCTGCAATTTACTGTGAATCGTAATGTGCTCATTCCGCGGCCGGAGACCGAGCTCCTGGTGGAGAAGGCGATCGCGCTGGCACAGGAGCTGAGACAAACCGGCATGATTCCCGAACCGCGCATCATCGATGTCGGCACCGGCTCGGGCGCGATTGCGATCGCATTGGCGAACAAGTTGCCGTTCGCCGAGATCACAGCCACCGACATCTCTGCGGCGGCGCTCGACGTGGCCAGAGCCAACGCCGCGCGCAACGGCGTGGCCGATCGCGTGCGCTTTCTCGAAGGCGATCTGCTGCAGCCCGTCGCCGGCGGAGTGTTCGATTTCGTCGTCAGCAATCCGCCCTACGTGCCGGACGGAGACCGCGCGACCCTCGACGTTGAAGTGCGCGATTACGAGCCGGCGCAGTCGCTCTTTGCCGGCGAAAACGGCCTGGCCGTGTACCGCCACCTGATTCCCGCCGCAGTCGGCACGCTCGTTGCTGGCGGATATTTGCTGCTTGAGATCGGCTGCGGCCAGCGGGCGGCGCTACAGGAGCTGTTAAAGGGCGCGGGTTTCAAGAACATAGAATTTACAGCAGACCTACAAAATATTCCTCGTGTGGCCGTTGCCCGGCGCCCGTGAGTCTTGATCCTGCAGTGGTCAATCAATCGCTCTTGACGGAAACTCGAGTTGGACGTTGACGCGGTGGTTATCATCGTCGATGAGAACTGATACGTACTTTTCAGATGCCGTCTGGGCATTGGGAATGAACGTCGCGTTTGCCCCCAGCCACTGAGCAAAAACCCGCGGGTTATACACTTCGCCTTCGAGTGGCTTCCACGCAGTCTCGAGCACCTGCGCAGCGCCAGGGTGAGGTTCTACCCCGTCGAGGAGGAGGTGGCCAAAGAGATACTGCTCGCCCTCATCGATGTCGATGGTGAGCACGATCAGGTGGTGCGCTTCATCGCACTGAAGCTTCGGGATGGCCCCAAAGTTGGTAAAGCCTATCGATTGGTAGAAGTTTTTCAAGTTATCGAGGCCCTTGCCGATGGCGGTGGCGTTGAAGACGCTGCCGTCTGCAATTGGGAATCCTGTTCTGAGCTGTTCGGGCCGGAAAGAGGCGTGCTCGAAGCGGATTTCACTGAGGCGGTAGATAGCGCCGGCTGAAATCTGGACGGTTACGTCGACGGGTTGCCCGGGCGAGGGCACCGGCATGGACGCAAGCTGCGGAATCTCCACGCTGGCGTTGGCGTAACCCATGTCGCGCAGGCCTTGGCGGATGCGCTCTTCGAGTCCGCCTAGTGGATAAGTTCGGCCCTGGTACGCGAGAACGATATGTTGCCGCAATTCCTGCGGCACGTCGTTCGAGACGATCGTGAGCGTGCGCACCTGTACCGGGACATAGAGGGGTCCGGTAGGGGCTTGTGCCAGTGCGGCGATTCCAAGGGACGAGAGGAATAGAAAACCGATGGCCACTCGCATGAGGTCCTCTCCCGCCATCGAACCCGCTTGTCCCATTCATCATTGACTGGCTGCTCCATCTATCGCGGGTGCGGTTGATCGTTTGGACGCCCAGCGTGAGAAAACGTACCGGGACTGAGCAAGAAACCGCCGAAAACCGTACGCCTACGCCCGGCCGGTCTTGTCCAGGTGCTTGGAGAAGCCCATATTCTTGGCCAGCAGTGCTTTTGTGATGTAGACAATCTGGCCGTAGTGCAGGCCGAAGTGCTCAACGACCCGGTACACCGCGTCGAGGCCGTGCACATGGTAGCCCTGGATTTCGTACGCAGCCAGAAGCTCGGCCGGTGTGAGGCGATCGAGCATGGCTTTGGCTCGGTCCAGCGTTGTGTCCAGCCGTTCGATCAGCGCGGCAGCGGTCTGGCCGCCCTGTGCCGCGAATTCGGCGGGACGGTTGCGCTTGTCCTCTTCTTGATTGAAAGAGGCCACAAGCCATTGGTAGACATTGCCGTCGAGATGGAGCAGCAGGTTGCCGATGCTGTTTGAAGCTTGGTTGGGACGCCACCAGATCTGCTCTTCGGTCAGAGAAGCCACGCACTCTTTCATTCGCGGCCAGAGTTGCTCGAAAACTCTCTTGCGCGAATGGTCGAGGAACAATTGAGCGAGTTCGTTTTCGTCTTTGGTCATTACTGATCTCCACATGTTGCGCTGAAGAGTCCCGCCTGCCCAATCCAAAGCTCAAAAGCACGCAGATGCTTCGAATTCGCCGCCGCGGCGTACTTCTCTCAGGATGACAGGCCGCTAGATCATCTCGTATCCGGCGAACCAGTAGCTGATTTCGAAGGCCGCTGTATCTTCGGCGTCGGAGCCGTGAATGGCGTTTTCCTGAATCGAACTGGCGAACTTCCTGCGGATGGTGCCTTCTTCAGCGTTGGCGGGATTGGTGGCCCCCATCAGCTTGCGAAGGTCGGCAATGGCGTGCTCTTTCTCGAGGACCATGAGAATGAGCGGTCCGGACGACATGAAGGTGGTGAGGGAGTCGAAAAATGGCCGCTGGCGGTGGACGGCGTAAAATCCCTCGGCCTCGGGCTTGGAGATGGATTGCTTCCGGATGGAGACAATGCGGAAGCCGACCTTGACGATTTCGGCCAGAATGGCGCCGGCCGAGCCGTTGCGGACGGCGTCAGGCTTGATGATGCTGAGCGTGCGTTGGGGCACTCGGGATGAGCTCCTTGTAATCTTCGACCTGATTCTATTGTAGTTGGATGCGGAGCGGGGTGGGGCCTTCGCCGCCCGCAAAGGCGTTAGAAGGCGCCGCGGGGCCGGACCAGACGATTTCTGATGGTGCTGGCGGAGGATCCACCTGTCCATCTCCATAGAGCCGAAAACTGGCGCCGCCATGGGGTGAATGTCTACAACTCCATCGGCGGGCAGAAATGCCTTTCGGGCGCGCTTGCTGCCCCCTGGCGGGCGTATAGATATCCAGGAGCCAGCCGGGAAGCCCCTCGCGACGTTCAGGCTGCACGCCAGTCAGGATTCGAGCGCGGAGCCCCTTGTGCGTTCAAAGCAGGACCTTGAAGACGCACAGACCCCTTCTGTTGCAACGATTTTTCGGTCCCAATGCCCCTTCGGTTACCTTGGTGCATTGGCCGGCGGATCATCGTCATATCCCACAAAAGAGGTATGTTAGAGGCCGTTTTTCCCGCCACAACTACTTTGTTTTCTGGTACAAATAGGAGTGTAAGAACAAGAACAAGGGCCCCGGTGTACCGCACGTTGGATGTCGATGGCCTGATTTTGGGGAACACTGATGATCGTACAGGTGCTCCAAATTTCCGCCTTGGTCGTGATTGCGCTCTACTTTGTGCGCTGGCGCAGGAGCGTCAAGCGGCGCAATTCACAGACGTGGGAGACATTGATGGCGCGGCTCCGCCCGGAGTGGAGCGCCCGAGAATTAAGCGATCACTTCCTGTGGCAGGAAGGTTTGAGCGCGACTCCGGATGACGCATGGCAGCGCATGGAAGGCCCCAAGGGCCTGTGGGTGATGTACCAGAACGCGCGCATCATGCAGGAAATGGCCGATTTCGCTTTTAAACATTGCGAGGGCGTCGATCGACTCCTGATTGAAACCATTCACAGCGACGCGCTGCAGATTCGTGTTTGCGTGCTGGCCGCTCTTGCACAGTATGCGTTCCACCGGGCCAGCGAGGGCGTTCGCGTCAATGCATTCCGCGCTGCCGCGATGTACACCGGCATGGCCGCGCGCATGACGCAGTTGCTGCAGGAGCATGCCGCCGTCATGGTTCCCGATTTCGTAGCCGCGATGTAAGATCGGCTTCCCTTCCGCACCAGCGAACCCCGGCTCCGGCCGGGGTTCTCGTTTCTGGGCACGGATTGCGCAGGCTCAGGCCGCCATGGTGGAGAGCAATTTACCGATGCGGTCGCATTCGTCCTGTGTCAGCCGGAAGGTGAGGGCGGGAGCCATCTCTTCCACTTGCTTTGCGCTGCGCCCGCCCACAATGGCCGCGGTAATGGCCGGGTTGTGCAGCGTCCACGCCACGGCTACAACGCCGGGCGTGACGCCGTGGGCGCTGCCGATTTCGCGCAGCAGGTCGACCAGGCGCATGTTACGGCTGAGGCGCGGCTCGCTGAACTCTTTGTTGTTACGCCGCCAGTCGTCAGCAGGCAGCGCGGCGGCGCGCTGCGGAGTCATCTTGCCGGAGAGAAGGCCCGAGACCATCGGGGAGTAATTGATGACGCCGATGCCGTGGGCTTGCGTAAAAGGAAGGATCTCGGCTTCGATAGCGCGGCGCAGCATGGAATAGGGCGGCTGCAGGCTGGTGATGGGCGCGATCTTGAGCGCCCGCTTCATCTGCTCGACGTTGAAGTTGGAGACGCCAATCCAGCGCAGCTTGCCCTGGCGGCGCATGCTCTCCAGCGCCGCCCATCCCTCTTCAATTTCGGGGTCGGGGTTGGGCCAGTGAATCTGGTAGAGGTCGATCCGCTCCACGCCGAGACGCTTGAGCGAAGCTTCAACCTCTTCGGCCAGCGAGGCGGCCTTGAGCGAGTTGTAGATGGAGCGGTCGGCGTGCCAGCGCATGGAGCACTTGGTGAAGATGTAGGGTTTGTGCGGGGAGGATTTGACCGCGCGACCGACAATCTCCTCCGAGTGGCCAAGGCCGTAGACGGCCGCGGTATCAATCCAGTTGATGCCGAGGTCGAGGGCGCGATGGATGGCGGCGATGGATTCGTCGTCGTCCTGGGGGCCCCAGGCGTATTGCCAATCGCCGCCGCCGATGGCCCAGGCGCCCAGGCCGATGGCCGTCAGCTGCATGTTGGAGTTGCCGAGGGTATGCAAGGAAAGCGAAGCAGTCTGGCTCATAACTACTAAGGATGCCACTGCGCACCCATGGGTCGCGAAAATCCTGTGGATGTTTTGCGCGGCGGCCGTGCACCAGGGGCGAGCGAGATCCCGTGGCGCGTGCGAGTTCGGGCCGCAGGCGGCCGCGCGCTGCAGAGATTGCGGAGGATAATGGAGAAAAAGGAGAAGCGATGTACCTGGAAGAGCAACTCAGGGAGGCGGCCGTGTGCACGCGGCGCCGTTTTTTGCAGATCGGCGCGGCAGGCGCGGTGAGCCTGAGCGCGACGCAGCTGACCCGCGCCGCGGAGACGGCCGCACGCACCAGCATGATGAATGTTCCCTTCGAAAAGCGTGAACCGCGCGTGGCGGTGATCGGCACCGGTGGGCGCGGCACGTCGCTGCTGAGCGATCTGCTGGCCGTGGATGCGCAGATTGCGGCGCTCTGCGACATGGTGGCAGACAAGGCGGAGCATGCCGCGAGCATGGTGGTTGCGGCGGGGCAGAAAAAGCCGGCGCTTTACACCGAGGGCCCGCACCACTACGAAGCGCTCGTCGCCAGCGACGACGTGGACCTGGTTCTGGTGGCCACGCCCTGGAACTGGCACGCCCCAATGGCGCTGGCCGCCATGAATCAGGGCAAGGACGTGGCCGTGGAAGTGCCCGGCGTGACCACGGTTGATGAATGCTGGCAGATTGTCCACGCTTCGGAGCGGACGCGAAGGCATTGCATGATCCTGGAAAACTGCTGCTACGGCTATAACGAAACGCTCATCCTGCGCATGATTCAAGCGGGGCTGTTCGGCGAGTTGCTGTACGGCGAGGGCGCCTATATTCACGACCTGCGCGAGGAACTGTTTTCAAATGCGGGCGAGGGGCTGTGGCGGCGTACTGAGCACACGCTGCGCAACGGCAACCTGTATCCCACGCACGGGCTGGGACCGGTAGCGAATTACATGGGCATCCAGCGCGGCGACCGGTTTCAGACCCTGGTTTCGATGAGCGCTCCCGAGCGCGGGCTCGATCTCTGGCGCAAGGAGCATGTTGCGCCCGGCGATCCGCGCTGGAAGGAGCGCTATATCTGCGGCGACATGAATACCTCGCTGATTCAAACCGCCAAGGGGCTGACCATCACGGCGAAGCACGCGGTTTCAACGCCGCATCCTTATGACCGCATCAACCTGATCGCAGGCACCAGGGGGTTGTTCCAGGATTATCCGCCGCGCATTTACTTCGACGGCATGAACAAGGAGGAGACCTTTGCATCGCTTGAGGCGTACAAGCAGCACCAACACCCGCTGTGGCAGCGCGAAGGGGACCTGGCGCGCAAGAGCGGCGGGCACGGCGGCATGGACCTGATCATGATCTACCGGCTTCTGGAGTGCGTGCGCGAGGGGCTGCCGCCCGATCTTGATGTGTACGATTGCGCGGCGTGGGCGTCGGTGGCGCCGTTGAGCGCGGAGTCGGTTCGCCGCGGCAGTGCGCCGATGGAGATTCCTGATTTCACCGGGGGCAAGTGGAAGGATCGGCCGATTTCGGCGATTGCGACGCAAGCATGAGGCGTGCTTCCCGGGTCCCCCAAAGCGAGGGACCCGGGCACCCGCGTGAAATCTTAGGCGGCGCGGGCGCGTACGGCTTTCGCCTGCTTCTTCGGTGCGCGTTTGCGGGCCCGCTTCCGCTGCGGCACGACAGAAAGGCGCAGGCCCATGGTGTTCAGTACGGCAATCATCGTTTTTAGGGTCGGATTGCCCTTGGGCGAGAGCGAGCGGTAGAGCGACTCGCGGCTGACGCCGGCTTTGGCGGCTACGGCGCCGAGTCCGCCGTAGGCTTTGGCGATAGCGCGCAGCATCAGCAGACTTGCACCCCGGTCGTGGGGATCCTGGAGACATTCGAGAGCCACCTTGAGATACTCGACACCAAGATCCGGGTTGGATCGAAGCTGCTTGATTTCCCATTCGTGATATGGAATACCGGCTTTGTATGTCTTCATATTTGCCTCCGTTTCCAGTCAGCCCAAAAGTCTTTAGCGCGTTTAATGTCCTTGTCCTGGCTGCTCTTGTCGCAACCGCAAAGTGACCAATGTTTCTCCATGCCGTCCGCAGTAAATTCTGTAGCCGGCGCCCACATCAATGCGAAGCTCGATGACTCCCTCCCCGATCGATTTGCAATCGCCAAGGTTCCCGGCCTGGACTTGACCGAGCCTCGTGATGATCCGGGACTGCATTCGTTTATCGCGGATGCTATCGAACCGCTTGTCGAGGGACGCTGCCCTGGTCCTGCTCGTAAACGATCAGGTCGAACTCAGCATCAGTGTAGCCTAAAAGCTACAATTATTCGCAGCCTGAGGGGAACTGAACGGCGCTGGGAAACACCTCCCTGGTCTCCATTGCCGGCCGGAGAAGCGGGAAAGAGCTGGATATAGGCGTCGGCGCTAGTCTCCTGAGTCATTGATTTCTCGTATAAGGCGGGGTTGGTACGCGGCAAGAGTGGAAGTGGCGAAGCGGGCGATGGAGGCCAGGATCTGATCGGCGGATTTGGTCCAGGGGAAGGGCT
>Ga0335078_10000079_pt1 | contig 178262 bp, 168 predicted proteins | sample Lox_Sample_32_FD_206711 | JGI IMG/M metagenome (GOLD analysis project Ga0335078, IMG submission 206711) | Soil microbial communities from Loxahatchee National Wildlife Refuge, Florida, United States - Lox_Sample_3.2 | ecosystem: Environmental > Terrestrial > Soil > Wetlands | place: USA... | reverse complement strand
GGGGAGGCAACATCGTCTCGGAGAACATCCATCTCAAGCACTACATGAATACGACCTGGGTCTCGGTGCCCATCAAGGAAGATCGTCCCCCCGACTCCGAGCTCTTCGGGTCGTTCTACGACCCCGATCTCGAGCGGTAAGGTCTCTCCCCGGTGGCGTGGACGGGGGACCGAAGGCGGCGAAGACAGCGGAACGTTCGGTGATGAAGACGACGAAGTTCTTCGTATTTTCCCTCCCTGAGAGGGTCCGGACTCGAGGGAGAACGACGCCGCGGCCGGGCGGCGTAGAGTAGACTCAAAGGGACGCGGGCCCGCGAGGCCACGGCGGTAGCCGCCTTTCGATCGCTCCGCCGAGTCCCGAACGGGGACGAGCGTCGCTCTGCACCACGCTCGTCGGGGCGAGGCTCAAGAGGAGGATGCGATGGAAGACACGATGCAGGTCCGCGCTTCGCAGGGGGACGCGACGAAAGACCTCGTCTCGCGCCAGCTGGTCCGATACCTGGAGTGGCGTGGGGTCAGGCACATTTTCGGGCTGTGCGGGCACACGAACATCGCGGTCCTGGCCGAGCTCGAGAAGAGCGCGATCCGGTTCATCAGTGTGAGGCACGAGCAGATCGCGGCGCATGCGGCGGACGGGTACGCGAGGGTGACGCGGAAGGCGGGGGTGGTGTTGAGCCACCTCGGGCCCGGTCTCACCAACGCCGCGACGGGTGTGGCGAACGCCTCGCTCGACTCGGTGCCGCTCGTGGTGATCGCGGGGGACGTGCCGAGCCACTACTACGGGAAGCATCCGCACCAAGAGGTGAACCTGCACGCGGACGCCTCGCAGTACGAGATCTATCGGCCCTTCGTGAAGCGGGCCTGGCGGGTGGAGAGGCCGGAGCTCTTTCCGGAGATCCTGGAGAAGGCGTTCACCCTCGCCGAGAACGGGCGGCCGGGCCCGGTGCTGGTGTCGGTGCCGATGGACATCTTCTCGAGGGAGGTGGAGGTGGCGCGCTTCGAACGCGTGAAACACAGCGCCCGCACCCTCACCCGGCCCTCGCTGGACGAACCGACGGGTGAGGCCATCGTGCGGCGGCTGCTCGAGGCGAAGCGGCCGGTGGTGTACGCCGGGGGTGGCATCCTCTTGGCGGATGCGGCGGGGGAGCTGCTCGAGCTCGTGAACCACCTGAGCCTGCCGGTCGCCTATAGCCTCATGGGAAAGGGGGCCCTGCCCGACGACCACCCGCTGGCGCTGGGGATGAGCGGTTTCTGGGGGACGAGGTTCATCAACGAGGCATGTCGGACGGCCGACTGGGTGCTGGGGGTGGGCACGCGCTTCTCCGAGGCGGATTCGAGCTCGTGGGAGCCGGAGTACACCTTCAGCATCCCTCCCACCAAGCTCATCCACATCGACATCGACCCGCAGGAGCTGGGGCGGAACTTCCCGGTGGAGATGGGGGTGGTGGCCGATCTCAAGGAGGCGCTCAAGGTCCTGGTCCGGGTAGCGAAGAGGATCGCGCCCCAAGGAGTGAAGAGGCCGGATCTCGTGAAGGCCATCGCCATCTCCCGAGCGGAGTTCAAGGAGGCGAACCGAGGGGCGGAAGCGAGCGAGGCCTTCCCGATGAAGCCGGAGCGGATCCTCTCCGAGGTGCGGGCGGTCCTGCCGCGCGACGCGTACATCACGACCGACGTGGGCTGGAACAAGAACGGGGTGGGGCAGCAGTTCCCCATCCTCGAGCCGGGATCGGTGTTGACGCCGGGAGGATACGCCACCATGGGGTTTGGGGCTCCTGCCGCGCTGGGGGTGAAAGTGGCCCGTCCCGACAAGGTGGTGGTCTCCCTGGTGGGCGACGGAGGATTCGGCCAGAACCCGGCCGTGCTCGCGACGGCGGTGGAGCAGGACATCCCGGTGGTGTGGGTGGTGATGAACAACGGGGCCTTCGGGACCATCGCGGGGCTCGAGGCCGCGCACTTCGGGACGACCCACGGGACGGTGTTCTTGCGCGACGGGAAGCCCTACTCGCCGGACTACGCAGCCGTCGCTCAGGGCTACGGGGTGGAAGGGGTGAAGGTGAAGGCGGCCCGGGAGTTCAGGCCGGCTCTGGAGCGGGCGGTGAAGTCGAACAAGCCCTTCGTGCTCGACGTGCCGATGCAGAATACGCCCACACCCACGGCAGGGCACTGGAACATCATGGACATCTACTCGCCCGGGAAGAAAGTGCACCACGTGGCGGTGGGAGCAGTCGAGGAGCCGGTCGGCGACGACTTCGGCGGAACGGAATCGGAGTGACGCTCGCAAGAGGAGAGGCCATGACGCAGGCGACGCAGCCGTCCTTCCTTATCGGACTCATCGGGGCCGGGATCCAGGCCTCGCGCACCCCCCCCATGCACGAGCGGGAGGGGACCGAGCTCGGGGTACGCTACATCTACCGGCTCATCGACCTCGAAAAACTGCATCTCGGTGCCGAGGCGCTGCCGGAACTCCTGACCGCAGCGGAGCGGCTGGGGTTCAACGGGCTCAACATCACCCATCCCTGCAAGCAGGCCATCCTCCCGCTCTTGACCGAGCTCAGTGACGACGCCCGGGCGCTCGGAGCGGTGAACACGGTCGTGCTACGGGATGGGAAGCGCATCGGCCACAACACCGACTGGTACGGCTTCTACGAATCCTTCCAGCGGGGCTTCCCCGACGTGAAGCGGGAGCGGGTGGTACAGCTCGGCGCGGGGGGGGCCGGCTCGGCGGTCGGCCACGCCGCCTTGAAGCTCGGGGTGAAGGAGCTCACCGTGTTCGACATCGAGGCGCCCCGGGCGACCAAGCTCGCTGCGGCACTCACGGCTCGCTTTGGTCAGGGACGGGCGCGGGCCGGGGAAAACCTCGCCGCTGCCATGGCGGAAGCGGACGGCCTCATCCACTGCACGCCGACCGGGATGAAGAGCCACCCGGGACTCGCCCTTCCCGAGGGGCTCCTGCGAAAGCAGCACTGGGTGGCGGAGATCGTGTACTTCCCGCTCGAGACCGAGCTCTTGCGCGTCGCCCGAGCCAAGGGTTGTCGAACCCTCAACGGCGGCGGCATGGCGGTGTTCCAGGCGGTCGAAGCCTTCCACCTCTTCACCGGCCTCAACCCCGACCCAGACCGCATGCTGCGCCACTTCGCCTCGATGTGAGGCACAACCCCGGGCGGGCCTGCGACGCCGCTCACCCCGGCGCGCGCGCCCGCTTGCGCTTCGCGAGAAGTGCCTCGACCTCGGCGGAGGAGCCGAGGGCGAGGGCGCGCTCCGCGAGGAGCGAGGCCTCGCGAAGGCTCACCTCCCGCACCGCGGACTTGACGTCGAGCATCTCGCCGGGCGCCACGCTCAGCGCGCGCAGCCCCAGACCGAGCAACAATTCGGTGTAGGCGGGGTCACCGGCCATCTCCCCGCAGATGGTGAGCTCGCGTCCAGCGTTCCGTGCACCCTCGACGACCGAGCGGATGAGCGAGAGCACGGCCGGATGCAGGGGTTGATAGGCGGACGGAAGGCCCTCGTCCTCCCGATCGGCGGCGAGCAGATACTGCACGAGGTCGTTCGTGCCGAGGCTCAAGAAGTCGGCCTCCTTGGCGAGCGCCCGGGCGACGAGCGCGGCCGAGGGCACCTCCACCATCGCTCCGAGGGCGGCCTGGGGATTGAACCGCTTGCCCTCGGCGGCGAGGTCAGATTGAACCTGGCGCACGACCTTGCGGGTCTCGAGGAGGTCCTCGAGTCCGCTCACCACCGGGACGAGGATGGAGGCAGGGTGGTCGGCGCTCACCCGCAGAAAGGCGCGCAGCTGAACTTTCAACACCTCGGGGTGCCGCAACAGGAGGCGGATGCCGCGCGGTGCGAGCAGCGGATTGCGCCCGATGGGCAGGGGGAAATAGGTGAGCTCCTTGTCGCCCCCGAGGTCGAGCAGCCGGAAGACCACCTTGCGCGGGTGAAACCGCTCCGCAGCACGCTCGAGAAACTCGAACTGCTCGTCCTCGCTCGGGAACTCACGCCGGATCGAGTAGCCGAATTCCGTCCGGTAAAGGCCGATGCCGTCCGCCCTGTAGAGGAGCGCCGCCTCGGTGTCCGAGAGCTTGCCCACGTTGGCGAGGAGCGGGATGACCGAGCCCTCGAGCGTGACGCAGGGCTGGTCGATGAGGTGACGCAGCTCCTCCTTGTAGGCGCTCATCTCGGTTTCGAGACGCTCGTACTCGGTACGGATGGAATACTCGGGGTTCACGAAGACGATGCCGGTGAGTCCGTCGACGATGAGACGATCGCCCGTCTTGATCTTCTGGGACGCATCGGCGACGCCGGTGATGGCCGGGGTGCGCATCGAACGTGCCAAGATGGCCGCATGCGAGAACCTCCCTCCACGCTCCGTCACGAAGGCCCGGACCCGGTTCACCTCCAGGCGGGCCGTCATCGAGGGCAAGAGCTCCTCCGATACCACGATCGCGCCATCGGGGATCTCGGGTCCGGATCCGCCTTGCTTCTCCCCCAGGGCGGAGAGGATTCGGCGCCCCACGTCGCGCACGTCAGCCGCCCGCTCGCGCAAATAGGTGTCGGGGACGGCGTCGAAAGCACGGGTGAAGCGGTCGATGACCTCGGAGAGCGCTGCTTCGAGGTTCATACCCCGCTCGCGCACGAGCTGCGTCACCTGCTCGTGAAGGGTGGGGTCCCGGAGCACGAGGCGCTGGGCGTCGAAGATGTCCGCTTGGCTCGCGCCGATCTTCTCCCCCACCGCCTGCTTGAGAGCTCGCAGCTCGCCCTCGGCCTGGGCGAGCCCCGTCTCGAAGCGATCGAGCTCGCCCTGCACTTCCGGCGCGGCAATGCTGCGCCGTGGACCCGCGGCGTGGGAGGCACAGGCGAGGACGTAGGCTGCTCCGTGGGCGATGCCGGGCGATACGCCCGTCCCTCTCAGCATAGGGCCATCCTCGGCTCCCCGACCCGAAGGAGCTCACCTGGGTGCCACCTTCGCAAGCTCATCACACTTCGCCGCGAACACGAAGTCGCTCTCGGTCAGGCCGTCGATCTTGTGTGTCCAGACCTCCACGCCCACCCGGCCCCACGACAGGTGCAGATCGGGGTGGTGGTTCTGCTCCTCGGCCATGGCGCCCACGCGATCGACGAAGGAGAGGGCCGTCCTAAAGTCCGGGAATTTATAAGCCTTCGAAAGCCGGCGGTGGCGAGGAGCCTCCCAGCCGTCGACCTCGGCTAGCATCTTGGAGACCTCGTCGGGTGTCATGGGCGGGACACCCCCCCGGCACGGAACGCAGCTCTTCTCGTGAAGCTCCATGTCCATCTCCTTTCGAACGGCCAACGAGGCCGAGGGCCCCAAGGCTCTCCCATCGTTCTTAAGGAAAGGGTGCCAAACGGCCACTCGCCCCAAGACCCCGCCCGGGTGAAGCGCTGTGCAGGTTCGGAACGGGCATGGATACACCGACGGACGCGAGGGATAGCTGCGCGCTCGGGCGAGGAGACCCGCCGAGTGCCTGGCCGGCGGTTCCGTCACTCATTCCTTCGCCGAAGCGAGCGCGCGCCGACGCGGGAAGAGACTTAACCCTGAGCGAAAAAGTACCTCGAGTTAGTCCGCGGGCGCTCACCGGCTTACAATCTGAGCCGCCCCGCGGCGAACGGCCCTTCGAGCCTTTGGCCTACGCTCCCCGGGTAAGCGGGATAAACCTGGGGCCCCCTCCGTCTGCGGTTCACTTGCCGCTTTGCTTCGGGTTCCTAAGAGGCCCGGGCCAGGTGGAGCAGGTGGTGATGAACCTCGCCCTCAATGCGCGCGAGGCGGTCCGTAACGGCGGCGCAGAGGACATCTCGACTTACGCCGCCAGGTGGAGGCGATGGCGGCCGGGGGCGACTTCTCTCCGGTACTGTGTACTGTCGGTGAAAGATGTCGGACCGGGGGTGTCGCCCGAGGTCCGCGATCGCATACTCGAGCCGTTCTTCACCACCAGGGAGGGCGGTAGCGGGCTCGGCCTGGCCATCGTGCACGGCATCGCCCGCCGGCACGGCGCGCACCTCGAGATCGTGTCCGCTCCCGGCGAAGGTTCGACCTTCCGCGTGTGGTTCCCCTCGAGCAAGTCCGGGGCTCGCCCGCAGATTTGAAGATCAAGGCGCATTCGCCCCCGGGCCCGCCCGCGAGGCCTTGATGAACGTACCCCGTTCGAGCTCCTCGAAGGCAACACGCAGCTCCTCCTGCGTGTTCATCACGATGGGTCCATGCCAGGCGATCGGCTCGCCGATGGGATCCCCCGACACGAGCAGAAAACGGACCGGCTCCTCCCCTGCCGAGGCCGTCACGCCGTCCCCTTCGCCGAAGAGCACGAGGTGGCCGTCACCGATGGCCCTGTCGCGCTCGAAGCCGAAGTAGGCCTCTCCCTCCTCCTCGTACCGGTAGGCTTCCTTCTGCCGGCCGAAGTTCCCTTGCCCCCCGATGACGAAGGCGAAAGCCGTGCGGGAGCGCGGCATGCGATGTGTGAAGGAACCCCCGGCCGGGATGGTGATGTCGAGGTATTCGGGCCGCGTCACCACGTCGCGAACTGGTCCTGACACGCCCGCGATCGTGCCGGCGATGACCTTGACGCGGTTCCCGCTCGCATCCCGCACCTCGGGGATCTCGGCGCTCGTGATGCCGCGGTAGCGCGGCGCCATCATTTTGTTCGCCGAAGGCAGGTTGGCCCAGAGCTGGAACCCGTGCATGGCCCCCTTACCATCGCCCTTGGGCATCTCCTGGTGGATGATGCCGCTGCCCGCGCTCATCCACTGCACGTCCCCCGACGAAATGATCCCGCGATTTCCCAGGCTGTCACCGTGCTCGACATCGCCCCGCAGCACGTACGTGATGGTCTCCATGCCGCGGTGGGGGTGCCAAGGGAACCCCTTAAGGTAGTGCTCCGGCTCGTCGGAGCGAAAGTCGTCGAGGAGCAGAAAGGGATCGGTGAGCTCGGGATGACCGAAGCCGATGGCGCGGTGCAGATGAACTCCCGCCCCCTCGATCGTCGGTCGACTCTTCACGACCCTCTGAACGTGGCGTGTCTCGGCCATGGGTCGGTTCGTATCGGAGAGCTGTCCGAGGCGCCGGGGGTTCAGCCAAAAAACCCCAAACGGGCACGAGGGCTAGGCCGGGCAGGAGGGGTCGCTTCGGTCCGCGCCAGCCTGAGCCTCGGGCGCGATCGCGCGAACAGGGCTCTGCCTTCACCCGCCGCGGCCCAAAGCAAGCTTCGAAGGGGCTGTGAAAAGCGAGTCGCGACTTCTTAGACGCTGGACGAGGCTCCCATGCACCCTTGGCACGACATCGACCTCCCACGCTACGTCGAGGACTTCGTCCCTGCCATCATCGAGATCCCGACCGGCTCCAAGGTGAAGTACGAACTCGACAAGGAGTCCGGGCTTTTGCGCGTCGATCGCATCCTCTTCTCTGCGGTCCACTACCCGGCCAACTACGGGTTCGTGCCGCGCACCTACTGTGACGATGGTGACCCGCTCGACATCCTGGTCTACTGCCAGGAGGTCATCCAGCCCCTCGCCATCATGCGCGCCAAGGTGATCGGCGTCATGAGGATGCGCGACGACAAGGGCCAGGACGACAAGCTCATCGCCGTCCACGCGGACGATCCCGAATACGCGGATTTTGCGGACGTCTCGGAGATGCCTCCCCACCGCATGCGGGAACTGAAACGCTTCTTCGAGGACTACAAAGCCCTCGAGCACAAGAAGGTGCTCGTGTCCGAACCGCAGGGGCGCTCCAACGCCTTGAAGGTGCTGCGCTCCGCCGTCAAGCTCTACCGCGACGAGCGGGTGCGGCTGCGGGAGACGATGACCGGGTCCGAGCGCGAGACGAGGGTTCTAAGGAGCGGCCGGCGCGAACGAAACGTGCGCTGAAGCCGCCACGCCCAGGGAAGCCGCCCCGCTGCCGGTGCACGGGGAGGCCCCTTGGACCTTGTTCGCTTTTTGAAGCCGCGGAGCGGCTACATTAGCCGATGAGGAAAATGGGATACGCGTGCACGCTCGAGGGGGTGACCTGGCGCTTCGAAGACCTACGGGAGTTGCTCGCCCGCGCCTCGCCACCGCGTTCGGGCGACCTCCTCGCCGGGGTGGCGGCAGGAAGTGCCGAGGAGCGGATGGCGGCACGGATCGCCCTCGCCGACGTGCCGCTCCGGGCCTTTCTCTCCGAGGTCGTCATCCCCTACGAGGACGACGAGGTGACCCGACTCATCGTGGACGGTCACGATCGCGAGGCGTTTTCCCGGCTATCCCATCTCACGGTGGGCGAGTTGAGGGAGTGGCTCCTCGACGACGCCACCGGATCCGCCGAGCTCGCCAGCGTGGCTCGTGGCCTCACCCCGGAGATGGCGGCCGCCGTCTCGAAGCTCATGCGCAACCAGGACCTCGTGCTCGCCGCCCGCAAGTGTCGGGTGGTGACACGGTTCAGGAACTCGATCGGACTCGAGGGTCGCCTCTCGGTCCGGCTCCAGCCCAACCACCCCACCGACGATCCGCGCGGCATCGCCGCCTCCACCCTGGACGGACTCTTGCTCGGTGCCGGCGATGCGGTGATCGGGGTGAATCCGGCCTCGGACGCGCTTCCCGCGCTGCTCACCCTCTGGCGGCTGCTCGACGACCTGCGGCAGCGCTTCGAGATTCCCACCCAGACCTGCGTGCTCGCCCATGTCACGACCCAGTTGCGCGCCCTGGAGGCGGGAGCTCCCATCGACCTCGTCTTCCAGTCCGTCGCCGGCACCGAGCAGGCGAACAAGAGCTTCGGGGTTTCGCTCGCTCTCCTCGCTGAGGCGCGCGAGGCGGCCGTCTCTCTGCGCCGGGGCACCCTGGGCGACCAGGTGATGTATTTCGAGACCGGCCAGGGCAGCGCGCTCAGTGCCAACGCACACGCCGGCGTCGACCAGCAGACGCTGGAGGCCCGGGCTTACGGTGTGGCGCGGGCCTTCGACCCGCTCCTCGTGAACAGCGTGGTCGGCTTCATCGGGCCGGAATACCTGCTCGATGGGAAGCAGATCATCCGCGCCGGACTGGAGGATCACTTCTGTGGCAAGGTGCTGGGCCTTCCGCTCGGCGTGGACGTCTGCCACACGAGCCACTCCGAGGCCGACCAGGACGACATGGACGTCCTGCTCACCCTGCTCGGCGCGGCCGGCGTCACCTACATCATGGGCGTGCCCGGCGCCGACGACGTGATGCTCCACTATCAGAGCACCTCCTTCCATGACGCACTGTACTTGCGGGCCCTGCTCGGCCTCCGACCCGCGCCGGAGTTCGAGGCCTGGCTCAAGCAGGTCGGCCTCGTCGACGAGGCCGGACGGCTCTTGCCGTCGCCTTCAGGGAGCCGTCTTCTCGCTGCCGCCAGGGAGCTCGACCGGTGAGCGCTCCGGGCTCGGGAGTCAGCCGCCGGGGGGAGCGGCTCATCGCAGGGCTTCGCCGGTTCACCCCGGCGCGCATCGGGCTCGGCCGGTCCGGTCCGGCTCTGCCCACGCGCGAGGTGCTGGCTCTCGGGCTCGCCCACGCCCGGGCGCGCGACGCGGTGCACGCTCAGCTCGACCTTCCCCGGCTCCTCGCAGAACTCACCTCGCTCGCCGGGCCGGCGAGCGAGACGCCTCCCGCCCTCGTGGTGCGCACCCAGGCGCCCGACCGCGCCACCTTTCTCGCACGTCCCGACCTCGGCCGGCTGCTCGCGCCGGGCGAGGCCGCCCGGCTGGGGCCGCCGGCCGAAATCGTCCTCGTCGTGGCCGACGGCCTGTCGGCGGTGGCGGTCGACCGCCATGCGGTGCCCCTGCTCGCCGCTCTGAGAAGGCAAAGCAGCGCGCGATGGTCGCGGGCGCCCGTCGTCATCGCGCTGCAGGCGCGGGTAGCCATTGGCGACGCGATCGGACCGCCTCTGCGGGCTCGCCTGGTGGCCGTGCTCTTGGGAGAGCGCCCTGGCCTCAGCTCGCCTGACAGTCTCGGGGTCTATCTCACCTTCGATCCACGCCCGGGCAGAACCGACGCGGAGCGCAACTGCATCTCCAATGTCCGCCCGAGCGGCCTCGCCTACGAGGAAGCGGCTCGCCGGGTGGACTGGCTCGCCGAGGCAGCGCTCTCCCGGTCGCTCACCGGCTTCGACCTCAAGGACGAGAGCGACTCCAATCTCGGAGAGCTGCCCTGATCGGGCGCGCGCTCGTTTGGGGCCACCCGGACTCGCGGTGGCGACGCGCCGCCGAGGCGGGTAAGTCGAGAGCGCCATGGCGAGCGATGGAATGCGTAGCTGGCCGGCGCTGCCGCTCGCGCCGTGGCGCGGCACGAGGGACACCCTTCACATGTGGACGCAGGTCGTGGGCAAGACCCTGCTCGCGTTCTCGCGTCCGCAAAACCACTGGTGGCACTCGGCGCTGCGCGTATCGGCTCGGGGGCTCGCGAGCCCAGGTCCCCTGTGCGACGGTGAACGAGTGCTCGACGTCGAGTTCGACCTCGTCGACCACGTCCTCGTCGTCCGAAGCCAGGGTCGGACGGTCGCGGCGCCTCTGCTCTCGCGAACGGTCCATGCCTTCTACGACGAATACCGGGCCATCCTCGGCTCCATGGGGATGGACGTCGACATCTGGACCACGCCCTGCGAAGTGCCCCGTCCGGTCCCTTTCGATCGGGACGACGCGCCGCGCCAGTATGACCCGGCCGCGGCGAACCGGTTCTGGCAAGTCCTCCGCCGCTGCGACGAGGTGCTGAAGAGCCTCTCCTATGATTTCGTGGGCAAGCAGAGCCCGGTTCACTTCTTCTGGGGCAGCTTCGACCTCGCCTCGACGCGCTTCTCCGGGCGGCGCGCACCGGAGCGACCATCGGCCGACCCCGTCACGCGCGAGGCCTACTCGCACGAGGTCATCTCCTTCGGCTTCTGGCCCGGGGGCCTCACCGCGGGTGGCGTGCTCGTCGAGGAACCGGTCCTCTACGCCTACGCGGCGCCCGAGCCGCCGGGGTTCCGGGACGTGCCGGTGCGGGTGCCCCGGGGGCGTTATGACCCGATGCTTTCCGAGTTCATCCTCCCCTACGAGTGGGTGCGCACCGTCCCCGATCCGGCCTCGGAGATCCGCGCTTTTTGCGAGGAGGCCTACCTAGCGGGAGCGACCCTCGGAGGCTGGGATCGGGAGGCCCTCGAGCGGTCGGGCGCGCCGCACCACGAACCGGCCGCGGCGCTCACGGCCGCGCCGCCGCACTGAACGGGGTCGATACAGGAGGAGCTATGTGCGAGCACTTGAGTGCCGTCTCTCAGTCCCGGTCGCAGCCCGTCACGCCGAGTTCCCGCGGCTGTCAGGAATGCCTGGAGATGGGCGATGCATGGATGCACCTGAGGTTATGCCTCACCTGCGGCCACGTCGGGTGCTGCGACAGCTCCAAGAACAAGCACGCGACGCGCCACTACCGGTCGACTCATCATCCGGTCATGAAGTCGTTCGAGCCAGGAGAGAACTGGGCCTGGTGCTACGTCGACGAAGAAATGATCGAGAACGTCCCCGCCTTCCCGGCGGAGTCGCCGTCGGTGCACTACTGAGGCGAACTCAGGCCCGATCGCCGCGAGGGCCGAGGCCGTACCTCTCGCCGTCTGGCCGCGTCGAGGAAGGCCCCCCCGGGCTAGGGGCGCAGGCGAAGACGAGGGCCCCCGCTCGTCAACTTGAGGGGAGGCGCCGCCAATCCGCGGGCGGGAACGAGATGGCGCGCCCGTGCCCTAGAACCTAGAGTTGCAGGGCCTTGTGCACGAACTGGATGCACACCGAGCCCTCACCGACCGCCGAGGCCACGCGCTTCACGTTACCGGATCGCACGTCCCCCACCGCGAACACGCCGGGGCGGCTCGTCTCGAGCAAGAACGGCGGACGTCCGAGGGGCCAGCCCACCGCGGAAAGCTCGTCGGGGTGGAGATCCGGACCGGTGCGCACGAAGCCTCGGTCGTCGAGGACCACACAGCCCTCGAGCCAGCCGGTATTGGGTACGGCGCCCGTCATGAGGAATACGTGGTGCAGGTCTCGCGCTTCCACGGTGCCCGTCCGTGAGTTCCTCACGTGGACGCGTTCCAACCGGTCCTTGCCCTCCAGCCCTTCGATCTCGGTGAACGGACGCAAGGCGATGCGCGGGTTGTCCTCGATTCGGCGGACGAGGTAGCGGGACATGCTGTCGGCGAGGGAAGCCGAGCGGACGAGGATGTCCACCTTTCGCGCGACGCCTGCCAGAAAGACGGCGGCCTGGCCGGCCGAGTTCCCGCCTCCCACCACCAGCACGTCCTCGTTCGCGCACAGCTGGGCCTCGACGTGGGTCGCCCCGTAGTAGACGCCCGATCCCTCGAAGCGGGCCAGCTCGGGCAGAGGCAGCCTGCGGTACTGAGCACCGGTGGCGAGGACCACCGTCTTCGCGCGGATGGCCGTTCCGTTGTCGAGGTGCACGGCGTACGGCTGGCCCCTGCAGGAGAGGCGGAGTGCGCGCTGGGCGATGGCGATGCTGGCGCCGAACTTTTGCGCCTGCGTGTAGGCCCGACCCGCCAGCGCCTGGCCGGAGATGCCGGTGGGGAAGCCGAGGTAGTTCTCGATCTTGGAACTCGAGCCGGCTTGCCCACCAGGCGCGTTCGCTTCCACGACGAGCACATCGAGCCCCTCCGACGCTCCGTAGACGGCGGCCGCCAGACCCGCCGGCCCGGCTCCCACCACCACCACGTCGCGCAGGGCGCGCGCGTCGATCTGCGCGTTGAAGCCGAGGCATTCGGCGACCTCGGCGTTGCTCGGGTTCTTGAGGACGCGCGTCCCGCGACAGATGAGGATGGGGACTTCCTCCGTCCGGACGGCGAAGTGTTCCAGGATGGTGCGCGCCCCGGAGTCGAGCTCGACGTCCATCGAGGCGAACGGGTGGCCGTTGCGCGTCAAGAACTCCTGCAGCCGCAAGGTGTCGGCCGAGTGGCGAGACCCGAGCAGCACCACGTCGCCGAGCCGCCCCGCGATGAGCGCCACACGTCTCAGGATGAAGGCGCGCATGAACAGATCGCTCAGTTCCGGATCCCCTTCCAGAAGGACGCGCAGTGCCTTGGGCGAAATGGCGATGACCTCGCCGTCCTCGCGCATGCGCCCGGTGACGAGGCTGCGGCGCCCAGACAGCATGGTCGCCTCGCCGGTGAACTCGCCAGGCTCGAGAATCACCAGCGGGACCTCGCCGTGGTCGCCGGGATTCACCACCTCCAACGCCCCCCGGGTGAGGACGAACAACGGGATAGCCGAATCGCCCTGAGCGAAGAGGATCTCTCCGCGGGCGACGGCCCGCTTCTCCCCGAGCGCGGCGACGCGCCCGATCTGAGCCGACGAGAGCTTCGGGAAGGTCTGCTCGCGCCGATCGCCCGCGGCCATGGCAGGCCTTCTTAGCTGGGAGGAGCGACGGACGCCAGCAACCGTGTGACCGTGGCGGCGGCGGGTCCTTGCGGCTTCCCCCCGTAACCGCGTGGCCCTGGAACGCGCCCAGCCGGGCGAGGAGGCGGTTCGGGCGCTCGCACGCTCGTTGGGGTAGGGTCCCTCATGTGGCCTCTCGCCTGGTCGGGCCTTTGGCCTTACGTAGAGGGCATGGCCAGCGCGCGCATGTGGCGGGAGCAGATCCAGATCGGGTTCCAGGTGTTCAGCAAGGACGGCGGTGAGGAGTTCGGAGCCGTGCGGGAGGTGTGCCCCGGGGGAAAGGACGAGATCCTCGTCAATATCGAGAACGGCGGCGATCACTGCATACCCATGGACGCCATCGCCGATATCCACTCCGAGAAGGTGCTCGTCGACGTGAACCGATTGCCTCCCTCGGTCCGCCGGGCGGTGGAGAACGCGCACGCGGCGGAACAGCCGGGCCTCTAGCTCTGCTCGGCCGGCGGCGGGGTCGCAGGAGAGGCTCTACCTCACAAGCCCGCATCGCGTCATGAAGGCGACCTCGACGGTCATGCTGGCGCTTCTCCTCCTCACGTTCGTGACGGGCCTCGTCGACGCGTCGAGCGTGCTCGGTCTGGGCCACGTCTTCGCCGCCAACATGACCGGCAATGTGGTGTTTCTGGGATTTGCGCTGGCTGGCCAGAAGATCGCGGCGGTCCCGGCGAGCCTCGTCGCGCTCGGCTGTTTCACCCTGGGGGCTATCGCCGGCGGGCGACTTGTAAATGTGCCCACGCCCCCGGTGCTCAAGGTGGCCTTCGCTCTCGAGGTGGCGCTCCTCGCCCTCGCCGCCGCACTCGCGTTGGCGAGGGCGGCTGAGCTCGTTCTCCTCGCGCTGCTCGCGGTGTCGATGGGGCTACGCAACGCGCTCGTTCGCAAGCTGGCGGTGCCCGACATGACGACCACGGTATTGACTTTGACCCTGACGGGCCTCGCTGCCGACTCATCGCCAGCGGGGGGCGCGAACCCGCGCTGGCGCAGACGGGTGGGCGCCCTCGTTGCCATGCTCCTCGGAGCCGTTGTGGGAGCGGGCCTCTTGCCGAAGGGGCTCGGCCTCGTCATCGCCCTCGCGACCCTCATCGAGGCGCTCGGAGCAGGGCTGTTGATTCACCCCGCCTCCCAGGATGCCAAGGTCACACCCGAAGCACTGCTTGGGCAGGGTGGAACATGACGGTGCGGACTAGCTCGGGTCGCGAGAGAAGGCTACCAGCAACGCTCACGCTCTCGCCGAACTGGGCCATGGACTCCTCCAGACGCTCGAGGGCCGCGCGAAGCTCGCTTTCCCCGGACGGCTCGCCGACGTAGCTGAACCGCCGGGTCGTAGCGCGCCGGCTGTCGAGCACCCGAAGTCGACCCCTTTCGAGGGCTCTTCTGCACGAACCTCGCGGAGGCGCTGCCCTCGGGCTTGAAGAACCGAAGCTTGCTCACCGCCTGGGTTCCTCGGCGCGGGGAGGAGGCGCGCGCGGCCTCGCACTCGAGGGCGCTCGGCGTCACCTGTTCGTCACCTGCACGAGCAACGTGGAGGCGCTGAATGTCAGGACGGAGCGGTTCTCGTGAGAGAAACCGGCGGGGGGATAACATCGGCTGCTTACCCATGGTGCACCTCTGGCCGCCGGACGCACCGGTCCACCATCGCCGACGCGGTTTCGACTGGTTTGCTCTCCTCGAGCGGTCGAGGGGTGGTCTCGGCGGGCGTTGGTGGCGGACCATCGCGGGACCGCCCTATGTGGCGGACTCGAAGCGCCCGGCCTTTCATCCTTCCGGGTCCGGGAGGAAGAACCCACAGGACGTGCCCCTTCCCTCCCGGCTTCTCGGTAGCCCTCTTGTGGGCCTGGAGGGGAGACGCCCAACGGTCGCGCAATAGTCTAGCGCGGAGTGCTCCACGATCTCGTTTGGTTGCAATCAATTAGAAATGCTGACTTTTGAGCAAAGCCCTGGCGGGCGAGAAAGTTCGAACGTGCAAACCCGCACGCCGAGACTCACCCGGTCGAGCTAGGCGGTCGCGGCGGGTTATCGAGGGCCCCGAAGCGGACAAGCGGGTTCGGCGCAAGGCCCGCCGAAGGGATGGGTTGATCCGACCCGTCCTGTGCGTCGAGGCCTCAGATATCGGTCCGACAAACGTGCGTAACCTCATCGCCGCGCTGTCTTCCTCGCCGGAGCGGGCGAGGAAGGGCTCGAACATTCCCTGAGCGGGTGTGTTTCACTTTCTCCGACCCCTTCGGGATGCGGCCAGCCCCGAACGTGCGCCCTCGTTGCGGCGACGACCACCGGTCCTCGGCGTTCTTGACTTCTCACCTCCATTGGGATTTTCTCTTTAGTCAGTTCATTGGACTAATTGGAACTCTCCAAGGAGGAACGGCCGTGAAAAGGTCAATTCTGCTTGTACTTGCAATGAGCGCCATTTGTAGCTTTGCCAGGACCACCGCCGCCGCGGGCAAGGCCAAAATCGGGCTCTCCTTCTCCGACTTCGCGACCGAGCGGTGGGCGCGCGAACGTGACGAGATGACGAAGCTGCTCACCGACGCCGGCTTCGACGTCATCTCCCAGGAGGCGAACCAGGATCCCAAGCTGCAGAACGATCAGATCAAGAACATGGCCACCCAGGGCGCCAAGGTCATCATCGTCGTCGCCCAGGACGGCGATGCCGCGGCCGCCGCAGTGGAAGAGGTCGCCAAGAAGGGCGTCAAGGTCATCGCCTACGACCGCCTCATCAAGTCGCCGAAGATCGCCGCTTACGTCTCCTTCGACAACGTCGACGTCGGCCGCAACCAGGCCAAGGGTGTCTTGGCGGTGAAGAACTCCGGCAACTTCGTCCTGCTGGGAGGCAGCCCCACCGACAACAACGCTCACCTCTTCCGGGCCGGGCAGATGGAAGTGCTAAACCCCCTCATCAAGTCCGGCAAGATCAAGGTCGTCGCCGACCAGTGGGTCGAGAACTGGGATCCAGCCAACGCGAAGAAGCTCATGGAGAACATTCTCACCTCGACCGGCAAGAAGTTCGATGCCGTGGTCGCCTCCAATGACGGCACCGCCCTCGGCGCCCTCGAGGCGATGAAGACGGCGGGTCTGGCCGGCAAGGTGCCCATCTCGGGGCAGGACGCCACCGAGGCCGGTTGCAACTCGATCGCTCGCGGCGAGCTCACTGTCACCATTCTCAAGGACACTCGCCAGCTCACCCCACTTGCCACCGAGCTGGCGGGCAAACTGGTCAAGGGCGAGAAGGACCTCGGCCTCAAGCCCTATAAGCTCGCCGAGTTGACCGGCGACAAGAAGTTCTCCGGGACGGTCCCCTGCAAGTTCCTCCAGGTCTTCCAGGTCACCAAGGACAACGTGAAGAAGCTGGTGGTCGACTCCGGTTTCCAGCCGTACGAGGGAGTGTACAAGGACATCCCGAATCCTCCTGCCAAGTAGCTCAGGAGAGCGTAAAGTTGAGGAGCCCGGTCCTCGCAGCCGGGCTCCTCTCATGGAGATGGAGCGCCTCATGGACATGGAGCGCCCGGTGGCCGAAGACGTCATCCTCGACATGTCCCACGTGACGAAGCAGTTCCCGGGTGTGACCGCGCTCTCCGATGTATCGATCAAGGTCAAGCGGGGCGAGATTCACGGCCTGTGCGGTGAGAACGGCGCCGGCAAGTCCACCTTGATGAAGATCTTGTGCGGCGTCTACCCGCATGGGACGTACGACGGAAAGGTCACCTACAACGGCAAGGAGCTCACGCTAGGGACGAGCTCCATCCGGCAGGCCATCGAGGAAGGGATCGCCATCGTCTACCAGGAGCTCACCCTCGTGCCGAAGCTCACGGTGGGCGAGAACATCTTCCTCGGCAAGGAACCCCGCCGCGGGCCCTCCATCGACTGGGACAAGCTCTACGCCGACACGGACGCGCTCCTCAAGAAATACAAGCTGCCGGTCTCCCCCTTCAACGTGGTGGGACGCCTGGGCGTCGGCCAGATGCAGATGACCGAGATCGCGAAGGCCCTCTCGGAGAACGCCAAGGTCCTCATCCTCGACGAGCCCACCTCGGCCCTCTCCGCGGCCGAGGTCGAAAAGCTCATGGAGATCCTCCGCGAGCTCAAGGCCCACGGCGTCACCTGCCTCTACATCACGCACAAACTGGAGGAGTTCTTCCGGATCACCGACACGGTCTCGGTCCTGCGCGACGGCAAGCTCGTGACCACCCAGCCGACGAGCGCGGTCTCGGTGGAAAAGCTCGTCAGCCTGATGGTCGGCCGTGAGATGAAGGAGCGCTTTCCCAAGGGGAATCGCAAGCCGGGCGCGGTCTTCCTCAAAGTCGAAGACCTGCACGCCTGCGACCCGCTGAACCCGAGCCGCGAAATCCTGAAGGGCGTCTCCCTCGACCTCCGCAAGGGGGAGATCCTCGGCATCGCCGGGCTCATGGGCTCGGGGCGCACCGAGCTCGTCACTACGCTCTTCGGGGAGTACGCCAAGGTGACGAAGGGGCGCGTCACGCTGGAGGGCGAGGAGCTGGAGATCCAAAGCGCCCGCGACGCGATGCGGCACGGCATCAGCCTCGTCCCCGAGGACCGCAAGCGCATGGGTCTCGTCCTCATCCAGAGCATCCTGCAGAACATGAGCCTCCCGAACCTGAACCGCTTCTCGTCCTTCATGCGCATCAACCAGGCCGCCGAGCTTTCGTCCGCCCTCAAGTACTCGACGAGCCTCTCCGTCAAGGCGCCGAACATCCACGTGCCGGTGGAGTCGCTCTCCGGCGGCAACCAGCAGAAGGTGGTCATCTCCAAGTGGCTCATGTCCGAGCCCAGGATCTTGATCCTCGACGATCCGACGCGGGGCATCGACGTAGGGGCGAAATACGAGATCTACAAGCTCATGAACCAGCTCGCCGAGAGCGGCTTCGCCATCATCATGATCTCCTCGGAGCTCGAGGAGGTGCTGGGGATGAGCGATCGCGTGATGGTGATGTGGGAGGGGCGATCCAACGGCACGCTCGAGATCGCGGCGGCGAACCAAGAGAAGATCATGGCCAGGGCGACGGGAATCGAGGTCGCCGCGGGGTAGAGACCCATGCTTAAGACCACCGAACTCGGCCCCGGTGCGGGCCCCGCTCCCCAGCCCAGCAGCGGAATGAGCACGCTCGTCCGCTCCTTCACCAAGAACCTGCAATCGTACATGCTGGTGATCGCCCTCGTGGTGATCTGGATCGGCTTCGGGCTCAAGGCCCCCGGTTACACCACCGCCGACCACGTCCAGGACATCCTCCGCCAGATGGCCCTCATCGGGATCATGGCCTGCGGGATGGTGTTCGTCATCGTCACTGGCGGCATCGACCTCTCGGTCGGCTACGGTTCGGGCTTCGTCTCGGTGTTCGCGGCGGCGCTGCTCTACAACGGCGTCGTCGATGGATGGTTCGACAAGCTCTTCCCCAGCATCTCGCCCGAGGCTCACCAGGTGGGCACCGCCGTGGTGGTGGTCCTCCTGGCGCTCATCCTGGGCATCCTCATGGGCGCGTTCCAGGGCGTCATCATCTCCCGCCTGTCCGTGCCGCCGTTCATCGTGACGCTGGGTGGCTTCTCCATCTTCAAGTCGGGGATCCTCATCGTCACCCAGGGCAAGTCGCTCTTCATCTCTTCCAACGACACCTACAAGTTCATCGCCCAGGGCCTCATCTCCCCGGCGGGCGGCCTCGCCCTCGCGGTGGTCGCCGCCGTGGCGCTCTTCGTCCGGGTGTTCAGCGCACGCCGCCGCAAGGCCAAATATGGCATCGCGACGGGCTCCCTCACGCTGGAACTCGTCAAGGCAGCCCTCTTCTCCGCATTGGTGTTCGGCTATGTGATCATCGTGAACCGCACCTTCGATGCCGAGGCGACCCCGGAATCGAGGGGGGTCCCGCTCCTGGTGGTCATCCTGGCGGTGATCGTGATCCTCATGAGTTACATCTCGCGCAACACCCGCTTCGGCCGCTACGCCTACGCCATCGGCGGGAACCGCGAGGCCGCGCGACTCTCCGGCATCGACATCAAGTCCTCCATCTTCAAGGTCTACGTGACCATGGGTGCCCTGATGGGCGTCTCGGGCATCGCGCTCGCCGCCTACGTCGGGTCGGGCACCACCGCCGCGGGCCAGGGCTACGAACTGGATGTCATCGCCGCCTGCATCCTCGGTGGCACGTCGACCCTGGGCGGTGAAGGTACGGTGTTCGGTGCCGTGGTGGGCGCGCTCATCATCCAGTCGCTCTCCAACGGCCTGCAGATGATGAACGTGAACTCGAACTACCAGTACCTCATCAAGGGCCTCGTGCTCATCCTGGCGGTGTTCGCCGACATCCAGCTGAAGAAGAAGCGGGCCTGACCGCCTGCGGCTGAGCCCGCGCCCTGGCCGCCCGGCTCCGCGCACATCCGTTTGGGCAGACTTCGGCCCGGCTCGTGGGGTGCTTGGAATCGCTCGCGAGAACCTCGACTTAGGGCACGCCCAGGATCCAGCCCTCTTCTGCGATGCAGAGGCGCTCCGCCCGAGGACCGAGCTTCTCGGGGAGCCTGAAGAGGCGGTCGAGCCTGCCCGCGCGATCTTCGGCCTTGGCCCAGCGGCAGAGCGCGAGCACCTGCGCCCGATCGCGGATGGTGGCCTGCGAGGAAACCCGAGAACGAACGAGACCTGGCCAGGACTCGGCATAAAGCAGGAGGGGGCGGCCCGACCTCACCCGGGGAGCCGAAAAGCCTGTCTCGAAGGGCCAGATGAGGCCGGTGCGGGCGAGGCCGGGGGCGTGTCTCAACCGGTTTAACCAAGGGATGCCGACGAGCATCTGGCTGCCCACCGCGCCCCTGCCGCTGAGCTTCCAGGGCTCCTGCACTCCGCTGGCGCGCCTCTCGCAAAGGCGCAGGCGCTCGAGCCCTTCGCCACCCCGGCAGCGGAAAGGAAAGCGGGGGCTCCTCGGCCGGACCTGCAGGTCGAACCGGGCGGGCGGCCGCCCCCAGAAGGGGCCCCGCCCATCTCCAAGGCGAGCGTTCAACCGGCCCGCGACCTCGTAGCGGTTATTGCGGTTGTCGGGTCCATCCTCCACGAGGGCAGAGAGGAGGGTAGACACCGCCCCCCAGGGCGGGCCGTGAAGCTCGAGAGCGCGGGCGAAGCCCGCCGGGTACCCGAAGGAGAAGTCGAGTCCCACGAGCACCCGGCGCAGCCCCGCGACCTCCTCGCGCAGTCGGCTGCACAAGAACTCCATGGCCCGGGCCCGGGTTCGAAAGTAGTGGGCGTCGCTCGCTTCGCCGCGAAGCGCGCCGATCCAGATGGCGTCCTCGCTGGGTCTCTCGGGGGAGGGGGTGCTTCTCGCGCTGAAGTCGACGAAGAGATACGTGTCGAAGGCGCCCACTCGACCATCCTAAGGCGACGGGATCACCCGAGAGCAGCGCGAGCGCCGCCGCGGCGACCGGACGTGCTACATGGGCGGTCTCACCCCGTTCGCTCCCACCACGATCCGCAGCGCCGTGGACTTCCCGTCAGGCTGGGGCGCGTAGGCCGCGAAGACGTGAGCACCGGGGGTGAGCTGCGAGGCGGAGCCCGGCGCGAGCTTCACGACGGGGGTCCCCGGTGGGACGAGCACGGTCTGCTCGCCCGAGGGGTACTTGAGGTCGAGGGTGAGGCCACCTCCGGAGGTGGCCGCCTTGGCCACGGTGGCGTTCGTCATCGAACTCTGCGCCCCGGCCCTCTTGCTCGCCACCGCCGACACGGTGGCATTCGTCATGCTGCTCCCCGGCTCGAGATCCCACGGGCGGTGGCCCTCGCCCGCGCCTCGCATGGACTCGGGGAACACGTGGACCTCGACCGCGCGCAAGGTCCCATCCGCCTGCGGCCTTGCGGTGGTGCCGACGTAGGTGCCCTGGGCGATGCTCGAGAGGTCGGCGGGCTCGGCCAGTGCGATCCGGGTCTGGTCGGTGAGTTCGAGCGTGATGGTGCGCCCGTCCCGGGATTTCACGTCGAGCGTGGTGCTCTTGTAGGAGGCGACGTCCCCCCGCACGTGCAACTCTTTGGGCCCCGGCTCGGCGGCGAGGGCACCGAGGGAGAAGAGGAAAGCGGCCGGGCCGAGGACGGTAGCGAAGCGAGACATGGCGCGTAGCTCCTTTAGACTCCGGCGAACCATTCGTAACCCTGGTCTTCCCAGTAGCCCCCGGTTCGCATGGGGAGGAAGTTCACCTCGGCCAGGTACTTCACCATCTTGTAACCGAGCTTGACGGCGGAGTAGAGGCGGACCGGCGCGCCGTGTTCCAGCGCGAGCGGGGCGCCGTCCATCCCGTAGGCGAGGAGGGTCTGTGGATGGAGGGCGCTCTCCAGGTCCCACGACGAGTAGTAGCCCGGCTCGAAGGAGCGGAACTCGACGTAGCGGGCTCGGCGATCGACCCCCGCCCGCTCCGCGATCTCCGAGAGGCGGACACCGTCCCAGGCCGCCACGGCGGTCCACCCCTCCACGCAGTGGTGGCGCACGCGACTGCGGGTCCTCGGGAACCGCTGGAGCGCCTCGAGCGAGAGGTAGAGAGGCCGAGTCACGAGGCCGCCGATGCGGAGCACCCAGCCTGCCGGAACCTCGGGGAACGCGGGGCCGATCTTGTACTGAGGAAAGTCGGCCAGATTAGTTTCCTGCTCGGGACCGAGCTCGGGAGCGAGCCGGGTGGGATCGAACAGCGCCCGCTCGAAGCGCTCGTTGACGCGCTCCATGAGTCCGAGAAAGCCGGTGCGGGGCCGCGTGCTATCACAGGCGAGGCCCGAGAGGGCGACGAGCCCCGCGGTGCCGAGGCTCTGGGCGAGGAAGCTGCGGCGCGTCGGCCCGTTCATGAGGGCGGCTCGACTTTGGGCGGACCGCCGGTCGTCATGTCGAGCAGGGTCCGCGGATGGAGGAGCACCTCGACGACGTGAATCACCGCGAACACGGCGAGCGCCGCCATGAGGACGAGGTGGATGGCCCGGGCGCAGTCGTAGCCGCCGAGGAGCGCCGTGAGGTGCGGCAGCTGCACCGGCTTGTAGAGGACGAGCCCCGACAGGACGAGGGGGAGAGCGAAGAAGAGGACGAGCGTGTAGGTGAGCCGCTGCATCCCGTTGTAGAGACCGACGTCGGGCGGGGCGGCTTTGCGCAAGCGGAGATCGTGGAGCACGGTCTGCCAGGCGTTCAGGGCGTCGCGCCGCGGGAAGAAGAGCCGCCGCCGCCACTCGCCGCTCGCGACGAGGTAGACGAGATACGCGGTACCGTTCAGCACGAAGAGCCAGGCGAAGGCGAAGTGCCAGTGGCGAGCTCCTGCCAGCCACTCTCCCACGGTAAGCGCGGACGGGGGTGGGACACCCTGCAGGGGGTAGAGTCGAAATAACTCACCGCGTGGGCCGAGGAAGGGGAAGGCGGTCAGGATCTGCAAGCCGCTGCCGGCCATGATGCCGAGGAGGATCGCGTCGAGCCAGTGCGTGACCCGGATGGACAAGGGCTGCAACGGGCGAGCGGGCACGGGTCCTCGCGCGGACATGACGGCGATCGACCTGGCTCGGGGCCTAGTCCCAGGAGACTTTCTGGATGGGCAGGCTCCGCCCTTCGGGTTCGCCGCCAGTGCCCCCAGGGCACGGTCCCTCGCTCGGCACCCACAAGCCTTGGTCGACCTCTCCATCGGGGTGTACCGTGGATGGATGAGGGAGCATCTGCTGCGGTGCACCCTCGTGCCCCAACGCCGGATTCCAAGATGGCCGCATGCTGTTTTTCTGTCCATCGGACAGGCGCACTTCCACGTCCGGGACGGAGATGGCCCATGAGAGCCTCGAGTTGCCGAAGCCCTGGGCGCACGCTGGGGGGGAGGCCGGCCAGTCCACTGCACCTTTTCCACCCTTGGCGTCCCGCCTTGCCGCCCTTCTCCCACCCGCTCGTCCGCTCTCGCGCGTGTGGAGCGGCGCGGCGAGCGTCGAGGCGCCGCTGACACAGTAAGGTCCATCCGGCGCTCGCCTGCCTCTGGTGCGGTTCGGCTGCGCTGCACAGACTGATGGACGTGGACGATCGTCACCTGCGTGCCCTGCTCATCGAGCGAAACTCCGCTTTGAGACAGGTCTTCACGGAGGCCCTGCTCGAACTCGACTTCGAGGTGACGGCGGTCGAGGGGCGAAAGGACGCACTCGACGCGGTTCTGCGGGCCTTCTCCGGTCTCGACGTGTTCGTCGTGGATCTCGTCGATCCTGCATCGGAGGGGGGAGCCTTCCTGGCGCTCCTCGCGGGCCAGCCCGCCACGTTCGGCGTCCCGGTCGTCGTCATGACGGATGGATCGGGGGCGAGCGGCGTGCCGGAGCAGGCCGCGAGCCTGGTGAAGCCGTTCGGCTTCGAGGAACTGCGCGCCGCCATCGAGCAGGCGTTTCACAACGCGCGAGCGCTGCGGTTCGCCGGGAAAGCCCCGTCCTCGAGCAGTCCGTGAACCGCTTCATGGTTCGAGAAGGCGAGGGCGAAAGCGCCGCGGGCGGCGCATTCGCCCAAGCTTTGCAACTGGACCTCTCGCCGTTCGAGGGCCCGTTCGCCTTCAAGGTCTCCGGCGGCCCCTCCTGGCACGCGCCCTGGCTCCCGAGCGCTTGGCCGGAGGGCCGGCTCGCCCCGACAGGATGGCGGACATGGCACGCTCGAAGGCTCCGCGCGGGTCCTCCTCCGGCAACCAGCTCCGCAAGGGGCCATCGAGGTACAGCATGGCCGCTCCGTGAACGAGCGACCAGGCTGCCATGGCATGGAGCGGGGAGGGCACACCCACCGCGTCGGTCACGGCCTCCTCGAGGACCGCATGGGCAGCCCGCGACGCCTGCCCGAGCTCCTCGAATTGCAGGCTGCGGTCGGCGAGCTCTCGGCCGAACATCACGCGGAAGGTGGATGGGTGCTCGAGCGCGAAGGTGAGGTACGCCATTCCGATGCGTGAGAGACGCTGTCCGGGGAGCGAGGGGTCTTGGACGGCGGCGCTAAGCGAAGCCGCAAATCGTCGGTAGCCCTCGGCGGCCACCGCCGCCAAGAGTGCCAGCTTGTCCGGGAAGTGGTGCGCCGGCGCCGCGTGGGAGACGCCCAGCCGCCGCGCCAGTTCCCGCACGGTGACGGCCTCCACCCCGCGCTCGTCGAGGAGGCGAAGGGCCGCCTCGACGAGGGCCCGGCGCAGGTCGCCCCGGTGAGGCCTCCTCGCATTGGCCCGGCGGTGGTCCGCGGAATCGCTCGCCATGCAGGCAGGTTAGCACGCCCGCTAGACAGCGCCAAGGATCTGCCTTGACAGTGTCTAGATGGGTGTGCCAACTTGACAGTGTCAAGCCGGGGAGGTTCCCAGGGCCATGAAGGTGCTCATCCTGGACGGAAGTCCCGAGGCGGGCGGTCCATTCGGTGCCTGGCTCGCGAAGCTCGAGCCATCGCTGCGGGACGAGGGGCACGAGGTACGCCGCCTCCTGCTGCGCGACCTCACCATCGCTCAATGCCAGGGGTGCTTCGAGTGCTGGACCAAGACACCTGGCCGCTGCAGGACGCGCGACGACGCTGCACAGCTCTTGCCGGCGGTGCTCGAGAGCGATCTCGTCGTCCATGCCTCACCCGTCAAGATGGGCTTCGTGAGTCCCTTGCTCAAGCGCTGCCAGGAGCGGCTCTTGCCGCTCCTCCATCCCTACGTCCGCCTCGTCCAGGGCGAGGTCCACCACCGCCTGCGCTACGCGCATTACCCGCGCATCGCGCTCGTCCATGGAGACGAGGGGTGCGACGAAGAGGACGCGCGCATCCTCACCGACATCTACCGCGCCGTGGCGCTCGAAACCGAAACCAAGCTCGCTCTCGTGGCCTCGGCGGCGATGGCACCGGAGGAGGTGGCCCATGCGCTTGGCCGTGCTTAACGGATCTCCCCGCGGCGCCCAGAGCAACACGGACCTCCTGCTCTCGGCCTTCCTCGCCGGGTTCGAGGAGCGGGAAGGCCACGAGCACGTGCTCTTCCATCTCGTCTCCCGCTTTGAGCGCGTGAGGGCCCTCGAGGCCTTTTCGAGGGCCGACGCGGTCCTCGTCGCCTTCCCGCTCTACGTGGACTCCATGCCCGCCCCGGTGGCCGAGTTCGTGGAAGCTCTCGCCCCCCGCTGCGGAGAGGCGAAGAACCCGGGACTCCTCTTCCTCGTCCAGTCCGGATTCCCGGAGGCCTGCCACTCCCGCCCGGTGGAGCGCTGGGCGGAGAAGTTGGCGCGGCGCCTCGGCTCCCCTTACCTCGGCACCATCGTGAAGGGGGGCGTGGAGGGGATGAGGGGCCGGCCGCCGTGGATGTCGCGCCCACTCCTCGAGGGCCTTGGCACGCTCGGCCGCGGGTTCGCCGAGAAGGGCACCCTCGACCGGCAGCTCGTCGCGCGGCTCGCAGGCCAAGAGCGGCTCGGACCCATCGGTCGCCTGCTCTTTGGCGCCGTCTTCACCCCTCTCATCCACTCCTTTTGGGACGCCGAGCTGCGCAAGAGCGGTGCCCTCGCCCACCGCGACGCACGCCCCTACGCCACGACCTGACCGGAAGTGCGGTGGGAAGACACGCGAGGGCCCAGGGCAGGCGGCCTTAGTAAAGGCGACCGCAGCGCCCCGCCATTAGTGCGCAGGTGATGGGCGAGCGGTTACTCGCGGCATTCGCCTGGCTCTTCGACGCGCAGCGGGGCGCACCCACTCGCCTCGTACCGCGCTGGCTCTTCCTGCGCGCCTTGGGCGGCATCTATGGCTCCGCCTTCTTCTCACTCCTCTTTCAGATGAAGGGCCTCATCGGCCCGGACGGGATCCTGCCAGCCGGAAGCTACCTCGAGGCCGTCCTCACCTCGCTGGGCGGCTTGCGGGGTCTGTGGTTCGCGCCGACGCTGCTCTGGTGCTCCCGAGGCTCCCTCCTGCTCGAGGCGCTGTGCTGGACGGGCATGGCCGCCTCGCTCCTCCTCGTCTTGAACGTGTGGCCGCGCGGGATGCTGGCGGTCTGTTTCGTCTGCTTCGTCTCGTTCGTGAGCGCAGCCCAGGACTTCTCGAGCTACCAATCGGACGGCATGCTCCTCGAGGCGGGGTTCATCTCCTGGTTCTTCGCGCCCAAGGGGCTCTTTCCGGGGCTCGGCGCCGATCACCCGCCCTCGCGCGCCAGCCGGTTCCTCCTCCAGTGGGAGTGGTTCCGGATCTACTTCGAGTCCGGCGCGGTCAAGCTTTTGAGCGGGGACCCGGAGTGGCGGAACTTCACCGCCATGGACGAGTACTACCAGAACGGGCCCTTGCCCACCTGGATCGGCTGGTACGCCCAGCACCTGCCGCATCCCTTCCACGCGGCCACCGTGGGCGCGACCCTCGCCCTGGAACTCGGGTTGGTCTTCATGCTGTTCCTTCCTCGCCGGTCGCGCATCGCGTGCTTCTTTCTCGTGACGCCCTGGCAGGTGGGGGTCATCCTCACCGCCAACTACGCCTTCCTGAACTACATCGTACTCGCCCTGGGCCTCCTCCTCCTCGACGATCGTTTCGTGGCGAGCGTGTTGCCGGGGGGCCTCTGGAGATGGATGGGCTTCGAGGGGGCGAGCGAGGTCGCGGAGCGGGCGGCCGGAGACGGCCACGAGACTCCGCGGGGACGCCGGCTCGCGAGGCTCTTCGTGCCGGCGCTTTCCCTGCTGTGGATCGGGTACGCCACCTCGGCACAGCTCGCCTGGCTCTTTGTGAGGGTGCCGCTCCCCAGAGCGCCCGTCGCGGCCCTCGAACCCTTGCGCATCGCCAACCAGTACGGCCTCTTCGCGGTGATGACACGCGGTCGCTACGAGATCGAGTTTCAGGGCTCGCAAGACGGAGAGCACTGGGTGGCGTACCCCTTTCGCTACAAGCCCCAGGCCCTCACGGAGCCACCCCGCATCTATGCTCCGTACCAGCCGCGGTTCGACTGGAACCTCTGGTTCGCATCCTTGGGTTCCTGGCGGCAATACCCGATCGTCCTCAACACTGCGGTACGTCTGCTCTCCGGCGACCCAGATGTCCTGACACTCTTTGCCGGAAATCCCTTCGCCGAGGCCCCGCCGCGCCTCGTCCGCGTGCTGCTCTGGCAATACTGGTTCACCACCCTGGCCGAGAAGCGCACGACCGGCAACTGGTGGAGGCGCAAGGCGCTCGGACTCTACGCGCCCACCCTGGAGCGGACGCTCGCAGGCAACATCAAGGTCGTGGAGTGGCCGAACGTGGAACCGAGGGACTAATCTCCTGATCGCGCACGACGGGGCGTCAGGCCATGAAGGGTACCGCTTGGGTGGTGGGCTCCGGCCCGAACGGCCTCGCGGCCGCGATCGTCTTGGCGCAGGCCGGGCTGAAGGTCGAGGTGCTGGAGGCGGAGGCGATCCCAGGCGGAGCCGCCCGCACCATGGAGCTCACCCTGCCCGGCTACTGGCACGACTTCGGATCAGCCGTCCATCCTCTCGCCGCCGGGTCGCCCTTCTTCTCCTCCCTACCCCTGGCAGACCACGGGCTCAGCTGGATCCACCCCCCGGCTCCCGTCGCGCATCCGCTCGACGACGGCACCGCCGTGGTGCTCGAGCGGGATCTGGAATGCGCCGAGGCGGCCCTTGGCGTGGACGGCCCGCTGTGGGCGCGGCTCATGAGGCCGTTCGCGGCCAGCTGGCCGCAGCTCGCTCGCGACGTGATGCGCCCGCTCCCGGCGTTTCCTGCCCACCCCTGGCTCATGGCACGCTTCGGGGCGCTCGCCCTCCGCTCGGCAAAGGAACTCTCGCGGCGCTTCCGGAGCGAACGCACGCGCGCCCTCTTCGCGGGCTTGGCGGCCCATTCCTTTTTGGGCCTGGCCGAACCCCTCAGCGGGGCCTTCGCCATGCTCATGGCGATCCCGGCCCACGCCGTCGGTTGGCCCATCCCCCGTGGGGGTTCCCAGTCCATCACGAACGCGCTTTGCCGCTATCTCGCGACACTCGGAGGCGAGGTACGGACGGGGGTGCGCGTCGAGTCGCTCGACGATCTCGCGCGCCATGAGCTCGTGCTGTGCGACGTGACCCCGCGCCAGCTCGTTCGGATGGCGGGCCGTCGGCTCTCGGATCGTTACCTGCGCCGGCTGCGGCGGTTCCGCTACGGCTGCGGTGCCTTCAAGGTCGACTACGCCTTGAGCCGATCCGTACCCTGGCGAGCTCCCGAGTGCTTGCGCGCCGCGGCCGTACACCTCGGCGGGAGCTTCGAGGAAATCGCACAGTCGGAATCAGCCGCCCGCCGGGGGGAACACTCTCCTCGACCGTTCGTCCTCCTGGCCCAGCCCACCGTCTTCGACCCCTCGCGTGCGCCTCAAGGCCACCACGTGGCCTGGGCGTACTGCCATGTCCCGAACGGCTCCCATGTCGACATGCTGGAGAGGTTGGAGGGCCAGATCGAGCGGTTCGCTCCAGGATTTCGGGAGTCGGTGCTCGCGAGGCGGGTGTCCGCCCCGGCCGACCTCGAGGGGATGGACGCGAACCTCGTCGGAGGCGACATCGCAGGAGGTGCTATGGACCTCCGCCAATTCCTGTTTCGGCCCACGCGGTCGCACTACGCCACCTCGGCGCCCGACCTCTACCTCTGCTCCGCGTCGACGCCACCTGGGGGAGGTGTCCACGGGATGTGCGGCTACCACGCCGCCAGGATGGCGCTCGCGCGGAGGCACTCCCTCAAGAGTTGAAGGCCGCCGCCCCGCGGCGACGCACCGGAGATCCGCCCCCGGCCGGCACGGACCGCGGCTTCGCCGCGCCGGCGTGCGCCGGTGCGAGGCAGGCGCCCGGTCTTTTGGAAAGAAAAGGGGTGCACCGCTCAGGTTGGCGCCGTGCGCGCAGGTAAAGTCTTTCACGCACACCGAAGGTGAGGGAGAAGCTCCTCGAGAAGAGCGTCCGGAGCCTCCTCGGCGATGTAATGGCCGCAATCGAGCGAGGTCCCGGATACCCTCGTCGCGCGCTCGCGCCAGGCCGCGAGCACGTCAAAGCAGCGGTGGACGACGCCCCGTCGTCCCCACAGCGCGAGGACGGGCAAGGCGAGACGGCGATGCTCGTCGTCCCGGTCGTGGGCGAGATCGAGGCTCGCCGCGGCGCGGTAGTCCTCGCAGCTCGCACGGATGGTCGCGGCGTCGAAGCAACGCTCGTACTCCGACATGGCTTCACTCGAGAAGGGTGAGAGTCCGGCCGAGCCGCTTGCGAGCTTCTGGTGAAGGTAGAAGCGGGGCTCGGCTCCGATGAGCCGCTCCGGCAGCGGCTCGGGCTGGATGAGGAAGAACCAGTGGTAGTACGCGCGCGCGAAGTCGTAGCCGGTATGCTCGTACATGTGGCGGGTGGGAGCGATGTCGAGCACCGTCAGCGAACGCGCCCGATCCGGGTGGTCGAGCGCCAGCCGGTGGGCGACTCGACCGCCGCGGTCATGGCCCACGAGATGAAAGGTCCGAAAGCCCAGCTGCTCCATCACCTCCACCTGGTCGAGTGCCATGGCCCGTTTCGAGTAGGGAGCGTGATCCGATGTACTCGGGGGCTTGTCGCTGTCTCCGTACCCTCGGAGGTCGGTGGCGATCACCGTGAAGTGTTGGGCGAGCGTGGGCGCGACGCGGTGCCAGATGACGTGGGTCTGGGGATAGCCGTGCAAGAGAAGGAGCGGCGGACCCGATCCTCCCACCCGCGCCCGGATGCGAGCACCACTCACAGCGACGTCCTCGACCGTGAATCCGGGGAATAGCTCTGCCATGGACCTCTCCGCCTCTCTCAAGGACCGGATGAGGTCGGGGGGGCGAGGAGCAGGTTCAGGCCTCCACGTGCGTAGCCTTCCTCGGCGAGGAGCAGATCGAGAGCAAGACTCGCGACGTCGTCCGCCAACGGCTCGGCCCCAGGGAGGTCTTCCAGGCTGAAGATCTTCAGGTAGGTCTTGCAGCCGGCGCACACTTCGGCCCGGGTCCCCGCCGGTGCGCCCGCGATGGCAGCGTACGAGAGGGAGGCACCCGAGCGACAGGTCGCGCACTCGACCCGGACGAGATGCCAGTCGCAGCCGCACAGGCCGCAGCGCAGGTAACGCACTTTGTCGTCACCCTGGATGGCACCCGCCACCGCGGGTGAGGCGCACACCGGGCAGCCGCGGGTTGCCGGCTCGACCCCGCGGGGGTCGAGCTGGGCGGCGAGGGACGTGAAGTACACCTGCAGAGCTGCCGCCAAGAACGGTGCAGCCGCAGCGAGGGACGGGTCGAAACGACCCGCGAGCAAGGCGTCAGATAGGGCGGAGAGCTCTGGAGGAGCCGCGGCGACGAGGAAGTGGACGGCGTCGCGAGCGAGGGTGGGCAAGGGGCGGGCGGACAGGCGCTGCAATAGGACGGCGAGCGCGGCCGGGAAGGCCTCGCTGCGCGGCCACTCGGCGGCGCGCAGCGGGGCTGAGCGCGCGAGCTCACGGTGAGGGAGCGGCGCCGGCACGGTCCGGACTGCTTCCTCCTGTGCCGCGCACAGGTCGGCGAGCGCGAGCAGCCAGTCTTGGGCCGCGTGGCCCGCCGCCAGCGCTCGCAGGCGGTTCGAACGGTGCGCGAAGAGCGTCGCGGCCGACGGGAGCCGCAGCGGCACCACCGCGGGGAGCACACCGCCTTGGGCCGCAGGGTCGGGGCTCATGCCACCTCGCCCTTCCCCGGGCGTGGTGTGCGTTCGGCCGCCTCGTGGTACCAGCCAGGATGGTGGAACCGGGCCCACGCCCGGGTGACATAGCCGCGCGTCATGGCGCGGATCGCTCCCTTGGTCCAGTAGGCGGCATAGACGTGGACGCCGATGCCGACGAACATGACGAAGGCGATGCTGGCATGGACCACGGCGGCGACGCGGCGGGCGGAAGCAGCGAAGGACGGGGCGAAGTAGGGTCGCCACATGACGAGGCCGCTCCCCAGCAGGCAGAGGATGCAGAGCACCATCGACCAGAACATGAGCTTCTGGCCCGCGTTGTACTTGCCCTCCACCGGGATCTCGGCCCGCTTGTTCATGACGTCGATGACCCTGCGCAACCACAGGGTGTCGTTCGGGAGAAAGAGGTTGTCGCGCCAGATACGCGCGGCATAGGCGAAGAAGAGGATCGCGAGCGACACGCCCAAGAACGGGTGGAGCGCCCGCATGAAGGCGCCGCCGCCGTAGAGGAACGACAGCCAGTAGAAGTACGGGTGAAAGAGGGCGAGTCCGCTGAAGAAGAGAAGCACGTAGGCGACCGCCACCGCCCAGTGGGTGAGCCGTGCCGCATGGGTGTAGCGCAGGATGAGGTTAGGGTCATCCTCGTAGCGAGGGCGGGAGGTGAGGTCGTAGGCGCGTTCGGTCATGGCCGGGCCTCCTTGTCCTCGTCCTCTTTCACTTCGAGCGGCCCGACCTTCATGTAGTGGAAGATCCCGGCCACGAACACCGCGAACATGGTGAAGACGCCGAGCGACTTGGCGAACCATCCGCGCCACAGCTCGACCGCCGGGCTCACCTTCGGGTCGCGCGGTAGCCCGTAGGCCTCGGGCCTGTCCCCGTGTGGCAAGACGAAGATGACGTGCGTGCCTCCTACTCCGGCCGGATCGTAGACCGCCGCCCGGGCGAAACCGCGTTCCCTCAGGTCAACCAGGCGGTGCTCGGCCTGATTGAGCATGTCCTCTTTGGAGCCGAACGAGAGGGCCTGCGTGGGGCAGGTCTTGATGCAGGCGGGTTCGAGCCCGACCGACACCCGGTCGGAACACAGGGTGCACTTGTAGGCCTTCTGGTCCTTCTTCGAATAGCGCGGGATGTTGAACGGGCACCCCGTCGAGCAATAGCCGCACCCGATGCAAAACTCCTGCTGGAAATCGACGAGGCCGTTCGAGTACTGCAGGATGGCCCCGGGGGCCGGGCAGGCCTTGAGGCAGCCCGGGTCGGCGCAGTGCAAGCACCCGTCCTTCAGGATGAGCCACTGCAGGCTGCCCTCGATTTGCTCCTCGTAAAAGCGCATCAGGGTCCAGCTCTGGTCGGAGAGGTCAGCCGGGTTGGTGTAGAATCCGTGGTTCTCGCCCACCTCCTCGCGCAGGTCGTTCCACTCCATGCAGGCGGCCTGGCAGGCCTTGCACCCGATGCAGCGGGAGACGTCGATGAGCTTGGCCACCTCGAGCGTCCGCCGCGCGCCCGGTGGAGGAGAGGTCGTGGCGGACCGTGCCTTGATGTCCAGGGACTGTAGGCTCATGGCGCTCGCGTCCTAGGCCTTCTCGACGTTCACGAGGAACGCCTTGAACTCGGGGGTCTGGATGTTGGCGTCCCCGACGAAAGGGGTGAGGGTGTTCACGAGGTAGCTCGGCTTCGTGAGGCCTTCGTAGCCGAAGTGGAAGGGCAGTCCCACCACGTGGACCACCCTCCCGTCGATGGTGAGGGGCTTTATGCGCTTCGTGACGAGCGCCTTGAGCCGGATGAAGCCCCTCCTCGACCGGATGACCACCCGGTCGCCGTTCTCGATCCCCTTCTCGCGGGCCAGCGCTTCGCCGATCTCGGCGAAGGCCTCAGGCTGGAGTGCCGCGGCGATGCGCGTGTGCTTGGTCCAGAAGTGGAAATGCTCGGTGAGCCGGTAGGTGGTGGCGACGCACGGGAACTCGCCCGCCTTGCCGAGCCGCTCCCGATCGCCCGGGTAGACGCGGGCGGCCGGGTTGGAGAGCGTCTTGGGCGCGAGGGGGTTTTTCTCGAGTGGGGTCTCGAACGGTTCGTAGTGCACCGGGAAGGGGCCCTCGGCCATGGCGCCGAGGGCGAAGAGTCGGCCGACTCCCTCGGCGTTCATGATGAACGGTGACACGCCTTCCTCGGGATGAGCATCCGGGCGGTAGTCGGGCACGTCGTCCCCGACCCACTTCTTGCCGTTCCAGTAGACGCAACGGCGGGCGGGATCCCAGGGCTTGCCGGATGGATCGGCCGAGGCGCGGTTGTAGAGGATGCGGCGGTTGGCGGGCCAGGACCAGGACCAGCCCGGGGTGAACCCGAGGCCGCTCGGGTCGGCGGTGTCCCGCCGGGCCATCTGGTTGCCGGCCTGGGTGAAGCTGCCGCAGAAGATCCAGCAGCCGCTCGCCGTCGAGCCGTCGGCCTGCAGGTGGGCGAAGGTGGCGAGCTGCTCGCCCTCGCGGGCGAGGAGCTTGCCGGGCTCCTTGGGATCGGGCAGATCGGCGAGGGCCTTGCCGTTGAACTCGCGTGCGATCTCCTCGGCCGAAGGGCTGTGTGGGACGTCGTACGGCCAGCTGAGATTGAGGACGGGATCGGGGAGGGCCCCCCCCTCCTTGGCATAGAGCGCGCGGATGCGCAGGAACAGATCCGACATGATCTCGGAGTCGCCCCGCGCCTCGCCCGGCGGCTCGGCCGCTTTGTAGTGCCACTGCAGCCATCGGCTGCTGTTCACGAGCGACCCGTCCTCCTCGGCGAAGCAGGTGGAGGGAAGGCGGAAGACCTCCGTCTCGATCTGCCTCGGATCGACGTCGTTGAACTCGCCGTAGTTCTTCCAGAAGGTGGAGGTGTCGGTGACGAGGGGGTCGATGATGACGAGGAACTTGAGCTTGGAGAGGCCGGCGACGAGCTTGGCCTTGTCAGGCACCGAGCCGATGGGGTTGAAGCCCTGGCAGAAGTAGCCGTTCATCTTGCCCTGGGCCATGAGCTCGAAAGCGGCCAGGATGTCGTACGGCTTGTCGTTCTTGGGGAGCCAGTCGAAGCAGAAGTCGTTGTCCTTGGTGGCGGCCGCGCCGTAGGTGGCCTTGAGGAAGGAGATGAAGAACTTGGGGTAGTTTTGCCAATAGTTCATCTGCCCGGGCCTGAGCGCCCTGGGCGTGCTCTTCTCGAGGTAGGTCCTGAGGTCAGGGGTGGCCTCGCTCGGGAGCGCGAGGTAACCGGGGAGCAGGTGGCTCATGACTCCGAGGTCGGTGAGTCCCTGGATGTTGGAGTGGCCGCGCAGCGCGTTCACTCCTCCGCCCGGCATGCCCATGTTCCCGAGCAAGAGCTGGATGCAGGCGATGGTGCGGATGTTCTGAGACCCGACGGAGTGCTGGGTCCAGCCGAGCGCGTAGAGGCTCGTCATGGTGCGGTCGGGTGCGGAGGTGGCGCCGATGAGCTCGCAGATCTCTAGGAACTTCTGCTGCGGCACGCCGGTGACTCTTTCCACCATCTCGGGCGTGTAGCTCGCGTAGTGGCGCTTCATGAGCTCGAGGACGCAGCGCGGGTGCTTGAGGCTCGGGTCCACCCGCGCGTAGCCGTCCTGGTCGAGTTCGTAAGCCCAGCTCGCCTTGTCGTAGGTTCCCTTGGCCGCGTCGTAGCCGCTGAAGAGGCCTTCGTCGAAGGCAAAGTCCTCGCGCACGAGAAAGGCCGCGTTCGTGTAGGCGCGGACATACTCGCGCTGGATCTGGTCGTGCTCGAGCAGGTAATGGATGACGCCGCCCAGGAAGGCGATGTCGGTCCCCGGTCGCAGCTGGGCATAGACGTCGGCGACCGCAGCCGTCCTCGTGAAACGCGGGTCGACCACGATGAGCCGCGCCTTGTGCTTCACCTTCGCTTCGATGACCCACTTGAAACCGCAGGGGTGGGCCTCGGCGGGGTTCCCGCCCATGACCAGGACGAGATCGCTGTTCTTGATGTCGACCCAGTTGTTGGTCATCGCACCACGGCCGAAGGAGGGGGCCAGACCGGCCACCGTGGGGCCGTGTCAGACCCGCGCTTGGTTGTCGAGTGCGGTCATGCCGAGCGCGCGGATGACCTTGTTCGTGATGTAGCCCGCCTCGTTGGATGAGGCCGAGGCCGCGAGGAAGCCGCAGGTGAGCCACCGGTTGACGGTGACCCCGGCCGCACTGCGCGAGACGAAGTTCTTGTCCCGGTCTTCCTTCATGAGCCGGGCGATCCGGTCGAGCGCCCAATTCCAGTCCTTCCGCTCCCAGTGATCAGATCGGGGAGCCCGATACTCGACGTACCGGAGCCGGTTCGGGCTGTGGACGAAGTCGAGGAGCCCGGCGCCCTTGGGACAGAGCGTTCCCCGGTTGACGGGATGGTCGGGGTCCCCTTCGATGTGGATGATCTCGGAGCGAGCGTTCTTGGCGCGGTCGCCCAGGGCGTGAAGGATGATCCCGCACCCCACCGAGCAATATGGGCAGGTGTTGCGTGTCTCCGTCGTGTGCGACAGCTTGAAGGTCCGCACCTCGGCGAGCGCACGTTCCGGAGAGAATCCCAGGGCCGCGAGGCTCGTCGTGCCGAGGCCAGCCGCCGTGATCTTGAGGAAGCCGCGACGCGTGACCGTCATGCGCTCTCCCTGTCTTTTTTTGAAAAACGTCCCGAGTCTTGATCGCCCACCGTGCCCAAGGTAAGCCGACTGCCCAAAGGGGGCAGACAGGCAACGCTGGGACGCTGTCCCCACTTCACTCCTGCCGGGGCCGGTCCGCCCGTACCCACCGTTCATCCGGAGTCCCGGATGAGGTCTCCACAGGGGTGGACCCCTCCCCTTGAACCCCTTTTGGTCGTGGGGAGACCGGTCCGATGCAGTGCGCTCAGGTCGGCGAGGAGGTCGCGCGGCGCCGATGGAGGAAGTCGGCATCGTGCTCGAGCCGCTTCACATCACCAGTCGGCCGAGCAACTTTTACGCTTTCGGATCGTGGGCAACTACCCGGCGCGGCTTCGTGCTCCGGGTGTGATGCGGACCCCCGGCTCGCCCCAGTCCCCGGAGCCTTGTCAGCGTCGTCCGCGAGCGGCGATGACCCCCACGTCCTCCCGGCCGCGTCCCTCCGCAATGGCCTCGTCGAACCTCTTTGCTAGGGCGGGCAGCACGGCCAGGTTTTCACCGGCGGCAGCCTCGATCATGAGCCGGAGGTCCTTGCGCGCCATCACGAGTTCGAAGGCGGCCTGGAAGTTGCCCTCGGCCATGTTCTTGCCGCGATTGTCGATGATCGCGGCGGGCCGAAAGCGCGAGAAGAGAGCGTGGGCGTCGACGGCGCGGACGCCGAGCTTGGAGGCGAGCCGGTATACGTCGGCGAGGCCTCCTACGATGGCGAGGACCATGGCGTTGCCGAAGAGCTTGTTGCAGGCGGCGAGGTCGACGCGCTCCCCGAGGTACCACAGGTCGCCCGTCATGGCCCGCAGGGCCGGTTCGGCCCGGGCGAAGGCTGGCCCGGGGCCGGAGCAGAGCATGAGGCCCTTCGCCTCCCGGCAAGCCTGCGGCGACATGAAGACCGGGGCGTGAAGGAAGGCGATCCCGGCAGCGGTAGAGTCGCGAAAGCGCGCCACCGTTCCGGCCGGGGAGACCGTGGTGTGATCGATGACGAGGGCACCTTTCGGGACGGCCGAACGCACCATGGCCAGGATGGAGTCCACGGCGGCGTCGTCGGAAAGGCAGATGTGGACGCGCTCCGCGCCCGAGACTGCCTCGGGCGCCGCCGAGGCGAGACGAGCCCCGAGCTTCTCGAGCGGGCGTGCCCGTTCGAGCGTGCGGTTCCACGCCACCACCGAATCGCCCCGGCGAAGCATCGCCTCGATCATTCCGGAACCCATCATCCCCGTTCCAAGAAAGGCTACCCTGGCCATCGCATCACCCCTGTCCGAGTTTGAGAGCGCCTGTTGATATTAATCGATAGGCCGAAGCTCGCCCCTTCGTCCGCGGCCTTCAGGGCCGGCTCGCTGGAGAATAGCTTCGCGCGAGTGAGGATCGCTCGTGAACGACGTCAATCGACAGTTCCTCGTCTCGACGCTGAGCATCGGCCTCGGGTAGCTCTTGCGCCGGGTATCCTGGACGACGCTCGCGGTCTCGTGCGGCTCGTCTTCAACTTCACCTTGCCGGCGCTCGTCATCCACACCTTCGGCCAGGTGATACTCGAAACCCTCGCTCGGCCTCTTGTCCGCGATGGCGCTCGCCCGCGGGCTCGTCACTGCGGCCCTGGCGAGCCTGGTGCTCTTGCGGTACCGCGCCCGTCGAAAGCGCAGCGAGCTCTCGATGCGCCTTCAACATCGGCCTGTTCGCCTGTCCGCCCATCGAGTCGAACCTGGGGCCTTCGCGCTGAAAGACCTCGCCGTGTTCGACACGGGGGGCGCATGACCTTCGTCGTGTCCTGCGCCATGGGTGGGCACTGTACCCGGGAAAAGCCCGCGTCGACCTCAGCTACATCGCCCGCTCCATTCTAGCGGTCGATACCCTTCCTCACCTCCATGCTGACCGTCATCCTGGCCCTGTCCGGATTGCGCTACCCGGGTCCTGTCCTCGAACTCGCCGCTGTGCTCGCCCGCGCCGACATGCCCGTCGCGTTGCTCATCTTGGGGCTCCACCTGAAGTTCACGACGGCCCGGGGCAGGTGGGCGGACATCGGCAGGGTCCTCGGGATTCGCTACGCCCCGGGGTTCGCGGTCGGCATGGCGCTCTACGCTCTTCCGTCCTTCGATCGCACTTTCCGGGCCGGGGCGTTCTCGTCCCTCCTGTTGCCGCCAACGCTCATCTACCCATTCAACGCAGTGCAGTTCCGGTACCACGACGAGTTCGTGGGCCTGCTGCTCAACGTGTCGAACGTGGTGAGCTGTTTCTTGCTCCGGGGGATCTCCAACGTGCTGAGATTGCCGTTCCCGCGCGCCCGCACTCGTCGCTGAGCCAGGGCCTCTTCAAAAGGGAGCGGCAGTTGGCGTTGTGGTAGGCTCTGACCATCATGAGACCGCAGATCGAATGCCACGACGTCGGCGGAGGCGGGCCCGCGCACCACCTCCCGGAGCGGGGCACGCGGATGGGCGAGCAGCAGCACGACCAAGGGCTCCCGAGGCGGTTTCGCTGTCCGGATGGGTGGGCTCCGGTGCACCGTGGCGGTGCAGGACCTGACGTGCGGCGATTCACATGCGGCAAAACCTGAAACTCTGAAAGGAGACGCCTTCAAGGGAATCGCGCCCGCTCCCCATCCCCTGGACGCAGGAGCGGTGGCGCCCCCGAGGCGGATTAGTCCGTGGCCCACGTTCTCATCATGCCGAGGCAAGGGAATACCGTCGAGTCGTGCCTGCTCGTCCGCTGGAGGGTGAAGGAGGGGGCGAAAGTGGCCTCGCCCGACGAGGTCGTGTGCGAGGTGGAGACCGACAAGGCGACCTTCGAGGTGAACGCTGGGGCGGCCGGGGTGCTGCTCAAGACCCTGAGGGGCGAGGGCGATGACGTGCCCGTTCTCGAGCCCATCGCCGTCATCGGCGAGCAAGGCGAGGACTGGCAGGCGGCAGTCGCCTCGGCGGCGGGCGCCGGGGAGGCACCCCCCAGCACCCTATCGCCCGCGAGCGCCGCCGAGCCCGCCAAGGCCCCCGTCTCCGAAAGGCTCACCCCGGAGAAGCTCGCTCCGGCCGAGTTGAAACCCGTCTCTCCGCGGGCCCGCCACCTCGCCGAAGACGCAGGGCTCGACCCGGCCCGGCTCCCGGGCACGGGTCCTGCGGGCCGCGTCATCGAGCGCGACGTGAAGGCGGCCCTCGCCGCGCGGCCGTCGCTCACGGCGGCGGCTCGCGCCGCCGTGACGGCTGGCGCCCCGCTGCCCGAGAGTGGCACCGCGCTCGGAGGACGGGTGGGACTGAAGGACCTCCCGGCCGTCGTCAGGCCCGCCCCTCCCGCAGCCGGCCAGCCTGGCGCAAGCGAGACCCCCTTGCGCGGCATCCGCAAGATCATCGCCGACCGCATGCGGTCCTCGCTCTCCACGACCGCGCAACTCACCTTCCACGGTTCGGCGCCGGCCGCGCGCATCTCGGCGCTCCGGGCGCGCTTCAAGGGGAGCGACCCCGCCCTCGGTCTGTCCGGGGTCACCATCGGCGATCTCGTGCTGTACGCGGTATCGCGGGTCGTTCCCAAGTTCCCTTCCGTGAATGCACACCTCGTTGGAACCACCCTCAGGACCTTCGAGCGGGTGCACCTCGGCTTGGCCGTCGATACCCCGCGCGGTCTCATGGTCCCGGTGATCCGCAACGCCGACCAGCTCGGTCTCTCCGAGCTGTCGGCCGAGGCGAAGCGCCTGGCCCAGGCCTGCCTCAAGGGGAACGTGGCGCTCGACGAGCTCTCCGGAGCGACCTTCACGGTGAGCAATCTGGGCGCCTTCGGGGTCGAGAGCTTCACTCCGGTGCTCAACACGCCGGAGGTGGGCATCCTCGGCGTTTCGGCCATCGTGCCGCGGGTGGCGGCGGGGAAAGACGGCCAGCTCGTCCTCGAGCCGCGCATGGGTCTCTCCCTCACCGTGGATCACCAGGTGGTGGACGGGGCACCGGCGGCCAGGATCCTCAAGGCTTTCAGCGACGCTATCGCCGACATCGACCTCCTCTGGGCCCGCTAGAGGGAGCCTGCCTCGAGGCCGAGCTTGCGGCCTCGAGGAAGGCGGTGGAGATGTCGTGCAGGAATGGCCCGGCTTTATCCGGGCCAAAGAGCACTGAACAGCGGGAGGCGGACGAGGAGCGACATGCCGAAGCAGATCGTGGTGAGTCCGGAGGCGGTGCGCAAGCCCGGGGTGCTCGAGCCGCGGCCCATCCCGCTCAACCAGTACCGGCCCGACTATGCGGCCGAGGTGGCGCGCTTTGGGGTCGACGGCCTGCGGCAGCTCTGGGTGGACATGGTCTACATCCGGGAGTTTGAGTCGATGCTCAACTCCTTCAAGACCAAGGGGAACTGGAACGGGATCACCTACAATCACAAGGGTCCGGCTCACCTGTCGGTCGGCCAGGAAGCGGCCGCCGTGGGCGAGTGTGCCAGCCTCGAGCCGGAGGACCAGGTCTTCGGCTCTCACCGCAGCCACGGGGAGATCTTGGCCAAGTGCTTCTCGGCGTCGCGCAAGCTCGCAGACACCGTCCTCATGGGGGTGATGGAGTCCTGCAACGGCGGGGAGACCTTGCGGATGGCCGAGAAGGTACCCCATGCGCAGGTGCGAGATCTCTCGGTGTCGTTCATCCTCTTTGGCACCCTCGCCGAGATTTTCGCCCGGCGCGACGGTTTCAACCGCGGCCTCGGCGGCTCGATGCACGCCTTCTTCCCGGCGTTCGGATCGATGCCGAACAACGCCATCGTGGGCGGCTCGGCCGACATCGCGACCGGCGCCGCGCTCTACAAGCGCATCAACCGCCGGCCGGGCATCGTGATCGCCAACGTCGGGGACGCCTCGATGGGCTGTGGCCCGGTGTGGGAGGCCCTCTGTCTCGCCTCGATGGACCAGTACCGCACCCTCTGGCCCAAGGAGATCGGCGGCGCCCCGCCCATCCTCTTCAACTTCTTCAACAACTTCTACGGCATGGGCGGGCAACCCCTGGGCGAGACGATGGGATTTCAGGTCCTCGCCCGGGTGGGCGCCGGGGTGAACCCGGACAACATGCACGCCGAGCGCGTCGACGGGTACAACCCGCTCGCGGTCGCCGAGGCAATTTCGCGCAAGAAGAAGATCTTGCTCGAGGGCCGGGGCCCGGTCCTGCTCGACACCATCACCTACCGGCTCTCTGGACACTCCCCCTCCGACGCCTCGAGCTACCGGTCCAAGGAGGAGATCGAGCTGTGGCAGGGGGCCGATGCCGTCGACGCCTACGGCGCGTACCTCGTCCAAAACCGGGCTTCGAGCAAAGGCGAGCTGGAGGAGGCGCGCAAAGCGGCCCGCGCCCGGCTCCTCTCGGTCGTGCAGCTCGCCACCGTCGACGCGCCGGACAAGCGCGTGGAAGTGCCCTTCATCGAGTCGGTCATGCTCTCGGGCGGCAAGGCCGAGCGGCTCGACGAGCGCAAGAGCGAGCTCGCCCAGGATCTCTCTCAGAACCCGCGGGTGAAGGCGCTTTCCAGCAAGGCCCGGTTCGCCTTCGACGCCGAGGGCCATCCAATTCCCAAGAGCAAGCTCTACCAGTACCGGGACGGTTTGTTCGAGGCCATGCTCCACCGCTTCTCGGCCGATCCGACCATGGCCGCCTGGGGTGAGGAGAACCGGGACTGGGGTGGCGCCTTCGCCGTCTACCGAGGCCTCACCGAGGCTCTGCCCTACCACCGGCTCTTCAACACGCCCATCTCGGAAGGCGCCATCGTCGGCGCGGGCGTGGGATATGCCCTCTCGGGCGGCCGGGCGGTGGTGGAGCTCATGTACTGCGATTTCTTGGGGCGGGCGGGCGACGAGCTCTTCAACCAGGCGGCGAAATGGCAGTCGATGTCGGCCGGCCTGCTCAGGATGCCGCTCGTGGTGCGGGTCTCGGTGGGGAGCAAGTACGGTGCCCAGCACAGCCAGGACTGGACCGCGCTCGTGGCGCACATCCCGGGCCTCAAGGCCTATTTCCCCGCCACGCCCCACGACGCCAAGGGCATGCTCAACCTGGCCTTGCGTGGAACCGACCCGGTGGTCTTCTTCGAGAGCCAAAGCCTCTACGACATAGGCGAGCGGTTCGAGGAGGTGCCTTCGGGTTACTACGAGACGGCGGAAGGAGAGCCGGCCCGGCGCAAGGAGGGGAAGGACCTCACCCTCGCCACGCTCGGGGCGACGCTCTATCGCGCGCTCGAGGCGGCCGACGAGCTCGAAGCGAAGTGGGGCCTTTCCACCGAGGTCGTGGACCTGCGCTTCATCACACCGCTCAGGTACGACCTCCTCGTCGAATCGGTGAAGAAGACCGGTCGACTCGTGCTGGCGAGCGACGCCTGCGAACGGGGGTCGTTCCTCCACACGGTGGCGTCCAACGTGACCCAACTCGCCTTCGACCACCTCGACGCGCCGGTCGCGGTGGTGGGCAGCCGCAACTTCATCACCCCCGCCGCTGAAATGGAAGAGCTCTTCTTCCCGCAGAAGGAATGGATCATCGACACCGTGCACGAACGTATCGCGCCGCTCGCGGGCCACACCTGCTCCACGGTGCAGACGAGTCTCGACCTTGCGCGCCGGGCCCGGCTCGGCGTCTGAGGTCGCCTTACCGTCTTAGGCCGCGGCGCTCACTCCCGGGGGTGAGGGTGGCGGTGCTTGAGGATGTGCGGCGTCTCGAGTCGGTGGGTCTCCATGAGACGCTCGTCGCCCAGGATGGCGGCGGCCGGGCCGTCGGCCGCCACCCGGCCGCGGTCCAGCACCACCACTCGCGAGCAGAGTTCGACCACCATCTCGAGGTCGTGGGTCACGACGAGCAGGCCCGGCTCGAGCCTGCGCAGGTGCTCGATGAGCTGGCGGCGGGCAAAGGGATCGAGGCCGGAGGTCGGCTCGTCGAACACGAGCAGGCGCGGAGAGGTGATGAGGGCGCCTGCCAGGGTCACCAGGCGCTTCTCACCGGAGGACAGGTGGCCGGGAAAGCGCTCGGCCAGCTCCGCGATGCCGAACTCGGCGAGGAGCGCCGAGGCGTCTGCGGCGGCCCGCGCCCGGTCCTGGCCTGCGGCGAGGGGGGCGAAGGCGACGTCCTCGACCACCGTCGGCATGAAGAGCTGGTCATCCGGATCGTCGAAGAGAAAGCCGGTCCGGGTCCGGATCTCAGCCAGGGTACCCGAAGACAGCCGAAGGCCCGCCACCGTGATCTTGCCTCCGCTCGCCTCGAGAAGCCCGGCGAGGAGCGAGACGAAGGTGGTCTTGCCCGCCCCGTTCGGCCCGACGAGGCCCAGCCGCTCGCCCGCGGCCAGGTGCACCGACACGCCGCGCAGGGCCTCGGTGCCATCCGGGTAGCGGTACGCCAGATCCTCGGTCTCGAGGACGAGGTTCACGCTGACCTCGCGAGGAGGAGCGCACCCGCCCAGCGGGAGAGGGGAGCGAGGCGCGCGATGAGGCAGAGCGCGACGCCGGCCACGAGGAAGAGGGCGTCGGGAAGGCGGAATCGCTCGGGCTCGAGCGGCGGCAGATCGCCTTCAAAGCCGCGGACCTCGAGGCAGCGATAGAGCCGTTGGGCGCGCTCCAGGGTGCGGCCGAGCAGCATGGCGAGCATCCCGCGCGCGGTGCTGAAGCGCGGCAGGCGGCGGCGCGGTTCGCGCAAGAGCCGCGCCGCCGACAGGCGTTCTCCCTCGTCGAGGAGCAAGAAGAGGTACCGGTAGAGCAAGAGGAGCTGAACCGAGACGACGCCGGGGGCGCCGAGCCTCCTCAGGGCCCGGGCGAGCCGCGGCAACGGGGTGGTCGCCACCAGCACGAGCAAAGTGCTCGTGCACAGCGCGAAGCGCAGCACGATGGAGATCAAGGACAGGACGCCTCCGCTCACGGGGATGCCAAAAACCTCGCCGACCGGAGCGGTCTCGAAAAAGGGGGAAGCCGCTCCGAGCAGCAGCGCGAAGGGACTCGCGGCGAGCACGAGCCGCAGGACCGGTCGTGCGGGGACCCGGCCGAGGGCGGCGAGCCCGGAGGGGAAGAGCGCCAGCGGAAGCATTTCCGCCACCTCGTGCCGGGGAAAGGAGGCGACGCAGAGCACGAAGGTGATGCAGACGAGGAGTTTGGCCCGCGCATCGAGGCGGTGCACCGGCCCCCCTGAGTAGCCCAGGCGGTCGAGCGCGCGCGCCGCGAGCTCGCTCACACCGGGCGATCCTTCTCGGGCCGAGCACGGCCGAGGCGCGACAGGCCGAGGCCCACCGCGCGCGCCAGGGCCACCACGGCCAAGACACCGAGCCCTCCGGCGAGCGAGGTGTCCAGGCGAACCAGGCCGGGACCTCCCCGGGAACGGGAGGATGCCAGCGCGTAGTCGGGAAGGAAGGCGCTCTTGTCCTGGACCAATCGCAAGAGCTCATGCAACCGGCCATGCGTCGGGAGCACGGCGCCAGCTCGCGCGAGCGACCACTCCAGACCGTCGGGGCGGGTCGACGCGAACCAGGCGCCGACGCATCCCAGGAACACGGCCAGCGCGAACACCACCGGAAGGCGAGGCAAAGGCCCGCGACCGGGTTCGAGCGAGGGGAGGTGAAACCCTCGGCCCCCTTTCGCGAAGCGCACCATGGCTGCGGTGGCGAACCCTTCTACGAGGCCGATGGGCAAGTGGATACCCAACATCAGGATCGCGAAGCGCACGAAGGGGAGGGCGGCGCGCCCCGAGAGCTCGGTCTCGAGCGTGACGCCCAGGGCTCCCAGTTCGGCGCAGAGCAAAGCGGCGCCCAAGCAGGCGAGGGTAGGGCTCGCCCGGGAGCCAGATCGGGTGAGTCGACGGTAGAGGGGCAGCCCGACCAGGGCGGGCCAGAACCCCATGTTGAAGAGGTTGCAGCCGAGAGCGAGCAGCCCCCCATCGGCGAAGAAGAATGCCTGAACGAGCAACACCGACGTGATGACGACGAGGCTCGCGTTGGGGCCGAGCAGGACGGCGAGGAGCAGGCCGCCTACGAGGTGGCCACTCGAGCCCGTCCCGGGGACGGCGAAGTTCACCATCTGAGCGGCGAAGACGAACGCGCCCAGCACGCCCATGAGCGGGACCTGCTCGCGATAACTCGGTTCCCGCGCCAAACGCCGGGCCGCCCCCGCTACGACGAATCCCATCGCGGCATCGAAGGCGATCCCGACTGGCGGCGACAGGAGTGCGTCGGCCATGTGCATGAGAGAACCCGCTCGACCGAGTAGCACGAGCTGAGAAAACGTATGTTATGCGGCAGATCCCGTCAAGGCGGAAGAAGCCCCACCGAGCGAGTGCGCGCGGAGGGGGCCCGAGCCGTAGGCCGTCCTCCCGCCCACCCCCGCTCGCGGCAGTCGAAGAGACGCGGCCTTGCGAGCTGGCTGGATCGACCTTCACTCATCGTTATGAGGATTCAATCGATCGCAAGGGCGGCGGAATTCATCTGCCCAAGGCGGAGCGCCACAAGACGAACCCGCCGCAGGCATCACACCCCCTCGGGCGTTTCCGGCGAGTCCCTGCGGAACCTGCTCGAAGGGAGCTCGGGTGATGCCCAAGTGAGGGGAGATTCACCGGCCGCCCGCCGGGGCCCCCGCCCGCCGTCTCTTGCCTTCGAGCTGGGCTCGATCTGCACGCGCTGTCGGCAGGGTTGGTCTGCGATGCCGCTCCTCTTTCCGGGTGAACCCGAGCAGGTCGGCCACACAAGGAATCGAAATCCTTGGGTCGCCCCTGGGTGAAATGAGAGTGCAAGAGTCCCGAAACGACGAGCTTGCCTCGGGCGGGACGTCCCTCGGCGCGTTCCTTGCCTGTCATCCGAGCTCGCGAATTGAGCCGAGTCTTGGGGGCCACGTGTGAAGCCTGTCCCCGGGTTGGCACGGGAACTTCACAGGGGGCCCGGAATGTTCGTCGGCGCTGGAGGTTGTGCGGGTACGTGCTGAGTTTAGACGCCAGGGATACCGTCCTCGTCGTGGAGCGGGACGACGAACTTCGCGAGAACATCGGCGAGTGCCTCGAGCTCGAACGGCACTGCTGCTGGCTCGAGGCGAGCTCGACGGCTGGGCTCCATCGGATGGGCGAGGAGCGGCGCGCGCCCGACCTCATCCTCCTCGACTATCGCACGGTCGGTCTTTCGGCGCAGGAGTTCGTCCATCGGTTGAAGGAGAACGCGGCGTGGGGAAACGTTCCCGTCGTCCTCATGGCCGCGGCCTGGGACCGCGAGGTCCCACACGACCTGCCCTTCGACGGCATGCTCATCAAGCCCTTTGACATGACGAGGCTCATGCACGCGGTCAGGGAAGCGATGAGACCCGACGCTGCGAGACCCGCCTTGTCCCTCGAAGGGCCGACGTGAGTAACCGGTCCTCGAGCGACTCAGCCTCCCCGCGATCCCTCGAGGTGCGTTTCCATCCCGATTCGGGGTGATTCGGCTACGAGCTCTCAATAGAACAGGAAGCGGGGTCAGCGGGCCCCGTAGGGGCATCGCCTAGAGCGCCGTCGTGCGTGGTTCACCCGAAAGAGGGAAGACTCCCATGGTCAGTCCCAAGATCCAAGATGCCTTCAATGCTCACATCACCCAAGAGCTCTTTTCGGCCAACCTCTACCTGGCAATGTCCGCCCACGCCGCGGCCAGGGGATTCAAGGGGTTCGGGCGCTGGTTGCGGCTCCAGTATGAAGAGGAGCTCACCCACGCTGCCAAGTTCCTCGACCAGCTGGTCGACCGCGGGGGCGTCGTGAACCTGGGACAGGTCTCGGCTCCGGGTTCCGAGTTCGGCTCGACCCTGAACCTGTTCGATGCCGTCCTGAAGCACGAGCGACGCGTCACCGAGTCTTTGAACGAGTTCTATGCGCTCGCCGCGAGCGAGCACGACGCGGCCACCCAGATCTTCTTGCAGTGGTTCGTGACCGAGCAAGTGGAGGAAGAGAAGAACGCGCAGGAGATCGTCGACCGCCTGCGCATGGTGTCAGACCGACCCGGTTCGGTGCTCTACCTCGACAAGGAGTACGGCAAGCGAGGCAAAGCCACCTAAGGTGACATGGCCCGTCCACCGCCCGGAACGGCCTCTTCAGGCGCGAGCGCAAGGCGGCGCAGCAGCATCACGTAGAAGCAGGCGAGGACGAGGTTGCGTGCCGAAAGAGCGGCCAGTGCGGCGAGATGGCCCGGTTCTTGGTGGAGGAGTGCCGGCCAAAAGTACGGGTAAATGACGGTGGTGAGTACCGAGGCGAGGAGCGCAGCGCCTCGTCCCGCTGGGCTCGAGACGACGAGCGCCAGGAACGGCATGATCCACACGAGGAACTGGGGCGAAAGGACCTTTCCTCCGGCGAGGAACCCCAAGACCGCACCGCCGGTGGCGAGCAGGCCGATTGCGCCCCGCGCGTCGGGCGGTCCCCCGAGTCCCTTGCGTCGAGCGACGAGCTGCGGGGCGAGGGTGAGGGCGAGGACGGCAGGCGTCGAGAACTGCGCGAAGAGGGACGCGGCGGGGCCCTGGAAGTGGATTGCGCCGAACCGGAGATCCACCTTCACCGGTGAGACCCCCAGGTCCGCGAGGATCATGGCGAGAGTGGCCCAGGTGGATTCGAGCTGGATCCCGCGCTGGTAATGGAAGGTGAGAAAGTCGACCACCCGCGAGCCGGCCCGGGCGAGCAGAGGGAGCACCGGGGCACCGAAGCCGACCGCGATAAAGCCACCGGCGCGGGCCGCCCCCGGCCATCCCTGGCGGCGGTGGCTCAAGATGAGCCAGAGCGGCAGGAGCGCGAGCGGCCATACCTTGACGGCGCCGGCGAACCCCAGCGCGAGCGCACCCAGCGAGGGAGCGGTTCCGTATGCGAGGTAGAGGGCGAGCAGCGTGAGCATGGCCGGAGCGAGATCGAACCGTGCGTAGAGCACCGGGAAGAGAGCCGCTGTGAAGAGGAGGTAGCTCGCCCCGGCCGCCACCCGCGCGTTCTCCGCCTCTGGGGCGAGGCGATGCGCCCAGGCCATGACGAGCCACAGCGTGGCGAGGTCGAAGGCCATCATCTCCAGGCCGAACCACCGGGTGTAGTTCGCTTCGCCACCGAACAGCAGTGGGGCGAGGAAGACCGGCAATGATCCCGGGGGGTACTCCAGCAGAAAGCCGGAGTACGGGGTGACTCCCGCGCCCCACAGGCGCCCGAGCAGGTGGTAACGGTCCACATCGCCGCCCGTGCCCCATCCGACGACCCACACCTGGACCAGGCGGAGGAGGGCCCAGGCCGCAACGAGGGCCCACGTCACTCGAGCGGAACCGTGGACGCTTCTCTCTGCGCTGCCGAAGGCCATCGACGCCTCCCAGTATGGCCCTAAACCTCGGTATGGCTAAACCTCGCCAGGGATGAATCCCGGGTTGGAGGTGTGCCGGAACATCACCTCGCCGGTCAGTCTCCTTGGCCCTCGCCTTGGGGCTACGACATCTCAGGAACGAGGTCGCCTCGCTTCGACCGGTCTCGTTCGGACGCGCCCGAGCGCGTGGGGAGGGAAGCCCGGCCCGAGGCGCGCTTGCGCTGCTGTCCCGCAAGAGCGGTTTCGCACTCGTGAACGCCAGGGCGGCGCTCCCTCGCCGCGAGCACGCACGCGCTTGAGGAAGCGCGTGCGGCACGGGCCCCACTACACCTTCCACGTGCTGAAGCGCGCAGTGGCCAAAACAGGCGAGCCCCACCTTCGCGGAAGCGGCCGAAGCACCGCTCGAGGGCGCGTAAGGAGAGTTCCTCGGTCGTGGTGCAGTTCCCGGGCAGCACCGAACGGGAGTGCGCCTTTCTTTCGGACCCCCTCGGCATGGCGCGGGTCCGCTGCCGGTCCTTCGATTTCCCGCATGGGCGGGCGCAGGCACTCGCCGAGCACCGCGTGGTCACGCACAGCATCGAGGATGCGCAGCGCCCGCTCCTTTCTTCCGCGTGGAAACCTCCGCGATGAAGGACCTCCATCGGTCGCAAGTGCACAGCGCCTAGCTCGAGACTGCGGCGCGTGGGCGGACGAGCCTCTCAAGGCTATCCTGAGTGTCCGGCGAACCTCTCCCGGGGCGATTCGTCACTTCTCGTGACCAGGATGATCGCCAGGATGATGGTGCTGCAGGCCAAGGGACCCCATAACGAGCATGGAACCCAGCGGTGTGTCAGCCGGGCATTCCAGAGGGTGAGCCGTGGCCGTCGTCGAGGCGCGCCCTCACAGCCGCTTCAGAACGTCCTGGGGATAGGTCTTGGCATCCACCCTCGGCAACCACTCCCGGATCCGCCCATCGGGTCCGATGACGACGCCGATGCGTTGGGCATGCTGCGGCGCGCCGCTCGCGGCCGCACCGTAGGCGAATCCCATGTTGTGCTCGGTGTCGCACAACAGAGGAAAGTTGAAGTGGAACTTGTCGGCGAAAGCCCGGTTCTCCGAGGGAGTGTCGAAGCTCACACCCAGGATGACCGCGTTCTTGCGCTCGAACTCGTCTTTGAGGTCGCGGAACCCGCAACCCTCCGCCGTTCAGCCCGGGGTATCCGCCTTGGGGAAGAACCAAAGCACGACGGTCTTCCCCCTCAGCTCTTCGAGCGACACCTCGTGGCCGAGATGGTCCGCTACCCGAAAGGCCGGGGCTTCCTCGCCGGGCTTGAGCATGGCCTCGCACCTAACGTTGGGTGAGGTACTCTCAAGGTCATGGTCGGGTCGAGCCCCCTTGCGAGCTCCTGCGGCGCCACGAAGAACCGAACCCCGAGCGGGGCGGGCCTCGCCCTCTTCCCTGGCTGAAGGAGGCGCCCCCTTCCTCGCACTCCCAGGCTGTCAACGCCAAACCGGCCTTCGATGGCGGTTCTCGCGGAACAGATACCAGGCTGCCGCGCACCTCTAAGGACTGCGGAGGGTACCGTCGACCTGGCCGCACCATCGAACCCGCATCGGCGCAGTCCCTCCTCGATGCGCGTCTCCCCCTCCGAACTGTATTTACCAGCTCGCCTTCCTGCCTCAGGGCGATTCGCGAAGCGTCCCCCGCGCTCCTGCGTGGGCGTGACGAACGGCTTAGCCTTGTGGGGCCCGCCTTCCGAGGAGCCCAGAAGGTGAGAAGATCGAGGCCGGCCCCCGGAGCTTTGAGCTACCATGGCGTGGCATGAACGACTTTATCTATGCGGGCCTCCGGCTCACCGGGGCCATCGTCACCGGCGGGCTCGTGGGACTGAACCGAGACATCTACGGCAAGCCCACCGGTGTGCGCATGCACGCCCTCGTCGCCCTCGGCGCTGCGGTCTTCACCATGACCGGGGTGGGGCTCGCGGACGCGGATCCCGCCGCCACGAGTCGCATCATCCAAGGCATCGTCGGGGGCATGGGATTCCTCGGCGCGGGGGTCATCCTGCACAGCCTGGGAGGTAAGCGTCCTCTTCACCTCACCACGGCCGCCTCCATCTGGATGACGTCAGCGCTGGGAGTGGTGTGCGGGATAGGCGCTTGGAGGCTCGCATTGGTGGCGGTCCTTGCGACACTCTTGATCCTCGTCGTAGGGTTGCCCATCGATCGAGCGCTCTACGGCAAGCTAGGAAGCCAGGACGAGGATGACCTTCCCGGGTAGCTCTCTTGCTGGCAGGCAGTCGAGCTGCGCAATCCCACAATCCAAGGGGGCAATTACTTTTCGGGGCCGCTCCAGGCTTTCGGATGTCGAAGGAAATTTCTTTCACACCGCGCCGTCTACCCAAGTTGGGTTGCAGGTCCCTGTAAACCTTGTCGCCTCCGTCAATTGGCGTAGCATATCTACAGACGTACCAACGGTCAGGAGGCTGAGATAGCGGAACCGTCGCTTATTCAACATAGGCGCAGTCTCCACCGGCGTGAGCCGGATCGGCGTTCTTGAAAGCGCCAAGAGAAGAGGCCCTGCCGGGGCCTCTTCTATTTCGTGGCAGCGACGTGCGCGTGCGCGGTGCCTCAAATGGGATGGGTCCCGGTAAGTCGGACCGATTCCACATCCGATGCGCTTTCGAGCGTTTGAGGCGCATCCCCACCCGGGAGTGATTTCGGAGCGCCTTCGAGGCAGGGAACCTCACGGCAGAAGCGCATCACCATCGCCACGAGAGCGTCGAACGAGAAGGGCTTCTCGAAGTGAGCTTCCACCCCGAGATTCGTGAGCTTGTTCTTCCCGGCGGACATGGTGACGATGGGGAGCGAGGAGCGCTCCGGGTCGCTCCGGACGATGCGCGTGAAGTTCTCACCGTCGAGTCGCGGCATGTTGAGATCGAGGAGGACGAAGCACGGCCGATGCGCCTCCTCGAGTCGGGCGAGGGCATCGAGGCCGTCCACCGCGATCGCAGCAGTGCAGCCGAGCGATTCCAGGGCTCGCGCCAAGGCTTCGCGGAGGTCCGGGTCGTCATCGACCACGAGGACGGAACCCTTGCAACCCATGCCCTAAACTTGGGCACCTTGTGCACCGGCAGCAGGTCACATGAACGCGGGGCTTGCCGTCGCGCCGGCCACGGATGCGGGCCCACCCACGGTGTCGTGCGTCTCTCTTAGGTCTTCCTGGCAGGGCCAGCCGGGTGCCGACCGGCGGCCCTCACGGTTCGGCCGGAGAGGCGTCGGCGAGATCCGAGGGAGTCAAGGCCGCCATCGCCTCCTCGAGTTCCTTGGGGTTCCCCTCTCGAGCGGCCAGGACCACCGTCCGCAGTCGCCGGATGGTGGCGCTCGCCAGGCGCAGTTTCAAGGCGAGATCGGCCGCGCGCAGCTGGGCGCCTCGACGTTCCTGGAGAGCGCGCAGCAGCTCGTTCGTGGCGCGCCGGGCCTCCTGCTCGATGCGCGAGAACTCTTCCGCGATCTCCTCGTCCTGCCGCGCGAGATCGGCGAGGGCTGCGCGGATCTCGGCATCCGTGTCCACGCACGGTCCTATCGGCGAAGTGCGGCGGGTGCTCATCGGGCGCTCATCCACCAAGGGTAGATATTTCGCCGGGCGGCCGCGGTTGCAAGCTCCTCGTTAGCCCGGGTCACCTCCGCCGCCGCGTGCCGAGGGTTGGAAGGGCACGAAACCGAGCGAGCGCCCGCCTTGTGTGAGGCGGCACGCCTCGGTCGACTCACTTTCACGATTGCCCCCGCTCGCTACGCACAGGCCGACCGCGCTCTCGGCCGGGCCGGAAGCGGTGAGCGGCGAGGGCTGTCCGCCGGCCGCCCACCTTGCCGGACATGCGCGGCCCGACACCCACCTCCCATCCGTGGAGCCGGACGGTGCCGGGGGAACACGGGCTCACCCCGGGTGACGTCATGCCTCGAGATGGCTCGCTACACTTCAACTCCCGGCATGTTGAGTGAACCGAGACGAACGACGCACCGTCAACCCTTTCGCAAAGGAAGAACACATGAGCTCGCTCGCCGCCGCGCTGCTCGTGCTGCTCGCCTCCACCCCGGCCCTGCCGGCGGAGGTAGACGCCCGAGTCAGCTCAGGCCGCGCGAGACCGAGAGGCTGGAAGCCAAGGAAGGGCACATCCGGCGCGCCCGGGCTGCGATCGGCGGCAAGTTGACGCCCGCGGGGACGGCCTGGATTGACCAGCAGGAGAACCGCACCTCCCGTCGGATCTGCCGGGCGAAGCACAACGACAGCAGGATGTGATCTGGATCTCGAAATCGGCAGCCCTTCCGTCCGGTCCAAAGACCGGGAGGGCACCCGCTCGCGCGCAGGCTCGCGTGCCCGCCCCGCGGCGAAGCCGGGCCCCCGCTCCACCGGCGGAGGTCGTGCGGTACCGCAGGCGGTCCGGCGAGAGACGTCGTGCGGCGAGGCGAGCTCGCCTGCCTGGGACGGCGCGTTGGCTTTTGCCCCGAGAACTGCTAGATCCGGTCGGTGGTCGAAAGGGCCCTCGCGCGAAAGCCTGCGGAAAAGTTCGAAGTTCCGGGTGGGCGAGAGGACCTTGTCCCACTTCGAGCAGACGGGGCACCGCGGGCCACGGCCGCTTCCGGAACCATCGCTTCGCCCGCCCGCCGGGTCCGGTCCGTTCGCGCGGGCGTGCAGTCCGGTGTGAACGCGTCCCAACGTGAAGCCGCACGATGAGTAACCCAGGCCCGGCCGTGAAGAGCGTCGCGCCGGTCGGCGACCGGGCCAGCTCGGAGCCCTGTGCCTCCCCGCCGCGGCCTTCGCGGTTCAGGCTCTACGGCCTGCTCGGGCTCATGCTGCTCATCTGGTCGGCCAATTACATCTTCGCCAAGTTCGCTGTGCGCGAGATCCCCGCCGGTTCCGTGCTCTGCTTTCGAACCGTCCTCTCGGGGCTGTTCATGTGGCCCCTCTATCTGTATGTGGAACGGAGGCACGCCGGGCGGCTGAAGGGCTTCGCAGCCAAGGACGTGCCGAGGCTCGTCGCGGTGGGCGTCCTCGGCATCGTATGCAACCAGATGTTGTTCGTGGTCGCGCTCAGCAAGACGAGCGTGGCTCACGCAGCCATCGTGGGCTCCCTGTCTCCGGTCCTCGTGCTCCTGGGGTCCGCCGGGCTCGGTCAGGAGCGGCTCACGTCACGAAAGATCGCTGGGATGCTGGCGGCAGCGGGGGGGGTCGCGATCATTCAGCTCGGCCGCTCGGCGAGCGGTCCGACGACGTGGCTCGGCGATCTCATCATGTTGTGCTCGGCTTCCCTCTTTGCGGCCTTCACCGTGCTCGGCAAGGGGCTTGCTGCCGAGTTCGGGACCCTCACCGTCAACGCCTTCGCCTTCGTGGGAGGAGCGCTCCTCTCCTTGCCCTTCGCGCTCCTTGGACTCGCGCATCTGGATTACCGGCACACGAGCCTCGTCGCCTGGTCCGGTGTCCTCTACATGGCGATCTTCCCGTCACTCATTGGCTACATCATCTACGCGTACGCGCTGCGCTATCTGCCCGCCACCCGCGTCTCCAGCGTGTCCTATCTGCAGCCCATCTGTGCCACCGTGCTCGCGGTGGTCCTCCTCCACGAACTGCCCGGGGCGGCCTTCGCCGCCGGGGCGGCGGTGGTGCTCGGCGGAGTGTGGGTCGCTCAGGTGCGCTGAGCTGCGGCGGGCGTGGCGGGGGCTCTGTCGGCTCCTCAGGTCTCCTTCAGTTTGAGCTTCGACTTGTTCTCCTCCAAAAACTCCCGGAGCTGTGGCACGGCCTCGAGTAGGCGTGTCCACTGCTCGTAGTAGAGCGTCACCGGGAATCGGCCGAGCCCGTAGACGCTCACGCCCCCCTTCTCGCTCACCCGGAACTGCAGCCCGCTCTTTCCGCTCCGCTGGCTCTCCAGGGCTGCCAGGCGCGCCTTCAGTTCCTCGTAGGTCGGCTCGGTCATGGGGCTCTCCTTGCTGCGAGCGAGGACCGCCACGGCGCATCCCGAGGCAGCGCCTCCTACCGGCGCGTCCCGCTAGAGGACGGGGCTTAAGGCAGGCTTAAGGCCCCTCGCTTCCACCCCTCACTATCACAGGTCTCAAAGGGCATGGGTCCAGGAGGCGACGTGTGTGGGGTGCCGCGAGGGGGTCTTGCTCGGTGTCGGCCCACGCCCCGTCAGCGTGCCCGAATGGGTCCAGGGCCCCGCCCGGCAGGCTTTGTCTCGGCGGAAGGGGCCCTCGAGGGCGCGGCTCTTCCGGCCGAAGTGCCGCCGGAGCCTGGCCTTTAGAAAAGCGGCGCTCGTTCACGCAGAGGAAGATTCGGCCGCGACCTCCACCCCCTCGCGACCGAGCTCGACCCGGCCATCTTGGCAGCGGCTGACGGCCCTCGCGCCCTCAGGCAAGCTTGGGAAAGTCGGCGGCTTTTCTCCGAGTCTCGCCACGCTCGGTTTGAGGCCAAATGGCGCCGGGTTTCTGCGGCACTCGGGCTCTTGCCGTCGCGGCCGTGCCGGGCCGGGGGTGCCTAAAGTTCTTGCAGGCGCCTCTTGTCATGTATCGTTGGACATCGAGAGGGGCCGGCTGTGCGCATTGCGGTGGAACGAGGAGAGGGTATCCTGTCACGTTCCACGGGCCACCCGGCTCCGGGCGCCGTCATGGGAGCAGCCGGCCAGAAGGTCTTGGGGACGGGGGCACGGTTCACGGGAAGGCACGATGATCCGGCTCTTCAGAGTCCCGCCGCCGCCCATCACCTCGCCCGCGCTGGCTTACTTCATGGCGGTGGCTCTTCCCTTGGCCGCGGCGTCCCTCGAGGCTGCCTTTCGCTCCTGGAGCGAAAACGTTCCCTTCGTCCTCTTGCTCCTGGTGGTGTCCTTGAGCGCCTGGATCGGAGGGTGGTGGCCGGGGATGGTCGCGGGCGCGGTCTCCAGCGCCGCCGGCTACTTGTTCCTGCACACGTCCGCCATGCCCGAACACGGGGCGGCGGCCTTCGTGAGCACCTGCATCTTCACGCCGGTGGCGGTGGTCGCCGCGACGCTCGCGTCGCTCGCGCGCATCGGATTCCTCGAGCGCGAGGCAGCCGCGGGGGAACTGCGCGAGCGCGCCGAGGCGCTGCACCTGAGCGAGCTGCGTCTGCGCGAAGCCATTCGAGCCCGCGACGATTTCATCTCGGTCGCCTCGCATGAGTTCAGGACTCCTCTCACCTCGGCGCAGATGCGCCTCGAGTCGCTCGTTCGGCGCTGTGCCATCCCGCCCCTGTCCGCCGATGCCCAACTCGTGCGCACCATCTCGGTCCTCGATCGCCAAATGCGCCGGCTCGGGACCCTGGTGAGCAATGTCCTCGACGTGTCGCGCATCGGCGCCGGACAGCTCCGGCTGGACCTTGAGGAGGTCGACCTCGCCGAACTCGTCGAGGAGGTGGTCGCACAGTGGACGGAGCAGCTCGATCCTCCCTTGCCCATCTTGAGCGTCTCCCCCTCGGCCCGGATACGAGGCCGGTGGGACCGCGACCGGCTCGCCCAGGTCATCGTGAACCTCGTCTCGAACGCCATGAAGTACGGCGACGGCAAGCCGGTGACCCTCAAGGTCGAGCTGTCCGGGGATCGCGCCCGCTTGGCGGTCGAGGATCACGGGATCGGCATCGCGGCCGAGGATCACGAGCGGGTGTTCGAGCGCTTCGAGCGTGTCACCAAGACGGGGAGCGGTCTCGGAGTAGGGCTGTGGGTCGCGCGCGAGCTCGTGTCCGCCCACGGCGGAACCATCGAGCTCAAGAGCTCGCCCGGAGAGGGGTCGTGCTTCACCGTCGTGCTTCCGCTCGATGGGCTCGCGCCCTCTGCGAGGCCGACCGGCTGAACGCAGCACGCTCGAGGAGTGCCTATCGATGCCATGCCGGCCCATGGGCACGGCGGCTCGCGGCCCACGTACGGTAGCAGCGACCTCGCCGAGCGCATGGCGGGCACGGCTCTCCCGGCGGTGCTCCTTTGACCTTTACCTCAGCGAGGGCGTCCAGGCGAAAGAGTCCCGTGCTCCTTCGCACGGCGCGAACGGCACCGAGCGCGAGCTGAGGCCATCGACTCGCCATGAGCTCATCCGGAGAGCTCGCACGCCTCGAGCTCGGCATCGAGGAGCGGGCACCCCATTCCAGGAGGAGTCCCGCACTGGAGGTGGCATGCACGTTCGGCTCCGATCCGGAGCTGAACGGGTTTCACCCCGCCGCCGTGAGCGGTCGTGCGCAGCCGGAGGACCACGGGCGCGCCGCCGAGGCCGGCCTCGACGACACCTCGCGAAATCGCGCGGACGAGGAGATCGAGTGCCTCCTCTCCGCTTGACCCGCGCCGCCCAAGGGCCATCATGGTCCGCCACACGAGCCAGCTCCGTCCCTTTTCACTTTGAGATGAATGAGCCCCTCTCTCCGTCTCTACCCGCCGCCAGGTTCAAAGGAGGCAGGGAGGTGGGGAGAGGTGTGGGAGGAGGGGGCGCGGCCCCTTGCCTCACCCGAAGGTGCCTCGGGCGTTTACCCGAGCCCGCTCTCCGGTGTGCGAACCCACGCGAGCCCGCACTCTTTCCAGGTGAGTTCCGTCCTTCGCCCAATGTCGCGACGTCGCTCGAAGCGCGAGACTCTCACCACTGGATCTGGACACTTCGACGACGGGAGACACCATGGAGATGATCGAGGCGGGCGCGAGGGTGAAGAAGGGCTACTACTTCAGCGGTCGGGGCTGGCAGCTCCATCCGGTAGCGCGAGATGGCGAGTTGCTGCCTGGCGGGCGGACCGAGAAGTGGCTGCGCGTGCCCACCCTGGGCGCGGTGGCGATCGCCCCGCTCATGGGCGCCGCCTTCCTCATGTTCCTCCCCTTCATCGGCATCTACCTGACGGTCGTGGCCGTGACCCGTCCGGTGGGACTCCTCTTCCAGCGCTCGGCGAGCGGCGTCGCCGCCACCATGGCGCCGACCCTCGTGCCCGGCGAGGCTCACCTGACGGGCGAAGCGACCCAGAAGGACGGCGAGAAGGGTGAGCAAGCGAAGGACGAACACCTCGACGCCCTGGCCAAGGAGATCGAGGAGAAGCGCAGCTGAAAGCGGCCGAGGAGGAAGGGCCATGCAGCGCTATGTCGGCGGTACCCGGGTGAAGAGGGGCTACTACGTGAACGGGAGCACCTTCGCCTTCGCAAACATCGTCCGGGACGGTGATGCGCTCCCGGGCGGCGAGGGCGAGCGCTATCTGCGCTTGCCCACACCGGTGGTGTTGGCAGCCGCACCGGCGGTGGCAGGCCTTTTCGTGATGCTTCTGCCCTTCATCGGATTCGGGGTAGTGGCCCAGGCGCTCGGACGCAAGATCGGACTCGGGGCGAGCGCCAAGGCGAGGGACATCGCGGCGGCCCTCTCGCCAGGGCCTGTGCCCGGCGAAGCGCATCTCGCCGGCACGCCCGCCGAGAAGGGCGGCGGGGAGGGGACGGCGCTCGACGGCGAGGCGAAGGAGCTCGCGAAGGCCATCGAAGAGAAGCGCTCCACGAGGAGCTGACGCGCTTCCCGCTCCGGGCCGGTGTCGGGGCGAAGCCGTGCGGCTCGACCCGCGCTCTTGCTCGCCCACCCCGGCTCGATGGGGCCGTCGGGGAGAGGGTCGAGGACGAGGCCCGGACTTCCGGCTCGCCCGTCCCCTGCGCTTCTCACCCGAACCGTTTCGCCGCCTTTAGGCGACCGATCGCTTTCCTCCCGTCTCCTGGGCCTCGGGCCCGATGCCCGTCTTGAAGGTCTCCGCGGCGAAGGCCACCGAGACGACGGTGATGAGGACGAGTGCGATCATGTACAGGGCGACGAGCCAGGGCTTGCCGCCGCCCAAGGCGAGCAGGCCGGTGGCGATGAGCGGCGAGAGTCCGCCCGCGAAGACGGAAGCGAGCTGGTAGCCCAGGGAAGCACCGCTGTAGCGCACGCGCGCAGAGAAGAGTTCGGAGAGGAAGCTCGCCTGGGGACCGTACATGGCCGCGTGCCCCAGGACGAGCGGGAGCGCCATGGCGAGCCAGATGAGCGAAATCTGTCTCGTCTGCAGAAGCAGGAAGAACGGGAAGGCGAGCAGCCCGCAGGCCACGGCCCCCCAGATGTAGACCGGGCGGCGGCCCAGCTTGTCGGAGAGCGCGCCCCAGGCCGGTCCGGCGACGATGTTGATGGCCGAGGCGAGAAGCAGGCCATTCAGGGCGATGACCCGGTCCATCTTCATCTGGGTGGAGACAAACGTCAGGGCGAAGGTGGTGAAGACGTAGAACAGGCCGTTCTCCGCGAAGCGGGCACCCATGGCGAGGACGATGTTCTTGGGGTGCTTGGTGATGGCCTCCAGGATCGGCATCTTGGCTTCCACCTTCTGCTGCTTCACCTTCTCGAACACCGGGGACTCGGCGACCTTCATCCGGATGTAGAGCCCGATGATGACGAGGAGGAAGCTGAGCAGGAATGGGATGCGCCAGGCCCAGTCGAGGAAGGTTGCTTCCGGCAGCTTCGAGACGTAGCGGAAGACGAGCGTGGAGAGCAGGAGCCCGATGTAGGCCCCGATCTGCGGCCACGAACCGTAGAAGCCGCGGCGATGAGGAGGCGCGTGCTCGACCGCCATCAGCACCGCCCCGCCCCACTCGCCGCCGAGTCCGAATCCCTGGCATAGGCGCATCGCGACGAGCAGGACGGCCGCCCAGACGCCCACCGAACGATACGTCGGCAGAAGCCCGATGGCCGCGGTGGCGAGGCCCATGATGAGCAGGGTGAGGTACAGCATGTTCTTGCGGCCGAGGCGGTCGCCATAGTGCCCGAAGACGATGCCGCCGATGGGGCGGGCGAGGAATCCCACCGCGAAGGTGGCGAAGGCCGCAATCGTCCCGACGAGCGGATCGAACTGGGGGAAGAACAGCTTGTTGAAGACGAGGGCCGCCGCTGTCCCGTACAGGAAGAAGTCGTACCACTCGATGGACGTCCCAATCAGGCTCGCAAACGCCACCTTGACGATCTCAGACCGGGGTGGCGCCGCAGCGACTCCTGAGGCTTCATGAGGGCTAGCGCTTATGGCCATGGTATCTCCCGAAGAGCTTTGAGGTGGGCTTTTGCGCCCGACAGAAGCGCGCCTTTCTCGTTTCACCGTTCACCATCGCTGCCCCTCGCCCGGGCGAGGCTTCCCTGGTTTAGGCGCGGGTCGTCTGGGATCGGTGGATGAGCAACACCTGCGCCACTTCGTCCGGGCGGGGGCGGCCTGCCGGTAACTCCTTGCCTCGACACCGGCTTTTCAGGCGGGGGCCTCGGGGAAGACGGGGCGCGGTCCAGCTTCCTGGAATCCACGCTTCGCCCGCTCTGGAACGCCCTCGCGACTTCTCCCCTCGGGTTTGAGCGCAAATTCCTCAGTCGGTCCCGCTCGATAGGCCCGAGATTCACGCCCGAAGGAGCTCCGCCTTCCGGAGCGCCGAGGCCCCGCCCAGAGCCGTCGCCCGCCCTTCCGCGATCCTGGAACCTCCGCGCAAGTGAGCGCCCGGCCGCTGTGACAGCGCTTTTTCCTCGCAAGCGCGTGCGAACCCGTGTGCGGCTCTTCCGACTTCTCCAGAGAACTGGAAATCGGCGACCGAAGGTCGCCTTCGAGCGAGGAGTCCCGGATTAGCCAAGTGACCGGTCGTCAAGGGGTGAGCCGGACCGCCGGCGACGATTCCGCGGGGTGGCGCGGGTCTTGCTCTCGAGTGGGGACGAGACCATGGGGTCACGGTGAGGTGGCTTGCGAGCGCGGCGAGGGCCGCGAGAGCTCGCCTGCCGGCTGCGGGAGAAGCGGCCCAGGCGAGCCCAAGCGGCGCGAAAAACGGCCTTTAAGTTCGAGTCACGACCGAGCTTCGAGCACCCAGGGCTCGGGGTCGCCGGGCAGGAGGAAGGGAGGAGCTTCGTGGAACAGGAGCGCATGACGGCCTTTGCCGATCGCAAGAAGAACAAGATCGTGTCGGCCAGCGAGGCAGTCGGTCTCATCCGCGACGGCGATACCGTCGTCACCGATGGATTCTGCGGAGCGGGCTTTCCCGAGGACCTCGCCATCGCGCTCAAGGAGCGCTTCCTCGCGACGGGTGAGCCCAAGGGCCTGACCTTGCTCTATTGCGCAGGCCAGGGTGACGGCAAGGACCGGGGCCTCAACCACCTCGCCCAGGTTGGCCTCGTGAGACGGGTGGTGGGCGGGCACTGGGGGCTCACGCCCAAGCTCCAGAAGTTGGCGGTGGAGAACAAGATCCAAGCCTACAACCTGCCGCAGGGGGTCATCGCGCACATGCTGCGCGATGCCGCGGCCCACAAGCCCCGCACCATCACCGCCGTGGGTCTCGGGACCTTCGTCGACCCGAGATACGGCGGAGGCAAGATCAATCCCATCACCGAGGGCGAACTCGTCGAGCTCGTGCACTTCGACGGCAAGGAGTACCTCGCCTACAAGCCCTTGCCCGTCCAGGCGGCCCTGCTGCGGGGGACCACCGCCGACCTCGACGGCAACGTCAGCCTGGAGAAGGAGGCGTTGCTCCTCGAGGGGCTCGCCATCGCCCAGGCCACCAAGAACTCGGGCGGGCGGGTCATCGTGCAGGTGGAGCGCATCGCCAACCGCGGCACCCTGCGGGCGAGGGACGTCAAGATCCCGGGTGTGCTCGTGGATTGTCTGGTCCTGGGCAAGCCCGAGAACCACTGGCAGACCTTCGGCTCGCTCTATGACCCAGCCTACAGCAGCGAGATCCGGGTGCCCGCTCAGAGCCTCGAGCCTCTGCCCATGGATGAGCGCAAGATCATCGCCCGCCGGGGCGCCTTCGAGCTCAAGGCGGGCTGCATCATCAACCTCGGCATCGGCATGCCCGAGGGGGTAGCGGCCGTGGCGAACGAGGAGGGCGTCCTTGACGAATTGTGTCTCACCACCGAGCCGGGGACCATCGGCGGCATCCCGGCCGGCGGGCTCAACTTCGGGGCGGCAGCCAACATGGACGCGCTCGTGGACCAGCCGGCCCAGTTCGACTTTTACGACGGCGGGGGGGTGGACGTGGCCTTCCTCGGCCTCGCTCAGGCCGATCGGCACGGCAACCTCAACGTTTCGAAGTTCGGGCCGAGGTTGGCTGGGGCGGGCGGCTTCATCAACATCAGCCAGAACGCGAAGAAGGTGGTCTTCGTGGGGACCTTCACCGCCGGCGGTCTCAAGGTGGCAGTGAAGGACGGTGAGCTCTGCATCGAAAAGGAAGGGGCCATCGCCAAGTTCGTGGCGGAGGTGGAGCACGTGACCTTCAGTGGAAAGACCGCGCTCGCCTCCCGCCAGCCCGTGCTCTACGTCACCGAGCGGTGCGTGTTCAGCCTGACCAAGGAGGGCTTGGAGCTCACCGAGATCGCGCCCGGCGTCGATCTCGCTCGCGACATCTTGTCCAAGATGGCCTTCGAGCCGGTGGTCCGCGGGAAACCGAAGCTCATGGACGCGCGGATCTTCCGGGAAGGTCCCATGCGGCTTCGAGACTGAGTGGCCGCGCACAACGAAAGGACCCGTCATGAAAAACAAGGTCGTTCTCATCACCGGCGGGGCCGCCGGGATCGGCAAGGCCACCGCCATTCGCTTCTGCGAAGGCGGAGCCCGGGTGGTCCTCTGCGATCTCAACGCCGAGGCCGGCGAGGCGCTGGCCCGGTCCCTCGGTCCCGAGGCCCGCTTCATGCGGGTCGACGTGACCGACCGGCGCGCGGTGCAGACCATGGTGGACGAGGTGGCCGCCACCTACGAGCGTGTCGACGTGCTCGTCAACAATGCCGGCGTCACCCGCGATGCCCAGCTCGTGAAGGTCCAGGACGGCCAGCTCGTGAAGCAGATGGCCGAGGCCGACTTCGATCTCGTGTTGAGCATCAATCTGAAGGGCGTCTTCAACTGTACCCAGGCGGTCGTCCCCTACATGGTGAAGCAGAACGGCGGGGTCGTCTTGAACGCCTCGTCGGTGGTGGGCCTCTACGGTAATTTTGGGCAGACCAACTACGTCGCCAGCAAAGCTGGCGTCATCGGGATGACCAAGGTCTGGGCGAGGGAGCTCGGCAAGAGCCATATCCGTGTGAACGCGGTGGCCCCGGGGTTCACGGCCACCGAGATGGTTTCGAAGATGCCCGAGAAGGTCCTCGAGGGTATGAGGGCCCGCACCCCGCTCGGTCGCCTGGGCGAGCCGCGTGATATCGCCAACGCCTACTTCTTCTTGGCTTCGGAGGAAGCGAGCTTCATCACCGGGGCCGTGCTGTGCGTGGACGGCGGGATCGTCATCGGGACCTGACGCGGAGGGGGGCCCAAGAACCTCGACCTCCAAGGGAGGACATCATGGCAGCTGTTCGCGAAGTGGTGATCGTGGGGGCGGCCCGAACGCCCATCGGCTCCTTCCTCGGCGCACTCTCGGCCGTGCCCGCGCCTCGGCTGGGGGCGGTGGCCATCCGCGAGGCCATCCTGCGCGCCGGAGTGTTGCCCTCGACGGTCGACGAGGTGATCATGGGCAACGTCCTGCAGGCCGGGCAAGGCCAGGCGCCCGCCCGGCAGGCGGCGCTCTACGCAGGGCTCCCCGACGCGACCCCCTGCTTCACGCTCAACAAGATGTGTGGGTCGGGGCTGAAAGCCGTCATCTCGGGTGCCCAGGCCATCGCGGTGGGGGACGCCGAGGTGGTGGTGGCCGGGGGCATGGAGTCCATGTCCAACGCCCCGTACTACGCCATGAAGGCCCGTCAGGGCCTGCGCATGGGGCACGCCGAGCTCCTCGATTCCATGCTGGTGGACGGCCTTCTCGACGCCTACGAGCACGTGCACATGGGCATCTGCGCCGAGGACACGGCCGCCCGCTTCGGGATCTCGCGCCAGGCTCAGGACGAGTACGCGACCACCTCCACCCGGCGCGCCATCGAAGCCCAGCAAAAGGGCCTGTTCCGGGCGGAGATCGCGGCCGTGGAGGTGGAAGGAAAGAAAGGTGAAAAGACCTCCATCGCGGACGACGAGGGCCCGAAGCTCGCCAAGCCGGAGAAGATCCCGCTCCTCAAGCCGGCCTTCAAGAAGGACGGGACGGTCACGGCGGCCAACGCCTCCTCGATCAACGATGGCGCGGCGGTGCTCGTGCTCATGAGCGCCGAACGCGCGAAGAAAGAGGGCCGCACGGTCATGGCGCGCCTCACGCACTGGGCAGGCGCGGCCCGCAAGCCCGCCGAGTTCACCATCGCCCCGGCCGACGCCGTGAACCGGGTGCTCGGCAAGGCGAACTTCACGGTCCGGGACATCGACCTGTGGGAGATCAACGAGGCCTTCGCTGTGGTGGCCCTCGCCAACAACCAGCTCCTCGGGCTCGCAGGGGATAACGTCAACGTGCGCGGCGGCGCGGTGGTGCTCGGCCACCCCATCGGCGCGAGCGGGGCCCGCATCCTCGTCACGCTGCTCTACGCCATGAAGGACCTGAACAAGCGCCGCGGCCTCGCCAGCCTCTGCATCGGGGGTGGTGAGGCGGTGGCGGCGGTGGTGGAGCGGCCCTGAGAGCGCGACCGCGCCGGGACGGGACGGGCCCTCAGGCGCTCGTCCCCGCCCCGATCTTCTCGGCGGAGTCCGAGTCCGGGTCGGGGTCGAGCGGGGCGCGCTCGGGGTGGGCGATATTGTACTCGGCGATCTTGGCGTACATGGACGACTTGCTGATCCCGAGCTGGGAGGCGGCGGTGAGCCGGTTGCCATGGCATTCCCGCAGTGCCCGGCGCAAAGCCTCTTCCTCGGTGTGCCGCAGAAGGTCCTTCAGGGTGTGCGTCTCGACCGGCCGTTCGCCCCGCACGCGGGCCAGGATCGGGGGGGGCAGGTCGCGCCGCCCGAGCACGTTCCCGCTCTTCACGTAGAGGGACTGCTCGAGGACGTTGCGGAGCTCACGCACGTTGCCTGGCCACGGGTAGGCTCGCAGGATCTCCTCCGCCTGGGCGTCGAGGCCCTCCACCGGGATGCCGGTCTCCTTCTCCAGGCGTTTCAGGAGCGCCTCGGCGAGGAGCGGGATGTCCTCCTGGCGGGCCCGGAGCGGCGGGATGGCGAGCTTCACCACATTGAGCCGGTAGTAAAGATCGCGGCGGAACTTCTCCCGCTTCATGAGGAGCTCGAGCTCCCGGTTGCTGGCGGCGATGATCCGCACGTCGACCGGCTCCGGCTCGATGGCCCCCACCGGCTCGATCTCGCGTTCTTGCAGGACCCGGAGCAGCTTCACCTGCATGCTCATGGGCAGCTCGCTCACCTCGTCGAGGAAGATGGTGCCCCGGTCCGCCAGGAGGAACTTCCCCTTCTTGCCGTGCTTGTGCGCGCCGGTGAAGGCGCCGGCCTTGTATCCGAACAGCTCCGACTCGAAGAGACTCTCCGGGATGGCGGCGCAGTTTACCTTGACGAAGGGGCCGAGCGCGCGTGCGCTTTCCACGTGGATGGCGTGGGCGAAGAGCTCCTTGCCGGTGCCGCTCTCCCCCTCGATGAGGACCGTGCTGTCGGTCTTCGCCACCTTGCGCCCGAGCGCCTTCACCTGCTCGAGCTGCTCGCTCAGTCCCACGATGTTGTCGAACGAGTACTTGGCCCCGAGCCGCTTATTGAGCTCGGTCTTGTAGAACTCGAGTTCCTTCTTCAGGCGAGCAAACTTGCCCGTCATGGCGAACAGGTCGTCGACGTCCTGGAACATGATCTTGCCGATGACGGCCACCACCTTCCCGTCCTCGAGGATGGGAATGCGGCTGCAGATCATGTCGTGGCCGCGGATGCGCTGGACCTGGGCGATCTCGGGAACGCCGGTGCGCGCCACGATATGCATGCGCGTGTTCTCGACCACCTCGGTGACTGGCCGGCCGATCATCTCGTCCAGGCGAAGCCCCAGGAACGCGGCGTAGGCGCGGTTGCTCTTCAGGATGGTGCCGTTGGCGTCGGTGATGATGAGGCCCTCGTAGGCGTGGCCCAGGGCCTCCTCCAGCATGAGCCGCTCGCGTTCCGAGGTGCGAGCCTTGTCGGCGAGGAGGAGCAAGAGCCGGTGAATCCAGCCGTGGCGGCGAATCCTCATGGCCCCCTCCTCCGGAATGGCGAACGCTAACAAACCTGGCCCGACCGGGGGTAGCCCAAGGGGGGCTGGCGGGGGCTTCCGAGCTGGCTAGGAAGTAAGTTGTTGTTTTTCCAGGGCTATGCCTAGGTGAGGCCACCTCGCGCGCCGTCGCCGGGAGAGGGCGACCAAGACGGCTGGGGTGCGCCTTGCGCAAAAGGCCTTCCACGTGACGGGGGGCTGCATGTCCGCCCCATCAGCGCTTCGATCGGCTCGGACGAAAGGTCGAGCCAAGGAAGCCTACCCACCACAACCCACAGGAGAGGGCGTGAGCCACGCGGATGAGCCGGTCGAGTCCGGCCCTCGTTCGAGAACACGCGATAGCACATCGTCATTGTTGAAGGTGGCGCAGGCGAGAGGCGTCGTGGGGAGCCCTTCGCGGCCGGATTCGCGCGGGTTCACCCTGGCCCGGCCGTGTCGCATTGGGGGCGTCGGGCGGGTCTCGTCCCCGTGAGCTCAGCCGCGCGCCGCATGCACTCACGCCACCCGAGTCCATCGGGGACCTCGCGGCCAGGCTCAAGGCAGCGGTGCGGAGCCGCGCGCTCGCCCCAAGGGCACTGCGGAGAGCCTCCCAGGTCGAGGAAACATCGCTCGCCTCCGCCCGGTGCTTCCGAGGGGAAGATGGAGGTGGGCTAACAGGCGGCGAGGTGGGGGCGGAGCGAGATGTCTCCCGACGACCCTGCCGCCTTTTCCCGGGTTCGAGTTGCCCCTGCCCGGCCACGCCTGGTTCCCTGCCGCGCGTGCCGAAGCGCGCCGCCCGTGCAGCTCCCGCGGGCCGAAGCCGGGTGGGCGGCGCCGGTCTGTCCCGAGATCGCCCGAGAGCGGATTCGGCGATCGATTGCTAATCTCGGTGAGCGGGAGTCCGTGCTTTCGGCCTCGATGCGGATTGCAATCAAAGCGGGGAGCCGGGTGGAGTAGGCCGAGGCATCGCGATGAGGCCTCGGTGTCACGGTGCGGAAAGCCGCCCCGTGCGAGAGAGGCAAGGGCGATCTCGAATGCTCGACCCGGTCGGAGCGAGGGAAACAGGAATGAACGAGGGGCCGACCAGCGCCTACCACCTCACCGCTCAGCTGGTGATGGACAAGGTCGGTCATCTCATGAAGGACCTGGACGCCGACCAACGGCTCTGCGTGTACGTCATCCTGGAGCAGATCATGAGCAGGAAGATCGCTGCCCTGACGGCTCCGGTCGAGGTCCGGCGCTGCTACTCGTGCGAGAGGCAGTTCGCCGAGTTCGCGCGGGGCCGCGATGGGACCCTGCGCTGTCCGCACTGCCAGGCGCAATGAGACCCCGGCGCCGGCTTTCCCTGCGCTCTAACGCTTCACCTCCTCGGCCTGGGGATAGCTGCCGAGCAGCTTCACCCCGGCTGCGCTTTTCCCCATCTCCTCGAGGGCGGCCGCGACGGGTCTATCTTGCGCGTGGCCGTCGAGGTCAAGGAAGAACGCGTACTCCCAGGCGCGTCGCCGGGTAGGTCGGCTTTCCACCCGCGTCAGGTTGATGCCGCGGCGTGCGAGGGGCTCGAGCAGGTGCAGGAGGACTCCGGGGCTGTCCTTCACGGTGACCACCAGGCTCGTGCGATCTCGGCCGGTGGGAGCGGATGCACGGCGGCCGAGGACCCAGAACCTCGTCGCGTCGCTCGAGAGATCCTGGATGCTCTCGGCAGCCACCCGCAGGTCGAAGAGCCGGGCGCTGAATGCGAAGCCGATCGCCGCGCCTTCGGCGTCATCCCGGGCGAGGCGCGCCGCCTCGAGCGTGCTCGAGGCCACGGTGGGCGTGGCCCGCGGCAGGTGCGCGGCCAGCCAGCCCTGGCACTGCCCCAGGGTCTCGGCGGGCGCGTAGACCCGTCTCACCTGGCTCGGCTCGAGATCATGCCTCATGAGGAGAGCCTGGTCGGCCGGCAGGAGGATCTCCGCCACGATGCGCAGCGAACTCTCCAGGAAGGCATCGAGGGTGAGGTCCACGATCCCCTCGGTGGCGTTCTCGACTGGAACCACCCCGTAGTCGGCGAGGGTGCGTTCCACGGCCCGGAACACCGCCGGGATGGAGCGCTCGGGGAGCACCTGGGCCGAGAGCCCGAACTGGTGCTTGGCCGCCTGGTGGGAAAAGGTTCCCTCCGGGCCGAGGAAGGCGACGCGCAAGGGTCGCTCGAGACTCAAGCACGCGCTCAAGATCTCCTGGAAGACGGGGCGGATGGACTCCTTCGGAAAGGGGCCGGAGTTGAGTGCCTCGAGCCGCGCCAGGATCTCGCGTTCCCGGGCCGGGGCGTGGAAGGGAGCTTCCGGCTGCAGGACGCGCTTCAGCTCCCCCACCTCGGCCGCGATGCCGGCCCGCTCGTTCAAGAGGCCGAGAATGCGCTCGTCGACCGCGTCGATGCGGGCGCGGAGTGCGGCGAGGCCCGCCGAGGACGGGTCCGGAGAGCCGATCACGTGAAGTCTCCCCGGCCAAACCGGCTCCCCTTGGGATGTGTTTCGCGACGTGCTCGCTCCCGGGGTGAAGGACGATCCATCGCTCTTGCCCTCTTGCGGCGCTTCCCGCCGCGCCAAAGTCCCGTCACCGCCTGCCCGGCGACTCGAGAAACTCGAAGAGTGTAGCGCCCGCCTCCGGCTTCGCCAGCGAAAGGTCCGCCCGGAGGCAGGACCGGGCCGCCTCCCGAGTCGAAGTCCATCTTCACCGTCAGAGCTTGTAGCCAATCTTGCGCAAGAGGGCGTGACGGTCCCGCTGTTCCGCCTCGCCCTCCACGCCGAGGGGCGCTCCACCATCCACCACGCCCAGGATGGCGCGGCCCGTGGCCGTCGCCGCCACCAGGACCTCGACGCGATTGGCTGTCGCGCAATAGATGGTGCACACCTCCGGCACGAGCTTCACTTGATTGAGGACCGCCAAGGGAAAGCCTTGCCGCATCATGATGAGGAAGCTGTGGCCTGCGCCCACCGCGAGCGCATTGCGCACGGCGAGGTCGACGAGCTCGGGATCGTTCCCGGACTTTCGAACGAGGCGCGGCCCTGAGGACTCGCAGAAGGCAATGCCGAAGCGCAAGGGCCCTCCCACGGCCGCGATCACCTCGTGCAGGTCCTCGACGGTCTTCACGAAGTGGGCCTGACCGAGGATGAGGTTCACGTCCTCCGGCTTCTCGATCCCGACCGAGACAAGTTCCATGGCTCTTCCCCTGGACGGCTGCTCGCGCGTCCCGTGGAGGTTAACGAGGCGGTCTTCCCGGGGCCTCCCCCCGCCGAGTCTCCCCGGCGGGGCTGTGCCTTCGCCCTGCGGCGGCCGCCCCCGGACCGTTAGAGCACCTGGCCGTGGCCCCACGCCTCCCTGAGGATACCTCCCCATGTGGCCGACGACGCTCATCGAGCTATGCCGGATCGAACACCCCATCGTCCTCGCCCCGCTGGCGGGTGGGCCTGGCACGCCCGAGCTCGCGGCCGCCGTTTGCGAGGCGGGTGGGCTCGGCTCTCTGGGCGGGGGATACCTCGAGCCCTCGGCTCTGCGCGCCGAGATTCGCAAGCTGCGCGCGCTCACGAGGAGGCCCTTCCTCGTGAACCTGTTCGCCCACGCGCCCTCGAAGGCGCCTTTCGCTTCCTCGGAGGAGACCGCCCGGGCCCAGGCTTTCGTCGCGCCTTTTCGCGCGGAGGTGGGCCTGTCGAAAGCGCCCGCCGGCTTCGCGCCTCCCTCGTTTCGCGAACAGCTGGCGATCGTCCTCGACGAGTCGGTGCCCGTCTTCTCGGTGACTTCGGGGGCGCTCGATCGCGAAGACGTACAGGCCCTTCGCAGGCAGGGAACGGTCGTCTTCGGAACGGCCACCACGCTCTGCGAAGCGAGCGTGCTCGCCGAAAGCGGCGTGCAGGCCGTGGTGGTGCAGTCGAGCGAGGCGGGTGGCCATCGCGCCACCTTCACCGCCCCTGCGGAGAAGGCCCTCGTGGGCATGATGGCGCTTTTGCCGCGGGTGGCCGATGCGGTGAAGATTCCACTCGTCGCCGCCGGCGCCATCATGGACGGACGGGGCATCGCCGCCGCCCTCGCCCTCGGCGCGCACGGGGTGCAGCTCGGCACCGCGTTCCTCGCCTGCCCCGAGAGCGGTGCCAGCCCGGCCTACAAGGCGGCGGTGCTCGCCGCGCGGGGCGAGGGCGACCCGACCGTGCTCACCAGCGCATTTTCGGGCCGACTCGCCCGCGCCCTTTCGAACCGCTTCAGCGAGGCGGCGGCAGGCGGACCGGTTCTCCCCTACCCGCAGCAGCACGGCCTCACGGCCGAGATGCGTCAGGCGGCGGCGAGAGCCGGGAGGGCAGACCTGCTCTCGCTCTGGGCCGGCCAGGCGGTGGGACTCGCTCGGTCACTCCCCGCCGGCGAGCTCATCCGGGAGCTCGTCCGGGAGACCCGGGCCACCATCGGTCGGCTCCACGGTCAATCTCCATGACGCGAGGGCCTCTTGAGGGCACCGCCCGGCGCGCACGCACCCTCGGTGAGATGCGCAGCGAGCTCGAACCGCGAAATCTCGCGGTCGCGAGGCCCTTTAGGAGAGCCTGGAGGCCGCCGTCGGGTCGCTCGCCTCGCGCCTGGGGGCCCCAGGCAGCGCGGCGCCCGCCATGGGCGGCAGCGCCGGCAGGAGATAGTGGAAGGTGGTGCCCTGGCCGACGCGGGTCTCCACCTCGACGCGTCCCCGGTGGTCGCGGATGATGGCGTAGGTGAGCTCGGGAGCGAGGGGTGCGGCCGGCTTGGATTCGCCGCTGCGCCCTGGGGTCGGCAAGTCCCCGCCGATGGAGAGACGGATGCGATGGGCGTCCTCCTCGGCGCGGGTGCGGACGAGGAGGTGACCCTGGCCATGCGGGCCAAAAGCTTGGGCGGCTCCGCGCAGCGTGTTCACGAGCACCTTCTCGAGCTCGCGGGCACTGCCGCGGAGTTTGGGGAGATGCGGGTCGAGGTCCTCCTCCACCTCCAGGTTGCGCAGCGACTGCTGCGAGAGGCGCAGCGACGACCTCACGGCTTGGTTCAGGTCGATGCTTTCCTCGAGGCGGCTGTCGTCCCGGCGAGCCCGGTTCTCGAGGTCCTTCACGAGGGCCGCGATGCGGGCAGCGCCTTCGGAGAGATCGCTCAGCAGGATGGGCACTTGCTTGCGGAAGAACGGGTAATCGAGGCGGGCCAGGCGAAGGCCAGGCTTTCCCGCATGGGCCTCGTCGAGGAGGGGAAGCGCGTCGGAGAAGGCCTCCGCCAGCACCGCCATGTTGCCCTTCAAGAACTGCACCGGCTCCTTGAGCTCGCGGGCGAGCCCCGCCACGACCGGACCCAGGGCGGGGGTGCTCTGGCTGGCGGGAAGGGGAGGAGCAGGAGTGCTCGTCGCCGCCGCGAGCTGGCTCTGCGCCTCCACGAGCCTTCGACGCACCTCCCGCAGGCAAGACGAGGTGAGGCTCACCGTTCCGAACACTGCGGCCGCAAGCGACCCCGTGAACGCCGCGAGGTACCGCAGGTCGGCGTAGCGCCCTGCTGCACCCAGGCCCGGATCATGGTGCGGCAGCGCGCCCACCGCCTCCATCCAGGCGACCCCGGTGAGGAGCATCCAGGCCGCCGCGCCGCTCAGCAGGGCCTCCCGTCGGGGAAAGAGCAGGGTCGCCGCCACGGCGTGCACGGGTAAGAGGAGGAGGGCCGGGCTCTCGGCACCGCCGGTCAGGTGGACGAGGAAGGCCAGGGCGACGAGGTCGAGCCCCGATTGCAGGGCGGCCTCGATGCGCCCGGCGTCCGGGTCGCGCGATGGGTGATAGCGCAACCAACGGTGATAGAGGGCGAGCAGGAGGTTGTAGTAGAGGATGGCTCCCCACAGCGCGGCGACTTTGAAGGCGAGCAAGCCGCCTTGAAAGAGCGCCGCGCTCGCCCCGACCGCCAGGGCGAGAGCGCCGAGGAAGAAGAAGCGCATCCGGACGAGCGAAGCGAGCCGTTCCGAGAGTTCGTCCTCGCGGCGTGCGTCGTCCATGTCCGCTCCGGTTCGCACGTCGCCCCGTCAGCGACCGCTGGCCCGCCGCTCTCGCTCGGAGGCGATCCGGCGCGCCAGTTCGTCGAGTTGCGGGTCGGGTTCGCCGCCGGCCGGTCGGCCCGGCTCCTCGTCGTCCCCTGCATCGCCCGAGAGGTGGGCCCGGCCGGCGGCCCAGGGTGGGGTGAGCACCGAGGTGAGGAAGGAGAGGAGGGCGCGGGCCGCCCGCAAAAACCCGCCCAGCAGGGCGTGCAGGGCCGTCGCCAGAAGGACGACGGGGAGGGCGAGCACGTAGAGCGCGCCGACCACCGGCACCGCGAGGAGGAAGAGGGCCTCCGGGACGCGCACCCAACGTGTCGTGGGACCGCTGGGAAGGGGCTCGCCGTCGGAGTGGATCACGGTGAAGGCGACGCGGTGCAGCCGCACGTACTCACCGCGGCGGACCGGGGTGCCGCCCGGGCAGGATCCGAAGGCTCGCCGCAGCATCACCGGCCGGGAGGTGAGGGCCGCCTTGGCTCGCAGGTGCAGCTCCTCGAGGGCCACAACCGGGAACAGGCGCGAGACGAGGATGAAGACGGCCGCTCCCAGGGCGGCCATGCCGACGGTGACCGCCACCTCGCCGAAGGCGGGGTGGTAGTGCCACCGCTCGCCGGGGTTGAAGCAGGTGATGAAGGCGTCGACGCGCCACAGGGCACCGGCGACCACCGCGGCGACGGCGCCGCGGAAGAGCAAGCGGTGATTGCGCTCGACGCGCCGGGAGAAGAACATGCCGGCCGGCACGAGGAAGAGAATCATCTCCACGGCGAAGAAGATGAGGTGATAGTCCGGCACCACGAACAACCGCAGCTTGCCGCGCAGGGCGATGTCCGTCATGCGCAGTGCGGCGAAGAGGAAGAGCAGCCCCCCGTTCACCTTCGACATGCTGGCGAGCAGCTCCTGGTCGTGCCGCGCGCTCCAGGTGAAGCGCAGCACGCTCGTGAGGACCACCACGGCGCCGAAGCCCATGGAGAGACAGGAGATGAGGGCCAGCAAGGGCAGGAACGGCGTATGCCAGAGCGGGTGGACCTTGCTTCCGGCGAGGAGCAGGAGGCCGCCGAGCGAGCTCTGGTGCATGGTGGGCAACACCATGGCCGAGGCGATGACGTAAGGCATGGCACGGGAGAGGCGCGCACCCCAGCGCCGGCCCCACGCGGCCCGCTTGGGCGACACGCTCTGGGCGACCCGGTCGAAAACCGCCGGCAAGACCTCGATCCAGAGCACGGCCACGTAAGTCATGACGCAGAGGGCCACCTCGAGGAGCACCGAGCTCAGGTTCCACATGCCGGGGAGCACGAGCCAGTAGAGGTTCCAGTAGCGGCCGAGCGCGATGAGAACCGAGGCGCCGCCCAGGGCGTAGGCGATGGCTCCGAGCAAGACGGCCGGGCGCACGAGCGCGTGATACTCGCCGCGGTTGAGCAGATAGCAGAGTAGGCCCACCGCGTAGGCGCCGGCTCCGATGCCGGTGAAGACCACCACGTTGACCGGTTCCCAGATGCCCCAGGTGAACCCGTCGTTCATGTTGCTGACCGCGCCGATTCCGTGGGCGAAGCGGTACCCGATCACGGCCGCCGCCACCGCGAAGAGGGCCAAGAGACCGATCACCGGGCGGTCGAAGAGGGGTCCGCCCACCGTCCTCGGATGTACCTCGCCACGCATCACGGCTCCTCCTTCTTCTCGTCGTGGGCTTGCGAAGAGTGTTTCTTCTGGCGGCGGATGACGAAGGCCGCCGCCGCGTACAGGGCGATGGGAGTGAAGCCCTCGAGGTAGGGCGCGTGGGAGACGCGCTCCGACAGGCGGGCGAAGGACTCGCGAGGAAGATCGGGGAATCCGAGATCGCGGAAGCTCACCCCGGCCGCAGCCAGGTAGAGGACCTGCGTGCCGCCGCCGTCCTGCTCGCCGAAGATGCGGGGAGCGTAGCGAGTCGGCTCTTCGCTCTGCCGCCTCCGCGCCTCGGCGAGCAGCGCGCTCCTCGGCCCGTACGCTACCGCGCCGGTCGGGCAGACCTCGCAGCAGGCCGGGTTGGCCACCGCGTAGGCGCCGCCCTGGTTCGGGTCGCGCCGGGTGTGGCACATCTCGCACTTCACCATGCGCGGGAAGGCCTTGCGCCACTCGAAGCGGGGTGCCACGTAGGCGCAGGCGATCTGGCAGTAACGGCAACCCACGCACAGGCTCGGGTCGTAGAGCACGACTCCGCTGCCCGGCTTCTCGCCTCCGGTGTCACGCTTGCCACGTCCTTCCTTGTGGAGCGCGCCCAGCATGCAGGCGGAGACGCAGGCCGGGTCGACGCAGTGCATGCACTGGCGCTTCACGAAGGCGGGCCCCCCGGAGGTCGTCCGCGTCTGGACCACCGTCTTGGTGGTGGCGCTGAGATCGAGGGGACCCTCGAGGTGATCCGGCCCGAAGTCGGAGGGATCGACTGGCAGGTGGTTCGCCTCCTTGCAGGCGGCGACGCACGCGCGGCAACCCACACAGCGCGTGGAGTCGTAGAGCATCCCGACTGCCTCCGGCGAGGGTTCCACCTTTTCGTGGGCCTCCGACTTCGTGGCCAGCGCCGCCGCGCTGGCCGCCACGGCGCCCTTCAACAACGATCGGCGTGAGACGAGCATGGGCGTCCTCGGGCGCTCTAGCGCTTGTGAGCCGGCGGCACCGGCGGGTAGGCGCGGGTGAAGAACGCGATGCAGCCGACCATCACCGCCCCAAGGCCGAGGGCCACGAGGAAAGCGACCGGCCCGAGGTCGCGGTCGGGTGTCGACTGGTAGGCGACGAGCCAGAAGAGGGTGGCGACCGGCAGGAGCAACAGGCCGATGACACTGCACTTTACGGCGAGGACGGCGAAGTGCGGTGGGCCGGAATTGACCGCGGCCAGGGTGAGCCGCCGGGCTTCGATGGCGTGTTCCATGATTTCCTCGTGGTCCGTGTTGGACGTGGACGTGGCTGACGCGCTCACGTGAAGAGGTGTTAGCAGCCGGCATGCCACGCCTCGCAGCTCCTGCAACTGCCCGTCGCGCGGACGCAAGGCGAAGACAGCCCAGGCGGGCTTCCGACAAGAAACTTATCGATCGCGCGCAAAGCCCTGGGGCTGAGGCCGAAGCGAACTGTCTTGTTTCTTGTCGATCTGTACAGGAAACGTACGGGGACACCGGCCCGGGGCCTAGAGGCCGCGCCGGGAGCCTGCGCTCAATTGGTTTTCATGAGGTCGGGGGAGCCCGGCAGGCGAGGCCTTCCGTTTAGCGCGGATCGCCCGGAGTGGGATGGCCACCCTTGTCGGCGGCACCGAGGTCGAGTCCGAGCCGCTTCAGCTTGGCGAGCAGGCCCACCCGCGAGATGCCGAGGATGCGCGCAGCCGCCGTCTTGTTTCCCCCGGTGTGGGCAAGGACCGCGCGGAGGTGCTCGGCCTCGACCTCGGAGAGGGTCCGCGCTACCTCACGTGGCGTACTCCCCGTGGGTACGGAGGACGGCTTCTTGAGGTAGGGGGGCAAGGAGTCGAGGGTGAGGGTGTCGCTCGGCTCGAGCACGACCGCGCTCGCGATGATGTTCTCGAGTTCGCGGACGTTCCCGGGCAGGTCGTGCGCCTCGAGGAGCTCGAGCACCGGGTCGGCGATGGCATGGATCTCCTTGCCGTTCTCCCGGGCGAACCGGTCGAGCAGGTAGTAGGAGAGCAGCTCGATGTCGCCCTTCCGCTCCCGCAGGGGCGGGATGAAGATGGAGCTGATGTTGAGCCGGTAATAGAGGTCGCGGCGGAAGCGTCCCTCCTCGATCTCGGCGTCGAGGTCCTTGTTGGTGGCGGCGATGATCCGCACGTCAGCGCCCCGCTTTCGGGTGGAGCCGAGCCGGAAGTACTCGCCGCTCTGCAGGGCGCGCAGGAGCTTCGACTGCACCGGCATCTCGATGTCGCCGATCTCGTCGAGGAACAGCGTGCCGCCGTCCGCCTCCTCGAAGAGGCCGGGTTTCGCGCTGTCGGCACCGGTGAAGGCGCCCCGCTCGTGGCCGAAGAAGTGCGAGTCGAAGAGGGCGGAGGCGAAGGCGGCGGCGTTCACCGCCACGAAGGGCTTGTCGGCCCGGCGGCTGATGGCGTGGAGAGCGCGGGCGACGAGCTCCTTGCCGGTGCCGCTCTCACCCCAGATGAGCACGTTGTTGTCGCTCCGCGCGATCTGCTCCACGTTGCCGAGCGTGCGCAGCAGCTTCTTGTCCTGCGTGACGAAGCCCTGGAAGGCCTGCTTGAAGCGGTCGTCCTGCTCGCTCACCCGCTCGCGCAGCCGGTGCAGCTCCTCGTTCATCCGGGCGCGCTCCAGGGCCCGCTCGACGCAGGTCACCAGGCGGTCCGAGTCGACCGGCTTGCATAGATAGTCGTAGGCCCCCGTCTTCATGGCCTCGACCGCCATCTCCACGTCTCCCACCCCGGTGATGACCACCACCTCCACGGCGGGATGGTGCTTGCGCGCGTAGCGCAGCACCTCCATGCCGGTCACCACCGGCATGTCCATGTCGAGCAGGAGCAGATCGAAATGGCCCTCGGCCAGGGCGGGGAGAGCCTTCGTGCTGTCCGAGAGGGTCTCCACCTCGAAACGGCCGGTCTGGGCGAGCACGGTCATGAAGCAGTTCAGGACCGCGCTGTCGTCGTCCAGGATGAGGATTCGGTTCATGACGCGCCCGCTCTAGTCAGGCCGGCAAGAGGTAGTGGAAGGTCGTTCCCTGGCCGACCCGGCTCTCCACCTCGATTGTGCCCTTGTGCTGCTGGATGATGCCATAGGTGATGGCGAGGCCCAGGCCGGTCCCCCCGGACCGCTGCTTGGTCGTGAAGAACGGGTCGAAGATGCGGCCCTTCACCTCCTCGTTCATCCCGCAGCCGGTGTCCTCGATGGACAGGCGAACCTGGGAGTTGTCGGGTTCGGAGCGGGTGCGGATGCGAATGCGGGCGCCGGGCTGCTCCTGGCAGGCCTCGACCGCGTTTTGCAAGGTGTTCACCACCACCTGCTGCAGCTGCGTCCTGTTCCCGCGCAGGGGGGGTAAGGATGGGTCGAGGTGCTCCTCCACCTTGAAGTGCTTGAGCTGGTTGTGGAGGAGCCGCACCGAGGCCGCCACCGCCTCGTTCAGGTTCACGCGGTCGTCGAGGCGCCCCTCGTCCCGGCGCGCAAAGGCCTTCAGATCGCGGACGAGCGCGGCGATGCGGGCGGCCCCATCCACCATGTCCTTCAGGAGTACCGCCACCTGCTTGCGGAAGAAGGGATACTCGAGGCGCGCCACCATGAGGCCCGGATGGGCCTTGGCCTCTTCGTCGAGCAGCGGCAGCACGTCGGAGAAGGCCTCCGACAGGATGGACATGTTGCCGTGGATGAACTGGATGGGATTGTTGATCTCGTGAGCGATCCCGGCCACCAGCTGCCCGAGGGAGGCCTGCTTCTCGGTCTGAATGAGCTGGCGCTGTTTCTCGGTGAGGGTGGCGTAGGCGCGCTCGAGGTCCTCGGCGTTCTTCACGAGGGCGCGCTTCGTCTGGACGAGCTGCTGTTCCCGCAGTCGCAGGCCGCTCACGATGGAGGAGGTGATGGCGATGGTGCTGAAGACGGTCAAGACGAAGCTCGCGCACACCATGGCCACGTAGGGGAAGAACTGGTGAGGGGACTGCTCGGACCGACCGCTCGGCTGGAAATGGTGGAGCAATCCCGCGTACTCGAGGCCCACCACCGTGAGGAAGAGGAGGCAGGCAACGAGGCCGACGAGGTAGGCCTCCTCTCGAGAGAGCAGCATGCTCCCCACGATGGCGTGAAACAGGTAGAAGCCGACGAGGGGGTTCTCCGCTCCCCCGGTGAGATGGATGAGCGTGGTGAGCGCCACGAGGTCGAGCCCGATCTGCAGGGAGGCCTCGATGCGGCTCGTGGTGAGGGTGGGGACCCTGCGGTGGCGCAGGAAGCGGTGGTAGAGGGCGAAGAGCAGGTTGTAGGTGAGGATGACCAGCCCCACCACCACCGTGGCCCTGTGAGGAAAGGTGTTCCCGAACAGGCGCGCGCCAGCCGCGATGGCGAAGGCGAGGCCCACGAGGAACAGGAAGCGCACCCGGATGAACCACCGCAGCCGAGCCTGCAGCTCTTCTTCCGGCAGCGGCACCTTCGGCACGACCTTGTCCTCCGACCCGAGTCTCGAAGTTCGCGCGGGCACGGTGCGTGTCCGCGTGAACGCCCTGCGTGACTCTCGCGCAGGCTCAGCACCCCGACCGCGGCGTCACCCCCGCGTGATAAAAATTTTAACACCCCACCCGTGACGGGATGTGCGGCAAAACGGCATCACCGCGGTCATGAGGCGCGAGGGTGCGGCCAAAAGGCGCGCTCTCGAAATAGCCCGGCCGTCGCAGAAGGTATGACCCGCGCGTAGACGGGTGCGCCTCCTTTTGCCGCGGCGTTCCGAGAGGACTCCGCCCGACACCGCTTTCAACCCGGCACGGCTTTATCCCGCAGACTTCGGGGAATAGCCCGTGTCAAACCGGTGACCAATGCGGAGCACGCCGGCGTCTAATTCACGCAGAGTCCCTGGCGCTCGCGACGGGTCGACGCCCCTGTCCTGTCGCTGAGCCGGGAGCCGCGCTCGCGTTCACGCCTGCGAGGCCGAAGGTCCAGCGAGAGGTTCGGTGTGGATCACGACGTCGATCCCCGCCACCGAACGGAGCACGGCTTCCTCGGCCTGGTCGGCGAGAGCGTGGGCCTCCTCCAGGCTGAGGAGGGAGGGGACCTTCAGCACCACGTCCGCGAAGGTGTCTGGACCGGACTGGCGAACCCGGACCTGAGACACGCTGAGGACGCCGGGCACCGCCGCGGCCCGAGCGACCCGCTCGAGGAGGCCCGCCGGGGCCGCGTCGAGGAGGTCGTCGACCGATCTCTTGCCGAGCCTCAGGCTCACGAGGACCGCGATGGCGGCCACGCCCAGCGCCGCCACCGCATCGGCGTCGGCGAGCCAGGGGATTCCGAGGCGCTCTGATAACCCCACGCATGCGAGTCCGACCATCACCACCGCCGAGGCCCAGACGTCGGTCGAAAAGTGAAGGGCATCGGCGGCGAGCGCCTGGCTCCGGTGCTTTCGCGCCGCGCGCCCAAGGGAGCGCGAACGCGACAGGTCGACTGCGATGGAGAGCGCCATGATGCCGAACGCGACGGGCGTCACCCGCACTCGCACCGCCTGGAAGGCGAGGCGCCTCACGGCCTCGTAGGCGATGAAGACGCAGGTGGCGAGCAGAAGACCCGTCTCGAACAGGGCCGAAAAGCTCTCGATCTTCCCGTGGCCGTACGGGTGATCCCGGTCAGCGGGTCGAGAGGAGGCGCGGACCGCCCACAGGGTCACCGCGGCCGCTACGAGATCCAAGGAAGCGTGGGCGGCCTCGGAGAGAATCCCGATGGAGCCGCTCCAGAAGCCGATGATGAGCTTCATCGCCGTGAGCAGGAGGGCTGCGCCAAGCGAAACGAGCGCGGCGAAGTGCTTCTCTTGCGCGGCGGACACCCGCGCGATCTCGCGCGTGGGAATGGTCATGAGCCCTCCGCTCCCCTGCCTCGCCGCCGACCCTGCACTCTTCCATGAAAGAAACCTAGCTCAATCGGCACAGGGCCGGTAAGGGCGGACCTGCGCCTACGGCGTGGGCACCAGGCGGATGCACGGTTCCGAGTGGTGGGAGTCCCGCCCGCCGCGCCGCCCGGGGCGATCGGCCCCGCGCCTTCTCGGCGCTCCGGTCGGCCTGCTCGAGAACGGCCTCGCCACCTTCGTCATCGCCCTCCTCGCCACCTACCCCGTGCGGATGCGAAGCTCGAGGCCGTCGAGGGGGAGGATGGTGGTCGCGCTCTCCGGGCTCGGGTTCACTCTCGGGCGGGAGGCTCGCCCGTTTCGGTTCGGGCGCCGCGCCACCCCGGTGGTGAGACTCGTGGCCGGGGCCGCCTCGATCGGTGCGCTCGCGGGGGCTCGCTCGCAGACAGCCCTTGCGGTCCTCGCCCTCGCGTCCGGCCGGACGAGCGAACTCTAGCGTCCGGACCTGGGGCGCTGCCGTGGCCGTCTCGTGCCGGCCGGGGCCGCGGAGGTTCGTTCGGAAGCCTCCCTCTGCTAAAAAAGGAGGGTGAATCCCGTGCGCGACCTGTACGTCGTCTCCGACCTTCACCTCGGGCGTGGGCTCGACCCCTCGACCCGGCGCTATCATCGGCTGGAGGCGTTCTTTTTCGACGAGGACTTCCGCGCCTTCTGCGGCTGGGCCCTCGAGGAGTCGTCCGCCCGAAGAGTGCAGATGGCGCTCGTCCTCAACGGCGACATCTTCGACCTTCTGCGCATCGAACCGGAGGTGCCACCCGGCGCTCACGGCCTGGAGCGGCGCTTCGGCCCCCCGGTCATTCCGGAGGTGGCGGCGCGGATGGTCTCCGACGTGCTCGCCGGCCACCCCGTCTTCGTGGAGGCGCTCGCCGACGTGTTGGCCGGGGGAGCCGAGGTGCTGCACCTGTGCGGCAACCACGACCTCGAGATGCAGTGGTCTCCCGTGCAAGAGCAGGTGCGGCGCGCGCTTTCAGGCGCCCTCGAGCGCCGGGGTGTCGCGCCGGCTCTCGAGCGCCTGCGCTTTCTGCCCTGGTTCTTCCACGAACCGGGACGGGTCTGGATCGAGCACGGGTGCCAGTACGATCCGGAGAACGCCTTCCGCTTCCCCCTGCGCGGGCGGCTGGCCAAGGCACCGGAAGTGGCCCAGGTGACGGTGCGTGACATGCCGCTCGGCAACTTCTTCCAGCGCTACCTCTACAACGCCTTCGGGCCGCTCACCTTCATCGTCCCCTCCAGCCGGGCCAACTACCGCTATTTCCGCTTCTTGCTGGCGAACCAGCCGCGTCTCCTCCTGCGGGTGGCGCGCAGTCATGGAAGGTTCCTCCTCCAGCTCCTGCGGCGGCTCGCCCGCCCCCCTGAGGCGGGGTGGCAGCTCGCCGCCGAAACGGCCCATGCGGCGGATCTGGAAGCGCTCGCCACCTCCTCCGGCCTCGGGGAGCGGCTCAAGGTCATCGATGGCCTCAAGGCCAGAGGGGCCGACGCCGCGCGGGCAGCGAGCGGGCTCGTACGCCAGACGGTGAAGCTCGTGGTGGGAGCGGCGGCCGCCACCGTGGCGGCCCTGGCCCTTCTCACAGCCGCCTCGCACGCCATCGACGTCCTGAACTTCGGCTTCGGCCTCAAGGCCCTGCTTTCCCTCGTGCTCTACCTCCTCTTCGGAGCGCTCATCGCAGCCGCCCTGGTGGCCGCCGCCTTGCGCGTCCCCGAGGACGAGCCGCCCCGGCCGCTGCGGGCGGCTGCCCAGCGGATCGCGGAACTGACCGGGGTCCCCATCGTCGCCTTCGGACACACGCACGACGAGGTGGTGAGCTCCATCGCTCGCCAGGCCGGACCAGCCTGGTACTTCAACACCGGGACCTGGGTGGCCGTCTTCACCCACGACGTCCTCGTGCCGCGCGAGCGCATCCAGTACACCTTCCTGCGGATCCGCGGTACCGAGGGCGAGCTCCTCCAGTGGAGCCCGGGGCGGCGTCGTGCCATGCCGGTCGTCCTCATCGAGGAGGGACCCGAGGGCCCTTCCGCCCTCGGCCCCGAGATGCCCCGGGCTGACCTCGGGCGTTCGCGTTAGCGGCGTCCTCGAGGTCCCCCACTGCTCACGAGCCGCCGCCCGCCCACTCGAGATCGGGTGCCTGCTCGCGGCGCGCGGCGCGGACGTCCGCCGAGGACGCGCTCCGCGCCCGGTCACCCGACCGCCACCAGCCGGGACCCGCGGGGCCGCCCTCGCCGTAGCTCGGGGCGGTGGAGCGATCGCTGTGCGAGCCGAGGCGGGAGGGACCCTCGCCGTCCACCGCCGAGCCGGGAGCTCCCAGCATCCCGTGACGGGGCTCGAGCGGGAGATCTCTCGCCGGGAGATGAGCCTCCTCGCGTGGCGGTCCCGCACTCTTCGTGACAGGCGGGGTGGCGGCGTTCCGTCCCGATCCCGCCCCCGTGCTCTCGGCCTGGGCGTAGATGGAGGAGGGAAAGGCGAGGATCGACACCACGCAAGCGAGCGCCAGGCGCATGGCAGACGAGCTAGCGGCAGGCGAACCGGGGCGCCAGCTGAAGTTGGGCGCGGCCCGTCGCCCGCCCGATCGGGTGCCCACCTTAGGGTCACTGCGTCAATGCAACGCGCTTCCCCGAAGGTTGCAAAAGGAGTAGGTGGATCAACCGACGCCGGGGTTGTTTCTGCGTGCCGGAAAGACCGGGAGTGCGCATGGAGACGAAGGCGCAGGACGCTTTGGTGAGGCCGTCGGTTCTTCCGTCGAGCCATCCGAGCGGCGACAAGCGATTCAAGATGCTCGACGCCGCAATGAAGCGGCACCAGTTCCAGTCGGACGCGCTGCTCGAGGTCCTGCACCAGGCGCAGGAGCTCTTCGGATTTTTGGGCGACGACGTGCTCATCTACGTCGGCCGGGCACTCAAGGCTCCGCTCGCTCGGGTTTACGGAGTCGCAACCTTCTACAACTTCTTCACCTTGAAGCCGAAGGGCGCCCACACCTGCACGGTGTGTCTCGGGACGGCGTGCTACGTGAAGGGCGCTTCCGAGATCCTAAACGGGTTACGCGAGAAGTACGGTGTCAAGCCGGGGGAGACGACAGGCGACGGAAAGCTTTCCGTGGTCGTGGCGCGCTGCGTCGGCGCGTGCGGTATCGCGCCCGCGGTGGCGTTCGACAGCGAAGTGACCGGCAAGCAGACGAAGGCGAGGGTCCTCGAGCGGCTCGTGCCGTGGATGGAGCGGACATGAATAGCGAGGAACTGCAGCACATCGTCGAGCGCAAGCAGGCCGAGCGCGCCGGGGTGCGCCACCGCGTCTGCGTCTGTGCCGCGGCCGGCTGCCAGTCCTTGGGGGCCGAGGCCGTGCTCGAGGCGACGCGCAAGGCGGTGAAGCAAAAGGGCCTCGCGGAGAGCGTGGAGGTCCACGGGACGGGCTGCTTGGGCCTGTGCCACGCCGGCACCATGGTCCAGATCGAATCGGGGCCCCCCGGCGAGGAAGCGCGCGTCCTCTACCAGAAGGTGGACGCCGCGAACGCCGAGGAGATCGTGCTCCGGCACCTCGAGGGGCACAGCGACGAGGAGCACGCAGTCGCGGCGGACGCCCCCTTCTACGCGCATCAGCGGCGGATCGTGCTCGAGGGCTCAGGACGGATCGATCCGGAGGACATCGAGCATTGCATCGGAGCCGGGGCCTACCAGGCTCTCCACAAGGCGCTCACCGAGCTGTCGCCCGCCGAAGTCGTGAAGGAAGTGACGACGAGCGGCCTGCGCGGCCGGGGTGGGGCCGGTTACCCCACCGGCCTCAAGTGGGGCACCGTGTCCAAGGCGAGCGCCCAGAAGAAGTACGTCATCTGCAACGCCGACGAGGGAGACCCGGGCGCCTTCATGGATCGCTCGGTTCTCGAGGGCGATCCGCACCGGGTGCTCGAGGGGATGGCCATCGCCGCCTTCGCGGTGGGGGCCGACCAGGGCTTCATCTACGTCCGGGGAGAGTACCCGCTCGCCATCAAGCGCCTCCGGCAAGCCATCAAGCAGGCAGAGCGCGCGCAGCTCATCGGCAACCGCATCTTCGAGACCGCCTTCAACTTCCGGGTCGACCTGCGCATCGGGGCCGGGGCCTTCGTGTGCGGCGAGGAGACAGCGCTCTTGCAATCGGTGGAGGGGCAGCGTGGCCAGCCGCGGCCGCGGCCGCCCTTCCCGGCGCAGGCCGGCCTGTGGGGCGAGCCGACCCTCATCAACAACGTGGAAACCTTCGCGAACGTCCCGACCATCGTGAACAAGGGGGGCGCCTGGTTCCAGAAGATCGGCACGGCCAAATCGACCGGGACGAAGGTGTTCGCGCTCGCCGGCAAGATCAACCACACCGGGCTCATCGAGGTCCCGATGGGCATGTCGCTGCGCAAGATCATCTATGACATCGGCGGGGGCATCCCGGGCGGCAAGGCCTTCAAGGCCGCGCAGACCGGGGGGCCCTCCGGGGGATGCATCCCGGCCCAACACCTCGATCTGCCGGTGGACTACGAGTCCCTGCAGACGGTGGGGACCATCATGGGTTCGGGCGGTCTCATCGTCATGGACGAGACGAGCTGCATGGTGGACGTGGCCCGCTTCTTCATGGAGTTCTGCATGGAGGAGAGCTGTGGGAAGTGCATCCCGTGCCGGGCCGGCACCGTGCAGATGCACGACATCCTGCAGAAGATCGTCGATGGGCGGGCGGTCGAATCGGACCTCGGCAAGCTCGAGGAACTCGCCGAACTCCTCAAGTCGACGAGCCTGTGCGGCCTCGGTCAGACGGCGCCCAACCCGGTCGTCTCGACGCTCCGTTACTTCAGGGACGAGTACCGCGCCCACATCGAGGAGAAGCGCTGTCCGGCCGGGGTGTGCCAATTCGGCCAGGGCAAGGAGGTGGCGGCATGAGCCCGGTCGACAGAGGATCTGGCGCGAGCGTCACCTTCACCATCGATGGACAGGCGGTCTCCGCCCGTGGCCACGAAACCATCCTCGAGGCGTGTCGCGACAACGGGGTGGAGCTTCCGACCCTGTGCCACCTCGACGGCCTCGACGACGTGGGAGCCTGCCGCCTGTGCCTGGTCGAGGTGGAGGGGTCGCCCAAGCTCGCTGCCGCCTGCGTCACCGGGGTGAGCGAGGGCATGAGCATCCGCACCAGCACCGAGCGCCTGCAGCGCTACCGGCGCCAGATCGTGGAGCTCCTCTTTGCCGAGCGAAACCACGTCTGCGCCATTTGTATCGCGAACGGCCAGTGCGAGCTGCAGCGCCTCGCCTATGCGGTGGGAATGGACCACGTCCGCTACGAGTATCAGTTCCCCCACTGCGATCTCGACGCCTCCCACCCGCGCTTCGTGCACGACGCTTCTCGCTGCGTGCTGTGCACCCGTTGCGTGCGGGTGTGCGACGAGATCGAGGGGGCGCACACCTGGGACGTCTCGGGGCGCGGCGGCCACTGCCGGGTCATCACCGATCTCGCCCAGCCCTGGGGCAACTCCGATTCCTGCACCACCTGCGGCAAGTGCGTGCAGGTCTGCCCGACCGGCGCCCTCTACGAGAAGGAGAAGAGCGCGGCCACCCGGAAGAATCCGGCTTTCCTCACCTACATCCGCACCGCCCGGGAGAAGAAGCAATGGATCCGGTAGCGAAGCGACCCCGGGTGGCCACGGTTTGGCTGGGCGGCTGCTCCGGCTGCCACATGTCCTTTCTCGATCTCGACGAGCGGCTCATCGACCTCGCCGAGAAGATCGATCTCGTCTACTCGCCCCTCGTGGACGCGAAGAAGTATCCGGACGAGGTGGACGTGGTGCTCGTGGAGGGTGCAGTGGCGAACGAGGAACACCTCGCCTTCATTCGCGAGGTGCGAGCGAAGTCGAAGTACGTCCTCGCCTTCGGCGATTGTGCGGTGACGGGCAACGTCACCGCACTCCGCAACGCCCTCGGCCGCGCCGAGCCGGTGCTGCGGCGGGCCTACCTCGAGAACGCCACCCGGTCGCCGCAGATCCCGGCCGAGCCGGGGATCGTCCCCGCGCTGCTCGACCGGGTGAGGCCGGTCCACGAGGTGGTGCCGATCGACCTCTACCTACCGGGTTGCCCGCCCTCGGCCGACCTCATCTTCTATACCCTCTCCGAGCTCGTGGCCGGTCGCAGGCCCGATCTCAGCGAGCGCCTCAGGTACGGGTGAAGCCATGAATCGGATCGTCATCGAGCCGGTCACGCGCATCGAGGGCCACGCCAAGATCACCATCCTGCTCGGCCAGGGCGGTGAAGTGGAGGACGCCCACTTCCACGTCACCGAGTTCAGGGGATTCGAGAAGTTCTGCGAGGGGCGCAGTTTTCGCGAGATGCCGGTCATCACCTCCCGCATCTGCGGGATCTGCCCGGTCTCGCATCTCATCGCCTCGGGCAAGGCCGGCGACGCGCTGCTCTCGGTCGACATCCCCGAGCCGGCGAAGAAGCTCCGCCGGGTCCTGAACCTCGGTCAGCTCCTCCAGTCCCACGCCTTGAGCTTCTTCCACCTCTCCGCCCCCGACCTTGTCCTCGGGATGGAGAGCGAGCCCGAGAAGAGGAACCTCTTCGGCCTGCTCGCCGCACAGCCCGAGATCGCGCGCGACGGTATCCGCCTGCGCAAGATCGGGCAGGAAGTGATCGAGGTCCTGGGAGGCAAGCGCATCCATGCCCCCTACGTGACCCCGGGCGGGGTGGCAGCTCCGCTCACCGAGGCGGGCCGTACCCGGATCCGCGCCTCGTTGCCGGAGGCACTCTTCATCGTGGCGCGCACGCTCGGCTGGTTCAAGCGCTCCCTCGAAGAGCACCACGACGAGGAGCGTGTCTTCGGAAACTTCCCCACCCTCTTCATGGCCATGGTCGGGGACGACGGTGCCCTCGAGCACTATGACGGCAAGCTCCGCTTCATCTCGGCGACGGGCGACATCGTGGCCGACGGCATCGACCCCGCGCACTATGCCGACTACATCGGGGAGGCGGTCGAGCCCTATAGCTACCTCAAATTCCCTTACTACAAACCGCACGGCTATCCGAACGGCGCCTACCGGGTAGGACCGCTCGCCCGCCTCAACTGCTGCAGCCACACCGGTACACCCCGGGCGGACGACGAGCTCGCCGAGTTCAGGCAGCTCGCGCGCGGCGCGGTCCTCTCCTCGTTCCATTACCACACCGCTCGGCTCATCGAGATGCTCTACGCGGTGGAGAAGATCGGCGAGCTCCTCGAAGACCCCGACATCCTCTCCGACGACGTGCAAGCCTCGGCCCGGCGCAATCGCTTCGAGGGGGTGGGGGCCTGCGAGGCGCCCCGCGGCACGCTCTTCCATCACTACAAAGTGAAGCCAGGCGGGGTCATGGCCTGGGCGAACCTCCTCATCGCCACGGGCCAGAACAACCTCGCCATGAACAAGGCGGTGGCGCAGATCGCCCGCCGCTACGTGGATGGAAAAAAGATCCAGGAGGGCATGCTCAACCGGGTGGAAGCCGGCATCCGTGCCTTCGACCCGTGCCTCTCCTGCTCGACCCACGCGGCGGGAAGGATGCCGCTCGTCGTCGAGCTGCGCGGGCCTTCGGGAGAACTCTTCGACCGCGTGGAACGCCTCTGACCCGAGGGTCGGACGTGGGCGGGGCGCTCATCGTCGCCATGGGAAACCCGCTGCGCTCGGACGACGGCGCCGGGCCGGCGGCGGTGACGGGCCTCGAAGGTCCAGGTCGCTCGGTGCGGCTCGTCCCCGAGCTCATGCCCGAGCTCGCCGAAGAGGTCGCTCACGCGAAGACGGTGGTGTTCGTCGATGCCCGAGAGGCGAGCCCGGGTGGCGCCGTGCAAGTCCTCGCGCTCGAGCCGAGCCCTCATGCCCGCATGGGGACCTTTTCGCACGCCCTCTCGCCCGAGGGCGTGCTCGCGCTCGCTGCGAGCCTGTACGGTCATCGGCCCAAGGCCTTTCTCGTGACCGTGAACGGTTCGGACTTCGAGCTCGGGGAGCACCTCTCGCCGGAGGTGGAACGGGCGCTGCCCTCCCTGCGCGCTCGCATCCTGAAGCTCCTGTGTGACTCGGCGCCTGCCGACCGCTAGCCTCCGGCCTTCGGGCTCGGCAAGCGCGACCCACTCCCAACAGGGGCCCCCTCCCGCGGGTGCTTGTGACGGGGACGGTCAACGAGGCAGGATTTTTTGGCAGGCACAATCAAGCGAGGTCTTGAGCATGGCGACGAGGGCCGAGCTGTTCCGCTACGCGTTGGAGAGGTCGGGTCCGAAGAAGGCGAAGTTGGAGCCTCGCCCGCGCGGCCGAGCCGATGGGTCGGAGGGCACTCCGCACAACTTGTCGCCTCGGGCGGGCAAGCATGCCACCTACGCGATCGAGGTCGCACGCGGCAAGAGGCCCTCGCGCAAGTCGTCCCGCAAGGCGGCGAACCGGCAGAAGAACGACGTGCAATTCCGCCTGAAGAGGGCGACGGCCGAGGTCCGAAGCGAGTCGCGCCCCGGCCTCTGGTGAGCAAGTTCGAGACCGGTTAGGAATGGGCGCCCGACCGATCCGGGCGGCCCAATGAGCGAGTCTCTTGCCATCCGCTGTCGTGGTCTCGTAAAGCACTACGAGGCGGTAGTTGCCGTGGATGGCCTCGACCTCGAGGTCGGGCGAGGCGAGTGCTTTGGCCTGCTCGGTCCGAACGGCGCCGGCAAGACGAGCACCCTGGAGGTCCTGGAAGGGCTCATCGAGCCCACCTCCGGAGAGGTCGAGGTGCTTGGACTCACCTGGAGTGCGGACGAGAGGACCCTGCGGGAGCGGCTCGGGATCACGCTGCAGGAAACCCGACTCCCGGAGAAGCTCACCGTCCTCGAGATCCTGCGGCTCTTCCGCTCCTTCTACCTCCGCGGGCGCAACGTCGACGAGGTGATCGCGCTCGTCTCTCTCGAGGAGAAGCGCAGCGCCTGGTACGAGAAGCTCTCGGGCGGGCAGAAGCAGCGGCTGGCGGTCGCCTGTGCTTTGGTCGGCGATCCCGAACTGCTCTTTCTCGACGAGCCCACGACCGGCCTCGATCCCCAGTCACGCCGGCAGCTGTGGGACGTCGTGCTCGGCCTCAAGGCCGAGGGCAAGACGGTCCTCCTCACCACCCACTACATGGACGAGGCGGAACGGCTGTGCGACCGGGTGGCCATCGTGGACCGCGGCCGGGTCATCGCGCTCGGAACTCCCCGCGAGCTCATTGCGCGCCTGGCCGGTCACGCCGTGGTCGAGTTCGCCGTGGATGGGGCACTGCTCGACGAGAACGCCCTCGGATCTCTGCCGGGCGCTCGGGCCCTGCGGCGCAGCGCCGGGGGGTACGCCCTCACCGTGGACCGGGTTCACGTGACGGTGCCGGCCCTGCTCGCCCACCTCGAGGCGTCGCGCGCCCCGCTCGAGCGCCTCTCGACGCACTCGGCCACCCTGGAGGACGTGTTCGTGACCCTCACCGGTCGGCAGCTTCGCGACTAGCGGCGATGAGCCTGCTCGAGTTGACCCTCACCCGCCTGAGGCTCTTCTTCCGCGAGCCGTCGGCGGTGTTCTGGACCTTCATCTTCCCCATTCTCCTCACCGTGGCGCTCGGGGTGGCCTTCCGCAACAGGCCGCCCGAGCCGGTGTCGGCCGCCGTGGAGGAAGGGCCGGGTGCCCCGGAGCTCGCCGCGGCGCTAAGACGCGATTCACGCATCCGTTCGCAGGTGGTCTCGCACGAGAAGGCTCGCACCGAGCTCAGGGCCTCCAGAGCGGCCCTGGTCGTCTCGCCCGGGCCTCCGGTGAGCTACACCTTCGATCCCACGCGGCCCGAGAGCCGCTTGGCCCGGGCGCTCGTCGACGATGCCCTGCAGAGAGCCGCCGGGCGTGTCGACCCGTTGCGGGTGGTCGAGCGGCGAGTCACCGAGCCGGGCTCGCGCTACGTCGACTTCCTCGTTCCGGGGCTCATTGGGCTCAACATCATGTCGAGCGGGATGTGGGGGGTCGCCTTCGTCATCGTGGAGACCCGCCAGAAGAAGCTCCTGAAGAGGCTCATCGCGACTCCCATGCGCAAGGGCGAGTTCCTCCTCTCCTTCGTCTTCCTGCGCATGCTCTTTCTCGCACTCGAGCTGCCGGTCCTGCTCGGCTTCGCCCGCATCGCTTTCGAGGTGGGTGTTCGAGGCTCGCTCGCGCTCCTCGTCGCGCTTTCGCTCCTCGGGGCGCTCGCCTTCGCCGGCCTCGGCTTGCTCGTCGCGGCGCGGTCCACGAATACCCAGACCGCGAGCGGGCTCATCAACCTCGTCATGATGCCCATGTTCCTGCTCTCGGGGGTGTTCTTCTCGGCAACAAACTTTCCCGAGGTGATGCAGCCGCTCATCCGGGCCCTGCCCCTCACCGCGCTCATCGATGCACTGCGTGGGATCATGAACGAGGGAGCTGGGCTCGCTGCCGTGGCACGGCCGGCCCTCATCCTAGCCCTGGTGGCGATAGCGAGCTTCGCCCTGGCGCTGCGCGCCTTTCGCTGGAGCTAGGAGCTCTTAGTCGCGAGGGAAGGAGAGGCCGAGCCGGGCCGCCTCCTCGGCAGTATTGGCGTTCGCGAAGGCACGGCCCGAAGGGTCCACCTCTCGCCACTCGTCCTCCGAGACGAAGCGGGCGCCGACCGCGCGGGCGAGCGCCCAGAGCGAGGGCTCTCCCTGCCTCACCATCTTCTCGACGACGGGGAGACAGGCTCGCGACCAGAAGGCGTGGAGCGGCTCGAGGCGACCATGCCAGACCACGGCCACGGCGAGCTGTCCCGATCGACATCTTGAGAGCCAGGCGATGGGCTCCCGGGAGAGGAAGGGCATGTCACAGGCGGCGGCGAACACCCACTCGGTCCGTGCGGCGGACAGCGCCGCGTGAAGCCCGCCCGGAGCGCCCTTCTCGATGAGCAGGTCGGGGCAGACGCGAACCCCGAGGGCGCGGTAGGGCTCCGGTTCGTTGGCGACGATGAAGCGCTCCGCGAAGAGGGCCTCGAATAGGCGCAGGGAGCGCGCCACGATGGGCTCCCCCTGGGCGAGCAGGAACCCCTTGGCGAGACCGCCGAGGCGCGTAGCCCGGCCTCCGGCGAGGAGAGCTCCCGAGCAATCGGGGAGGAGGGGCAAGGCGGGTGGCTGCGGTCGTGGCATGCGGGGGACACCAAAATTCTAGCCCGCTGGCCCGGACCGCGACCCGCTTTTTGTTGGGCGAAAGCTCGCCGCGGACTCTACCTAAAAGGCCGTGACGCCCGAGGAGCGCCTGGCGCTTTTGCAGCTGAAGGCTCGCGAGCGGCCGGGCGACCCGTTCGTTCGTTACGGCCTCGCCATGGGATACCGGTCGCTCGGCCGGGACGAGGAGGCGGTGGCCGTGTTCGATGAACTCATGCGCCGCCGCCCGGATTACGTGCCGACCTATCTCATGCTGGGGCAGCTGCTCGTGAGCCTCGGCCGCGCGCCCGCTGCGGCTCGCGTCCTCGCGGCCGGGATGGAGATGGCCGCGAAGATGGGCGACGCCCATGCGCACGCCGAGCTGTCGCGCGCGCTCGAGGAGTGCGGCGCACAGGACGGGTGAGATCGCGGGTGCTCGCTCTCGCGGCGCGCCCCTTGCATGGGCCGCAGCGGGATCGCTCTTGAGCTACGCCCGAGCGAGGCGCGGCGCTCAAGGCTGGATGGATCGGCCTCGCTCTCATCCCGAGCCCGAAGATCCCTCCACGCGCCGTGATCTGCCCGCCCGCTGTGTAGCCGCTCAGCACCGGTACCCAAGCTTCCCGAGAGAGCTGCTCGTTCGCCAAACGCGCCGCGCCTCACGGCTGGGCAGCCCTTCGACGAGCACGGTGGTGCCGTCACCCTCGCGCAACACCGCTCGGCGTGGCACGGCCGCTGCGCGTCGCAACGGGGCAGAGGAGGGGCCACTGCGTACCTCCACGGCCAAAGGACCCGTGCGGATTCGAAAGGACGCAAGCGTACCTTGCGGTGCGCAGCCGGGGATCGAGCCTGTCCGATCCTCTGGCGTTCGGCGGCGATGCGGACGGCCTTGGCCTTGTGTTCGCTCGAGAAGGCGCTGCCGAGATCCAGGAGAGTAAGGAGCCAACCGCCCCCCTTCCTCACGCGCTGCCCTTGGGCTTTGATTGTGCTCGCTCATCGGATCCCCACGGGCGAGAACAGCTGGGTGACCCGCACGTCGGGGGAGGCGAAGAGGGCGAGCCCCGCGGGTCCTCGGGGCCTTCCGCAGCCTCGGCGCTCGCGCCCGGCCGCCTTCTCGATCGGTGAGCGGGCCGGGAGATGTCGAGGTTTCAGCGCGAATCGGCTTTTCGGGCGACGGCCTCATCCTCGGCGGGGCACGTGAGGTGGAGATCGCCGCGTCCCAAGGTGAGGAGCACGATCGAGACGGGGCGGTCCGCCCGGACGGGTCTCGCCGGACCGTAGCCCGCCACTGCCACGCCGAACCGGCAGGACTCGGCGCTCTCGCGCCGGACCTCGATCTCCACCTTCTCGGTGCGCGTCACGGGGATGTCCCTGGGTTCCGGCCCGTGCTCGGTGATCACCACCGCGACCTTGCGGGCCTTCGAGGCGAGGAGGAGGTCCTCGGGATAGATGGCGTCGTCGTGGCCGATGGGCAGGCCGGGCCCCGCCTCGGCCACCGTGGCCGAGAGCAGGGTGATGGCCAAGAGAGGAACTCGCTTCAGGCTGCGCATACCCGTTCTCCCGTCCTAGCGGAAAAAAGCTCCGCCCTGGGAGAACGCCCTCGGCCGCCGAAGGTTCCAGATTCACTAATCGTTATTTGCCCCCAGGAGGCCAGCAGCGCCGTCCCTGCGAGCTGCGAGGCCCGCCGGAGCCCTCGCGTCGCCGCTCAGAGGAATCGGCCCCGCGGCGCCGCCTCGCCGACGAAGGGATTCGTGCGGCGCTCGTCGCCGAGCCGCCCGCCCGGGCCGTGGCCCGGGAAGAAGCGCACGTCATCACCTAGCGGGAAGAGTTTTTCCCGAATCGAGTGCTCGAGGTCGTGAAAGTCACCGCCGGGCAGGTCGGTGCGCCCCACCGAGCCCACGAAGAGCGTGTCCCCACAGAAGAGCAGGCGCTCTCCTTCGAAGAACAGGCAGGCGCTGCCGCGGGAGTGGCCTGGAGTGTGGATGATGCGCCCGACGGCATCACCCACGGCGAGTTCCTGTCCCTCCTCGTGGAAGGCATCCACCCCGGGAGGATCGAGCGGGCCCTCGAAGCCGAACATCTCCCCTTGTTCGCGCAAGGACAGAAGCCACGGCTCGTCCGCCCGGTGGATCTGGCAGGGTACCTCGAGTCGCTTCTTCGCCAGGGCGCAGCCTGCCACGTGATCGACGTGGCCGTGAGTGAGGAAGATGCGTTTGATCTTGAAACCGCCGGGCTCCTTCATGGCGAGGACCCGCTCGAGGTCACCCCCGGGATCGATGAGCAAGGCCTCGCCCGATCTCTCGTCGGCGACGAGATAGGTGTTCTCGGCGAAGGGGCCGACGACGGTGTCGCGGACGAGGAGCAAGGCCGAGGAGGCCAAGAGCGTGCGAGCCGCCCACAGGCGGTGCGCGACTCGAGAGTCGGGTCCTTCAGTAGGTGAACGACTGGCCGCAGCCGCAGGTGTTCCGGGCGTTGGGATTGTTGAATTTGAAGCCCGCACCCTGCAGGCCGACCACGTAGTCGATCGATACCCCTTGCAGGTACATCGAGCTCATCGGGTCGACGAAGAGCCGGACCCCGTCCTGCTCGTAGACGAGGTCGCCCTCTCGCTCGGCGTTCTCGAAGTCCATCGAGTACTGGAAGCCCGAGCACCCGCCGCCTACCACGCCGACGCGCACGCCATACCCGGTCAGGTTTTCTCGGGTCATGGCATCCTTGACCATCTCTACCGCCTTGGCGGTGAGCGCGAGGGGGGTTTGGGCCGGCTCGGCCTTGGCTCGAGAGGGCGGGGTCGCGACGGTCGTCTCCATGGGATCTCCGTTGAGGCTTGATTTCGAACAACCTTAACAGCGCGCACGAGGCGCTTCAACGCGCGCGTCTTATTTGCACTGCAACGGTCCAGATCTCAAGCGATTCGGCCGGAGAGGCGACGCCCTCCATCTACGGGCAGGACGACGCCCGTCACGAACGTCGCCTCGGCGAGGTAGCGCACGGCCTGTGCCACATCGAGCGGGGTCCCGACTCGGCCGAGCGGGATGCGCCGCGTGAGGTTCCTGCGGACACGCGCGGGGTAAGCCCTTGGCCACAGGACTGTTCCGGGGGCGACCGCATTCACGCGTACCCCGGGGGCAAGCTCCAGGGCGAGGCACTCGGTGATGCGCACGAGCGCGGCCTTCGACGCCGAGTAGGCGGCATAGCCCTTCCAGGGGACGAGCCCCCCGCCGATGTCCGCGACGTTCACGATCGAGCCCTGGGAGCGGGCGAGCGTGGGCGCGAGTGCTCGTGCGAGGAGCAAGGGAGCGCGTGCATTGAGGTCCATGAGCTCGTCGAAGCCTGCGGCATCCGTCTGCGAAAGCGGGCTCGCGAAGAAACCCGCGGCCGAGCAGACGAGCAGGTCGAGACGGTCGAAGCGCGCGAGAAAGGCTTCGGCGAGGTCATCCGCCCCGCTCCCCGTCGCGAGGTCAGCCTTGAACCCGACGAGTCCTCGGGGGGGAAGATGGCTGAGGTAGTGGGCGGCGACGCGCCAACCGCGGTGCTTCAGCTCGTTCGCGATGGCGAGCCCCACCCGGTGCCCGCCCCCCGTCACGAGCGCGACCTTCCTCGGGGGCCGGGGTTTCACCCGTGCTTTCGAGGGACCCACGGCGTCTCCTTCGCCCCGGCGCGCTGGTTTGCCAGGCGAGCGGCTACGAAGAGGAAATCGGAGAGACGGTTCAAGAAGACGAGCGCCTCCGGCTCGAGAGGGCTTTCGTGGTTCAGGGCCACCACCCGGCGTTCGGCGCGCCGGCACACGGCGCGCGCAAAGTGCAGGTCGGCCGCGAGGGGGACCCCGCCGGGCAGGACGAAGTGCCGCAGAGGAGTGAGCTCGGTCTCGAAGCGGTCGATGGCGGCCTCGAGGTCCTCGGTCGAGGAGGGCGCGAGCGCCGGGACGGCCTCACGCGCCTTCACCCCTGGGGGCGTCGCGAGCAGCGCGCCCAGGGTGAAGAGGTGCTCCTGAACGAGGGCGAGCAGCGGCTCGAGCTCGGGGGGTGCTCCGCGGGCGCGGACGACTCCCAGGGCCGCGTTCAGCTCGTCGACCGCGCCGTAGGCCTCGACGCGCCGGTGGTCCTTGGGCACGCGTGGCCCCCCGAACAGCCCAGTCGTACCGGCATCGCCGGTCTTTGTGTAGATTTTCATCGAAGAGCGAGGTAACACCGCTTCTCATTCCCTCGCAAGGCTCGCATGGCCCAATTCACTGACAGAGAACTGGCCGCCATCGGGCGGGAAGCGGCACAGAACGCCTGGCAGGGCGGCTTAGGCGTCCTGCGCCCCGACGGCTCGGTGGTGGAGATCCCGCTCGTGGCTGAGCCGGCCGTCTTCAGCCGCTCGGTGCTCGCCGCGCTCGCGAGCGAGGCGAAGGCCATCCTGTCCGCTGCGGTGAAGCTCGCCCGAGCGCTCCTCGAGCACGGTGACGAGCGCGACCGGGAAGCTCTGCTCGGACCCTTCGAGGGCCTCGAGGCCGAGGCGATGGCGCAGCTCTTTCACGAGGCGCCTTGCCCGGCGGTGGTGGCTCGCGTCGACTTTCTCGGCCCCCCCCTTTCCCCGTCTCGCGCCCTCGAACTCAACGCGACCATCCCGGCCATGCCGGGCTACGCCGATCTCGCCGCCCACGCCTGGGTGAGGGCGGCCGCGCGCGCACGGGGCCTTCCCCCGCGGCGGGGGGAGGATCTCGTGGCCGCCTGCGGTTCCAACATGGAGAGTCTGCGCGAGACCCTCGTCGCCTTCTACCGTTCGCGCGGCGGCTCGCGCGGACGGCCGTCCATCGCCGTCGTTTCCCGTCCGGGTGACGCACAGACGGGAGAGCTCGGTCGCCTCGTCGCGCACTTCCGCCAGATGGGTCACGAGGCGCAACATCTTGTCCCGACTGGGTGTATTCCCGAGGAATGGGACATCCTCTACCGCCACGTCTGGGCCCACCGAACTCCCCCCGACAGCCCCTTTGCGCGGGCGCTGCGCTCGCCTCGACGCTTCGTCCTCGCGAACCCGGTGAACGGGATGCTCGAGGCGAAGGCCCTCTTTGCCCGCCTCTCCGAGTGTGCGGCCGACGAGCGGCTCTCGACGCTCGCTTCTCTCGACGCTGCGGAGCGGGAGGCTGCGGCCCGGCTCCCCTTCACCCGGCGCCTCGACGAACGGCTCGCTCCGCTGCTCATCGCGGAGCCGGAGAGGTGGGTCATCAAACGGAGCTGGGACTACGGCGGAAAGAGCGTTCACCTCGGAGGCGAGCTCGACCGCGACGAGTGGGCACGCGCGGTGGATTCTGCCCTGAAGGACCGGCGCGGCGGCGGGTTCGTGGCCCAGGAGCGCGTCACCGCCTCCCGACAGCCCGCGACCCGGGTGAGTCCCTCGGACACGTCGAGCGGCCTGCTCTACCGGGACGTCTCGACCTACGCCGGCCTGGGCGAGAAGGCGCCTTCGGGGAGCGTGGTGCGGGCGGCCACCTCGCCGGTGGTGAACATCCTGGGGGGCGGGGGTCTCGCGCCCCTCGTCCCGGAGGATGTCCTCCTCGCGCTCGGATGAAACCGCGGCCTGGCGCGAGGCGAGAGGTGCGATGCGTTTGCTGACTGTGTGCAGGGGTGGGCGTCCCAGGTTCGAGCGGAAGCCTTAACGAGGGGGGCCCACTGCTGGTACATTCGCCCCCGCTTGGCGGCCCCGCGCGTCCTCATCGTCGAAGACTCACGAACTCAGGCCGAGTGGCTGAAGCAGGTGCTCGAGCGGGACGGCTACGAGGTCAAGGTCGCGGTCGACGGCCGGGAGGCCATAAGGCGGGTACGCCTGGAGTCGCCGGACCTGGTCCTGCTCGACCTCATCCTTCCCGACATGGACGGTCTCGAGGTGCTGCGCATCCTCAAGGCGCGGCCGGAGGAGCACTTCGTGCCGGTCATCGTGCTCTCGGTGAAGGCCGACCTCGACTCCCGGGTAGCGGGCCTGCGCATCGGCGCCGACGACTTCCTCGCCAAACCCTTTGCCGACGCCGAGATCCAGGCCCGGGCGGCGGCCATGCTCCGCATCAAGAACCTGCAGGACCAGCTCCGCATCACGAAGGGCGCGCTCGAGAAGCTCTCGATGACCGACGGCCTCACCGGCCTCTACAACCATCGCTACTTCGAGCAGCGCCTGCAGGAAGAGTTCGGGCGGGCCCAGCGCTACAGCGACCCGGTCTCGCTCATCATGCTCGACCTCGACCACTTCAAGGCGGTGAACGACCGCCACGGCCATCCCTTTGGAGATCGGGTGCTGAAGGAGACGGCCGATCTCATCAGCGCGAGCATTCGCGACCCCGACATCTGCGCACGCTACGGCGGGGAGGAGTTCTCCATCATCCTCCCCAAGACCCATCTGCAGGGGGCGCTCGCCGTGGCCGAGCGCTTCGTGCGCAAGATGCGCGAGAAGACCTTCCGGATGGAGGCGACCCCTCCGACCCCCGCCGTCGAGGCTCGCGTCACCGCCTCGGTCGGCGTCGCCTTCTACCCCTCGAAGGACGTCACGAGCCCACAGCTGCTCGTCAAGTTCGCCGACGAGGCCCTCTACCGGGCGAAGCGAGAGGGACGCGACACCATCTGCCTCTATCAGGCGCAGTCCTACCGGTATGACGTCGGGACGCGTTGACTGCGCTTTCCCGGGTTTGTCATGACCCATGAGGTGGTATGATACCCGGGTCAACCCCCCGTTTAAGTGCTTGGAAAGAGAGCGACCCGGGTAGGTGGGCACTGGGACCGGGGCGTGCATCGAACCCAGCGGAAAGATGGAGCCGATCCTACAGGTGGACACCCCAGGCGCGGCCACTCGCAAGGAGGAGGCAGCCGTCCTCGTCGTGGATGACGACGAGCACGTTCGCCGCGCGCTGAAGAGGGTCCTCAGGAGGGCCCGCTGCCGTCTCCACGAAGCGCCCGACGCAGACCGGGCCCTCGCCCTTTTGAAGGTGGAGCCGGTGCACGTGGTCGTCTCCGACTACCGCATGCCGGGGATGTCGGGAGTCGAGTTCCTGCGCATCGTGAAGGAGCGCTGGCCCCGCATCCAGCGGGTGCTGCTCACGGGCCAGGCCGACACCGCCGCCATCGAGGAGGCGGTGAACCAGTCCGAGATCTACCGCATCATCTGGAAGCCGTGGGACGACGCGCACCTGCTGCTCACGCTGCAGAGCGCCATCGACCAGTACTGGCTCGCCGAGGAAAACGCCCGTCTCTCGGACCTTCTCACCGAGCGCAACGCCGAGCTCGAGCTCATCAACCGCGAGCTCGAGGCCAAGGTGGAGCAGCGCTCGCGAGCGCTCACCCGCGCGGCCGACGAGTGGCGGGCCTGCTTCGACGCCATCGCCGACCCCCTCGCCATCCTGCGCCACGACGGCGAGGTGGTGCGGGCGAATGCCGCCTTCGCGCGGCACGCCGAGGTGGCCCTGCAGAGCCTGAAAGGGCTTCGGCCGGCGGCCGGCGCCTACGGTGCCCTGCCCGGCACCGAGGTCCCGGGCACCGACGAGCTCCTCGCCGCCCAGGAGGTCCAGCACGCCGAGCGGACTTGGCTCGTGCGCACCTTCCCGTTCGCCGAGCTCGGGGCGGTGGTGGTGTGGAAGGACGTCACCGAGGAGCGGGAGGTGACCCGCCGCCTGCTCCAGGCCGAGAAGATGGCCGCCGTCGGTCAGCTGGCGGGGGGCGTCGCTCACGAGATCAATAACCCGCTCGGCGGCATCCTGGCCTTCGCCCAGCTCATGAGCCAGGACGAGCGATCGGAAGCCGATCGCGAGTCGCTCCGCCTCATCCAGGACGCGGCCATGCGCGCCAAGCGCATCGTCGAGTCGCTCCTCCGCTTCTCGCGCCGACCGCGCCAGGACGAGCGCGACGAGGTCGACCTCGTGCGCCTGGCCGAGGATGCCCTCTTCCTCATGCAGGCGCAGCTCAAGGAGGGAAAGGTCGAGATCGTCCGCCAACTCGAGCCGGCCCGGGTGGTGGCGAACGGAAACCAGCTCCAGCAGATCCTCGTGAACCTGCTCGTGAACGCGCTGCAGGCCATCGGACACGAGGGGCGCATCACGGTGAGCACCGGGGGGTCCGAGCCCGGCATGGTCGAGATGTCGGTGGCCGACGACGGCCCGGGGGTGCCCCCCGAGATCGCCGGTCGCATCTTCGAGCCGTTCTTCACCACCAAGCCCGAGGGCCAGGGAACCGGCCTCGGGCTCTCCATCTGTTACCGCATCGCCGAAGAGCATGGCGGCAGCATCCGCTACGAGCCGGTGGCCGGCGGCGGTGCCTGCTTCGTCGTCGAGATACCCGCGGCACCCATGAAGTCCTGACCTGAGGCCCAACATGGATCAGACTACCGAGAAAGCCGTTCGCGTGCTCATCGTCGATGACGAGCCCGTCCTCCTCAAGGCGCTCGAGGCGCTCTTGAGCAAGAAGGGTCACCAGGTCACCGCGCTCGACTCCCCCATCCAGGCCACGCAGCGCCTGGCCCAGGAGGACTTCGACGTCGCCCTGCTCGACGTGAAAATGCCGGACCTGTCCGGGCTCGAACTCCTCACCGCGGTGAAGCACCGCCGGCCCGAGGTGGAAGTGATCATGATGACCGGGCACGCCACCGTCGAGACGGCCCTGGCCGCGGTCAAGGCGGGTGCCTACGACTACCTCACCAAGCCCTTCGACGACGTGGAACTCGTGGCGCGCGCGGTGGAGAAGGCCGCCGAGCGCAAGCAGCTCTTCGACCGCAACCGAGCGCTCGAGACCGCCCTGCGCGAGAAGGAGGGCGGCACCCCGGGAGACGGCCTGGTCGGCAACTCCGGCCCCATCCGCGACGTCGTCCGCATGGTGGACGCAGTCGCCTACAGCGCGGCAACCGTGCTCGTGCAGGGTGAGAGCGGGACGGGCAAGGAGCTCGTGGCCCGCGCTCTCCACGCGAAGAGCCCGCGCCGCGGCCATCCCTTCGTCGCCTTGAACTGCGGGGCGCTCACCGAAACCTTGCTCGAGTCTGAACTCTTCGGGCACGTGAAGGGAGCCTTCACCGGCGCCCAGCGCGATCAGAAGGGCCTGTTCGACGCGGCCGACGGCGGTACCATCTTCCTCGACGAGATCGGCGACATCCCGCCCGCCACCCAGGTCCGCCTCCTGCGCGTGTTGCAGGAGGGCGAGCTCAAGCGGGTCGGGTCGGCCGACTCCATCAAGGTCGACGTGCGGGTCATCGCCGCCACCCATCGCGACCTGCCCAAGCTCGTCAAGGCCGGCAAGTTCCGCGAGGACCTGTTCTACCGGCTGAACGTGATCGCCATCCCGTTGCCCGCCTTGCGCGAGCGCATCGAGGACGTGCCCCTGCTCGCGCACCACTTCCTGCGCCGCTACACCGAGCGCTTGGGAAAGAAGGTGAAGACCCTCTCCCCGGAGGCCATCGAGCTCCTGTGCGGATACCGATGGCCTGGGAACGTGCGCGAGCTCGAGAACGCCGTCGAGCGCGCCGTGGTCCTGTGCCGGGGCGAGTCGATCAGCCCGGCCGACCTGCCCCCCGCGGTCACCGGCCGTACCGCTCCGCTCATCCGCGAGGCGCCGCTCGCCGGGGACGATGCCGCCTGGCTCTCCATGAGCTATGCGGTAGCCAAGGAACAGGCCCTGCGGCGTTTCGAGAAGAGCTACGTCGAGGCGCTCATGCGCGCCTGCGAGAACAACATCTCGGCAGCCGCCCGCAAGGCCGGCATGGACCGCTCGAACTTCAAGCGCGTGCTTCGCAAGTACCGCAACGACGTGGAGAGCGAGGCCGGCGACGAGGTGCCCGAGCCGAACCTGGCGAACGGCTAAGAGACGTCCCGACAACGCGCCGAGGGAAGAACCGAGTCGTAGGTTGAGGGCTACCTCTTTCTCACCGGGGAGGGGGTGAGCCGCTCACGCCGGGCGACCTCTCGGACCTGGTGCGCAGCTACGCGAATGCGGCGGGCATCGGCAAGAAGGGCTCCTGCCATCTTTCGGCACACCATGGCGACCCTGATGCTGGAGGGCGGCTGACACCCGCTTCATCCAGGCCATGCTGGGGCACGAGCAGCTCTCCTCAACCCAGCTCTACACCCCGGTGGCGATCCGGGAGCTGAAGGAGATCCACACCGCCACCCATCCGGCGGCGGAGCTCAAGAGGACGGCCGACCGCGGTGAGGGGCGCGAGCGTGGCGATGCCGAGGTGGACCGGGCCGAGCTCCTCGCCCGGCTCGACGCGGAGGGCGAGGGGACGGCGAGGGCGCGTGAGATCCGATGCTCGCGCCACCAGGCGGCGGCCTGCTCGATCTGCTGCAGGGCGTCCGGCCACGACCGGACCACGTCGGACCGGGTGCGGATGCGAACCGACCTGACCCGTCACGGCGGCGAAAGCTTGCCGCAATTACGGGACGGCTTAGAGCTCAAGGGGCCGCGCCGAGGAAAGCCCGCGCCTCGGCGAAGATGCGGTCGATCGAGGCGAGCAGATCGTGGCCGTCCTCGAGCTCGACGAGGCGCGCGCCCCTCGTGTGCTCGACGAAGGTGACGACGTCCTCGAGCGGCACGACCTCGTCGCGTCTGCCCGCGAAGACGAGGACCGGCACCTCCACCGCGGGGTAGGCGGGCAGCCCGGCCGCCTCGGCGAGGAAGCGGTAACCGAGGCGGCGGGTCCGCCCGGTCGGCGAGTGGAGGACGGGCAGGCCCTCCCTCCGCCAGGTTCGTTCTTCGTCCGCCGAGAGACGGGCCCGCCAGCGCTCGAAGAGCCGGAAGGCGGGGGCGAGCAGCACGAGGCGCTCGACCGGTCCCGGGTGTCTCGCGGCGAGCGCGGCCAGGTAGCCGCCGAGCGAGCTGCCCACGAGCGCCCGAGGCTGGTTCAGGGCGATGAGGCGCTCCACTTCCGCCAGCATGGTGAGCGGGGTCGAGTGCTCGAAGCCCTCCTCGCCGGGAGTGAGGTCGGCCCGCAGGAAATCCTGGCCCGAGCGCCTGAACCGCCGCTCGAGCTCGAGCCCCTTCTTCGAGGACGGTCCGGAGGCGAAGCCGTGCAGGTAGAGGATCACTTGCTGTAGGGTATGTGGTTCGCGTCGAAGAGGGCGTAATCGCTCGTCAGCTCCTCGCCCTCCTCGATGTCGCGCGCTGCCACCGTGGTCCCCCCGTCGGCGTCCGGGGTGTCGTGGCAGTTCGGATCGTCGTCGTGGTTGAAGAAGCGTGCATCGTCGCCGCACAGGACGAAGCGCCGGCGGACGCTGTCGAGGTAGGTGTACTTGCGGACCTGAACCCGGGCGGCCTCGGAAAGCCCTTCGATCTGGCTCTCCTCGAGCTCGAGGTCGAGGACCGGGTTCATCTTCCAGATGACGGTTCCCCGTTTGATGCGCTCTGCCGCGAAGAGGCCGATACCGTGAATGCGGCTCGGCGCCAGAAATGTCCTCACCAGGAGCATGAACCTCCCCGCTCGCCCCCTGAGGGGGGCAGGGCAGCAGAGATTAATCCATCCTTGCCGGACCGCAAGACGTGTTCACGCTTTCTCCTGCGGTGCGACCTTTCGCAAGACGGCAGGGCTTCGTTCTCCCCCCAAGCGAGGTGCGCTCGGCCCGAAGCGGGTTCGCCCGGAGTCCGCGCGCCTCTGCGGGTCGCGGCGGAAGCGAGCCGCTGTAACCTCAGTCCTTCTTCCCCGCCAAGGTTCGCAGGACGCGCAGCCGTTCGCCGAGCTCGCGCTCGAGGCCGCTCTCGGAGAGTCTCACGAACTCGCTGCGGCCGAGGGCGTCGGGGAGGTAACGTTCGGCCACGTAGTGGCCCTCGAAGTTGTGCGGGTAACGGTATCCGCTCGCGTAGCCCAGCCCCTCCATGAGCCGGGTCGGCGCGTTGCGCAGCTTGAGGGGCACCGCCAGGGGTCCGCTCTCTCTCACCGCCTTGCGGGCCGCGCTGTATGCAGTGAGGGCGCTGTTCGACTTCGGGGCGAGCGCCAGGTAGACGGCGGCCTGGCTCATGGCGAGGACGCCCTCGGGAAGCCCCACGAGCTCCACCGCCTGGGTGGCGTCGATGGCGAGAGCGAGGGCGCGGGGGTCGGCGTTGCCGACGTCCTCGCTCGCGAAGATGACCATTCGGCGCAAGACGAAGCGGGGGTCCTCGCCCGCCTCCAGCATGCGCACCATGTAGTAGACGGCCGCGTCCGGATCGCTGCCGCGCAGTGACTTGATGAAGGCCGAAACGACGTTGTAGTGCTCCTCCCCCGCCTTGTCGTAGAGGAGCGCCTTGTGTTGCATGGCCTCCTCGGCGTCGGCGCGGACGATCTCCTTGCGCCCGGAGAGCCGCACCGCCGCCGCGGCCACCTCGAGGGCGTTCAGGGCGCGCCGCGCGTCGCCGTACGCATAGCGGGCGAAGTGTTCCTTCGCCTCCGCGGTGAGCGCGAGGTCGCCGCCCAGGCCTCGCGGGGAGGTGGCGGCCCGTTCGAGCAACGCCGCGATCTCCTCCTCGGTGAGCGCCCGCAGGGTGACGACGCGGCAGCGCGAGAGCAGGGCGGCGTTGATCTCGAAGGAAGGGTTCTCGGTGGTGGCGCCGATGAGCGTCAAGGTCCCCCCCTCCACGTGCGGCAAAAAGGCGTCCTGCTGGGCCTTCGTGAATCGGTGGATCTCGTCCACGAAGAGCAGGGTGCGCTGCCTCTGCATCCGGCGCCGCTCGCGGGCCGCTTCCACGATCTCGCGGATCTCCTTCACCCCGCCCAGGACCGCGCTGAAGGAGACGAAGAAGGCGCCGGTCCTCTCGGCCACGATGCGCGCGAGCGTGGTCTTCCCGGTGCCGGGCGGCCCCCACAGGATGAGCGAGGGAAGCTGGTCGGCCTCGATGGCGCGCCGCAAGGCGCTCTCGCGGCCGAGGACGTGCTCCTGGCCCACGAACTCCTCGAGCTGCCGCGGGCGCAGGCGCTCCGCCAGGGGCTTTGCCGTTTCGTCGTGGTCGAGCGCGTGGTCGAAGAGGTCCATACGAAGGGATCCCTTTATATAATGGCCAAGATGGATGGACAGCCCTGTCCCGTGCCGCGCAGGATCGGCCTCGTACACAAGAAGAGCTCTCCCGACGCCAAGGCCTGCGCCGAGGCCGTGGGCCGCTACCTCGCCCAGCGCGGGGTCGCGGTCCTCTCCGACGAGGAGGCGGTCGCCCGCGAAGCCGACCTCCTGCTCGTCCTCGGCGGCGACGGCACCCTCATCCACGCCGCGCGCCTGCTCGAGGGCAGGTCCGCTCCTATTCTCGGCGTCAACATGGGCGGCCTCGGCTTCCTCACCGAGGTGACGCAGGCGGAACTGTACGAAGCCATCGATCGCGTCCTCGCCGGGGGGGCCTTCGTCGCGGAGAGAATGAAGCTCCGGGTCCACGTCCACCGCGGACGGGAGGGGGACGCCAAGATCTTCGACGCCGAGGTCCTGAACGACGCCGTCATCGCCAAAGGGACGCTCTCGCGCATGGCCGAGTTCGAGGCCACCGCCGGCGACGTCTTCGTGACGAGCTACAAGGCGGACGGCATCATCGTCGCCACCCCGACCGGGTCCACCGCCTACGCGCTCGCCGCCAATGGGCCCATCCTCTACCCCTCGATGCGAGGGTTCGTGCTCGCTCCCATTTGCCCCCACACCCTCACCCAGCGCCCCATCGTCCTCCCCGATGACCAGACCGTGAACCTGCGCCTCGTCTCGGAGAGCGAGGTGTATCTCACCCTCGACGGCCAGACCGGCCTCGAACTCGTGCCGCAGGACCGGGTGCAGATCAAGCAATCGCACAACCGCGTCCTGCTCGTTCGAAACCCCCGCCTCGACTACTTCGGCATCCTGCGCGCCAAGCTGAAATGGGGGCAACGCTGAAGGGGACCGGCCGGCCGCCCCGCACTGAAAATTTGCGCAGTGTCGGACGGCGGGTGCATACTCCCCGCATGCTCACCGCCTTGCGCATCCGCGGGTTCGCCGTCGTCGACCACGCCGAAGTGGAGTTCGGCCCGGGCCTGAACGTCCTCACCGGCGAGACCGGGGCCGGCAAGTCGATCGTGCTCGAGGCCCTCCACCTCGTGCAGGGAGGACGCATGAGCGGCGAGGTCCTGCGCGAAGGGGCGGACGAGGCCTCGGTGGAGGCGCTCTTCGAGCTTGCCCGAGGCCACCCGGTGCTCTCCCGGCTGGGCGCGGCCGGGCTCGACGTTCCGCAAGAGGGCGAGGTGCTCGTGCGCCGCAGCGTGACGCGCGCCGGGCGCGGACGCGCCTTCGTGAACGGGTCGCTCAGCACGGTGTCGACCCTGGAGACCGCCCTGCGCGGCCTCGTCGACGTGACCTCTCAGCACGGTCAGGTGGCGCTGCTCGACGAGGCGACCCACCTCGGCCTCCTCGACGCCTACGCACAGAGCCAGTCCGGGCTCTTCGGCGAGGACGCCCCTTCGCTCGCCTCCCGCTACCGCGAGGCGTACCGAAGTTTCGCGAGCCTCACCGCCGAGCGCGCGGCGCTCCTCGCGGCGAGCCTCGAGCGGTCGCAGCGGGCCGACTACCTCAGCTACCAGCTCGGCGAGATCGACGGGGTGGGCCCACGGCCGGGCGAAGACGAGGAGCTCGAGCGGGAACGGCAGGTCTTGAAGGGGGCCGCGAAGCTGCAGGAGGCGGCGCGCAAGGCGGAGGCGCTCATCGACGGTGGCGAGGCGAGCGCGAGCGAACGGCTCGGCTCGGCGGTGCGGGTGCTCACCGAGGCGAGCGCGCTCGACACCCGAATCGAGCCCATTTTGGCCCTCATCCGATCGGCCCGGGCGGAGGTGGACGAAGCGGGCCGGGCCCTCGCGCGCTACGCGGACCAGGTGGAGGGGGACCCACAGCGCCTCCTCGCTCTCGACGACCGGCTCGGGGCCCTGCGCGCTCTCGCCCGCAAGCACGGTGGCGGCCTCGCTCTCGTCGTGTCGCGGGCCGAGGCGATGCGGGAGGAGCTGCGAGGGCTCAGGGATGGCGACGAGCGCGCGCGAGACCTCGACGCCGAGGTCGCTCGAGCCGGGGAGCTGGCCGCGGCGCTCGCCCGTGAACTCGGCGAGCTGCGCGCCCGGGCTGCCAAGGCCTTGGGTCGGGAGGTGAAGCGCGCGCTCTCGGCGCTCGCCATGGAGCGCTGCAGGCTCGAGGTGGCCTTCTCCCCGCCCGAGCACGGGGTCGCCTTCGGGGGTCTCGTCTTGGGGCCTGACGGCGCTGAGCGAGCATGCATCCTCATCGGCCCGAACCCAGGCGAGCCAGCTCGGCCGCTCGCGCGCATCGCCTCGGGCGGCGAATTGTCGCGGGTGCTCCTCGCTACCAAACGGGCACTCGCCTCGGCTGATCCGGTCGACGCCTACGTCCTCGACGAGGTCGATGCTGGCCTGGGCGGCGGAGCGGCGGAGGCGGTCGGCCGCCTCCTCTCAGAGGTAGCGCGCGAGCGTCAGGTCATCTGCGTCACCCACCTTCCGCAGGTAGCGGCCTTCGCCGATCGCCACCTGAAGGTATTAAAGCGGGTGAAGAGAGGGCGAACCCTCACTGAGGTCGTCCCCCTCGAGGAGGACGAGCGGCGGCAGGAGGTCGCCCGCATGCTGGCCGGGCAGAGTATCACCGCGTCGGCGGTCGCCCACGCGGGCGAGCTCATCGCGCGCGCTGCCCTGGCCGGCCGCCGCCTCGTCCCGGCGAGGAGCGCCGCCCGGAGGGTCGAGGCTCCTTCTTAGCAAGGCGTGAAGTGCGCCGCGCCGCGCATGAGGAACGTTGACCCCCGGAGCACGAGGTTGGTACGCTTTCCATGAGAACGCGCTCGACTCGGCGCCTCCCCCTATGCTCATCGCCGCCCGAGGCCAGACCGATGTCGGCCGCAAGCGAGACCACAACGAGGATTCGTTCCTCCTGAACGAGGACCTCGGGCTCTTCGTGGTGGCCGACGGCATGGGAGGCCATGCCGGTGGGGGCACCGCCTCGAGCCTGGCGGTGAAGACCATCGAGGCGCGCATCCTCCTCGCACGCGGGGCCGACGCCGAGCTGTTCATGCACCCGGGTACCCTGGAGGAGAGCCCCCTGCGCGAGGTGCTGCGGGGGGCGGTGGAGAGCGCCTGCCAGGAGATCTACCAGGCCGCCCAAGGGGATCCCTCGCTCGCCGGCATGGGCACGACCGTCACCGCGGCCCTCTTGAGTGGCAGCAACGCCTTCGTGGCCCACGTCGGCGACAGCCGCTGCTACCTCGCGCGCAAGGGAGCCATCTACCAGATTTCCGAGGATCACTCTCTCGTGAACGAGCAGCTGAAAGCGGGCGCTATCACGCTCGACGAGGCGCGCACGAGCCGCTTCAAGAACATCATCACCCGCTCGGTGGGGTTCGAGGCCGACGTGGCGGTCGACATGATGGGCTTCGAGCTCGAACCGGCTGACCGCCTCGTCGTCTGCTGCGACGGGCTGTCCAACCAGGTGGACGACCAGGAGATCCTGGAGATCGTGGCCGCCGCCCCGCTCGACGACGGCCCCCGGCGGCTCATCGAACTCGCCAACGAGCGCGGGGGCGACGACAACATCACCGTCATCGTGGTGCACGTGGATTAGGGGGCGCCGCCCCTCCTCCGGGTGAGTGGGGACCCGTGGGCGAAATGCCCAGGGGGGCCCACACTCAGCGTTTGACACCCGTGAAGGACCGGTGCTAACCGTGATTCTCTCTCGCGGTCGTCTTTTGCCGCGCTTGCTCGGCCAGACCTCCCGCGTCGCAGTGAGCGGCAGGATCTTGCCCGAAGACGGTAAGGGGATGGCGCCGCCAGCGAAGGCACAGCACTACACGGTCATCGTCGTCAGCGACCACTCGCAGGCGGTGCGAAAGTTTCGCCTGCGTCGGCGCTGGCTGTCGAATGGAGCGGTGGTGCTGGCGGTCCTCGTCCTGCTGGGAATCCTGACCGGAGGCCACTACCTCAGCCTGCTCGGGATCGGCGCCGAGAACCGGGTCCTCAAGGAGGAGAACGCCCAGCTGCGATCCCAGATCCTGCTCGTCCAGGAGAAGGTGGCGCATATCTCGGCCACGCTCGACCGGGTGGAGCGCTTCGACGCGAAGCTGCGCACCGCGGTGACGCAGCTGCAGGATCCCGAGCGCAACCTCGCCATCGGCCCGGTGGGCGAACCCGCCTCCTCGAGCCTCATCCCGGGGCCGGCCCCGGCGGCTCAGGAGAATCTCTCGGCGCTGCCCTCGAGACTCACCACGCTCGAGACGGCGGCTTCCCGGCAAGAGTCCTCCTTGCGCGAGCTGCAGGAGTACTTCGACGATCAGAAGTCGCTCCTCGCCAGCACCCCCTCGCTCTGGCCGGCGCACGGCTGGGTCACCTCCGAGTTCGGCGTGCGGCTCGACCCGTACACGGCCGAGCACATGATGCACCCCGGGATCGACATCGCCACCCAGACCGGCCAGGCCGTGTTCGCTCCTTCCGACGGGACGGTGGTCTTTCTCGGGACCGAGGGGGGATACGGCAAGGTCCTCGTCATCGACCACGGGTACGGCGTGAAGACGCGCTACGGCCACCTCTCCGAGATCTTCGTGAAGCTGGGCGAGCGGGTGAAGCGCGGGGCGAGGGTGGCGGCGGTGGGCAACACCGGGCGCTCCACCGGACCGCATCTGCACTACGAGGTTCGGGTGAACGGGATCCCCGAGAACCCGCGCAAGTTCATCCTCGAGTAGCCAAAAAGGGGCCGAGGGGTCGCTCCTCGCCGCGCGATCGACCCGGCTCGCATTTGCTTTCGCCTAGCGCGGCGTTACCTAAGGGGGTAGCTTTCGGCACCGCTCCACGGCGGACGGTGAGAAAGCGCGAAGCGGGATGCGCGCCGAGATTGCGGGTAGCTTTCCACAAGCCTCGACGAGGGCCCACCCGCGAGGAAGCAGAACGGGATGCTGAACTACGTCCTCAAGAAGATAGTCGGAACGAAGAACGAGCGTGAGCTGAAGAGGCTGAGGCCGCTCGTCGCGCGGGTGAACGAGCTCGAGCCGAAGATGAAGGCTCTCCCCGACGACGAGTTCCCCAGGCGCACGGCCGCCTGGAAGGAGGAGGTCCGCAAGGGCCGCACCCTCGAGGAGCTCATGCCGGAGGTCTTCGCGGCGGTGCGCGAGGCGAGCGTGCGCTCGTTGGGCCTGCGCCACTTCGACGTCCAGGTCCTCGGCGGCGCGGTCTTGCACGAGGGGAAGATCGCCGAGATGAAGACCGGCGAGGGCAAGACGCTCGTCGCCACCTTGCCCTGCTCCCTCAACGCCCTCTCCGGCCGCGGCGTGCATGTCGTCACGGTGAACGACTACCTGGCCCGGCGCGATGCCGAGTGGATGGGCCGGATCTACCGGTTCTTGGGGCTGACCACCGGCGTCGTCGTGCACGGCCTCACCGACCAGGAGCGCCAGCACAACTACGGGTGTGACGTCACCTACGGCCAGAACAACGAGTTCGGCTTCGACTACCTGCGCGACAACATGAAGTTTCGGCTGCAGGACTACGTGCAGCGGGAGCTCAACTTTGCCATCGTGGACGAGGTCGACTCGATCCTCATCGACGAGGCGCGCACCCCCCTCATCATCAGCGGCCCTTCCGACGAGGCCACCGACAAGTACTACCTCGTGAACCAGGTCATTCCCTCCATGATCCGGGACCAGGACTTCACCGTCGACGAGAAGACGCGCACGGTGGTGATGACCGACTCGGGCATCGGCAAGATGGAGAAGAAGCTCGGGGTGAACAACCTCTACGATCCCGATCAGATCGAGACGCTCCACCACGTCGAGCAGGGCCTGCGGGCCCACCACCTCTACCGCAACGAGGTGGACTACGTGGTGAAGGAGGGCGAGGTCGTCATCGTCGATGAGTTCACCGGTCGGCTCATGCCGGGGCGGCGCTGGTCGGACGGCCTGCACCAGGCCATCGAGGCCAAGGAAGGCGTGAAGATCGAGAACGAGAACCAGACGCTCGCCACCATCTCGTTCCAGAACTACTTCCGGATGTACTCCAAGCTCGCCGGCATGACCGGCACCGCCGACACCGAGGCCGAGGAGTTCGCCAAGATCTACAACCTCGACGTGGTGGTCGTACCCACCCACAAGAAGAATATTCGCAAGGACTCCGAGGACCTCGTCTACAAGACCGAGCGCGAGAAGTTCAACGCCCTCTGCGGCGAGATCGAGGAGCGCCACCAGCGCGGCCAGCCCATCCTGGTCGGCACCGTCTCGGTGGCGAAGAGCGAGGTCGTCTCCTCCCTCCTCAAGAAGCGGGGAGTTCCCCACAACGTCCTCAACGCCAAGCACCACCAGCGCGAGGCCGACATCGTGGCCCAGGCCGGCCGCAAGGGCGCGGTCACCATCTCCACCAACATGGCCGGCCGCGGCACGGACATCCTCCTCGGGGGCAACCCCGAGATGATGGCCAAGCACGAACTCGGGCCCGAGCCCGACGCGCCCATGGAGGGCGAGGAGGAGGAGGCCTTCCTCGCCCGCCAGAAGGAGTGGGGCCGCAGGCTCTCCGAGCGGGTGACCGCCTTGAAGGAGCAGACCGCCCGCGAGCACGACGAGGTCACCGCCCTGGGCGGGCTGCACATCCTCGGCACCGAGCGGCACGAGTCGCGGCGCATCGACAACCAGCTGCGAGGCCGCGGTGGGCGCCAGGGCGATCCCGGGTCCTCCATCTTCTACCTGTCGCTCGAGGACGACCTCATGCGGATCTTCGGATCCGAGCGCATCTCTCGGATCATGGAGACTTTGGGGATGGAGGAGGGCGAGCAGATCGAGCACCGCTGGCTCACCAAGGCCATCGAGAACGCCCAGAAGAAGGTGGAGGGCCACAACTTCGACATCCGCAAGAACCTGCTCGAGTACGACGACGTGATGAACCAGCAGCGCAAGTCGGTCTACCGGCTGCGCCGCATGGTGCTCGGCTTCGGCGCGGGCGTGCCGGTGGTGGAGTTCGACGAGGACCAGAAGACCCGCAAGAAGACGCGGCGGGAGAGGACCTGGACCTTCGCCGACGAGCGTGAACACAGCCTCGACCTCGCCGAGGACCTCGTCATCGACATGGTGGCGAACACCTGCCCCTCGGGCGCCTCACCCTCGAAGTGGGACCTCGATGCCCTCACCGCCCTCGTGCGCGACCAGTTCGGCCTGGAGGTGAACTTCTCTGGACCGCCGGCCGGCCGGGCGAGCGAGTCGCGGGCCGCCATCGAGGAACAGGTCTTCAACGTGGTGGAGAAGGCCTACCGGGCCAAGGAGGACCAGCTCGGCCAGGATACCGACGGCGTGCCGGTCCTGCGCCGCTGGGAACAATACATCTACCTCCAGTCCATCGACCAGCTGTGGAAGGACCACCTGCTCGCCATGGACCACCTGCGGCAGGGCATCGGCCTGCGCGGCTACGGCCAGAAGGACCCCAAGCAGGAGTACAAGAAGGAAGGCTACGAGATGTTCGTCCAGATGACCTGGCGCGTGAAGAGCGCCGTCATCGGCAACATCCTGCGCCTGCAGGTGGTGCGTCAGGAGAGCGCCCAGGAGATCGAGGCGAAGCGCATGGCCCTCGCCCGCCGGCAACGCATGGTGGAGAGCCACGGCGGCGACGGGGAGGGGGGCCCGAAGTCGAAGCAGGAGACGGTGGTGCGCACCTCGCCCAAGGTCGGACGTAACGAGCCCTGCCCGTGCGGCTCGGGCAAGAAGTACAAGAAGTGTCACGGGGCGACCGAGGCGACCGCCTGAGCCCGCCACCCCACCTCACCCGCCGTCGACGGACGTGGGCACGGCGAGCTCCGGGCGCGGTGGCAGGTTCAAGACTGCCTCGGGGATGATCTCCACCACGAAATCGATGACGTCGCGCCCGGACAGCATGCCGACCGGGACGCCCCGGTCATCGACGAGCGGGATGTGGCGGAAGCGGCCCACGCTCATCTTGTTGAGCGCGTAAGCGAGGGTGTCCTTGCGGCGAAGGGTTTCCGGCGCCCGCGTCATCACCCGGTCGAGCCTGAGTGCCCCGAACCGCTTGCGGCCGATGACCCGCTGCAGGAGGTCGCGCTCGGTGAGAATGCCGGCGAGCCTCCGCGGCCGCTTTTTCTCCACCACCAGCACCGCCCCGAGCCGCTTCTTGCGCATGAGCTCGATGGCCTTCTTCACGGTGGCGTCGACGGGGAGCGTCACGGCGAGACACGGCTTCACGTCCTCGAGCCGGGTCTCGAGCAGTGCCCGCCCCACGTCGGTCCGGCGCTGGATCTCGAGTTCGCCCTCGTCCCCTTCCAGCGGTGCGTCGCCCCTCTCCTCGACCTCTCCCTCGACGATGTCGGCTAGCATGACGCTCCTTCGCACGGAGTCCCGGCCCATTGAGGACGAGTGCCGGTGATCCGGCAATGACCCGAAAGGGGGGTTAGCGTGCGGACGCCCGTCCCTTTCGACCTCGACCTCACCGTCCGGAGCCACGGCTTCTACGACCTCGCACCGTGGTGCTACCTCCAAGAGAAGCAGCTTCTCAGCCGGCCCTTCCTCCTGTCGAACGGTCGGGTGGTGGCGGTGCAGGTCTCGCGCTCGGGGCGAGAGGGTGGGCTCCTCGTGCGCGCCGCCTCGGGCGACCGCCTCTCGGCGGCCGAAGGGCGGGAGGTGCGCGGACTTGTCCGGGTCTGCTTGGCTCTCGACGAGGATCTCTCGCCTTTCTACGCCCGCATCCGCGAGCTCGAGAAAGACCCTCCCCGCGCTCCCCTTCCCGCCCTCGGCTGGGCGGCCCGCCGGGGCGCGGGGCGCCTGCTGCGTTCCCCCAGCGTCTTCGAGGATGCTGTGAAAACGCTCTGTACGACCAATTGCACCTGGGCTCTCACGCGGGTCATGGTGAAAAACCTCGTCGAGAAACTCGGGGCCGCGGCGGCGGCGGGCGCGCGCGCCTTCCCCACGCCGCAAGCCATGGCGCAGGTCGGCGAGCGCTTCTACCGGGATTCCATCCGGGCCGGCTATCGCGCCCGCGCCCTCGCCGCCCTCGCTCACCAGGTCGCCTCGGGCGAGCTCGACGTGGAAAGTTGGCGCGACAGCTCACTTGCCACCCACGAACTCGCAGCGCACATCCGGGAACTCCCCGGGTTTGGCCCCTACGCCACCGAACACCTCTTGCGCCTCCTCGGGCGCTACGAGCACCTCGCGCTCGACTCGTGGTTGCGCCAGAAGCTCACCCGCTTGCGCGGCCGAAAGCGAGCCGCTTCCGACCGCACCATCGCGCGGTGGTACGCACCCTACGGCCCTCATGCCGGGCTCGCCATGTGGCTCGAGGCGACGAGCGATTGGCACGGCGACGAACCGAGCTGGCCGAGCCGCCCTCCGAAGGAGGCGTGAGCGCGGGCCCGCTTCACCTCGGCCTGCCCTGGCGCGACAAAGGACCGCATCGCCGCGGCCGGAGTGGCTCGTGTGCACGACGGGCCTTTGCCCGCGCGGTGCGTGCGTCGGCAGGCGTCCACGGGAAAGAGGACCTCGCCGAACGACTCGGCCGCAGGAGGTTCTTCGAGGCGGCAACGGCTCTCGATCCCGAAGAGCCTCATCCGCCGTGTTCTCGGAGGCAGTTTCCCCTCTTCCTAAGAACGCGCGCCGGGCGAGCTCGAGATGGCCGGCCAAAGGGTCCCTCGGCCGCGAGAGGCGAAGAGGCGAGCTCACGAAGTCCCACTTCCTTCACGCACTTGGGGGTGGCGCCCGAGCGCTTCCTGCCCGCCCTCTTCGGAGACCCGGTGTTCTCGGCCACTGCCGAAGCCGCCGTCGAGACCGGTCGTAAGATGGGCGGTAGCGGGTGGCCGAAACGCGGCGGCCAGGCGAGGGCGAACTCCTTGGGTGAGACGCTGGCTTGCCGCTCGTAGGAAAGGGAGCCTCGTCCGACACCGTTCTGCCAAGTCGGATACCGTTCTGCTAGAAGGGGAGGATCATGAAAGCCGCCTTCGTGCTCATCCGCTGCGAGCTCGGCCGGGTCGAGTCGGTTGCCAACGCCGTCATGGAGATGGAAGGGGTCTCCGAGGTGCATTCCATCACCGGCCCCTGGGACCTCATCGCGAAGCTGTACGCGCCTGACTACGAGGCGTTCGGCGACCTCATACCCGACCGGCTCCAGAAGGTGCCCGGGATCCGTGAGACCGAGACCCTGCTCGCCTTCCGCGCCTTCAAGCCGGACGGGTAGGGCGAGCGCGCCCTTACCCCTCAGGCGCCATAGTCGCGCTTGTACATGCGGACTACCGCCACGAGGAAGCTCACCGCGAGCGGGCCGACGAGGAAGCCGACCGGCCCGAACACGGCGAGGCCGCCCAGGAGGGCGAAGAAGATGATCGCCCCGTGGATGGGCACTCCGCCCCGGATGAACATCGGTTTCACCACGTTGTCGATGAGCGAGACCACCCCCAGGCCCCAGATGAGCAGGAAGACCCCGGCGGCGGCGTGCCCGGTCGTGAGCTTCACGACGCCCACGGCGAGGACGACCACGGTGGCGCCGAGGGCCGGCACGAGCGAGAGGACGAAGGTGACGAGCCCGAAGAAGGCCAGGTTCGGCACCCCGGCGATGGCGTAGCCCACCACCGCCAAGACCGATTGCACGCCACCGGTGGCTAGGGTCGAGAGCAGGACCGTGACCGAGACCCGGCGGAACTCCCGCAAGAGCTCGGACACCTGACCCCGCTTGAGCGGGATGGCCTCGTTCAGCCAGTCGACGAGGTCCGGTCCGTCGACCAGGAGGAAGAAGAGGGCCACCACCGTCACTGCGCTCTGGAGGAGGAAGCTGCCGGTCGCGCTGAGGACGTCAGCGAGCACGCTCGCTGCCCGCGCCCCCTGCGCGGTGGCGAGCTCCTGCAGGCGGTCGAGGCTGCTCGGGATGGCCAGGCGAAGGTGTTCGGCCATGGGCTGCAGGGACTCGGGTGCCCTCATGACCAGGGCGCGCAGGGTGTCGTCCTTCAGGGCTCCCCTGAGCCAGGAGAGACCGTTCTCGATCTGGGGCACGAGCACCGCTCCCATAGAGAAGAGCGGGCCCAAGACCGCCAGGAGGACGGTGACCGTGATGAGGAGCGCCGCCACCCGGCGTCGTCCCCCGAACGCGGTGGCGAGGCGGCTGGTGGGGCGGGAGAGGGCCCCAGCCAGCACCGCGGCCAGGAAGAAGGCGGTGGCGAAGGGCGCGGCGATGCGGATGAGCAGCGCCACCGCCATGACCGCCAAGACGACCAGAGCCGCGTGCGCGGTTCGGCTGGTGACCATCGTCTCCTCGTCGACCGAGCCGGCAGGGGGACCGGCGGCGCCCGCCATACTACGACGGGCCGGATCAGAAGTTGAGGTGAACGCGTTCGGAGGGGATCCCGGCCGCGGCGAGCGTGGCTTTCACGTCGTCGACCATGGCGGTCATCCCGCACACGAAGGCCACCGAGACCTCGGGCGGTGACCCCCCGAAGCCGAGCGAGTGCGCCACCACCTGCACGCGGCCGCGCACGCCCGGCCAGGCCTCGTCCTCGCGCGAGGGGCACAGGACGACCCTCACCCCGCCCCGCTCCCAGCTCATGTGCTCCTCCTGGTAGGCGAAGTCGCGGCCCAGGCGCTGGCCGTAGAAGAGGGTCACCCGGCTGAAGTCCTTGCGGTGCGAAAGGATGTGCTGGACGAGGGAACGGATGGGCGCGATCCCCGAACCCGCCGCGAAGAGCAGCACATGGCGGCCGAGCGCCTCCTCGAAGGCGAAGCCCTTGCCGAAGGGGGCGCTCACGAGGAGCGAGGTTCCGGGGACGGCGTCGGCCACCGCGGCGTCGGCCACCTTCCCTCCGCGCTTCACCAAGAGATCGACCGTGGCATCCCTGGCCGGGGCGGAAGCGAGGGCGAAGTAGGCCTCGCCCGATCCGGCGTGCAGCTTCACCACCTGGCCCGGTCGGCGGTGCGCGTCAGCGAAGGGGGGAGTGAGCTCGAGCCGGATGGCTCGCAGCATGGGCGTTTCGTCGTGGGCTTCGAGGACTCGAGCGGGCAGAAGCGGAGCGGCGGCGAGCGTCACGCGCCTTGTCTAGCGCCCGGGGAGGCCAGGCGCTCGTCGCTCGGCCGGGCGTCGATCAGCGGGAAAGGCTCGCCAGCACCTCGAGCAGGGCTCGGTCGAAAGCGGGTAGTCGGCCGGCGTGTGCCCGGCGTTCACGAGGGCGTCTTTCACCCCCAGGTCGAGGTGGCCAACGTCCACGCACGATCCCGGAGGATGAGCACCAAGGGGCCGTGGCAGGTGGTGGCGATGAAGCGGCTAAGGGCATTCATCTCGCGCACCCGATGCAGGACCTTCTCGTTCAGGCGAAGCTCGCCGGGTGCCAGCCACCCGGGGCGATGATCCCGGCGAGCACTGCCCGCCGCGGGAGGCGAGTGTGTAGACGCCCGTGCACTGCCAGATGGCGTGGGCGACAAGGTCGGGGCGGGACTCGCGGCACCGTCACCCCGAAGTGGGCGAGGGGGGCGAGACCGGGCCGGAGGGCCGGTGCCGCCGCTCGCCGGCGGAAGCGCTGCGGTCCCGATCCTTCATCACACGGTCCTGTTCACGGTGAGGAGATCGACGCCGGCGCAAGGTTCCTGGGCTCATCCGTTGATCGTATGACATGCTGGGCGACGGAGTTGACGCCGCGAACTCGGCGAGACCTGTTCCGACCGGCTCGGCGAGAAGAAGACCCATCCCTGGTGACTTTGCCGACTCGAGCAGCTCCGCCACGCTGTCGACCCCGGGCCTGCCGCCCGAGGCGGGACGGTCTCTTTCCTCAGTACTGGAGCAGGGCGTGGACCTTGCCAGGACCCAGGCGGCGCGCGCCGTGGAGGAAGCCGAGCTCGAGCAAGAAGGCGTACCCCACGAGCTCGGCGCCCTGGCGGGCGACGAGCTTTCCCACCGCGTCGGCGGTGCCCCCGGTGGCGAGGACGTCGTCCACCACCAGGACGCGCTCGCCCCGACTCACCGCGTCGACGTGCATCTCGAGGGCGTTCTCGCCATACTCGAGCGCGTACACCTCGCGCACCGTCTGCCAGGGCAGCTTGCCGGGCTTGCGGGCGATGGCGAGTCCGGCCCCGAGGGCGATGGCGAGGGGGGCGGCGAAGATGAACCCGCGCGACTCGACGCCCACCACCTTGGAGATGCGCTCGCCGCGGTAGCGCTCGGCGAGGAGGTCGATGGCGCCCCGGAAGAGGACGGCATCGGCCAGGACCGGCGTGATGTCCTTGAAGACGATGCCTTTCTTCGGGAAATCGGGGACGTCGCGGATATGGGCCCGCAGCTCGTTCACCATGGCGGCCAGAAGAGTAGCAGAGAGGCCGTCCTTCGCCCATGGCGTCGCGGTCCATGGAGACCGCGCTCCTTTTTTCACGGAAGGTAGAGGAGAGGGTTTCGGGGCCGGGTGCCCTCGCGCACCTCGAAGTGAAGATGGGGGCCGGTCGTGTGCCCGGAGTGGCCCACCCGGGCGATGGTCTGCCCGGCCACCACGTGATCGCCCTGGTGGACGAGGAGGGCGCTCGCGTGGGCGTAGAGGGTGAGCAGATTCCGGTCGTGGCGGAGGATGACGATCGAGCCGTAACCCGACTGCTCCCCGGCGTAGACCACGGTGCCCCTTGCGGCCGCCGCGACCGAGGTGCCCTCCGGCGCGGCGATGTCGATGCCGTCGTGACGCTGCCCCTGCCTCACGCCGAAGCGGCTGTAGAGCACCCCGTGCACGGGCCAGGCGAGACCGGGCTCGTGGGAGGGAGGACGAGGGGCCGGCTCATCGTGTGCCTCCTGCTCGGGGAGGGTGACCTCGCGGTCCGGGGAAGGGGCGCCGGGCAGGGGGGGTACCTCGACCACCCGGGTGGCGCCGGGGATGAACAGCTCCATCCCGACCTCCAGCTTCTGGGGGTCTTGCAGTCCGTTCACCTCCATGACCTCCCGCACGTCGATGCCGTAGCTCTTCGCGATCCGGTAGAGGGTTTCCCCGCGGCGGACGGCGTGGAAGACCCCCACGAGGTCGGGCTCCGCGTGCTCGGCAAGTGGAGGTTCGGCGGACCCACGCTCGGGGACGGGCGGGGTCGCGAGGGTCGGCCCGGGCCGCTGCGGTGCACTCGGCGCCTCCGCCTCGGGCTGTGCCGGGGCCACCGCGGCGGGGGGCAGATGATGGGGTGAATCGGCGAGTTCGTCCGAGGGTGGCGGCAAGCTGTGGGCGCACGCGAGCGCGAGTACGCAGGCGGCGACCGGCCACCCTGGCCGGCTCAAATCGACGGCTCCTCGTGGTAGCCGTCGAGGTCGAGGCCCTTCAGATCTTCGAGCAGGCTCTCGTGCGTCCAGTCGAGCTCGAGGGGAGTGACCGAGACGAGCCCGTCGAAGAACACGCAGTTGCAATCGGAATGGGGGATGTCCTCGCTCGTGGCGGCTTCGCCCCCGATCCAGTAGTAGGCCCGGCCGCGCGGATCCTTTTTCTCCACCACCTCGTTGCCATAGGTGCGCCGCCCGAGCCTCACCAAGCGATAGCCCTTCACCGGTCCAGCCGGCACGTTCACGTTGAGAAGAGCCGGCCTCTTCGGCGGATCGGCGAGGAGGCGGTGGGCGAGCGCGGCCGCGAAGCGGGCTGCGTGCTCGAAGGCGTGCGGCGGGCGCGCAACGAGCGAGACGGCGATGGCATGGCAACCGAGGAGGGCCCCCTCCATGGCCGCCGCCACCGTGCCCGAGTAGTGCACATCGCTCCCGAGGTTCGGACCGCTGTTCACACCCGACACGACGATGTCCGGCCGACGCCCTTTCAGCACCTGGTTTAGCCCGAGGTACACCGCGTCGGTGGGCGTCCCGTCGACTGCGAAGCGGCGGGGGCCGAGCTCGGTGATGCGCAGGGGCCGCTGAAGAGAGATGGAATGGCTGGAAGCCGACTGCTCGCGGTCGGGGGCCACCACCCACACCTCGTCGCCCGGGAAGGCCGCGGAAAGCGCGGCGAGGCCCGGGGCGTGCACGCCGTCGTCGTTGGAGAGCAAGATCCGCACGAGCGCGAATCTACCACCTGGAGGGGAGGGAAGCAGGAAACCGGCGAACCCCCGGGCGGGCGGTTTCCTCGCTCTTCAACGCAGGGTGGCGACGAGCAGGAGGAGCGTGACCAATCCCGCGCCCACGATGGCCCACCCGAGCGTGCGCAGGTGCTTCGGCGAAAAATCCGAGACGAGGACCACCGCCGAGAGCAGAGGCGTGGGCAGGAGGGCGAGGTCGGCCGCCTTCGGCAGGCCGAGCGCGGCGAGCATGGCGCCCGCGAAAAGGACGAGCAGGGCCACGGCGAGAAGGCGTGCGGTCCTCCCCGGGCGCTCGCCCCGGGCCCGCGCTTTCTTGAGGAGGCCTCGTACGGCCAGGGTGGCGGCGACGAAGGAGACGATCCACACGCCCACGGCAGCGAGGGCTCGCCCGGGCGGCACGCCCCCACACAGCGCCACGGCGAGGCTGCTCGAGGCGAGGGTGCAGGCCACGGTCACCTCGCCAGCCGCGGTCTTCTCGCGCCGTGTGGCGACGAGTCCGGCGACGATGAGGGCAAGCCCCGCCGGCACGAGGAGGGAAACCCGGGCCGACCCGGGCGCGCGGGCGATTCCGAAAAAGGCGAGGAAGGTCGCGGCGGCAGCGAGCCCGAAGAAGAGCCGGCGCGCCCGGGGTCCGTCGAACTCCCGCGTGCGGGTCCCGCGCTGGCCCAGGGACACGAGCAAGGGCTCGTGGGCGACGAAGACGAGCACCACCGCGAGAGCGAGGGCGGCCGAGGCGAGGGTGGGACGCCCGAGCGCGAGTGCCGAAACGAGCGGGAGGGCGAGCTGCCCGTAGGCTCCATGCTCGCGGGGGACGAGGGCCCGGCGGGACGAGCGTTTGGGAAGGGGCGTCGCCGCCGGCATGTCCCAGATTGTAAGGCGGCTCCGGCGCACCCCTAAGACCCGTCGCGCCCGAGCACGCGCGCGAGGAGGTCCGGGCGATCGCTCATGATCCCATCGACTCCCACGAGGAGGAGTTCCCGCATGTCGGCTTCGGCGTCGACGGTCCACACGAAGACCGAGAGGCCGAGGCGGTGGAAGTACTCGACGGTGGTCCCATCGACGATGACGCCCACGCCTTCCAGCCGGTGGGGGAGATCGGCGACCTCGTAGCCCCCGGGGCAGCCTTCCGAAGGCGGGCTGCGCGCCGCCATCACATGGCAGGTGGCCGCCTGCTTCGGCAAGAAGTGGCAGCACTCGGGGAGGAGGGCGCGCAGACGCTCCCCTTGCGCGTCGTCCTCGGAGCCGAGGCAGACGAGGTCCTCGGCCCCCGCCTCGCGGACCACGCGCGCGAGCGCCCGGGCGAGCCTCGGGTCGGAGCTCTTCGCCTCGATGTTCATGCGGGTGTCGGGGTAGAGCGCGAACAGTTCGTGCAGGGTAGGAGGGGCGAGTCCCAAGCCGCGGAAGGGAAAGGTACGCCCGGCGTCCAGGGTGAAGCGGAACCCGGCATCGAGCGCCTTCACCTCGCGCAGGGTGCGCGCGGCGATGGTGCCGGGCTCGCCGGTGAGCCGTCCCGTGTCCTCGTCGTGAAACACGACTGCGGCACCGTCGGCGGTGAGGTGCACGTCGAGCTCGAAAGCATCGGCCCCTAGCCTCTTCGCTTTTTCGAAGGCTGCGAGCGTGTTCTCGGGTGCGAGCCCGGCTCCGCCGCGGTGTGCGACGAGCCACGGCCTTCTCAAGGAGAGGTAGGGCTTCACGCCCTCCTCTTTAAGGGCGAAGGGGGCCGCTCGCCCAAGGTGACCTCACTGCACGGTCGCGCCGAGCCCGTCCACGATGCGAGCCTTCTCGGAGAGAAGCCAGGCATCGGTGTCGACTTGGATCGCGTCCTCGTGAGTACCCCCTCGCATGAGCAACCAGGGCTCGCGAGTGAGGACCGCGTCGACGAAGATGGGCAGTCCGAACAGTGAGAGCGGGGGCTCCGCCCCGGCCTCGCAGGGCGAGAAGAGGTCGGCGAACTGCTCCTCCGGCGCGAGTTCGATCGACTGCGCGCCGAGGACCCTTCGCAACAGCTCCAGGTCGACCTGGGCGGGTGCTGCCACCACGGCCAGCGAGAGCCGGCCGTCCACGGTCAGCACCACCACCTTCGCTACCCTCTGCCCGGCGATGTGCTCGGCCGCGGCCAGGCGTTGGGCGGCGACCGTCCGCCCGTGGACGAGGTGCTCGAAGCGCAATCCGTGCTCGTGCAAATACGCGTCGATGAGCGTCGGGATCATGGCTCACCTCCAGACGAGCATGATGCTCGCGCGAGCTCACGGCAGGGCGCAAGCGGCCCGGGAGGGTCGCGAGGGAGGCGGCGAAAGGCGGAGCGTCCAAAGGGGTGAGACCCGTTGCACCGGCGCGCCGGCTGGCTATCTCCCTTCGGGTGTCGGCACTTCAGCTCAGGGTCCTCGATGCCATCTCGGACGTAGCGCCTCCGACCTGGGACGCGCTCACCTCCCATGAGGCCGACCTCGCCACACCCTTCGTCCGCCACGCCTTCCTCGCGGCGCTCGAGGACTCGGGCTCGGCTTCGCCCCGCACGGGCTGGCGTCCGCGACACCTCACCCTCTGGCGCGGGGCGAGGCTCGTCGCGGCGGCGCCGGCCTACGCCAAGTCGGACTCGGAAGGCGACTTCTCGCGCGACTTCGCCTGGGCGAGCGCTGCGCGGGAGGCCGGCCTGCCGTACTACCCGAAGCTCGTCCTCACCGTCCCCTTCACGCCGGCCACCGGGCGTCGCCTTTTGGTGGCGGCCGGAGAGGACCGGGTTCGGGCGGTGCGGGCCCTGCTCGGCGCGGCCCGCGCCGTGGCGGGGGAGGAGCGGCTGCGTTCGGTCCACGTTCTTTTCCCCGCTGACTTGGAAGCACGAGAGATCGAGGAGGCGGGCCTGGCCACTCGGGTCGACTTCCAGTACCACTGGGTGAACGCGGGCTATCTGACTCCGGCCGATTTCTTGGCTCGCTTCGCCTCCAAGCGGCGCACCGCCATCAAGCGCGAGCGCGCGGCGCCCGCCCGCCAGGGCCTCGTCATCCGCACCGTGCGCGGTGCTGAGCTCTCGAAAGATCCGCGCGGCTTCGCGCGCGCCATGTTCCAACTGCACCGGGAGTCGGTCGATCGCATGGCCTGGGGCATGCGCTTCGTGAACCGGGGCTTCTACGAACGCGTCCTCGAGGCCATGCCCGACTCCATCGAGCTCGTGGAGGCCCGCCGGGGCGATGAGCTCGTCGGCGCTGCCTTCAACGTGGCCTCGGGGACCCGGCTCTACGGGCGCTACTGGGGCTGCCGCGAGCAGATTCCCTTCCTCCACTTCAACGTGTGCCTCTACCACTCGGTCGACGAATGCATCCGCCGCGGGTTCGAGGCCTTCGAGGGGGGGGCCGGCGGCGAGCACAAGCTCAGCCGCGGGTTCGAGCCGGCCCTGACTCACTCGGCTCACCTGTTCCTCGACGCCCGTCTCGACGCCGCGCTTCGTCGACATCTCGAGGTGGAGACCCGCGAGCGCCGGCTCGCTCTCGCCCGCTGGCGAGAGGGCGCCCCGGTCCTCAAGGCGCAGGGCGAGCGCCAAAGTGAAGCGTGAGGTCGCGGCTGAAGGCGGCACTCCCCGCGTCGCGAGCGAGGCGCCTCACCTCGTCGAAGAGCGAGCCGAGGGCGGCCGGGCCGAGCGCGGGCCCGACGTAGGAGAGGGAGCGCAAGAGTCCTTCCAGGGCCTCCTCGTCGAGCCTGCACTCCTGCCGGTAGGTCTCCGCGGCGGGCACGAACCCCGGCATGGCCACCGCGAACAACTCCCGGTGGCCGCTCACCTTGCGCCCGCGGGCGCGCGGGTTCCTGCGGGTGAGCGCCGCCGAAAGGCCATCCATGAAGGGGGTCTTCGAGAAGCGCGCTTCGACGAGGGCGAGAACCCCGCCCGGTGAGAGCAGCCGGGCCACCTCGCGGCCGGTGAGCTCGTGGTCGACCCACTGCGCAGCATCCGCCAGGAGGACGAGCTCGAAGCAGGACCCGGCGAGGCCGGTCGCCTCGGCCCGGGCATGCACCGCCCTGAGCCGCGCTCCAGACGGGCGCCGGGAGAGGAGGACCTCGAGCATGGCCTTCGCCGGCTCCACCGCGGTGACCCACAGCCCGCGTGCGCAAAGCGGCAAGGCGAGGTGGCCGGTCCCGGCCCCGAGGTCCGCCACCCGCGCCCCCGCGCCCCCGGAGAGCGCGACGAGCCGGTCGACGAGCGCCTCCGGGTAAGGCGGACGGGAGGCGTACGCCTGGGCCAGGCGGTTGAAGACCCAGCGCTCGTCGTCCTCGAGGCTCACCGCCCTGCGGCCCATGGAGCCGAATCTACCCGGTGCCGGACTGGCGAGGGTACGCTACATTCTACCGCCGCGTGGCGAACCCCGTCGTTTCCATCCGCAACGTGAAGAAGTACTTCGGCGACTTCGAGGCGCTCGGAGGGATCGATCTGGATATCGAGGCTGGCGAGATCTTCGCCCTGCTCGGCCCGAACGGTGCGGGCAAGACCACCCTCATCTCCATCGTGGCCGGGCTCGCGCGGGCGAGCGAGGGCGAGGTGAAGGTTCTCGGGCGAGACGTGGTCCGAGACTACCGGCAGACCCGGACCGCGGTGGGCCTCGTCCCGCAGGAGATCAATTTCGATCCCTTCTTCACGGTCGAGGAGTCGCTCCGCATCCAGGCGGGTTACTTCGGGGTGAAGCTCAGCGAGGCCAGGCTCTGCGAGATCCTCGATGCGCTCGATCTCGCCGCCAAGCGCAAGGCCAACACCCGGGCGCTCTCGGGGGGAATGAAGCGCCGCCTGCTCATTGGCAAGGCGCTCGTCCACCAACCGAAGGTCATCTTCCTCGACGAGCCGACCGCCGGCGTGGACGTGGAGCTGCGCCAGTCCCTCTGGAGCTACGTGCGGGTCCTGCGCGACCGCGGCACCACCATCGTGCTCACCACGCACTACCTCGAGGAGGCGGAGGAACTCGCGGATCGGGTGGGAGTCATCGACCTCGGCCGGCTGCTCGTGGTGGATGAGAAGGAAGCCCTCATGCGCCGGTACGCCGGCAAGACGCTGCACGCCACCCTGGCGAGACCGGTGGCTGCCCTTGCGCCCCAGCTCACCGCGCTCGGTGCGCGCCTCGAAGGGGGCGGCCGCGCCCTCTCCGTCTCGGTCGAGCCGGGGGAGTCGTTCGGACCGGCCCTGGCGGCGTTCGCCGAGGTGGGCTTGCCCGTGAAGGACGTGGAGACGGTCCGCATGCGGCTCGAGGACGTCTTCGTGCGCCTCGTGCACGGCGAGCGGGCGGAGGACGAGGGGCGTATGAAGGGAAACGCTCGGTGATCGGCCTCGGCTTACGGACCCTCCTCGACAAGGAGGTACGAAGGTTCCTGCGGGTCCCCGGGCAGACGTTGCTCTCGCCCATCATCACGACCGCCCTCTACTTCGTGGTCTTCGGATTCTCCCTGGGAAGCCAGGTGAGGCAGGTGGAGGGCGTGCCCTACGCCCGCTTCATCGTCCCCGGGCTCGTCACCTTGGGGGTCATCTCGAACGCCTTCCTCAACACGGCCTCCTCCCTGTTCGTCATGAAGCTGCAGGGCACCATCGTGGACCTCCTCATCTCGCCCCTCGCCTACGGCGAGATCCTGGCCGGCTTCGTGGGAGCGGCGGTGATGCGCGGTATGATGGTGGGCGGAGTCATGTGGGTGGTCGCGAGCTTGTGCACCGGGTTCGAGCTCGCCCACCCGCTCTTCGCCCTCGTGATGCTCATCCTCGTGGCCCTCGCCTTCTCCGCCCTCGGCTTCATGACCGCGGTGTGGGCGAGCTCGTTCGAACAGGTGAACTTCTTCCCCACCTTCATCATCACGCCACTCACCTTCCTCGGCGGCGTCTTCTACTCAGCGCAGGCCCTCCCTCGCTTGCTGCGCCGTTTCACGCTCGTGAACCCGGTCTTCTACATGGTCGACGGGGTGCGCCACGGGATGCTCGGCCGTTCGGATGCGCCGCCCCTCGCCGGTTTCGCGCTCGTCGCCGTCCTCTCGGCGGCCGCGCTGGCGGGCGCCTATGCCATGCTCCGGACCGGCTACAAGCTGCGCGGCTGAGGAATGGTGCGTTCGAGGCGGTCGCCGCCACGAGGACACCCTTCGGGTCCTCGAAACCTCGACGACCCCTGCTTCGTAGGGTGGGATCGAGGGTCCCGGCTGTAACCTGCCCGAGGCCCAGGACATCTTACGGATGGAGGTGGCGCGCCTTGGAACAGCAGGAGTCGAGCCAGCGGGGCTTGGTTCCCCGGGAGGGTCTCTCCGACGAAGAGGTCGTGGAGCGGGTGTCATCGGGCGAGCACGCCCTCTTCGAGCTCCTCATCCGCCGACACGACCAGCGCGTCTATCGCGCAATCCGGTCGCTCTTGCAGGACGAGGACGAGGTGGAGGACGCGATGCAGCAGGCCTGGTGTGCCGCCTACGCGTCGCTCGGCGCGTTCGAGGGTGGGTGCGCCTTCTCGACCTGGCTCACCCGCATCGCGCTCAACGAGGCGCTCGCGCGCCTGCGCCGCCGGCGGCGATTGCGCGAGGTGAGAGACGAGAACGGCGAGGGGAACCTCGTGCCCTTCGCAGCCGAGAGCCCTGAGGGGCAAGCGGCGACCCGCGAGCTCGCTCGCATGCTGGAGGAGGCTGTCGACGCCCTGCCGGACCTCTACCGGACCACCTTCGTCTTGCGTGAGGTGGAGGGGCTCGCAACCGCGGAGGTGGCCGACTGCCTGGGGGTGAGCGAGGAGGCGGTGAAGGTCCGCCTCCACCGCGCGCGCCTCGCGCTCCGCCGGGCGCTCTACGCGCGAGCAGGGGCGGCGGCGAAGGAAGCCTTCTCCTTCCGTGGTGCCCGTTGCGACCGGATGGTGGAGGCGGTGATGACCTCCCTCTTCGGCGGCCCCGGCGACGTCGCTTGATCGAGGCGAGCCGGCGCTTCCCGGGGTGTCCCTGGGAGGGGAACGATTCCCTTCCCTCACGGGTTATGCTACGCCCCCTCCCCTAAAAAGAGGCGGGAGTGCTCAAAAGCCCGGAGGTTCGCCTACATGTTGCGTCTGCTGACCGTCGCTGCCCTCATCCTCGCCGTCACGGCTTGCAAGAGGGAGTCGCCCCGACCGCCCGCGGCCATGGTCGCGCCGGCCCCGGCAGCACCCCCGGCCGCCGCCCCGTCCGCCCTGCACGGCAAGATCCTCGAGAAGATCGACGTCAGCCAGTACAGCTACCTGAAGCTCGCCACCGCCTCGGGCGATACCTGGGCCGCAGTCGAGAAGAACGACCGGAAGCTCGGGGACGAGGTCTCGGTCTCGAATCCCTTCCCCATGCAGAACTTCGAGTCGAAGGAACTCGGCCGCAAATTCGATCTCGTCTACTTCGGCTCGCTTTCCTCGGGCGAAACGCCACCCTCCGCCCCGGCCATGCCGGCGTCGGGCGGCGCCGCTCCGGCGAGCCCGGCCACCATGGCGGCGCAGCATCAGGCCGCGGCGGGCGGCCCGGCCGACGTGAAGGTCGAGAAGGTCGCCAAGGCGAGCGGGTCCGATGCGCGCACGGTCGCCGAAATCTGGGCTCAGCGGCTCGCGCTCAAGGGGAAGTCGGTGACCGTCCGTGGCCAGGTGGTGAAGTCGACCGCCGTCATGGGGCGCAACTTCATCCACCTACGCGACGGGTCGGGCAGCGTCGACAAGAAGGACAACGACGTGACGGTGACCACGAAGGACCCCGCGGCGGTGGGCGACATCGTCACCGCCCAGGGCCAGATCATCACCGACAAGGATTTCGGTGCCGGTTACTCCTACCCCGTTCTCATCGAGGACGCCAAGCTCTCGAAGTGAGGTGAGGAGAAGCCGCCGCGGCCTTGCCTGGACGGGGCCGCCTTCCTCTAGGCCGCCGAAGAGAACCGTCAAGGTGACCCCGCCCTCGAACCTCGAGCTCTTTGCGAGCACGGCGGGGCGCGCGCGTGAGGTCTCCGCCGAGGTGGCGCGGCTCGCCGCCTGCTGGGCAGGGGGAGACCCCGGTGACCATCACCTGCGGCGCGCCTGCGAGAAGCGACTCGACGGGCTTCGTGCCCTGTGGCGCAGGGAGAGGAGCCTCTTCGGTGCGAAGGAGCTCTTCACCTTGAAGCAGCTGGCGGAGGACTTGCGCGGGGGCGAGAGGCCGCGGAGCTCGCCGCTCGAGGTCCTGAGGGACCTCTTCGGCCACCCTGCTTTCCGACCAGGCCAGGAGCCCATCATCGGCGCGGTCCTCTCGGGACGGGACTGCCTGGGTGTCATGCCGACGGGGGGCGGCAAGTCCATCACCTATCAGATCCCGGCCCGCATCCTGGGTGGCACGGTGCTCGTCGTGTCGCCGCTCATCGCGCTCATGAAGGACCAGGTCGACGCCATGGCGCGGGTCGGCCTGCGCGCCACCTTCCTCAACTCGAGTCTCGACCCAAGGGCCCGGCGCGAGCGCATGCGCAAGGTGAAGGAGGGCGAGTACGAACTCCTCTACGCCGCCCCCGAGGGCCTCGAGGCCTCGATCGGCGCAGCGCTCGAGGGCGTGAGGCTCACTACCCTGGCGGTCGACGAGGCGCACTGCATCAGCCAGTGGGGCCACGACTTCAGGCCCGCCTACCGCAACCTGCGCGGCTTCAAGGAGCGCTTCGGCGGCATTCCGGTCCTCGCCCTCACCGCCACCGCCACCCCGGAGGTGGTGAAGGACATCGTCGAGCAGCTGGGGATGGTCGATCCCCTCGTGCACCGCGGGACCTTCTTCCGGGACAATCTGAAACTGTACGCCTACCGCAAGGGGGAGGGAGCGATGGACGGGGTGGGCGGCGGCCGCCGCGGGCTGCGCACCTCGGAGGCGCTCCTGAGGCTCGTGCGCTCGCGCGAGGGCGAGAGTGGGATCGTCTACTGCCTGTCGCGCAAGTCGGTGGAGGCAGTGGCCGCCCAGCTCAGGACCCACGGCGTGGCCGCGAGCCCCTATCACGCCGGCATGGACAGCCAGGCGCGCACCGCGGTCCAGGACGCCTTCCGGGAGGGTACCCTGAAGGTGGTGGTGGCCACCGTCGCCTTCGGGATGGGCATCGACAAGCCCGACATCCGCTTCGTCATCCACCGTGACATGCCGCGCTCGATCGAAGGCTATTGCCAGGAGATCGGCCGCGCCGGGCGCGACGGCCGGCCCTCCGACTGCGTTCTCTTCTACTCGTGGGCCGACGTGCTCGCCTGGGACCGCCTCGTCGACCGCGGAGAACCCGAGCTCGCCGAGATGCAGGGGCGGCGGGTTCGCGAGATGTATGGGTTGTGCGAGGAGGTGGCCTGTCGCCACCAGGCTCTCGTGCGCCACTTCGGCGAATCCATGGCCGCTTGCGGGGAGAGCTGCGATCTGTGCCTGGGCACGGACGTGCTGTCGGAGACGCGGCCCTCGAGGCGGGCCTCTTTGAGGACGGGGCGGCGCGGCCGTCGAGCCGAAGGCCTTCCCGGCGCGTTCGAGCGGGAGCTCTTCGAGAAACTCAAGGCCCTGCGACGAAGGCTATCGGCCGAGCGAGCGGTCCCGGCTTTCTTCCTCTTCTCCGACAGCACGCTGCGTGCGCTCGCCGCGGTGCGGCCACGCGACGCGAGGAGCCTCGCCCAGATCCCGGGCCTCGGCCCGAAGAAGATCGAGCGTTACGGCGAGGCGCTGCTCGCTGCTTTGCGCTGATTGGAATCCCCGGCACTCCCAGCGCCCATGCCGCGCTCGCCCCCGCGTCGCTGCACGAGGTACCGGCGCACGAAGCTCACGGCCTCGTGCCACGCGCCGGGAGCGTGTTCCTGAAGAAGGAGACTCTGGGGTCGCCGAGCGTTGTCCGTGCAAAGCGGCGCCGCCTTTACGTGGCCAAGTTCGCCGCCCTTCCGAAAAGCGACCGGTTCGCCCCCCGTGAGCAGCTTTGAAAGGTGCGAGAAGAAGCTCGCGCGAGCCAAGGTCCGCAAAAAAGAGAAGCTCAAACACAACTCTAGGAGGCAGAGGGCTCGTAGGCCTCCACAACACCACCGGACGTTCCCTCTCGTGGGGATGACCGGCCGAGAACCGGACCGAGGCCGCGTTCGGTGGGTCCGCGCCGGCCGCGTCGCGGATGCCGAGGTGAATGCGGCCGGCCCCTTCCTCGCTCCCGGGATGCCGTTGCGAGCCGCAGGGGAGGACACGCTGGAGGGACTCCTCCGGCAAGCCGAGCAGATCACGAGCGGCAGGACCCGACCGTGGCGGCGCGAGTTTCGCTCGCGCCGCCCAGCCGAAATGAGGCAGTCTAACGGCCGGAGAGGGCGTGAACGGAGGCTCGATGGCGCTCGGCGCGACGCTCTACGACTTCGACGTGGAGCTCTGCCACGTCGAGAGGAACTTGCAGAAGCGGCTCGCGCTGCGGGCCGCCCGTCACCCCTCCGAGACCCTGGACAGGCTCTGGCTCAGGGTCCTCGCCTACTGCTGGCTCTACGAGGAGAGGATCGCCTTCGGCCCTGGCCTCTCCCTTCCGGACTCGCCCGACCTCTACGCTCAAAGCCTCACCGGCGAGAAGACGCTCTGGGCGAGGGTGGGCAAGCCTGACCCCGAGCGGCTCGGCCGGGAGGCGGACCGAGTGGCGCAGGCCAAGGTGGCGGTCCTGTTCGAGTCGCCCGAGCGCCTGCAGGCGTTCCTCAAGGGGGCGAGGGAGCGTGGGCTCACCCGGCTAGAGCGGGCCGAGCTCGCCTCGGTCGAGCCTTCCTTTCTTTCCGAGCTCGCGAAGATCGACGAGAGACGCACCCGACTCGCGCTCACCATCGTAGGTGACCACTTCTACGTGGAGCGAGCAGGCCGGGTGATCGATGGCCCGCTCGTTCGTGGGTGCCTTACCCCATAAGAGTTAGATTAAGAATCCGATGCATCCGAGCGAGGGTGTGTTAAACATCGCCCGGTAACAAGACCACCGCGGTCTATTTACCCCGCTTCACGCCCTGCGGAGTCGCGAATGCTGCGGATCAGCAAGCTCACGGACTACGGCCTCGTCCTTCTCACGCATCTCGCCCAGGAGGCGGGTCGCGACGTGAGGACGGCGCAGGAGCTCGCCGCGGGCTCGAAGGTCCCGGTGCCTACTGTTTCTAAGATCCTGAAAGAGCTATCGAAAGCGGGGATCGTCCTATCCCACCGCGGACGGCACGGGGGATATTGCCTCGCTCGCCCTCCGGATCAGATCTCGGTCGCGGCGGTGGTGGAGGCTCTCGAGGGTCCTGTCGCTCTCACCGAGTGCAGCACCCTCGCGGGCGAGTGCTCTCTCGAGCCGGATTGTCTCGCGAAAGGGCACTGGGGCCCCATAAGCCGGGCCGTGCAGCGGACGCTGCAGCGCCTGCCCCTTTCGGCTCTCGGGCCGAGGCCAGTGAGGATCGGGCGCCCTCCTGCCGAGCAGGGGAGCCATCTCACGGAGGTGATCTCGTGAACGACGAGGCGGTCCTAAGAGAGCTCACCGAGGGCAAGTACAAGTACGGGTTCGTCACCGAGGTCGAGAGCGACCAGGTGCCTAAGGGCCTGTCGGAGGCGATCATCCAGCAGATCTCCTCCCGCAAGGGAGAGCCGGATTGGTTGCTCGAGTGGCGTCTCAAGGCCTACCGGCACTGGCTCACTCTCTCGGAGCCCACCTGGCCGAACGTCCACTATCCGAAGATCGATTACCAGGACATCGTCTACTACTCGGCGCCCAAGCCGAAGAAGAAGCTCGGCTCGCTCGAGGAGGTCGACCCGGAGCTGAGGCGCGCCTTCGAGAAGCTCGGCATCCCTCTCGCCGAGCAGGCGCGGCTCGCGAACGTGGCGGTGGACGCCGTCTTCGATTCGGTGTCGGTGGCGACCACCTTCAAGGACAAGCTCGCCGAGCAGGGGATCATCTTCTGTTCCTTCTCGGACGCGGTGAAGCACCACCCCGAGCTCGTGAGGCGTTACCTCGGCTCGGTGGTGCCGGCGACCGACAACTTCTTCGCCGCCCTCAACTCGGCGGTCTTCTCCGACGGCAGCTTCGCCTACATCCCGAAGGGCGTGCGTTGCCCGATGGAGCTCTCCACCTATTTCCGCATCAACGCCTCGGAAACCGGACAGTTCGAGCGCACGCTCATCGTCGCCGACGAGGGCGCGAGGGTGTCCTACCTCGAAGGCTGCACGGCCCCGGTGCGCGACGAGAACCAGCTTCACGCGGCGGTGGTGGAGCTCGTGGCCCTCAGGGAGGCCGAGATCAAGTACTCCACCGTGCAAAACTGGTATCCGGGCGACGAAGAGGGCAAGGGCGGCATCTACAATTTCGTGACCAAGCGCGGCAAGGCGGCGGAGCGGGCCAAGATCAGCTGGACCCAGGTCGAGACCGGCTCCTCCATCACCTGGAAGTATCCGAGCTGCATCCTGCAGGGCGACGACAGCGTGGGCGAGTTCTACTCGGTCGCCCTCACCAACCATCGCCAGCAGGCCGACACCGGCACGAAGATGATCCACATCGGCAAACGCACCCGCTCGACCATCGTGTCGAAGGGCATCAGCGCCGGCCGCGGGCAGAACACCTACCGCGGGCTCGTCAAGGTCATGAAGGGGGCGGTGGGGGCTCGCAATTACTCTCAGTGTGACTCGTTGCTCATCGGCGATCGCTGCGGAGCCCATACCTTCCCCTACATCGAGGTGAAGAACCCGACCGCCCAGGTCGAGCACGAGGCCACCACCTCCAAGATCGGCGAGGATCAGCTGTTCTACTGCCGTCAGCGCGGCATCGCGGAGGAGGACGCCGTCTCCATGATCGTGAACGGCTTCGCGCGGCAGGTGTTGAAAGAGCTGCCCATGGAGTTCGCGGTGGAGGCCCAGAAGCTCCTCGGCATGAGCCTCGAGGGCTCGGTCGGCTAGAAGGGGGCCAGGCGAAATGGAGAGGGACGACGTCATGCTGCGCATCGAGGGCCTCAAGGCCGCCGTGGCCGGCAAACCCATCTTGCACGGTCTCGACCTCGAGGTCCGTCCGGGCGAGTTGCACGCGCTCATGGGCCCGAACGGCTCGGGCAAGAGCACGCTCGCCGGCGTGCTGGCGGGCAACGAGATCTACGAGGTCACCGCCGGCCGGGTGACCTTCGACGGAGAGGACCTGCTCGGCCTCTCCCCCGAGAAGCGGGCGGCCCGGGGCGTCTTCCTCGCCTTCCAGTACCCGGTCGAGATCCCGGGCGTCTCCAACATGTATTTCTTGCGCACGGCGCTGAATGCCCTGCGCAAGGCACGCGGCGAGGACCCGCTCGACGCCATGGACTTCCTCGCGGTGGCGCGCGAGCGGATGCAGATCGTGAAGATGGATCCCGCCTTCGCCAACCGGGGGGTGAACGAGGGATTCTCGGGGGGTGAAAAGAAGCGCAACGAGATCGTGCAGATGGCGGTGCTGGAGCCCAGGCTCGCCATCCTCGACGAGATCGACTCCGGCCTCGACATCGACGCCTTGCGGGTGGTGGCGGAGGGGGTGAACTCCCTGCGCTCGAAGGAGCGCGCCATGATCGTGGTGACCCACTACCAGAGGCTTCTCGACTACATCCGTCCCGACCGCGTGCACGTCATGGCGGCGGGCCGCATCGTGACGAGCGGTGGTCCCGAGCTCGCCCTCGCCCTCGAGGAGAAGGGTTACGGCTGGATCGAGAAGGAGCCGCCGCAGGCCCTCGCCGCGGCCGGGGAGGCGCAGCGGTGAGCGCCGCCGAAGCGAGCTTCGTCGCAGAGCTGGAGCGGGCGAGGGCTTCCTCGGCGCACGAGCCCGGGTACCTCGCGAGCCTGCGGAGCTGGGGGCGCGAGACCTTCGCGAGGGTACGGCTGCCGACGCTCAAGCAGGAGGACTGGCGCTACACGAACCTCGCCCCGCTCGCGGAGAGGTCCTTCGCCGACGCGAGGCCCGACCCGGGGGAAGTGAAGGGGTTGCCGCCCGCCCCGCGCCTCGTCTTCTTGAACGGCCGGCTCCTCCCCTCCGCCTGCGATCTCGAGGGCCTTCACCCGCGCCTGCGCCTCTCGAGCCTCGCCGAGACCTTGCGCGAAAGGCCGGCCCTGCTCGAGCCGTACCTCGGTGCGAGGCCGGCCCGGGGCGACCACGCCTTCCTCGCCCTCAATGCGGCGCTCTTCGAGGACGGTGCTCTCCTCGAGATCCCCGACGGCGTTTGGGTCGAGAGGCCGCTTCACCTGCTGTTCGTCTCGAATTCGGGGAAGCCGGCCGCCTCGCACCCGAAGAACCTCGTCCTCGCCGGGCGAGGGGCCCGCGCGACGGTGGTCGAGCACTACCGCGGTTCCGGTCCCTATTTCGTGAACGCCGTCACGGAGGTGGTGCTCGCCGAGGGCGCGGTCATCGAGCACGACCGCCTGCAGGAGGACGGCCCCGAGGCCGTCCATCTGGGCCAGCTCGCGGTCCGGCAGGCCGCCCAAAGCCGCTTCACCGGAGAGTCCTTCGCCCTGGGCGGCCAGCTCGCGCGCGTGGAGCTCGTGGCCGAGCTGCGTGGCGAGGAGGCGTCCTGCAACCTGTTCGGCCTCTACGTGGCGAGCGCGAACCAGCTGCTCGATCACCTGGTGGAAGTCGATCACGCGAGCCCGCACTGCACGAGCCGCGAGGTCTACAAAGGCATCCTCGACGGGACCTCGCGCGGAGTCTTCGCCGGGCGCATCCGGGTGCGCGAAGGGGCGCAGCGGACCGACGCTGACCAGGTGAACTCGAACCTGCTCCTCTCCGAGGAGGCCACCATCGACACGAAGCCCCAGCTCGAGATCCTGGCCGATGACGTGAAGTGCTCGCACGGCGGATCGGTCGGTCAGATCCGCGACGACCAGCTCTTCTACCTGCGCACGCGCGGGGTGCCCCTCGGCCTCGCCCGCGCCATGCTGACCTGGGCCTTTGCGAGCGAGATGGTGGACAAGCTCGGTCCCGAGGGCCTGCGCGCGCACGTGGGGCGGGCCGTCCAGGGGAGGCTCCCGGGCGGCGAACTACTGCGGGAGGTGGCGTGATGACGTCGCCGGTTCACCCGAGCCCGCCCGAAGCCGAGGTGGTGACCTTGCACCGTCCGGTGCGCGAAGCCTTCGACGTGGAGCGCGTCCGCTGCGAGTTCCCCATCCTGGCCCGGCCGGTGCGAGGCCGGCCGCTCGTCTATCTCGACAGCGCCGCCACCACCCAGAAACCGCGCCCGGTCGTGGAGGCCATGGCTCGTTTCTTCGACCAGGAGAACGCCAATGTGCATCGCGGGGTGCACTTCCTCTCCGAGCGGGCCACCGAGGCCTACGAGGGCGCCCGCGAGCGGGTGCGCCGATTCCTGAACGCCCGCCAGGCGAGCGAGATCGTCTTCGTGCGCGGGACCACCGAGGCTTTGAACCTCGTCGCCTTCACCTTCGGAAGGCTCAAGGTCCGCGCCGGGGACGAGGTGCTCGTGACCGCCATGGAGCACCACTCCAACATCGTCCCCTGGCAGATGCTGTGCGAGCAGCAGGGGGCGCGCCTGACGGTGGCCCCCATCGACGACCGCGGGGTCCTCGATCTGGAAGAGCTCGAGCGACGCATCGGGCCCCGCACCCGGGTCCTGTGCGTCACCCATGTCTCGAACGCGCTCGGGACGGTGAACCCGGTGAAGCGCATCGTCGCCCTCGCCCACGCGCGCGGGGTGCCGGTGGTGGTGGACGGAGCCCAGGGCGCGCCCCACCTGCCGGCCGACGTGCAGGCTCTCGACTGCGACTTCTATGCCTTCAGCGGTCACAAGATCTACGGCCCCACCGGCATCGGGGTGCTCTACGCCAAGGCGGAGCACCTCGAGGCCATGCCGCCCTGGCAGGGCGGGGGGGACATGATCCTGTCGGTCACCTTCGAGAGGACGACCTACAACCGCATCCCGCACAAGTTCGAGGCGGGCACCCCCAACATGGCGGGGGCGGTGGGCCTCGCCGCCTCGCTCGACTGGCTCGCCAAGCTGCCCCTCGCGCTCGCCTGGGAACACGAGCAGGACTTGCTTGACTACGCGACCAAGGCTCTCTCCCGCATCGGAGGGCTGCGCCTCGTGGGCACCGCCCCCGAGAAGGCGGCCGTCCTCTCCTTCGTGTTCGAGGACATCCACCCGCACGACATCGGCACGGTCCTCGACCGCGAGGGCATCGCCATCCGCACCGGCCATCACTGCGCTCAGCCGCTCATGCAGCGCCTGGGGCTTTCCGCCACCGCGCGGGCCTCGCTCGGGCTTTACAATACCCGCGGCGAGATCGACGCTCTCGTGGCGGGACTCGAAAAGGTGAGAAGGATGTTCGCATGAGCTCCGAGCTCGACGACCTCTATCAGGAAGTCATCCTGGACCACGGCCGCAGGCCTCGTAACTTTCGAAAGATCGAGGGAGCCACCCGGCAGGCCGAGGGCCTAAACCCCCTGTGCGGCGACCATTTCCAGCTCTACCTCAAGCTCGACGGGGATCGCATCGAGGACATCTCCTTCGACGGTTCGGGTTGTGCCATCTCCAAGGCCTCCGCGTCGCTCATGACTTCGAGCATCAAGGGCAAGACGGTGGCCGAGGCCGAGCAGCTGTTCGCGGAGTTCCATACCCTCGTCACCGAGGGGCCCGACAAGGTGTCGCTCTCGGAACTCGGCAAGCTGGCTGCGCTCTCGGGGGTGTGCGAATTTCCCACCCGGGTGAAGTGCGCGAGCCTGGTCTGGCACGCCCTGAAGAGCGCGCTCGCCGCAAAGTCGACGGCGGTCGTCTCCACGGAGTAGGCGATGGAACGAAGGGAACCGGTCCTCCTCGCGCGCGCCTGCGACGCCACCCAGATCCCGAGCGGCTTCAAGGTCACCCTGGAGAAGGACTCCTACGTCATCCCGCAGCAGGTGCAGGACGGCAACATCACCGTCATGACCGAGCGCGGCGGACTCGCACGCATCGCGGCCGCCGAGGCCGAGGCGCTCGGCCCCGAGTACGTCGAGCTCGCGGCCCGGGCGGCCGAGGCGCGCGCCAGCCGAGCGGAGGGCCCCTTCGACGAGGCGAAGGTGTGGGAGGAGCTGAAGACGGTCTACGACCCGGAGATCCCGGCCAGCATCGTGGAACTGGGACTCGTCTACCAGGTCACCTCGGAGCCGGTGCAGGGCGGGGTGAAGGTCTCGGTGGCGATGACGCTCACCGCGCCAGGGTGCGGGGTGGGGCCCGTGCTCGTCGAGGACGTGCGCAGCAAACTGGCGAGGCTCCCCGGAGTGAAAGACGTCGCGGTCGAGCTCGTGTTCGATCCTCCCTGGGACCCGAGCCGCATGTCCGAAGCGGCCAGGCTCACCCTCGGGTTCTTGTGAGCCCGCCTTCTAGCGAGGCCGGGGCCCCCGCAACGGGCCCGGGGCGTCCGTCGCGCGATCCCCGCGCTCCGGTGGGTGTCTTCGACTCGGGGGTGGGCGGCCTCTCCGTCCTGCGCCACATCCGCAAACTGCTGCCGAGCGAGCACCTGTTCTACGTCGCCGACTCGGCTCAGGTACCGTACGGGCCCAAGGGGGCCGACTTCGTGCGGGCGCGGGCCCTCCACATCGCCGAGTTCCTGCTCGACCAAGGAGCGAAGGCGCTCGTGGTCGCCTGCAATGCCGCGACGGCGGCCGCCGTCGCCACCCTGCGCGAGCGGCATCCCTGGCCGGTCGTCGGGGTCGAACCCGCCTTGAAGCCGGCGGCGGCCCGGAGCTCGGGTGTGGTTGCTGTCCTTTCTACCGAGCTCACCTTGGGGAGCGAGAAGTTCGGCAACCTGCTGGGACGCTGGGGCAGCTCGGTCGAGGTCCTGGTGACGCCCTGCCCCGGCTGGGTGGCGCTCGTGGAGCAGGGGGAGCTCAAGGGGGAACGGGCGAGAGAACTCGTCCAGCGTCAACTCGCCCCGCTGCTTCGCCAGGGGGTCGATACGTTCGTGCTCGGGTGCACGCACTATCCGTTCCTCACACCCGTCATCCGCGAGGTGGTTGGCCCGGGCGCCGCGATCCTGGAGACGGGAGAGGCGGTGGCCCGGCAGCTGAAGCGGCGACTGACGGCGGAGGGGCTGCTCTCGCCGTCCGAGGAGCTCGGGCGCGAGGCTTTCTTCACGAGCGGTGACCCGTCGGCGGTCGAGGCCGTGGTTCGAAGGTTGTGGGGCGAGGGGGCTCGCGTCGAGCACTTCGCGTGATGATGAGGCAAGGTCCCTTCTCGCGACGGGGGAGGCTGCCTTCGCACTCATCCTCGTTCGCAGCGCCGGGGGCGAGCGGGCGGAGAACCGCGGCGGACTTCGACCGGGGTCATGGCCTCGAACGTGCGCGGCCCTTTTTCTCTCGAGGGCGGTGGGGCAGGTCATGGAGGGCAGAGCCCCGCTCGCATCGCCTCAGTGGCTTGAACCACGTGGGTCGACCGCCTCGCACTCGAGTAGGTTCCCCACTCATCACGAGGAGCGCCGTCTCACCCGCGGTCATCATGATGGACCTTGGGCCCGTGTCGTGCGAAAACGTCCTCGACGTTGTCGAGCGACGCCGCAGCAAGGGTGAAGGGGGAAACCTCGCCGTCGACGGCCGCTTCACGGTGAAGCGAGGGAGCGCGAGCTCCCCCTTTTCAAATTTCCCTCGAGCGCGAAAGCGAGGGCCCGGACTCGAGGGGCCTTCCCTCAACTGACCCGGGGTCCGCTCGACCGAGGGATCGGCGCGTCGAAGTGCCGGAACAGCCTCGAGAGCGCGTTGGCGCAGCTATTGCAAAAACGGGCGAGCCGAGCCGGACGGGAGGCGCGTGCCGCGCCCTCTCCCCGTCCCGCTCGGTCAGGAGTTTGCACCGCATGGCTCAGTTCAAGGCATTTTCCCCCAAGGTCGAAGTGAACGGCGAGACTGTGCACGCCATCGTGGACGGGATGGGAGCCTTCAAGGCGAAAGCGCTCGCCCTGCTCACGGAACACGGGATCCCGGACCCGAAGCCTTCGGCTTGGTACTCCCAGCAAGCCTGGCTCGACGCCTTCAAGGCCATCGCGACGAGCATCGGGCCGGCCACGCTGTTCGCCATCGGCCAGAAGATCCCGGCGAACGCCAAGTTTCCGCCGGGCCTCGACAGCATCGAGAAAGCCTTGACCTCGGTCGACAGGGCCTATCGGGCGAACCACCGCGGCGGGGACATCGGGAGCTATCGAGCCGAGGAGTGCGGCCCGAAATCCGTGAAGATGGTCTGCGAGAACCCCTACCCGTGTGAATTCGATCACGGCCTCGTCACGGCGGTGGCCCAGCGTTTCAAGCCTGCCGGGACGATCGTGGTGAAGGTGAACCACGACCCGAAGGCGCCCTGCCGCAAGCACGGAGCCGATTCCTGCACCTATCTCGTATCCTGGTAAAGGGCGCGCTCGCCTAGCGGCGCAACCGTTCGAGCTCGGCGATCCAGCCGCTCGTGAGCCCGGCCGCGCGGGCACCGCGGAGGACTGCCTCGAGCCAGGCGGCGGAGGGCGCTTCCGCCTCCGGGCAGCGGCGGTCGGGGCTCGCCACGTAGGCCACGGCCGCTACCTTGGGCCCGCCCGCGAGCGGCGAGACGAGTACCTCGCACGCGCGAAAGAGCCCGGAGACGGCACCCTCCTTGTGGTCGGCGAGGCCCCGCGCGGCGCCTGGCATGGGCAGAGCGAGTCCCTCCACCCGCGACCCCGGCGCAGGCAGGAGACTTCCCACCGCTCCGTTCCAGTAGCGCGAGGCGACGTCGAAGCCGAGCCGGTAATCGTCGAGGCGGGAGGGGAATGCCTTCTCGAAGGGCGGGAGGAGGTAACCGTGCTCCCGCGCCCAGGCCAAAAAGGATTCCCGGTCGAGCGAGGAGCCGTAGAGAAACCAGACGAAGTCCTGCTCTGCTTGGCGGGCGGAGCCGGTCAGGGGAAGAGACACGCCGGGGCTCTAATCGGAACGGGTAAGCCTTACCGCGTCTCAAGCGGAGGGGATCCGGACGCACCCCAGCCCAGTGCCCACGGGGGTACGTGCTCAGCCTCTCACGCCTCCCTCCCGCCGAAAATGGCCGTCAGGCTGGGTGGGGCCCTAAAGCGGCACACGCAGCGTTGCCGCGATTCGCACTCCGTCGGGCGAAAGGGACCGGCCGATTCACGGATTGTCCTCCCGTGGCTTTGGAGGCTTTCCACGCGGGCGTGGACAGGCCAAGGAGCAGCCGAGACCCGTCCACGACGCAGACCCTCAGGCAGCCAAGGTGGAGAACGGCCGCGGCCTCAAGGTGAGGGGGACCCGCTTGCCCGCCCGGAGCACCTCGAGCGCGAGGAGCGGCTCCTCGGAGAGGACCATCACCCGCTGCAGGTCGTCGAGCGTGACGATGGGCCCCTGGTTGGCGGCGACGAGGAGATCACCTTCCCGGACGCCGCCCCGCTCGGCCGGAGAGCCCGGCTCCACCTTCAGCACCCGCACGGCGCGTGCGCGGGCGAGTTCCTTGGCGAGGATGAGATCGAGATCCTCACCCCGCGCCGCGATGCCGAGGAAGGGACGGCGCACCTCTCCGTGGCGGATGAGCACGGAGGCCACCCAGCTCGCCGTGTGCGAGGGAATGGCGAAGGCCATGCCGTGGGCCCAGGGCAACATGGCCGTGGTGACGCCGACCACCGCCCCATCCGCGTCGAGGAGCGGACCACCCGAGTTTCCCGGATTCACGGCGGCGTCGGTCTGGATGAGGCCGTCGAAGAGGCCGCCCTCGGGGGTGGGCAGCGTACGGTAGAGCGCCGAGACGACACCCATGGTGACCGATCGCTCGAACCCGAGCGGATTGCCGATGGCCACCACGAGCTGGCCCACCGCGAGCGCGCGGCTGTCGGCGAGGGGCAAGGCGCGCAGGCCCGGGGCCTCCACCCGCAGGACCGCCAGATCGGTGCGCTCGTCCACCCCGACGCGCTCCCCCTTCACGGTCGAGCTGCCGGACAGGCGGACCTGGATCGGTCCCTGCGCGCGCGCCACGTGGGCGTTCGTGAGCAGATAACCGTCCGGGGCGAGGACGAGCCCCGAACCCTGCCCGCGCCGCTGCTCGATCCCGACCACCGAGGGAGAGGCCTGGGCGACGAGGGCCGCAAGGTCGTGAGAGAGGCTGGCGAGGAGTGTCATGGCTCACCTTTCCCCCGTCCGCCGCGCGCCCCCACGGTGAGGGCGACCTCGAGGGGCTGACCGCCCCGCCACAGCTTCGCGCGCGCCAACCCGCCGATGCGCTCCTCCTCGAGCAGGGGCATGAGATCGCTCAGGTGACTCACCGCCGCCCCGTCGACGGCGAGCATGAGGTCCCCCACCGCCACGCCGGCCCGTCCGGCCGGGCTGTCTTCCTCGACCGCCGTGATGAGCAGCCCCGAGGTCTGCCCGATTTGCTCTGCGGCGGCCGAGGGGAGGCGGACCGGAATGCTCGCGACTCCGAGATACCCGCGCCTCACCCCCCCGTGCAAGAGGATAGCCTTCACGATGCGCCGCAACGTCGCGGCGGGGACCGCAAGCGGCGTGTCACGCACGAGGCCGGCGGTGCCGAGCCCAAGACCACCTCCGGAAAGGTCGAGGACGAGACCTCCCGAGAACCCGTGATGCAAGGCGAAGCCGAGCTCGATGTATCGGTCGACCTTGCCGCCGCCCGTTGTCCGAAAACCCTCACCAAGGCGGGACACGATGCCAAGCCCGACCTTGGGGCCACGGCCGGGCCGCGTCACGCACAACACGAGCTCGCCCACCTCGAGGGGCCTGTCCACGAGCTCCGCGGCGGGAAGGCCGGTCGCCTTGACACGGAGCACTGCGAGGTCGGTCGTCGGATCGCAGCCGACGAGTTCGGCTTTGATGGTCTCGCCGGAAGAGAGTCCGACCGAGACCTCGTCCTCCCCTTCGATGCCGTGGTACGCGGTGAGCACCAACCCCTCCACGCCCCAGACGATGCCCGACGACGATCCGCAACGGTGACCATCCACCCGCACCACGGAGGGGGCAGCCCCCTTCACCAGCGCAGCAATGTCCTTCGAAAGCTCGAGCAGCCTCTCGCTCATATGATCCTCCAACGAGCCGTGAAGGTACCGAGATCGGGCCTCGCACACATCGTCCGGACGCCCAGGCCAAGACCTGGCCGGACGGACAGGAACTCTCCAGGGGCGAGAGGCCGAGCCCTTGCCAGTTTCTGGCAGGACGGCGAGCCCGTGCCACAATCCTTCGCATGCGCAGAGTCGAGGTCGCGAGCGCTGGGGCCTTTGACCCCTTTGGGCCCTCTCGTGTGGAAGACCCTGCGCGCGGCGGCGACGCCGTAACCCCGGTGCCCTGCCGTGCGTAGTTCGACGGAGAGGAGCGAAGAGGCGCTCATGCTGGCGTACCTCGGGGGCGACGCCTTGGCCTTCGAGCGACTCTTCAGGGCACTCGCCCCTTCGCTCATGGCTTTCTTCATGCGCTCGGCGAAGAACGCGGCGGTGGCGGAGGACCTCCTGCAGACGACTTTCCTCAAGCTGCACGGTGCGCGCGGGTCCTGGCGCCCCGGTGAGCGGCTCAGGCCCTGGGTCTTCGCCATCGCGGCCCGCACCCGCATCGACTGGCTGCGCCGCCACGGACGGGTCGAGGAGCTGGCCGAGGAGGAGGATCTCGCGTCCGCGCCGGATCCGGCCGACCCCCGCGAGGGACTGCTCGAGCGCGAGCGGGGCGAACGGGTGCGGGCGGCGCTCGAGCGCTTGAGCGAGCCCCAGCGGATGGTGGTCCACCTGCACCGCTTCGAGGGACTCTCCTTCGCCGAGATCGGTCTCATCCTCGGCATCTCGGAGGGAGCGGCCAAGCTGCGCGCCTTCCGGGCCTACGGGCAGCTGAGAGGCCTTTTGCAGGACCTCGTCGAAGAGGAGAGGCCGTGACCTTGTGCGAACGCTTCCGGGCCTCGGCGCCGGGCCTCGCCGCCCTGCCGCCGGACGATCCGGAGCGCCTGGCCGCGAGCGCGCACGCCGAGACCTGTGCCGAGTGTCGCAAGGCACTCCTCGAGGGAGAGCGGCTCGAGGCCCTGCTCGCCCTGGCCGGCTCGAGCGAAGTGTCGGCCTCTCCCTCCGGCGCGGCCTATCTGTCGATAAAGCGGGATCTCGAGCGGGAGGGGCGAAGGCGGGTTCTGGGCTCCATCGTCGCCATCGGGGCCGCGCTCGTCTTGCTCGTCACGCTCGCCCATGAGCGCTCCCACGCCCCTTCGGACCTCGCTCTGGCGGCAGGGCTCGCCCTCGCAGCGTTCGGGCTCGCCACCCAGGCCAGTCGATTTACCTTGGGTGCGGCCACGGCGGCGGTGATCGCCGCGCTCGCCGCCGCGCTCCTCGGGGGCAAGGGTGGGCCGCTCGAAGCCGCGGCGGGGCTCGACTGCCTTGCCTCGGAGCTCGTGGCGGCCGCGGCGGTGTTGTGCGCGGTGCGTCTCGCGGTGCGCGGCGGGGCCACCTTCCCGCAATACGGGGCCTTCGCGGCGGGGGCCGCCGCCGGGGCGCTCGCGGCCGATGCGGCCCTCGAGGTCACCTGCGGCGCGCACGGCTCCCTGCCCCACGTCCTTTCCTTCCACGTCGGGGGGGTCGTCCTGGCGCTCGCCCTGGCGCGTCTCGCGCTGCGGAGGCGGGCGCGCCCCGAGGCCGCCGGCGCCTGAAGACGCGGTCACAGGACGACGAGACCCCGGCGCGCGGCGAGTACGATGGCCTCGCTGCGGTTCTCGGCCCCGAGTTTTCCGAGGATCGATTCGACGTGAAACTTGGCCGTGCGCTCGGAGGTACCGAGGCGCTGCGCGATGACCTTGTTCGGGAGACCTTCGGCGAGGAGCGAGAGCACCTCCATCTCCCTCGGGGTGAGGCCTTCCCCGACCGCCCCGGCCGCCGCCGGCTGGACCCAGCCTGAGAGCGGGCGGTCGAGCGCGATGAGCCCGTGGACGACCGAGGTGAGCGCCGCGGCGAGCTTGTCGGCACTCGCGTCGCGCAGGACGACGCCGCGCGCGCCGCCGCGCAGGGCCCGTGCCGCCTGCTCTTCCCCGTCCGCCAGCGCCACGAGTGGAAAGGCGGCCGCGAGGGCACCGAGGGCCTCTTGGCCGGACGCGAGATCGAAGAGGATCCCCTCCACGCCCAGTGCGCGCAGGCCCTCGAGGTCCTGGGGGGAGGGCGTTCCCACCACCGCCACCTCCTCGCGGTGGGAGAGAAGCGCTGCGAGTCCACTGCGCGTGAGCGGATCGTCGCTCACGATGGCGACGCGGAGCGGCTGCATCCTCCCTCCATAAGCTCGAGCGCGGCCCCCTGCCGTCGCGAGGTGGGCACATGGGGGCGGCGCGTCCGCTCGGGCCTCCCCTTGGCCGGGCTAGCGCGTCCCAGGTGCCACGCACCAGGCGGCGAGCCAGAGGCGGGTTCGATGGCCTGCTCATCGGGACCGTGAGACCGGGCTCCCGGCCGGATCCGTCTGTCAGTTCTTCGATCCTGATCCGTCTTCTATTCCGTCACTCACACACATCGCATGAAGGAAAAAGACCATGAACCGCAAGACCAGGTTGAACAAGGCTTCTCCCCGCATCGCCTCGGCGCCGAAGTCGCTCCGTGATGACGAGCTCCGCACAGTCGCTGGAGGCTATATCCAGCATGCCAATACCGCACAAGAGTGGGCGTTTTGGCTTACCGACGGTTACGTCAATATTCACTGATTGTCGATCCTTTCCATGCAGGTGAGCCAGTTCTTCAATCCTGGCTCGTACATCGCTGAAGCGAGCCGGGGGCCTCCGCAAGGACGAGCCCCCTTCTCGTCCTCGTGCACGTTCTAAAGCGGCGCCCCCCGGGTGGATAGCTGTCAGTTTTGGAATTCGTCGCGGTCTAGCCTAGCGAGGAGAAGTGGCCGAGGAGGTTCGCGCTCGCGCACCCCGTTCGACCCCCCAGGCAGTCTTCATCCATTTGAAAGGAAACTCCGATGCGCAAAGATCCGAAGTCCATTTCCCGATCCACCCGCTTCTCGGACGCCGATCTCGCGGCAGTCGTGGGGGGCATCATCATCATCGGGGGGCTTGGCGCCTCTCGCTTCAGCCTTGCTGCCGACGAGCTCAATCCCCAGCCGCTACCGCCTCGTCTGCCTACCGGCTTCTCCTCGATCTACTGATGCCCACTGGCCGCGGACGCCGGCCCTACTCGTCTTTGTGTGGACGGTGTTCGGGGGTGCGCGGCTCAGCCGGTCGCCCATCCGCCAGTACCTCCACCCCATGCGCGGGGAAGGTCTGTAGACGGTCACCAGGATGCGGCTCGTTCTTCACCTCACTGTCGATTCTGGGCGTACGGGCGAAGAATTCGCGCCGGTGAGGGAGTTCGGGTAGGGCCGTGGGGCGGACCTTGCAGGGTGAGGGCCCGGGTCTTGCCTAGCCCCCCTGGGCCACGCTGACCCGGCCGACGCCGCGCCTCTCGAGGAAGGCCCTCGCCTGCTCGCGCTGGTCGCCTTGCAGGACGAGTGCGCCTTCCTCCCTGGCGCCGCCGCAGGCGAACTCCTTGCGCATCTCGGCGAGCCACCGATCGAGCTCGTCCGGGGAAAGCTCCATCCCCTCGACCATCGTCACCTGGCGGCCCCGGCGTCCGGCCCGCTCGACGCGCACCCAAGCACGCGCCGGCACGGGCGCGGGCTTCACCTCCACTTCGGGGGGCGCAGGCCTCCCTTCCATGCCGAGCTTGGCGGCGAGGCCGGCGAAGGGGTTGTGGACGAGGGGAGCGGGCGGAGGCCTGGACGCATCGCGCTTGGTCATCGCCCTCTTCTCGTTTGCACTCGCACCCGACGCAAGGGCCGAGGAGCGAGGACTTCGTGTCCGCGTGCGGGACGAGAGCACGGTCCCCGCGCGTCCCCGAGCTTATAATCCTTTTCCCCCCGGCAAAACCCGCGCGAGCGGGGAGTTGAGGGAGCGTGAAGCCCCATCTGGTACAGGGAGGAAAGAGGGGACATGGCCGAGACCGCCAGCGCACTAGCCCATCACAAGGCCCATGCCACCACCTACCTCGAGGATCTGAAGGAGCTCATCCGTATTCCGAGCGTATCCTTCCCTGGCTTCCCCGAGAACGAGGTGAGGCGAAGCGCCGAGGCGGTAGCCGGCCTCCTGCGGCGCCGCGGTTTCGAGAACGTGGAAGTGCTGTCGGTGCAGGGAGCTCACCCTTACGTCTACGGCGAGGTGCTGCGGGATCCCCGCGCCCCCACGGTGCTCCTCTACGCGCATCACGACGTCCAGCCTCCGGGAGAGGAGCACCTGTGGATCTCGGCGCCCTTCGACCCGCAGGAGCGGGGTGGTCGCCTCTACGGCCGGGGCAGCGCCGACGACAAGTCGGGCATCGCCGTGCACGCGGCGGCCGTCGACAGCTGGCTGCGAGGCGCCGGCGAGCTACCGGTCAACGTGCGCGTGGTGATCGAGGGCGAGGAGGAGATCGGGTCCGAGCACCTCGCCGCCTTCCTGCGCAAGTTCCGGGCCCGGCTCGACGCTGACGTCATGGTGCTCACCGACACCGGCAACCTCGACACCGGAGTGCCCTCGGTCACGGTGGCTTTGCGCGGCCTCGTCACCGTCGACGTGGAGGTGCGCGCCCTGCGCCAAAGCGTCCACTCCGGAATGTGGGGTGGCCCGGTCCCGGATGCGGCCATGGCGCTCGCCCGCATGCTGGCCTCGCTGGGCGCCCCGGACGGGTCCATCGCCATTCCGGGCATCTACGAGCGGGTGCGGCCGCTCACGCCCACGGAGCGGGAGAGCCTCTCGCGGCTGCCGGTGACGGAGGACGACGTGCGGCGGCAGGCCGGTGTGCTCGAGGGGGTGGAACTGCTCGGCAGGCTCCACCCCTGCGAGATGAACTGGTGGCAGCCGTCGCTTTCGGTCAATGCCATTCAGGCCTCCAGCCGGAGGGACGCGCGCAACGTCATCAACGACGCGGCCTGGGCCCGGGTGGGCATCCGGCTCGTGCCCGACATGGATCCGGACGATGTGCGGGACCGTCTGGTCGCGGCGCTGCGCAAGGCGGCGCCTTGGGGCGTGAAGGTCAAGGTGAAGACGGAGACGGCCGGGAAGCCCTGGAAGACCGACACCTCCCACCCGGCCTTCCAAGCCGTCTTCCGGGCTCTCGAGCAGGGCTACGGACGCGAGGCGATCGCCATCGGATGCGGCGGGTCGATCGGGTTCGTCGAGCCGTTTGCCCGCGAGCTGGGAGGGGTGCCGGCCCTCCTCATCGGGGTGGAAGACCCCTATACGAACGCCCACTCCGAGAACGAGAGCCTGCACCTCGGCGACTTCGAGAAGGCGGCGCGGAGCGCGATCCACCTCTACGCCGAGCTCGCGCAGGGTATGAAGAAGCCCTAGAGGATAAGGACGAGGTTCCCAATGGCTCCTCCCCCCGTAAAGCCGCTCACGGCCGAGGCCCGGGCTCTAGAGCGCGCCCGCGACCTTCCGAACCCGAGGACGGCCACCGACGTCGAGTCCCTGCGGCGTTCCTTCCTCGACCACCTCCAGTTTTCACGCGGCAAGGACGAGCACAGTGCCACCGCGCTCGACCGCTTCTTCGCGCTCGCCCACAGCGTCCGCGACCGCCTGATGCGGCGCTGGATCCAGACTCAGCAGGCGTACTACCGGTCCGACGCACGGCGGGTTTACTACCTTTCGCTCGAGTTCCTCATGGGCAAGGCGCTCGAGAACAACCTCATCAACCTCGACCTCTATCACAACGCGCGCGAGGCCCTGCGCGGCATCGGGGTCGAGGTGGCCGATCTGTTCGACGAGGAGCCGGACGCCGGCCTCGGCAACGGTGGCCTCGGCAGGCTTGCCGCCTGCTTCCTCGACTCGATGGCCACCCTGAGCCTGCCCGGCTACGGCTACGGCATCCGCTACGAGTTCGGCATCTTCGATCAGGACATCCGGGACGGGTGGCAGGTCGAACGCCCCGAGGAGTGGCTGCGCTACGGCAATCCGTGGGAGGTACCCCGCCCTGAGTACGAGGTGCCGGTCGCTCTCTATGGGAGAACCGAGCCCTACCGCGACCCGGAAGGGCGCTTCCGGGTCCGCTGGCTCGGTGACCGGCACGTGCTTGGCACGCCCTACGACACCCCCATCGCCGGCTATCGCAACGGGACGGTCAACACGCTCCGGCTGTGGAGGGCGCGGGCCCACACCGAGTTTGACTTGGCCGATTTCAACCGCGGCGACTACCTCGCGGCGGTGGAGGAGAAGAACCTCTCCGAGAACATCTCCAAGGTGCTCTACCCGAACGACCTCACCGTGATGGGCAAGGAGCTCCGCCTGCAGCAGCAGTACTTCTTCGTGGCCTGCTCCATACACGACATCCTCACCCGCCATCTCAAGACGCACGAGGACTTCGGCTCCTTCGCCGAGAAGGTGGCCATCCAGCTCAACGACACGCATCCGGCCATCGCCATCGCCGAGCTCATGCGCCTGCTCGTGGACGAGCACGGCTTCGAGTGGGAGGAGGCCTGGAAGACCAGCCAGACCGTCTTCGGCTACACCAACCACACCCTGCTTCCCGAGGCGCTCGAGCGCTGGCCGGTCGACCTCTTCGGTCGGGTCCTGCCCCGTCACCTCGAGATCATCTTCGAGGTGAACCGGCGCTTCCTCGAGTCCCTGCGCCCCTTGCCCGGACTCGATCCGGCCACGGTCGAGCGCATGTCGCTCATCGAGGAGGGTCCGGTAAGGCAGGTGCGCATGGCGAACCTGGCCGTCATCGGCTCGCATTCGGTGAACGGGGTGGCCGAACTGCACACGGAGCTCCTCAAGACCGACCTCTTCCGGGACTTCCACTCCCAGTGGCCCGAGCGCTTCAACAACAAGACCAACGGGGTGACCCCGCGCCGCTGGCTCCTCCAGGCCAATCCCGCGCTCGCCTCCCTCGTGAGCGAGGTGATCGGCCCGGGCTGGGAGACGGACCTCGAGGAGCTGCGCCGGCTCGAGCCCTTCGCCGAGGACCCGGCCTTCCGCCGCCGCTTCCGCGAGGTGAAGCGGCTCAACAAGGAGCGGCTCGCCGAGATCGTGCTCCGCGAGAATGGCATCACCATCGACATCGACTCCATCTTCGACGTCCAGGTGAAGCGACTGCACGAGTACAAGCGCCAGCTGCTCAACCTCATGCACATCGCGGCCCAGTACCTGCGCATGAAGGCCGATCCCAGCTACCTGCCCGTCCCGCGCACCTATCTGTTCGGGGCCAAGGCGGCGCCCGGCTACCAGATGGCCAAGTGGCACATCAAGCTCATCAACTCGGTCGCCGAGGTGGTGAACCACGACATCGACCTGCGCGGGCGCATCGCCGTGGTGTTCCTCAAGAACTACCGTGTCTCCCTGGCCGAGCGCATCTTTCCCGCCGCCGACGTGTCCGAGCAGATCTCCACCGCCGGCAAGGAAGCCTCAGGCACCGGCAACATGAAGTTCGCCATGAACGGCGCGGTGACCATCGGCACCCTCGACGGAGCCAACGTCGAGATCCGCGAGGAGGTGGGAGAGGAGAACTTCTTCCTCTTCGGCCTCACCGTCGAACAGGTGAGGGAGCTCAAGCGGCGCGGCTACGAGCCCTGGGAACTCTACCGGCAGAATCGCGAGCTCAAGGCGGTCATCGACGCCCTGGCCGGCGACACCTTCTCGCCCGGTCAACCCCGACTGTTCCAGCCCATCGTCGACGGCCTGTTGAACGGCGGCGATCCCTACCTGTGCCTCGCCGACTTCGCCAGCTATCTGCAGGCACACGAGGAGGTCTCGAAGACCTACCTCGACCAAGAACGCTTCACCCGGATGGCCATCCAAAACATGGCGCGCATGGGCAAGTTCTCCTCGGATCGCACCATCCTCGAGTACGCGCGTGACATCTGGCGCGTGAATCCGATCAAGATCCTCTGAGCCGAAGACGGGGTCCGGGTTGGCCGGACTCGGCCGAGGAGGGGTGGGCGCACGCGGGCAGGCAGGCGGGGACCGCCGCGGGCGAGTGCCGGGCATGTCACTGCCCCGGCGACGGCTTTGGCCCTCGCCGGCCTAGCGGACGCGGGCGCCACCCGAAGCGCTCGAGCGAGACGAAGCCGCGCGCGTCGACCTCCACGCCTTCGCGCTCGAGCAGGTCGCGCTGGGCGGCGGCGCCCATGGGGTCGAGGATGGCGATGCGAGCCACGCGCCGCGAGCGCTTGCCGAGCACCCGCTGCCAGGGCACCCGGTGACGGGAGCCGTGGAGCGCCGAGAGGGCGAACCCCACCTGGCGGGCTGCGCGCGGGCGCCCGGCGAGGAGCGCCACGAATGAATAGGTGGCGACGCGCCCGCGCGGGATGCGGCGGACGACCGCGTAGTAAGCCTGAAACGAGCTCGTCAGGGAGGCCATGCATTTCGACTTTACAGCCTCGAAGGCCGCGGTAACCTCCCTTGGCATGAAAAGGACCTCCGGGATGATCGGTCTCACCACCGCCGCGCTGCTCGCCTCCGGCGGCTGCGGCTACCAGGCGATCCCGGCGGCCGACAACAACGTGGCCGCCGCGTGGAGCGAGGTGGAGAACCAGTACCAGCGCAGGTCCGACCTCGTCCCGAACCTCGTCGAGACGGTGAAGGGGTACGCCGCCCATGAGCAGCAGACCCTGGAAGGCGTGGTGGAGGCGAGGGCCAAGGCCACCCAGGTCCAGCTGAGCGCGAACGACCTCACCCCCGAGAACCTGAAGAGGTTCGAGCAGGCCCAGGCCGGATTGCGCAGCGCGCTCGGCCGGCTCTTGGCGGTGTCCGAGAACTATCCGCAGCTCAAGGCCAACGAGAACTTCCGCGACCTGCAGGCCCAGCTCGAGGGCACGGAGAACCGCATCGCGGTGGCACGGCGTCGCTACATCGAGGCGGTCCAAGCCTACAACAATCTGCTCACCGTTCCGCCCACGAGCTGGACCAACTCGCTCTTCTACAAGAAGCAGCCGAAGGCACAGTTCACCGCGACGACGCCCGGGGCCGAGCAGGCCCCCAAGGTGAAGTTCTGAGACCCCAACGCACGCCGGGGGCGCCCAGGGCGGCGCGGGTGGCCCTTCTCGCCCTCCTCGTCTCCACCGCCGCGTCCTCCGAAAGAGCCCGTGCTCGCGAGGTGCCGGCGCTGCAAGGCCCGGTCGTCGACGAGGCGGGGCTCCTCGACGCGCGCGACCGCGAGCGCCTGGGGGCGCTCTGCCGCTCGGCCTGGGCGCTGCCAGCCGATCGGCGCGTGCAGCTCCAGTACCTCCTCCTCGACTCGCTCGAGGGCGAGGACATCGCCGACTTCTCCACCAAGGCCTTCGAGGCCTACAAGCTCGGTGACCGGGACAGGGACAACGGCGTCCTCCTCGTCGTCTCGCGCCAGGACCGCCGCGTGAAGATCGAGACCGGCTACGGTACCGAGGGGGCGCTCACCGACGTCCAGGCGAGCCGCATCATCCGCAACACCCTCGCCCCTGCCTTCCGGCAGGGCCGCTACGGGGAAGGACTCTACGAGGCCGGGGTCGAGATGCTCTCGGCGCTCGGCGCCCTCCCGCAGGGCGCGACGGGGGCGCGCCCGGTGTCGTCGGCCGGTCGCCAAAGGCTCTCCACGAGCTTTATCCTGCTCCTCTTCCTTCTCGTCCTGGCCTTGCGCGTGTTCACCGGCTTCGGTCCCCGCCGCCGCTTCTTCGGCGGCGGCTTCGGCGGGCCGTGGGGAGGCGGCCTCGGCCGGGGAGGGTGGGGTGGCGGCGGGTGGGGCGGCGGCGGCGGCGGCTGGGGCGGGGGGGGTGGGCGCTCGGGCGGCGGCGGCGCCTCGGGAGGATGGTGATGCTCGAACATGCCTTCGGGGTGGAGGCACGCCGCCGCATCGAGGAGGCGGTGCGTGTCGCCGAGAGGGAGAACACCGGACAGATCGTGCCGGTGGTGGTGGAGAAGTCGGCCGGCTACCCGGAGGCGCGCTACCGGGGAGCTCTCCTCGGCGCGGCGGTGGCGACGCTCGCCGTGCTCCTCACGGGTTCACGGATTTCCCTCGGCGAGCTGCCCCTCCTCCAGCTTTCGGCGGGCGGACTCGGCGCGCTCCTCGCGCTCGTTCCCGCGCTCGAGCGCATCCTGGCCGGCCGGGCCGAGATCGAGCTCGCCACCCGGGAGCGGGCTGTCCGGGCCTTTTACGAGAACGGACTTTCCCATACGGCGCAGGGGACCGGGGTCCTCGTCTTCGCCTCGCTCTTCGAGCGCCGGGCGGTGGTCCTCGGCGACCACGGTATCCACGCCAAGGCCGGTGACCTCGCCTGGCGCGGTGCGGTCGATCGTCTCTCGGAGGGACTGCGCCGCGGCGACCCCGCGGCTGGGTTCTGCGAGGCCATCGCCCTGTGCGGGGCGGAACTCCGCAAGCACTTCCCGCGGCCGCCGGGGGGCGGCCCCGGCAACGAGCTCGAAGACGGCCTGCGCGCGAGCAAGCGATGAACCCTCACGGGTACCCTCTAACAAGGTAGCTCCGAGCGGAGGGTGGGCGGAGGATCGAAGGGCAGGAGCTCGAGGCGCGCATCACCGCGATGTTGACAATTCGTCTGCTGCTGCGGATAACGCCCCCATGTCAGGCGCCAAGATGATTGAGCGCGGAGCGCGCAGGTCCGGCCGGGGCCAGCGCGGGGGGGCGAGGCGGGAGGTCCTTTCCGAGTCCGGCGGCCATCCCACCGCCGACCTCGCTCCGGTGGTGGGAGCGAACCTGCGGCGGCTCAGGGTGAAGCGCGCCCTCTCGCTCGAGAAGCTGTCGAAACTCTCGGGCGTATCCCGGGCCATGCTCGGGCAGATCGAGCTCGGGCAGAGCGCACCCACCATCAACGTGCTCTGGAAGATCTCTACCGCGCTCGGCGTTCCGTTCTCCGGACTCATCGGCCAGCGGCAGGCGGGTGGGGTGGTGGTGCTGAAGGGCGAGGCGGCCAAGACGCTCACGAGCCACGACGGGACCTTCAGCTCGCGCGCGCTCTTTCCCTTCGACGAACCGCGGCGCGTCGAGTTCTACGAGCTGCGCCTCAAGGCCGCCGGGGAGGAGCACGCCGACCCGCACGCCCCCGGCACGGTGGAGAACCTCGTCGTCTCGAAGGGCGCGGTCGAGATCGAGGTCGAGAGTTCGCGTTACCTCGTGGAAGAGGGGGACGCCATCGTCTTCGAGGCCGACGTGCCGCACGTCTATCGAAATCCGGTGGGGAGCGAGGCGGTCATGTACCTCGTCATGACCTACGCCGACACGGTGGGCTGAAGGGCGAGCGAGCGCGACACCTCGAGCGTTGACCGACTAGACCCCGGGACGTACTGTGGCGGGACGAGAGGGGAACCGGTGGACCAACGGATTCCGATCGGCCGCCTCCTCGTCGAGCGCGGCGTGGCCCGCCTGGCCGATGTCGAAGCCGCTGCGGCCACGGCCCGGGTGGGCGACAGCCGTCTCTGCTCGAAGTTGCTCGAGGCGAACGCCTGCGACGAGGGGGACCTCGTGGCCGCCCTCGCCGAGCTCCACCGGCTCCCCGGCGTCGACCTCTCCCGCACGGTGGTGGACCTCGCGGCGCTCGACTTCATCCCGCAGGCGGTGGCCGAGGCCGACCTGCTCCTGCCCATCTCGGTCGAGGGGGGTCGACTCCACCTGGCGGTGGCCTCGCCCTCCGAATCCGCGCGGGTGGTCTCGGAAGTGCGCTTCGTCACCGGTCGCGAAGTGTCCCTCTACGTGGTCGTGCTCCATGCGCTGCGCGCCGCCATCGCGGCGTGCTACGAGGCCCGGGAGAAGGGGACGGCCGTGTGGCGAGGCCATGCCGCCCCACAGGATGCCGGCCCCCAGTTGGCCGTGCGGACCCCTCCGCTCGCCGGTGCTGCGCTCACCGACGACTTCGAGATCGTCGACGAGGTGCCGGTCGAGGAGGTGGTCCATGCGGTGGCGGTGCAGGGCGGTCCGCGACGGGTACTCGTGGTGGACGACGAACCCGCCATCCGGCTCCTCGTCCAGCGCGCCCTCGAGCACCGTGGCTTCGCCGTCGAGACCGCACAAAATGGCCAGGAGGCGCTCGAGATGGCGCGCGGGTCCCCCGATCTCGTCCTCCTCGACGCCATGCTTCCCAAGCTGCACGGCTTCGAGGTGGCGCGGCGCCTGCGCGCCGATCCGGCCACCCGACGCATCCCCATCATCATCATGTCCGCGGTCTACCGCGGGTGGCGCTTCGCCCAGGATGCGCGGGACAGCTTTGGCGCGGAGGACTACGTCGAGAAGCCCTTTCGGGTGGACGACCTCTTGCGCCGCATCGACGCGGTGCTCGAGGCCCGGCCAGCTTCGCAGGGGACGGCGGCCATCCCGCTCGTGGAGAGCGGCCGTGACGCGCTCGCGAAGGGGCGCTTCGCCGACGCCACCGCCCAGTTCGAGGAAGCCACCCGCATCGATCCCTTCTCGGCCGAGGCGCACTTCGGCCTTGGCGAGGCGCTGCGGGCAAAGGGCGAGCTCTTCCAGGCCATGAGCGCCCTCGAGCGGGCGCTGGAGCTGAGGCCGGTTCTGCTCCCGGCCATGCGCACGCTGGCATCCCTCTACCTCGAGAAGGGGTTCCGCTCCAAGGCGGCCGAAATCCTCGAACGCGCGGTCGGTGTCGCGCGCGACCCCGAGACGCGCGAGCGGCTGAGGCAGGAACTCATCCCCCTCTTGTGACCGCCCGCTTCGCGGTTTTCTGAACGCCTCCGGTCCGCCATGACGAGGCCGCTCTTTGCCCGCGTTCCGGGCAGGGCGTTGCCTTCGGCGCCGACAGCGGTGCCGCTCTTCCGCAAAAAGGCCCGGCCGGCGCCCCTGCAGAATGCGGCACGCGCCCTGCAAAGTGCAAAGGCACCGAACCGGGACGGACGCCGAGTGGGGCGTGCGTCACGCCACGCACGGGAGCCTTTCGCCCTAGGAGAGCGCCACGATGAACGAAGCGAAGCCCGCCGCTCCGGCAGTCCAGCAGACCACCACCAGCCGACCGACGCTCGGTCTCACCGGCCTCACCGTCAACGCGATGGCCCTCATCGCGCCGGGGGCCTTCCTCTGGCTCACCTTCCAGATCCAGGCGCTCTACGGAGCGCCCATGGCCGGGCAGGCCATGTGGTTCGGCATCGTGGCCGCGCTCCTCTTGTGCTTCGCGACCGCCATCAGCTATGCCGAACTGTCGAAGCTCTATCCGGGGGCGGGGAGCTCCTACTTCTTCGCGGAGCAGGCCTTCCTCAGCAAGACGCGCGCCTACCGATTCGCTCGCATGGCGAAGTTCATCACCGGCTGGGCGAGCCATCTCTACTACTGGGTCTATCCCGGGGTGATGGTGGGCGTCACCGCCATCCTCTCCGGCTACCTGCTGAACCAGTTCTGGCCCGACACCTTCAGCGGGACCTACAACAGCCTGCCCTTCATGATCCTCTTCTCCATCGCCTTCCCGCTCCTCGTCGCCTACATCGCCTTCCGCGGGGTGACCGGGTCGACCGGCGTCAACGTGGCCATCAACGTCATCCAGATCGCGGCCCTCATCGTCTTCTCCATCATGGCCATCTCGTACCGGGTGAGCCACCCCGAGGGCTCGGTCGGCCTGCACCTCGTGAACGGCGCGCCGGTCGACTTCGTGGTGGCGCAGGAGCCGGTGGTGGAGGACGGGAAGCAAAAGCTCGACGCGAGCGGGGCGCCGGTCCTGCAGAACAAGATGGACAAGGACGGCAACCCCGTGCCGGAGATGAAGGAGGGCAAGCCCGTACCCTTCACGCTCTCCTACGCCGCCGACCAGGCCACCACCCTCGAGCCCGCCGACGCCGATCACCCCAAGGACCTGACGGCGCACTTCAAGTTCCACTCGACCGCCGCCTCGGTCCCTTCCCCGCACGGCCTCTCCTTCATCATCATCCAGGCCTGCATCGCCATCCTCATCCTGGTGGGCTTCGAGTCGGTGACCTCCATGGGCGAGGAGGCGAGGAACGCCAAGCGCGACATCCCGCGGGCGGTGCTCCTCTCGCTCGGCATCCAGGGCGTCGTCTGCTACCTCATCGAGTACTTCGCCGCCAACTACTTCATGAACCAGGGCTACACGCTCGCCGACGCGGCCGGCTCCGGTGCGCCCATCGGGGACATGATGGTGATGGTGGGGACCTGGCTCTTCGGCAGCCCGGCGGCCGGCCGCGCCTTCATGCTGGTGGAGGCCGCCACCGTCTTTCTGGCCCTCATCGGCACCACCCTCTCCTGCCTCAACACCGGGGCGCGGGTGACCTACGCCATGGGACGCGACGAGGAGGTGCCAGAGCACTTCGGCATGCTGCACGGCAAGCGGCTCACCCCTCACCGCGCCATCTGGACTCTCGCCATCATCTCGGCCGTCCTCGGCATCGTCACCGTGCTCACCTACCTCGGCGGCACCACCCCGGGCCCGCTCGAGGCGAAGTATCACAACTTCTGGTACGCCTTCGGCCTGTTCCGCCCCGAGACCTACCCGAAGCTCCCGAACAGCCTCGTCATCATGACGCTCATCAGCAACTTCGGGACCTTCTTGCTCTACATGCTGACCTGTATCATCGCCATCGTGGCCTTCCGCGAGCACGAGGCCTTCAGCGGGTTCAAGCACTTCTTCGTGCCCATCTTCGGACTCGTGGCGAACCTAGGCTGCATGCTGTTCTACCTCGTCGGTCCATTCACGGTAAGTGGAATGAGCGTGAAGGAGCCCTACATCGCGCTCGGGGTGTGCGTGCTGTGGGGCGCCTACGGCGGGTACTACTTCCTCACCGCCAGCCGCAAGAAGGGCCGGACCCTCTACGTCGACCGGCCGGCCCTCTCGGGCCGAACGGTCTAGTTCTCGAAGAGGGGAGGCGCTTTGTCACAGTTCGGGGTGCGGTCTTGGGATGGGACGGGCCGCACCCCGAACGCTATCCGGCCTCTAGCCGCGGGGATAGGCGTCGGTGCCCATCTCCAGCGCGTCGAGACCGGCGTGCTCGACCTCGGCCGGCACGCGATTACCCATGAGGCGGTCGACGAGCTTGAAGAAGCCGAAGCAGCCGCCGAAGACGAAGGCCGCGTTCGCGAGGACCCCGATGCCCTGGGCGACGAGCTGACCACCGTCCCCGAAGAAAAGGCCGCGCACCCCCCCGGGAACGTGGTTCCACCCGGCGCCGTAGGTCCCGTCGGCGAAGAGGCCCAGCGCGAGCGCCCCCCAGGCCCCGCAGGCGCCATGGACCGCCACCGCACCCACCGGGTCGTCGATGCGCAAGCGGCGCTCGAGCAGGTTGACCGTCCAGACCACGAGCCCTCCCGCCACCGTCCCGATGAGCACCGCGGCAGCCGGGCTCACGAAGGCGCAGGAGGCCGTGATGGAGACGAGGCCTCCGAGGAGCCCGTTGCAGGTCATGCCCACGTCGGGCTTGCGCACCGTGTAGCGCACGTACAGCAGGGCGGAAAGGGCTCCGGCACTCGAGGCGAGCACGGTGTTCACCGCGATGAGCGCGATGCGCGGGTCGGACGAGGAGAGAGTCGACCCGGCGTTGAAGCCGAACCAGCCGAAGGCGAGGATGAGGGTGCCGAGCACCGACATGGGCAGGTTGTGGCCGGGCATGGCCGAGATGGTGCCGTCGGCGCGGTACTTACCGAGCCTGGGCCCGAGCACGAGCGTGCCGGCGAGCCCGGCGAGCCCTCCCGTCATGTGGACGACGCTCGACCCCGCGAAGTCGACGTGGCCGTGGCCGAGTCCAGCGTTCACGCCGAGCGCGGCGAGCCAGCCGCCGCCCCACACCCAGTTGCCATAGATCGGATAGAGCAGCGTCGACATGAACAGGCCGTAGACGAGGAACGCGCTGAACTTCCAGCGCTCGGCCATGACCCCGGTCGGGATGGTGGCGGCGGTGTCCATGAACACCACCGCGAAGAGGAACATGGCGAGGCTCGGAGCGTCGGCTCCCACGCTGACGAGGCCGAACTTGGCGAAGCCGAGGAGGCCGAAGGTCTTCCCGCGAAGCGTGAGGGCGAATTCATGGGCCCCCGCGAGCGACGGGCCGAGGGTGGGAAAATCGGCGAGCCCGCCGAACATGAAGCCGTAGCCGAGCAGCCAGAACCCGAGGACGCCGAGCGGGTAGATGACGAGGTTCATGGCCATGGTGTTGGCGGCGTTGCGGGCGCGGGTGAACCCGGTCTCGACGAGTGCGAAGCCCGCCTGCATGAACATGACGAGGAAGGCGCCGAGGAGGACCCAGGAGAGGTTCATGGAGAGGGCGAGGTCGGGGGGCGGGTTCATGCGCTACCTCGAGCGGCCGGCTGCGGGCGGCGCGCCCTTGCGGACGCTCTCCGCCGAGAGCCGGATGAGGGTGAACAGACCGGCGAGGACGAGGAGACCGACGAGGATCACCATGGCCCGCCGCCGGCTCTTGGCGCGGAGGCGCTTGCGGACGCGTCCGGTCTCGGGGTCGCGCGGCGCGACGGCCTGCGGGTTCTCGAGGTCCTTCAGGAACTGGCGGGCGCTGTTGTAGCGGTCGCGCGGGTCGCGCTCGATGGCCCTGAGGATGATGGCCTCGAGCTTGGCGTCGAAGTTCGGCACGTAATAGCTCGGCGGACGCGGCTCCTCGGCGGTCTTGGCCTTGAGCAGGGCGCGCGGGTTGGCACTGTCGAAGGGCAGGTTGCAGGTGAGCATCTCGTACAGCATGAGGCCGAGCGCATAGACGTCGGTGCGCGGGTCGCCCCGGCGCCCGCGGATCTGCTCGGGCGCCATGTAGTCGGGGGTCCCGATGGTGCTCGAGAGGCCGGTCCAGGTGAGGCGGCGCTCGGAAGCGAAGAGGGCGATGCCGAAGTCAAGGATCTTCACCTGCCCGCTCGCGGTGACGAGGATGTTTTCGGGCTTGATGTCGCGGTGGACCACGCCCTCATCGTGGAGGTAGGCGAGCGCGTCGCAGACCTGACGGGCGACGTCGAGGGCCTTGCCGGCGGGGAAGGGCTCCTTCGCGCGCATGAGGCTCCGCAAGGACTTGCCCGCCACGAACTCCATGGCGAGGTACATCCGGCTCTTCTCGACGGGCTTCAGGATGCGGACGAGGTTCGGGTGGGACAGGCGCTGGCCGACCTCCTCCTCCCGCCGGAAGCGCTCGGAGAACACGATGTCGCTCTCGTACTGGATGTGCGGGATCTTGAGCGCGACCGGATCGCCGCTCAGCGTGTCGGTGGCCTTGAAGATGGAGGCCATTCCGCTGCGAGCGAGGAGGTCCGTGAGCTCGTACTGATCGAAACGGTCTCCGACGACGGGATCGCGCATCAGGATGTCCGGGCAGCACGTGACATGCGCCGACAGCCTAGTAGGCGTCGGCGCGGCCCCGCAACACTCTTGTGGTGCAGGGCGAGGCGGGAGAGGCGTGGTCGAGGAGCCACGGTCGGTGAACGATTCCCATGACGGACTACGAGATCGAGCTGGCCGCCCTCACCGACGTGGGCACGGAGCGCGAACTGAACGAGGACGCCTGCGGCACCCACCTCGAGACCGAGGCCTGCGCGGTGGTCTCGGTGGCCGACGGGGTGTCGAGCTATCCCGGCGGCGAAGTGGCGAGCCAGATGGCGGTCGAGGTCACCCTGCGCGCCTACCAGGAGCAGCCGGCGAGCGCTCCGGCCGGCCAGCGGCTCTATCGCGCGGTCCAGCAGGCCAACATCGAGGTGTACGACCGGGCGGTGGCCGTGCCCGAACTGCGCGGCATGGCGACCACCCTCACCGCGGTGGCGGTCGAGAGGGGTGAGCTCACCGCCGTCCACGTGGGCGACTCGCGCCTCTACCTCCTGCGCGACGGGAACCTCACCCAGCTCACGAAGGATCACACCGTGGCGGCCGACAAGGTGCGCTTCGGCTTGCTCAGCCGGGAGCGGGCCCGACTCCACCCCGACCGCAGCGTCATCACGAGGAGCGTGGGGCGCGAGCTCATCGTGAGTCGCGACCGCATCACCCAGCGGCTGTACCGGGGGGACACCCTGCTCCTCTGCTCCGACGGGCTCTACAACGTCCTCTCCGATTCGGAGATGGCGCGCCTCATGAGGGGCCAAGGGGCGCAGGCCGCCTGTCGCGCTCTCATCGGGGCGGCGAACGCCCGCGGGACCTTCGACAACCTCACCGCCGCGGTGATGAGGGTGGTCGGGCCGACCCCGGAGCCACCCGATCCGCCGAGCTTCACCGGCAGGCTGAAGAAGCTCCTCGTGCGGGGAGTTTAGGGCGGAGGGCCGCGCCCTGCCTTCCCGCACGAGGCGGGCCTCAGAAGGCCGTGGGTTTCCCCGGGGTGAGTACCTCGACCCGGGCCTTTCCCTTGAGGGCACTCTTCAGCTCCTCGGGCGTCCCGGTGAGCACGGGGAAGGTGCCGAAGTGCATGGGCACGACCACCTTCGCCTTGACGAGGCTCGCTGCGAGCGCCGCTCCCTTGGGATCCATGGTGAAGTGGCCGCCGATGCAGGCCATCATCACGTCGATGGCCCCGTAGCGCTCCGGGATGAGGCGCATGTCTTGGGTCACGTCGGTGTCGCCGGTGTGATAGAGGGTCGGGCCGCCGTCCACCTTGATGACGAAGCCCATGGGGTTTCCGCCCACCTTGGTGCCGCCCTCGTCTCCGAATCCCGAGCTGTGGACGGCCGAGACCATGATGACGGTGGCGTCGCCGGTCCTGATCTGCCCACCCATGTTACCGACCGTGTCGAAGCCGGCGCTGTCCTTGGGGTAACCGGCGTCGACGAGCGCCTTCGCGAGCTCGAAGTTCGTGATGAGCTTCGCCCCGGTTCGCTTGCCGATGGCCACCGCATCTCCCACGTGGTCGAAGTGCCCGTGCGAGATGAGGATGTAGTCGACCTTCTCGATGGAGTCGGCGAGCCCCTTCTCCGGCGCCTTGGGGTTCGACAGCCACGGATCGATGAGCAGGGTCGTGCCCTTGGGCGTCCGCACCAAAAAGGCGGCGTGTCCGTACCAGGTGATCTCGGTCTTCCCCTTCCCCTGCGCGGCGGCCGCGAGCGGCAACACGAGAAGGCCAACAAGCCAGGCGCATAGCTTCGAGGACATCGGTCGGTTCCCTCCTGGCGAGCGCGATAGAGGGTGTGCGGCTCTCGTCCGGCTCGCCCTCTGCCCTATGTAAGGGCGCTCGCCCGCCTGGCGATATGCCCGGAGGGGTTGCCGAACGTCACGCAAGGTGGAGTCCGCGAGCCAGCCAGACGCCGAGCCCCCCCGGTCGCCCACCCCTCGCCCTTAAGGATGAGGAGGCACGCCGGAATCCAGGGAGGACGAGGAGCCGAGAGCTTAGGATCCAGGCCGAATTTACCTAGCCATGTTCAAGCAGGGGCCTGAACCTGATTGACGATACGCCCGTCGTGTCACTGCTGTCTGCAAAGACAGACGATCGACAGGCAAACGTAGCGCGGATGCCGAAATCGCGAACGCGAAGCGCCAACTGGATGTGCGACCTCGCTTGTTTCGCACGAATGGAACTACGAGCTGCAATTTCGCGAGCTGACTATGTAAATAGGATCAAAGGCCTTAGGCTAATGTGCGCACCCGGGTCCCCTGCCGCAGGAGAAACGGGTGAACGCTGAATCCCGCCTCGCTTCGCTCGGCCTCGTCCTCCCCGCAGTACCACCTCCCGTCGCGAGCTACCTGAACGCGGTGAGAAGCGGAAACCTGCTCTTCCTCGCCGGCAAGGGGCCCCTCGACGAGGAGGGACGAAGGCCGCGGGGTCGCCTGGGGGCGGAATATTCGATGGAAGAGGGCTACCGGTTCGCGAGGACCACCGGGCTCGCCCTGCTCTCGGTCCTGCGGGCCGAGCTCGGCAGCCTCGACCGAGTTCGACGCATCGTGAAGGTCTTGGGCATGGTGGCGGCCACGCCGGATTTCGAGGAACACCCGCGGGTGGTGAACGGCTGTTCCGACCTCCTCGTCGAGGTTTTTGGCGAGCGCGGCCGCCACGCCCGCTCGGCGGTGGGCGTCGCCTCGCTGCCCTTTGGAACACCGGTCGAGATCGAGCTCGTGGCCGAGGTCGAGCCGTAGGGCGGCGCGCACCCGGAGCCGCACCGGGCAAGGCTCTCGCCCGCGGCGTTCTTGGGTGGGCCGTGCCCGATCCATCCAGCGGGCGAAGGAGCGGCCTCTCGATGACGGGGTCCCGCTTGACAGGGCCCCCCCGAGCTCGCATGACCGCCCAAGGCGAGACGGGCGGCGGTCCGAATCTCGCGGGGTGGAGCTTTTGTCGGCGGCCCGTTAAGGGAACGGGCGAAACTCGCAAGCGGCGACCAGGGCGAGACTTGGGGAAAACGCATCGCATGGCGAACGACTTCGAGGTCCTCGACGCGAACAGCGCCTTCTACCGGGCCTTCGCCGCGCGGGACCTCGCCGCCATGGAGAGCTTGTGGGCCACTCTGGTGCCGGTCGCCTGTATTCACCCGGGGTGGGACGCGTTGCACGGGCGCGATCTCGTGATCGAGAGTTTCCGTGCCATCCTCAAGGGCCCTTCCTCGCCCGGGATACGCTGCAGCCACGCTTTCGTGCAGGCGCTCGGCCAGATCGCCCTCGTCATCTGCCGCGAACACGTGGACGGAGGCGAACTCGTCGCCACCAATGTCTTCGTTCGGGAGGCCGGCGGCTGGAAGCTCGTCCACCACCAGGCGTCGCCGCTCGCTCCGAGCGACGAGGAGCTCCCGGAGGAGCCCCCGAACTAACGCCGCAGGAGCTCCTTCACGATGTGTGCGCCGAGTTCGTTCAGGCCCTCCTCCAGGGCCTGAGCGCCCTTGCCGCCGGCCAGGGTGGCCCGCATCGTCTCGGGGGAAAGACCGATCTCGAGGTTCAGCCGGACGAGCACGGCCGCCATGGCCGGGGTGGCCTTCGCCGCGCGCACCCGCCCGCCCGAAGGTCCGAGCCGGGCCGAGAGGCGGTCGAGGAGGCTGTCCGGGGAGGCGCGGGGGCCCACCCGCGTGCCGAGCGCGGCCGCGATCCCGCGCAGCACGTCGGTCACGGCCGCCGGAGCGGCCAGGGCCTCGAGCAGGCGCTCGTGCGCCTCCTCCTCGTCGACCTGCATTCCCTGGGCGTAGGTGGCGGCGATGAGACGGGCGAGCGTCTTGCTCGGGAAGAGGTGGGACAGCCGCGGGGAGAAGTCGGTCATCGGGAGCTCTTGAGCCGCCGGGCCGCGCCGAGGTGGCGAAGCGCCTCGGCTCTTTGCCCGAGGCGCTCGCAGAGGCGGCCGGCGTTGTGATGGGCGTCCTCGTGGCGCGGGTCGGCTTTGAGACAGGCTTCGTAGGCTAAGAGCGCCTCGGTGTCGCGGCCCTGGTCCTCCAGGGCGACGCCCAGGTTGTAGAGGGCGAGAGCCTCCCCCGGTCGCGTCTCGAGGGCGAAGAGGTAGTGGCGCTCGGCCATGGTGAGATCGCCGGCCTCGTGCATGAGCCGGCCGAGGTTCAGATGGGCCCCGAAGTGCGCGGGGTCGAGCTTCAGCGCCTCGGTGTAGGCGAGGCGTGCCTGCTCGGGGGCCCCGTCCTCCAGATCGCAGCCCCAGGCGTAGAAGTCCTCGGCGTCCTGGGCCTCGGCCCGCGCCGCCTCCTTGAGGAGCGGGGAGACCTTGGCCGCGACCTCGCTCACCTCGAAGTCGAGCAAGGCCTGGCCCGACTCCGGGTGCCAGGCCCTGCGCCCGTCGCGGACCACCACCTCATCGCCCTCGGCGGTGATGCGCACGGTGGCGAGGGAGCGGCCGGCTGGGAGCTGCGACCGGAGGCCTCGCAAGGCCCTCTTCACCCGAGGGGCCGAGACGTTCGCCAGCCGGAGATCGCGGGCCACCCGCAGGAGGAGGAGGTCCTGGAAGCTGAAGCGCAACTCGCCCCGTGGGCCGCGCCGGGCGAGGACGAGCCCCTCCTTGGCAAGCGCCCGCACCTGGGTCTCCGGGAGCCCGAGCATTCGCGCGGCCTGGCGGCAACCATACCCGAACACGGGTCTAAGCCTACCCCTGCTTCTTCGTCGTGGCGCGGGAACGCGCCGTGGCCTCCCGGGGGGCGCGCTTCGCCGGGCGCCGCTCGCTCGCCGGAGCCGGCGCGCCCGCCTCGGCAGCGGCCGCCGGTTGGACCTTCCCCTCGGGAGCCGCGGCGAGGCTCTGCTTCAAGGCCTCGAGCAGATCGATGACCTGGGCGCGGGGGGCCTCGGGCGCGGAGACCTGGATTTCCTGGCCCTGCACCTTTTGCTCGATGAGCGCCTGGGTGCGGGCACGGACCTCGTCCGGATAGTTCTCGGGGTGGAAGGCGGGCGAGGCGGTCTGCTCGACGAGCCGCAGGGCGAGCTGCACTTCGGGTTCCTTCAGCTCGGCCTCCTCGAGGTCGACCTCGGAGATGGGGCGCACCTCGTCGGAGTGCAAGAGCTGCTGCATGACGAGACGCGAACCGAGCGGCCTCAGGAGCACGAGGTACTGCTTGCCGCGTGCGGCGTAGCGAGCGAGTGCGGCCTTGCCCGATCGCCGCATGGCCTCGCCGAGCAGCCGGTAGGCCTTGGCGCCGCCCCGGTCCGGTCCGAGGTAGTACGGTCGTTCGAAGTAGACCGGATCGACTTCCGAGAGCGGCACGAACTCCGCGATCTCGATGGTCTGCGAGGAGGCCTCCTCGAGGGCCTTCAGCTCCTCCGGGGTGAAGGTGACGTACTGGTCCTTCGCGAACTCGTAGCCCTTCACCATGTCTTCGCGCTCGACCTTTTCGCCGTCGCGTGGACAGACGTACTGCTGCTTGAGGCGCGTACCACACTTTTTGTGAAGAAGGTTGAAGCCGAGGCCGGCCGAGGCCTGGGTGGCCGCGAACAGCCGCACCGGGATCGAGACGAGCCCGAAGGAGATGGTGGCGGTCGCCATCGCGCGCAGCGCCATGACGGCCTTATAAGCCCTGTCGCGTGCCGAAGCCCGACGAAGACGCGCTCAGCCGATATCGCTCCAAGCGATCCCCGTCTCAGACCCCTGAACCCTTCGGGGAGGTTGGCGAGAGCCGGGGCACCCTCCTCCCCGGTGCCCTCTCGCGCTTCGTCGTTCAGAAGCACCGGGCGCGGCGCCTGCACTACGACTTCCGGCTGGAACTCGCTGGCGTGCTCAAGAGCTGGGCGGTCCCGAAGGGGCCCTCCGCCAATCCGGCGGACAAACGGCTCGCCGTGCACGTGGAGGACCACCCGCTCGAGTACGCGGGGTTCGAGGGCCTCATCCCGGCCGGCAACTACGGCGCCGGCTCCGTCATCGTGTGGGACCGGGGTGCCTTCGAACCCCTCGCTGATGCGCTCGAGGGCCTCGCCCGAGGCAAGCTCCTCTTTCGCCTCTACGGTCACAAGCTCAAAGGAGAATGGACGCTCTTTCGCGCCGGCAAGGGGGGCGAAGATTGGATGCTCGTCAAGCATCGCGACGCCGAGGCTGACCTCGAGGGACGCCGGACGTTCGACGAGCGGTCCGTGCTCTCGGGGCTCCTCGTCGAGGAACTCGCCGACCGAAGCGAGCGGGCGTCCGCCCTCGAAGAGGAGGCCGCACGGCTCGGGGCTTCGCGCACGATCCCCGGGCGTGCGAAGGTCGGGTTCATGCTGGCGACGCCGGGCGAGCGGCCCTTCAGCGCCAAGGGCTGGCTCTTCGAGCCCAAGATCGACGGCTATCGCGCTCTGGCGAGCAAGGAGGGCGAACTCGTGTCCCTGCGGTATCGCGGGGGTCGCGAGGTGAGCTCCGCCTACCCGGAGGTCGCCCTGACCTTGCGCTCGCTCATCGCCGAGCGCGCCCTCATCGATGGTGAGCTGTGCGTGGTCGATCGCGAGGGCCGCCCCAACTTCCAGGCGCTTCAGGGGCGGGCAGGACTCACCCGGCCGGCCGATGTCGAGCGCGCCGAGCTCGCCCGGCCGGCCACCTACTTCGCCTTCGACCTGCTCGCCTTGGGCGAGCGCGACCTCACAAAGCTCCCCTTGAGCGCACGCAAGTCGCTGCTCGCCCGTCTCGTGCCGCGGCTCGGATCGGTGCGACTGCTCGAGGCGGTCGAGGAGCGCGGCGAGCTCCTCTGGGAGGCGGTGCGCTCGCGCGGGCTGGAGGGCCTCGTGGCGAAGCGGGCCGACGCGCCCTACCGGGCCGGGCGTTCGCCCGATTGGATCAAGGTGCGGGGCGAGAGGAGCGGAGACTTCATCGTGGTCGGCTTCACCGCGCCGGGCGGGAAGGGGCGGGTGGGACTCGGTTCGCTCACCCTGGCCGTCTGCGTGGGCGAGGATCTCGTCTACGCAGGGAGCGTGGGCAGCGGGTTCAAAGACCGGGAACTGACCGAGCTCGAGAACAGGCTTCGCGGGCTCACCCGCGCCACCCCGCCGTGCCGGGATGCGGTGTTCGGCCGCGGCCAGAAGTGGGTCGAGCCCTCGGTGGTGTGCGAGGTGACCTACCACGCCTGGACCGAGGAGGGGAGACTGCGGCAGCCGGTCTTCGTGAGAGTCCGCGACGACAAGAGGCCTTCGGAGTGCGGGAGCGAGGGCCGCCCCCTCCTCAAAGCCGCCTGGGCGACGCCGCCCGAAGACGCCGAGGACGACGGCAAGCGCTCGGTCGCCGTGACGAACGAGGACAAGCTCTACTTCCCGGAGGACGGATTCACGAAGGGCGATCTCGTCGCCTACTACCGGACCATCGCGCCCTTCATCCTGCCCTGGCTCAAGGGAAGGCCCCTCACCCTGACCCGCTTCCCCGACGGGATTCACGGCAAGTCCTTCTTCCAGAAGGATGCTCCAGCCTGGCGCCCGGCCTTCATCCACACCGCCCGCATCCGCAGCGAGGAGGGCGGGCGGGAGCTCACCCAGTACGTGGTGGACGACCTCGAGTCGCTGCTCCACGTGGTGAACCTGGGGGCAATTCCGCTTCACGTGGGGGCGGCACGCCTGCCCCACCTTGACCGGCCCGACTTCTGCTCGCTCGACCTCGATCCCAAGGGGGCCCCCTTCAGTCACGTCGTCCAGATCGCCCGGGCCATCCGTGCCCTGTGCGAGTCGATCGGCCTGCCCTTCTTCGTGAAGACGACCGGCCAAGCCGGGCTGCACGTGCTCTTGCCCTTGGGAGGCCAGCTCGACCACCCCAAGGCCCGAGCGTTCGCCGGCCTCCTCGCCCGGGCGGTCGTGGAAGAGGCCCCACAGCTGTCGACGCTGGAGCGGACGGTGGCGGCCCGGGGTGGGCGCGTCTACGTCGACACGCTGCAGAACGGCGAGGGGAAGACCCTCGCCGCGCCCTTCTGCGTGCGGCCTCGCCCCGGTGCGCCGGTCTCGACTCCGCTGCGCCCCGCCGAGCTCTCCTCGCGCCTCGACCCCTCTCGTTTCACCATCCGTACCGTGCCGCGACGCATGGAACGCCTGGGAGACGATCCCATGTCCCCGCTCCTCCATCTCAAGCCCGATCTCGTCTCCGCCCTCTCGCGGCTGCGGGAGAGATGGCCGTTGGCATCCTCTCCGGCCTGAAGGCGGCCTGGAGGTTCTTGGCGGAGCGCCGCGAGTAGAACTCGCGCCGGTCTCGCCCTCTTGCGCCGGTACTTCGAAACGGTATTGGCGACCGGACTCGTGCCGGGGGAGAGCGGCATCGGCGGGGCGTGCCTGCGCAGCGGGTCAGGCGCGGCTGCGGGCGCGTTCCTGCACGGCGCCCTCGAGGAAGTCCCCGACGGCGCCGCGGCGGCGGAGCGTGTCGGCGTAGCCGAGCTCCATGAGCCGGCCCACGTAGTCGGGCTCGAAGGCGAGGTAGCTCAAGAGGTCGGAGCCGGTCTCGCCGGTCGCCCCGATGCCCTTCAGCAGATACCGCAGCATGCGGGGAAAGCGCATGTACTGGTCCGACGCGAGCGTCCCGAGGTCCTGCGTGGGCCGCAACACCAGGATGGGAATGGCCCGGAGCGGCTGAGCGGGGACGCCGCGCTGATCCGGCGGGAGCAGGGACACCGTGCGATTGACCCGCTCGAGGCGCTCCACGTCGGCCTCCAGCGCGTCGAGGAACACCGCGTTCATGAGTACCCCGGCGATCTCGGATGGGGGGAGCCAGTCGCGGTGCGGCGGACTGGAGGGTGTGGGCGGGCGGGCCGAGCGGGCGGTCTGGACGCCGATGGCGAGGATGCGATCGGCGCCGAGGTGGATGGCGGGGGAGAGGGGCGCGTGCATGCGGACGCAGCCGTCGCCGTAGTACAGCCCCCGGATCCGAACCGGCGGGAAGAAGATGGGGATGGCGGACGAGGCGAGGATGTGCTGGAGCCGCAGTCGCTGCCGCACTCCGATGCGGGTCGAGCGCTGCCAGGGCTCGATGTCGCGCGCGCCGTCGAAGAACGTCACGGCCAGGCTGTCCGCGTAGCTCGTGGTGGAGACCGCCATCCCGCGCAGCGCGCCCGAGCGGAAGTGCAGGCTGAGCCTCGAAACCGGCAAGGTCTCGGCGAGGAGGTCCCGCAGGGGCGAGGTGTCGAGGAGGTAGTTGATGCGCGAGGACCCGAGCAGCCCGCCGGCCGAGAGATCCTTCAACCAGCGCGAGCCGATGCCGACGAGTCCCCGGGTGTCGGTCCGGTAGACGCGTTCGGGGGAGAGGTTACGCCAGATGTCGGACAGGCGGTCGGTGGCCACCCGGAACTCGTCCGCCCCCGAGGCGATCGAGACCGCGTTGATGGCGCCTGCGGAGACGCCGGCAAAGATACGGAAGGGCGAGAGTTTCCCCGGACAGAACTCGGCGATGGCCTTGAGAGCGCCGACCTGGTAGGCCGCCCGAGCGCCGCCACCGGTCAGGACGAGGCCGACATTCACGTGACGAGCCTACCACAGACGAGCCCTGGAATGAGGTGAAACTCAGGGTGTAAGCTGCGCCGGGGCCGCCTCCCCGAGGACCTCGCGCAGGGCGAGGGCGTACGCGGGGCCCCTCGCCTCGTCCTCGTGCTTGAAGAACACGTAGGCCGCCCTCCAGGGCATGGCGAGGATACGCTCGCCCCAGTCGCGGAGCGCGGCTTTTGCGTAGACCCCGGCCCGCAGCCTCAGGTAGCCGAACCCGGCGGTGGCGAGGAGCGGGGAGCGCGCCTCCTCGGTGTCGGTGATGCAAAGGGCCGCCCCCTGCAGAGCGAGGGTCTCGAACACGTCGTCCGAGAACCACGAGACATGGCGGAACTCGAAGGCGGAAAGCCCGCCGGGCGGCAGGAGGGCGAGGAAGTCCCGAAGCCGGGCCAGGTCCTTGCGAAACGCGGGCGGGAGCTGGAAGAGCACCGGACCGAGGAGAGGGCCGAGCTCGGCGGCCACCCGGTAGAAATGGGCGACGAGGTCGCCCACCTCGGACAGCCGCCCGACGTGGGTGATGCGCTGGGGCGCCTTGAGCGCGAAGCAGAACTCGGGACCCACCGCGGCCCGCCAGACGGCGAGGGTCTGCGGCTTCGGCATGCGGTAGAAGGTGGCGTTGATCTCGACTGCGGCGAGCCGCTCGGCGTAGGAGGCGAGCATCCGGGAGGCGGGGAGATTTCCTGGGTAGAACGTCCCCTTCCAGGCCGGATAGCTGAACCCGCTCGCTCCAGTGAGGACGCGCACCCTGGCGCCCCTAATCGGCACGGGCCGCGCTCACACGTCCCGGGACGAGCCCGCCGCGCCGCTCGCCCCGTCCGAGACCCCTCAGACCCGGTTGAGCTCTGTCCGCGCGGGGAGCGAGCCTAAGTCTCCTCTTGCGAGGTCGGGGGCCGTCTTATCTTTAGCCGCCGCTCGAAATGGGGGCGGACATCGTGCCGACGAGAGGAGAGGGATTGGGAAGAGGCACGCGACCTCGTCGGAGGGGCCGAGAGGGCTGCCCCGCTCGGCCGGCGCCCACCCCCGGGTCGGGCGAGGGGCGCGATGCGGGCGGCGCCTCTCGAGGTTTTCACGACGCCGTCGGCCACGCGGGCCCGTGAAGCCGGAAAGCGCGCCTTCCCTCGCCGAGTCTCCCCTGCTCGAGCTGCGGGGTGTGGTGAAGCGCCTCGGCGATTCGGTGGCGGTGGGACCGATCGACTTGAGGGTTGCCCAGGGCGACCGCCTCGCAGTGGTGGGGCCGAGCGGTGCCGGCAAGAGCACCTTGCTGAAGCTGCTGCTCGGGCTCGAGAAGCCCGATGCCGGAACGGTCGTCCTCGGCGGAGCTCCGCTCGAGGGGCAGGACCTCCTGGCGGTCCGCCGCCGCATCGGGTACGTGGTGCAGGGCGGTGGGCTCTTCCCGCACCTCACCGCCCTCAGGAACGCGGGCCTCGTGGCGCGCTTCCTCGGCTGGGACGCGGAGCGCATCGCCACCCGCCTCGCCGAGCTGGCGGGACTCGCCCGGCTCTCGAAGGACCTTCTCGATCGCTATCCCGCCGAGCTCTCCGGAGGCCAGGCCCAGAGGGTGGCGCTCATCCGGGCGCTGGTCCTCGACCCGGAGGTCCTCTTGCTCGACGAGCCGCTCGGGGCGCTCGACCCGGTGACGCGCAGCGAGCTGCAAGACGATCTGGCCCTCGCCTTCCGACGGCTGGGCAAGACCGTGGTCCTCGTCACCCATGACCTGGCGGAGGCGGCTCTCCTCTGCCGGCGCATCGCCCTGTTGCGTGAGGGTGGGGTCGTCCAGGAGGGCACCCTTGAAGAGCTGGTGCAGCACCCGGTCGATCCGTTCGTGAGCCGCTTCGTGCGCGCGCAGCGCTCCGCGCTCGAGGTGCTGCGGGAGGGCAGGTGAACGCGCTCGGCCCCCTTCTCCTGGCGGCGCTCCTCGGCGCTCCGGCACCGCACCCCGTCCGCGTCGGTTCGAAGAAGTTCACCGAGTCCGTGATCCTGGCCGAGATGGCGGCCGAGCTCATAGCCAAGCGCGGAGTGGCGGTGGAGCAGGCGAAGGAGCTCGGCGGAACCCGGGTCCTGTGGAGTGCGCTCGTGAAGGGTGAGATCGACGTCTACCCCGAGTACACGGGGACCATCGCCGAGGAACTCTTGCGCGGGCCGGTGGGGCCCGGCGAGGCGGGCCTGCGCCAGGCCCTCGCGGCTCAGGGTGTTCACATGGGTCGCTCGCTCGGGTTCGAGGACAGCTACGCGCTCGGCATGCGCGAGGACCTCGCCCGCCGCCTCGGGGTGAAGTCCGTGTCCGACCTCGCTGGCCACCCCGGCCTGCGCTTCGGCCTGTCCCACGAGATCCTCGACCGGACGGACGGCTGGCCCGCGGTGCAGGCCCGCTACGGCCTCGCGCACGCCCGGGTGCGCGGGCTCGACCACGACCTCGCCTATCGCGCGCTGGCCCGCGGCGACATCGACGTGACCGACCTCTACACGACGGATCCCGAGATCCTGGCCGAGCACCTGCGCGTGCTCGAGGACGACCGGCACGTCTTCCCGGAGTACCGGGCGGTCTTCCTGTGGAGGGAGGACCTCGCCGCCCGCGCGCCGGCGGCGGTGCAGGCGCTCGAGGAGCTCGAGGGTCGGATCGACGCGAACGAGATGCGTCACCTCAACGCCCGGGTGCGGGTTGATCACGCGAGCGAGGTGGCCGTCGCCTCCGCCTTCCTCCGCCGAGCGCTGGGGGTGGAGAGCCCGGCCCGCGCCGAGGGACCGCTGTCGCGCATCCTGCGCACCACGCTCGAGCACGTGGAACTCGTGGTGGTGGCGCTCTTCGCCTCCATGGCGGTGGGGCTGCCGCTCGGCATCCTCGCGGAACGGCGGCGGCGTCTCGGCCAGCTCGTCCTCGGGGCGGCCGGGCTCGTCCAGACCGTCCCCTCGCTGGCGCTCCTCGTGGCGACGCTCCCCATCCTCGGCATCGGCGTGAAGCCGGCGCTCTTCGCGCTCTTCGTGTACAGCCTGCTCCCCATCGTGAGGAATACCCACGCCGGCCTGTCCTCCATCCCGGAGGAGGTGAGGGCCTCGGCCCGGGCGCTCGGGCTCCCCGCCCTGGCTCGCCTGAGACTCGTGGAGCTCCCCATGGCTTCGCGCGCCATCTTGGCCGGCATCAAGACCTCGGCCGTGCTCTGCGTGGGCACGGCCACCCTCGGCGCCCTGGTGGGGGCGGGCGGGCTCGGACAGCCCATCTTCACCGGCATCCGCCTGGACGATTTCGGCCTCGTGCTCGAGGGTGCCCTCCCGGCTGCCGCGCTGGCGCTCCTCTCGCAGGGGTTCTTCGACCTGTGCGAGCGCGTCCTCGTGCCGCGCGGGCTGAGACTCTCGGCGGGTCGGACTTGAAAGGTCGCCTGAAGAGCCTCAAGCGGGATGAGGGGCTCCAGCGAGGAGGAGGGCGTCATGGGTATCCTGCGGATCGTCGACGACGAGGTCGACGCCGTGCCGCGCCAGCCGGCGAGCGGCGGCGGCGGCTCGGCCCCCGCCCTGGCCGTCCAGGCAGGCCTGGGCGTGCTCGCACAGGAGCGCCACCTCGAGCGAGCGGCCCACGGTGAGGGCGGCTCGACGGGCGCCGGCCTCGAGCCTGCGCGGATCGGACCGGGCGCGCTCGAGCCAGCTGAAGGCATGCTCGAGGCCGCGCAGGGCGGCCTCGGCTGGAGCGCGCAGGCTCGCGTCTCGAGCCGCTTGGGCCGGCCGCCGGACCTCCTCGAGGAGCGCCCGCCTCGGCCCGTCGGGAGCGAGCGCTCGCAGGAAGTCGAGGGCGAGCACGTTGGTGGTCCCCTCCCAGATCGGTAACACCTGGGCGTCGCGCAGGAGGCGGGGTAGTCCCGTGTCCTCGACGTAGCCGGCGCCCCCGAAGCACTCGAGGGCTTCCGAGGCCAAGGCCACCGCCTGCTTACCGAGAGTGAGCTTGGCGAGCGGAGTGAGCGTGCGTAGCGCGGCGCTCTCCTCATCGCTCGCGAGGCCCTTATCGCGGCGCCCGAGGAGCTCGGCCACCCGGAAGGCGAAGAGGAAGGCCCCCTCGCGCTCGGCCTCGAGGCCACCGAGCGTATCGGCGTGGAGCGGCTTGTGGAGGAGCGGGCACCCGAAGGCTTCCCGCCGGCGCGCGTAGTCCCTTGCGAGCGCCAGCGCCCGCTGCATCCCGGCCGCCGAGCAGACGGCGTTCCACAGCCGTGTCACGTTGAGCATGGTCGACACGTGCTTCACCCCGTCGGTGAGCCCGGCCACCGGCTCCGCCCGCGCTCCCTCCAGGGCGAGCTCGGCGGTGGGCAGCTTGCGCGTGCCGAGCTTGTCCTTGAGACGCAGGATGAGCACCCCGTTCGAACGACCGGCATCGTCCCTGAGCTCGAGGTAGAAGAGCGCAAGTCCGGCGCTGCCGGTGCCGCGGCCTTCCGGGCGCGCCAGGGCGAGCGCCATGTCGGACGTCGAGGCCGAGCTGAACCACTTCGTCCCGTAGAGGCGCCAGCCGTCTTCGCCGAGCCGGGCGGTGGTCTCCGTCCGCGACACGTCGGAGCCGCCGGTGCGCTCCGTCATCCATTGCCCGCTCGTCCAGGCGAGCCGAGGATCACGCGAGGTGAGACGCGGGACCGCTCGGGCCACGAGTTCGGGACGCCCCACCTCGAGCAGCGTGCGGGCTGCGCCGTCGGTCATGGCGAGCGGGCAGGAGTACAGGTCGAGCGAGGGCTCGACGAGGTAGAGGAGGGCGAACTGCACCACCCGCGCCCACGGTCCATGCCGATCCTCGTAGGCGGTGGCGACGAGGCCGTGCTCGGCGGCAAGTCGCGCTGCCGCCTTCCACAAGGGGGTGAGCTCGATTTCGTCGACGCGCTTTCCCCAGGCATCGAACGGCCTGTGGCGGGGCTCGAGCGATCGCTCCGCGAGCTGCATCTCGAACAGCTCGTGCGCCCCGAGGTCGCCGAGGTGGCGGAATTCGGACTCCAACTGGGACAGGGCAGGGCCGAGTTTGCGGGTGAGGTACTCCCGGAGGAGCGGGTCGTCGTCGTAGGTGTTGCCGAGGCGCGGCGCGTCCTGGAAGAAGGCCATCGTCCGAATATAGATCTCGACTCCGTCCGGAGCCGGTGAATGGACTCCCGGAGCGACCCTCGACCCGCTCGCGTGAACCCGCGAAGAGGGTCAAGAGCGCTGGGTGCGCGATGGCCGCTCGGCGGACTTCGCCTCCGCGCTCGCTTCGCGCAGGTTCCGAGCCGCCCGCACCAGGCGACTCCAGGTGTGCGCGGTCGACAGCTCTCGGGCAGCTCGGAGAGCGGACAGATAGGTCTGCTGTGCAAGGGTGAGGCGCGTCATCTGAGCCATAGAACCTGTGGGCGGTCAGCGAGTAAAGACCTGCAGTCTCTATGCTGGGAGCCCGAGGCTCGCGCGGCAACACCCCTACGGACCCGGGTCCGCCCGCACGCGCCCCCTTCGGGAGGCGCGGCCACGGTGACCCCGGCATCCTCGAGGCGAGGAGGCCAAAAGGTCGAGGTCGCTCCGCACGAGGGCCTTCGCCGGCTTATCATCGGGGTCGTGCGAAGCCCCTTGCGCGTGGTGAGCTACAACGTCCGCTACTTCGGGCATGCGCTCAAGGGGCTCGCTTCGACGCGTGCCTCGCAGCGGGGCATCGCAGCGCAGCTCATGAGGCTCGACCCGCTCCCCGACCTCGTATGCCTGCAGGAGATCGAGACGATTTCCCTGCGATCAAGGCTGGTTTTCCGGGGGGTGCGCGGGGCCGAAACCCAGCTCGCCGCCTTCATGCGCGAGGTGGGGACCGCGTTCGACGGTCGCGCGCGGGCCTCCCCTTACGAGGGGTTCTACTTCCGCGCCCACGTGAATCAGTTCCGGGGGGTGCCCATCTCGACCACCGGGCTCGCCATCATCGTGAACAAGAGGCGCCTCGAGGTCGATCACCACAACGTGGAGGCGCCCGAGCACATCACCCACCACCAGGTGGAGCTCTGGAAGGATCGCAAGCAGACCCGCATCTGCGCTCACATGAGGATCATCACTGCCTTTGGTCCGCTCCACCTGTTCAACACCCATCTCTCGCTTCCCTCTCCTTTCGCGCGCGAGTTCTGGTCGGAGCGGATGCGCATGGGCTGGGGCCCGAACCAGCTTCACGAGGCCCGGACGCTCGCCACCTTCGTGCGGCGACACGCTTCGCGCGAGCCCTTCCTCGTCTGCGGCGACTTCAACTCGGCCCCTTCGTCACCGGTCTATCGCTACCTGACCGAGGAGGCGGGCTTCACCTGCGCCCAGGCCATCCTCGGTCAGATCGATCCCGTGGATCCGCGCGCGTTCCCCACCGCCGGATTCATGCGTCTGCGCATGCACCTTGACCACCTGTTCTTCGGCAACGGAGTCTCCTTCATCGACCTCGACGAGACTGCCCGCTTCGGAGAACGGGACGGCCTCTTCGCGGGCCTCTCCGACCACGTCCCGCTCATTGGCCGCTTCCGCGTCGGTTAGTCGGGAGCTCCCGGGCCGAGGCCGTCCTGGCCTTCGATGCGAAGGGGCAAGAGCTCCCCTGCCTTCTCACCGGCTAGCGAAGCCGGGCGCCGCGATGGGACCCGAATGGGCCTCCGCCTCGCCCCCGCTAGCTTCCGCCCTCGAGGAGAGGAAAGGCCGAGCGTGTCGGGGTAGGGAGCGAGGCTTCGCGAGCGGCGGTGACGTCGAAGGTCCTTCGTGCGAGGGCGAGGCCCCTTCGAAGAGCTTGCATCCGTGAAAACGGGGATGGGTGGCGTTATCGAGCAAGCATGGATGAAGCCCTGAGCACAGCGCGCCCGGTCATCCCGGAGCCCGAGCTCGTCGTGAACGACATGAGCATCCAGGTGGCCACCGTGAACGGCTCCGGGTCGCAGAGCGCCAACACGGTCCTCTTGCGCGCCATCTTTCAGATGGGGATCCCGGTTTCAGGCAAGAACCTCTTTCCGTCCAACATCGCGGGCCTGCCGACCTGGTACACGGTCCGCGCCAACAGGCGAGGCTACATCGCGCGCAAGAAGGAGATCGACCTGCTCGTCGCCATGAACCCGGAGACGGCGCGCGAGGACGTGGCGGGTCTGCGCCCGGGTTCGGCGGTCGTGTACGACGAGCCGCTCAACCTGAGGTCCCTACGCAGCGACCTCGTCTTCTATCCGGTACCGTTCGACGCCTTGGCGAGCGCGGTGACGAGCGAGGCGCGCTTGAAGAAGCTCCTGCGCAACATGGCCTACGTGGGGGTGCTCGCCCGGCTGCTCGGGATCGACATGGCGGAGGTGGAGGTCGCCCTGCGCAAGCAGTTCGCGAAGAAGCAGAAGGCGCAGGAGCTGAACCTCAGGGCGGCCCGCGCCGGGTTCGAGCACGCCGAGGCGCTGCCCAAGAAGGACCCCTTCACCCTGCGCCGCATGGAGGCCACTTCCGGCAAGATCATCGTGGACGGAAACGCCGCCTGCGCGCTGGGCGCGCTGTTCGGGGGGGTCACGGTGGTGACCTGGTATCCCATCACCCCCTCCTCCTCCCTGGTCGAGACCCTCATCGGCTACCTACGCCGATACCGGGTCGGATCCGACGGGAGGGCCACCTTCGCGGTGGTGCAGGCCGAGGACGAGCTCGCGGCCCTGGGCATGGTCATCGGGGCCGGGTGGGCCGGTGCCCGCGCCATGACCGCCACCGCGGGTCCCGGTCTCTCGCTCATGGCCGAGTTCGCCGGGCTGGGGCACTTCGCGGAAGTGCCGGCGGTCGTCTTCGACGTCGAGCGGGTCGGGCCCTCCACGGGCCTGCCCACCCGGACCTCGCAAGGCGACGTCCTCTCCGCCGCCTTTCTCTCGCACGGCGACACGCGCCACCTCGTGCTCTTCCCCGCCACGGTCGAAGAGTGTTTCACCCTGGGCTGCGAGGCCTTCGACCTGGCCGAGCGCTTCCAGACGCCGGTCTTCGTCCTGTCCGACCTCGATCTCGGGATGAACAACTGGATGTCCGATCCGTTTCCCTATCCCTCCGCCAAGATGACGCGGGGCAAGGTCCTCTCGAAGGAGGACCTCGACCGGCTGGGCGGATTCGCCCGCTACCGGGACGTGGACGGCGACGGGATCACCTACCGCACCTTGCCCGGCACCGATCACCCGGCGGCGGCCTACTTCACCCGCGGCACCGGCCACGACGAGTCGGCTCGCTACAGCGAGCGGCCGGACGACTGGGAGAACAACCTCGCCCGCCTGGCCCGCAAGCTCGACGGGGCACGCAGCGCCTTGCCCTCGCCCAGGGTGGAGGATTCCGGCGCCTCGGTGGGGATCGTGGCGTACGGCAGCTCGCACCACGCGGTGGTGGAGGCCCGCGATCAGCTCCTCGAGGAATCTGGCCTCAAGACCGACTACCTGCGCGTGCGGGCCTATCCTTTCGCCCGGGAGGTGGAGGCGTTCGTCGAGCGCCACGAGCGCGTGTACGTGGTGGAGCAGAACCGGGATGGACAGATGAAGTCGCTCATCACTCTCGACGTGAAGCCGTCGCTCGCCGCGCGCCTGCGTTCGGTGGCCCGCATCACCGGCCTCCCCCTCGACGCGCGCACCGTCGCCGATGCCATCCGGGCCGGGGAGGGCCGCTAGATGACCGAGAATCCGCGCAGGAACCGACTCGGCCTCACCCTCGCCGACTACCGCGGCGCGAAGACCACCCTGTGCGCCGGCTGCGGCCACAACGCCATCAGCGAGCGGGTCTTGGACGCCGTGTACGAGCTCGGCATCCCGCCCGAGCGGGTGGCCAAGTTCTCCGGCATCGGCTGCAGTTCCAAGAGCCCGGCCTACTTCCTCGCGCGCTCCCACGCCTTCAACGCGTTGCACGGCCGCATGCCCTCGGTGGCGACCGGAGCCGTGCTCGCCAACCGGACACTCACGGGCCTGGGCGTCTCCGGGGACGGAGACTCGGCCTCCATCGGCATCGGCCAGTTCGTGCACCTCATGCGCCGCAACATCCCGCTCGTCTACCTCATCGAGGACAACGGCGTGTACGGGCTCACGAAGGGGCAGTTCAGTGCCACGGCCGACCAGGGTTCGCTCTCGAAGAGCGGGGTGGCGAACGAGCTCTTGCCCATCGACACCTGCGCGCTGGCGGTCCAGCTCGGCGCCACCTTCGTCGGCCGCAGCTTCTCCGGGGACAAGCGGCAGCTGCTCACCCTGCTCAAGGCGGCCCTGGCCCACCGCGGAACGGCCATGCTGGACGTCATCTCGCCCTGCGTCACCTTCAACGACCACGAGGGCTCGACGAAGTCCTTCTCCTACGTGAAGGAGCACGCCGAGGCCTTGGAGGAGATCTCCTTCGTTCCCTACTTCGAGGACATCGCTGTGGAGTACGCACCGGGCACGAGCCTCGAGGTGACCCTGCACGACGGCTCGAAGCTCAAGCTCTCCAAGCTCGAGGAAGGTTACGACCCGCGCGACAAGATCGGTGCCGTGCGACGTCTGCTCGAGGCCCGCGCCAAGGGCGAAGTCTTGACCGGCCTCATCTACGTCGACACGCAGACCCCGAGCTTCCTCGAGGTGCTCGGCCTCGTGGAGAGCCCTCTCGCGTCTTTGCCGGAGGAGAGGGTGAGGCCTCCGAAGGCGGTGCTCGACGAGGTGATGGACACCCTCCGCTAAAGCGGAGGTGAGGAGCGAGGAGAGTTCCGCGAGCAGTTCGCGAATTGGGATCGCTGCGCTCGCCCCACTCGGCCCTCCGTCCCCCTCTCATCGAACCCGGCCCTCGATCGGCCGCGGTGCGTGCTCTCGCAGGAAGGCTTTTGCCGAGGCCCGCATCCGGTCGCGATCGGTGCGTGGCTCCGGGGGTGCTCTCCGGGGCTCCTCGGCTCTCCTGCCATGCTGCATGAAGTGGTTTCAACCATCGTTCGATTGACACACGGCGCACCTCGGAGGGTGGACCCGCTCCTTAGCGGCCACGCCTCGGGGCCCAAGGAGGAACCTCGATGAGCAGGGTTCGGGGTACCGAGGGGCTCGGCCCGTTCCGTCTAGCTCGCCTCGCCGACCGCCATCACTCCCACCGCGCACAGCACGGGCCAGGCGCGCACGTTCGCGAAGCCGGCCTCGCTCACGAGCTGTTCGAGCTCCGCCTCTTCGAAGCGGCGATGCAGCCTCGACATGCTGCGCCAGAGCAGCATGCACAGGGCGGACCGCACCGGGAGCCTCGCCAGATCGCGAAGCGGGAGCGGACCCGCGTGGGGTTCGAGCAGGGCGATGCGCCCTCCCGGACGGAGGACCCGGCGCGCTTCCGCGAGCGCGAACCGTGGCCGTTCGAGCAAGTAGAGGAGGCTGTGCAGGGTGACGCCGTCGAGCGCCCCGTCTCGGAAGGGCAGGGCCTGCGCGTCGGCCTGGACGAGGGGCAGGTAGTCACCGCGAAGGCTCGCGGCCCGTCGCGCCCGCCGGAGCATGTCAGGTGAGAGGTCGAGGCCGAGGTGGCGCGCGTTCGGCTCGAGCGGGGGCGAGGCGAGTGCGCTCGTCCCCGGCCCCACCCCCAAGTCGAGGACACGCGGGCCCGGCACGAGCGAGGCGATCTGGCGACAGGATGCGTGCCAGATTTCACAATTCGTGAAAAAGCTGTAGACGCCGGCGGCCAGGCCGAAAGCGAGCGCGGCGTAGGCCTCTCCCGCGTATTCCCGCAAGGGGTGAACTCGACCGTCCCCGATCTTGGCGTCGGCCATGGCCCTCGCTCGTCTCCCCGGGACGCGAGCGTTCTTCACAGCGGTCCGTCCGCGCGATCAAGCCCGAAGAGGAGGGACGAAAGCAACACGGTTTTGTTCGTGACCGGCCGTAGGGCCTCGTCTAGGGTCGAGGGCCGATGGCCGCCTCCCGTAGATCCGCGCTCGAGACCCCTTCATCCCTCGAGATCTGGGCCCTCTACGCCGCGACCGTGACCTGTTACGCGGACATGTACCTCACCCAGCCCGTGCTCCCCCTCATCTCGGAAGAGTTCGGGCTCTCGCCGTCGAAGGCGGGACTCTCCATCTCGGCGGTGGTCATCGGGATCGCGGTCGCCTCGACGTTCTACGGTCCACTCTCCGACGCGCTGGGCCGCAAACGGGTGATGGTGGCGACCGCGGTGCTGCTCGCGGTTCCCACCCTCGCCTGCGCGCTCGCCCGTTCCTTCTTCGCTCTCCTCGTCCTGCGCGCTGCGCAGGGTGTGCTCATCCCGGGGGTCACCGCGGTCTCGATCGCCTACGCGGGGGACCGCTTCGACCGACGCAGGCTCCCCGTCGTCGTGGGGGGTATCATCGCGGCGAGCGTGGCGGGCGGACTCCTCGGCCGCGTCCTCGGCGGCCTCAGCGCTTCCCTGGCCGGCTGGCGGGTGGGCTTCCTCTTGTTCGGAGGGCTGACACTCGTCGCGGGCCTCCTCCTCGGCCTGAGGCTTTCGCCCATGAAGAGGAGCGAGCCGCCGAGCTGGGCCCATGCCTACGGGGGCATGCTCGGCCACTTGCGCGACCGCCGCCTGGTGGGGGCCTTTCTCATCGGCGGCACGCTCTTCTTCGGATGGTGCGGCATCTTCACCTATCTCCCTTTCCACCTCGCGGAGGCGCCCTACCGTTTCAGGACGGCGCAGGTCTCGGCGGTGTACCTCGTCTATGTGGCGGGAGTCCTCATCGCGCCCATCGCCGGCCGGCTCTCGGCGCGAGTCTCCGCGCGCGCGGTGATGGGCCTCGGGCTCGGGGTCGCCATCTTGGGCATCTTCACGACGCTCTCTGCGCCGCTCGCGAGCGTGGTGGGGGGCCTCGTCGTCCTTTGCCTGGGGATGTTCACGGCGCAGGCGGTGGCGCCCGCTTTTGTGAACACCCAGGCGAGGACTGCCAAGGGAGGTGCGAGCGCGCTCTACCTCACCTTCTACTACGTGGGCGGGACGCTCGGCTCCTTCTTCCCCGGCCTCGCCTGGCAAGCTTGGCGCTGGCCGGGCGTGGTGGGCGTCTGCGCCGCCTCGCTCGTCATCGCCGCGCTCTCCGATGCCTTGCTCTGCGGACCCCGGCTAGACCGGGGGACCGCTCGCGGCTCAAGCGTTCGCTAGCGCGGTCACCGTTAGCCTCAATTTTCACACCGGGAGATCGGATAACGGGGTTGTTGCGAACGCCGCCTTGCGCGGCGGGATAGCCTCGAGGAGGACCGGCTCGTGGTCAGGCGATCTCGATGCGCAGGGGGCG